>Ga0335074_10007773_pt1 | contig 14875 bp, 14 predicted proteins | sample Lox_Sample_23_FD_206715 | JGI IMG/M metagenome (GOLD analysis project Ga0335074, IMG submission 206715) | Soil microbial communities from Loxahatchee National Wildlife Refuge, Florida, United States - Lox_Sample_2.3 | ecosystem: Environmental > Terrestrial > Soil > Wetlands | place: USA...
CATCATCGACGCCTGCGCGCTGTTCGCCGAGGCCGTCATCACCGAGACGCGCGAGGTCACGGTGCTCGCCACCAGCCGCGAGCCGCTGGACGTGACCGGCGAGAGCTGTTACATCCTGCCCCGGCTCGGCCTGCCCGGCGACGACACCCCCGCCCAGGGGACGACCGACGCCATCGAGCTGTTCGCCCTGCGGGCGGCGGCCGTGCTGCCCGGGTTCACGGTCAACGACGCGAACAGGACCGACGTGATCCGGCTGTGCCGGCGGCTTGACGGCATGCCGCTCGCGATCGAGCTGGCCGCCGTGCGACTGCGGGCGCTGCCGCTTGACGAGCTCGCCGACCGGATCGACCAGCGGCTGGACCGCCGGCTGTCGATCCTGACGGGCGGCGGCGAGGGCGGCGACACCCGGCACCGGACGCTGCGCGACGCCATCGGCTGGAGCTACGACCTGTGCACGCCCGCCGAGCAGGCGCTGTGGGCGCGGCTGTCGGTCTTCGCCGGGAGCTTCAGCGTCGAGGCGGCCGAGGAGGTGTGCGCGGGCGGCCAGCTGAGCGCCGGCCAGATCTTCGACACCGTGATCCGGCTGGTGGACAAGTCGGTGATCACCAGGGACGACACCGCCGCGGCGCAGCCGACGCGCTACAAGATGCTCGACACGATCCGCGAGTACGGCGCCGACGTGCTGGCCGAGTCGGGCGGCGAGGCCGACGTCCGCAACCGGTTCATCACCCGCTACCTGTCGATGGCGCGCTACTTCGGCGAGCACGTCGTCGACGACGACCAGCTCGACCGGTTCCGTGATCTGCAGCGCGAGCACGCCAACCTCGGGGCCGCGCTCGGCTACGGGCTGGACGCGGCCGACGGCAACCGCTACCGGGACGGCGCCGAGCTCGCCATCGGCCTATACGGCTACTGGCACATGGCGGGCCTGCTCCGGGAGGGCAAGTACTGGCTCGACAAGGTGCTCGAGCGGTTCCCCGACCCGTCGCCGGAGCGGGGCTGGGCGCTCGTCGTCCGCGGCTACCTCGGCGCGATGCAGGGCGAGGCGGCCGAGGCGGTGGCGGACGCCACCGCCGGCACCAGGATCGGCGAGCAGCGCGGCGACCCCAAGCTGGTCGGCCGGGGCTACTGCTACCTGACCCTCGCGCTGACGATCGCCGCCCGGTACGAGGAGGCCCGCGCGGCCGGCGCGCAGGCCGAGCAGCGGCTGCAGCGGCTCAACGACCGGGCCGGCCTGCGCATCCTCGACGTGCACCTCGCGCACGTAGCCCAGTTGTCGGGCGACTTCGACGGTGCGCTGCGGTACGCCGCGCAGGTGACCCGGCGCTTCGGCGATGGCGCCGAGAGCGGCGAGATCAAGGAGCGGTGGGCGCAGGGCTGGGCGTACGCGATCTCGGCGATGGCCATGTACTGGAATCCGGCCCGGCACGACGAGACCGTGACGACGACGAGCAAGGCCCTGATCGCCAAGCACGAGCTCGGCGACGTGATGGGGATGGCGTACTGCCTGGAGATCCACGGCTGGCTGGCCGCCCGGGCCGGCCGTCACGTCCGGGCCGCGTGGCTGCTCGGCGCGGCCGATCCGCTCTGGGACCGGGCCGGCGGCCGGCTGGGCGGCACCGCCGCCCTCGAGGAATTCCACCTGGAGGCGGTGGGCAGGGCCCGCGAGGGGCTCGCCGGCAAGCGCTTCGACGCGGTGTTCGCCGAGGCCGGACGGCACCCGGTCGATCAGCTGGTCGCGTTCGCGGTCAACGACGCCGACGAGCCGACCGCCGAGGGCACCCGGTGGCGGATGCCCGGGCAGCTCACCTACCGCGAGGCCGAGATCGCCGACCTCGCGGCCAGGGGCATGTCCAACCGGCAGATCGCGGAGCACCTGTTCATCTCTAAGCGCACCGTCGACGCGCACCTCGACCACATTTACGCCAAGCTCGGGATCTCCTCGCGGGTTGAGCTGCTCAACGCGCTCCAGCTCGTCCGGCCGGGCAGCCGGCCGTAAGGCGCGCGCTCGGCGCGTTGAGTGCGCTCGGCGCGCTCAGGCCTTGGGCTCGTCCAGCCGGAAACCGACCTTCAGCGTCACCTGGAAGTGGCACCGCTGGCCGTCCTCGATCCGGCCGCGGATGTTGCTGACCTCGAACCAGTCGAGGTTGTGCAGGGTCTTCGAGGCGCGGCCGATGGCCACCTTGATCGCGTCGTCAATGCCCTCGGCCGATGAGCCGACGATCTCGCTGACCGAGTAGATGTTGTCTGACATCGATATCCCTCCGCGTCGCTTTTAGCCTGGGTGCCTACCCACTGCCGGGCGACGTATCCGCGCCGGCCGCCTGGTGCAGAGGCGACGCCGGCGAGCCGGCCGGAAACGCTCGGGGTAGCGTGGCCTGTATGAGCGAACCCGAGTTTCATCGTGACCGCCGTCAGCATGGCGGCGCCGCCCAGCGCCTGGACGAGGACAAGCTCGACGAGCTGACGGAGGACGAGCGGGTCGAGGCCGGGCTGGACGATTTCAACCCGGACGAGGTCCCGCCGGCCACCGACCCGCTGCCGGAGGGCGTGCCGCAGCGGACCGACGTCCGGCAGAGCGCCGAGTACAAGGACGCGCAGGCCGAGATCGAGCGCGAGGAGAAGGCGGGCGAGCTGGGCAGCCTCGACGAGGACCACCCGTTCCCGCCCACTCACTACGACAACAGCTGACCCGCGCGGCCGCGAGCGGGGCGGTGGGGGCCTGACGCAGGGTCCGTTCGATGGGACGGGGTTGACTTGGCTTGCGGGGTTAGGTGAGCGGGACTCGGTAGGAGGTTTCCTGGCCGTAGGCGGCGAAGCCGGCCTGGCGCAGGATCGGGCCGGAGGTTTGGACGCGGCCCTTGACCAGGCCCATCGTCGCGCCGTGGGCGACGCCGTAGGCGAGCCGGGAGCCGAGGATGGCGCGGTAGACGCCCTGGCCGCGGGCGGTCTCGAGGACCGCGCCGCCCCACAGGCGGGCCACCCCGTCGGCCATCGCGAGGCCGCCCGAGCCGACCGCGGCGCCGTCGACGTAGGCGACGACCATGCCGCCGTCGCCCGCCTTGACGGTGACGCTGTCTCGTCTGGCCTCCTCGGCCAGGCGCTCCTCGGGCGGCATGGACCCGCCGAAGACGCTGACGCCCACCTGGGTGCCGTCCCGGTGCGTCGCCACCTCGGTCGCCCAGCGCAGCTCGACGTCCCTGGCCGGCGGCAGGATCTCGGGCGCGCCGCCGCGCAGGTCGACCGCGAGCACGTCGAGGGTCTCGTCGACCGTCGCCCCGCGCGCGCGGAGCAGGTCCGCGACCTCGGGCGGGCTGTCCAGCTTGACCCACCAGTAGAGGTCGGGGAGGCCGAACTGGCGCGCCCGCTCGAGCGCCGTTTCCACGGCGGCCGCCAGGGCGGCCCCCGACTGCCCGGCGGGGGTGAACCTGAGCAGCTCGAGCGGGTGGTCGAAATAGCCGGGGAAGCGGACCAGCAGGTACTCCCCGGTCGATTCGCTCGTGGCGTTGTCGGGGATCCACGTCCAGGCGTTGCTTGCGGCGACGACCTTGTCGGCGGACAGGCTCATGATGGGGCGACCTCCATGGCGTCCGATGGTATCCGGGTGTGGGAATCTGGGTGCATGGACGATGACGCGCCTGCGGTGCTTGATCTGCCGGTCGGGATCCCCGCGAGCGGGTCCGCGCACCGGAGGGAGTCCGACTCGCTGGGGGCCATGGACGTGCCGGCCGACCGGTACTGGGGAGCGCAGACGGAGCGGTCCCTGATCCACTTCGGCGACATCGGCCCCGACCTGGTGCCGCGCGAGGTGTACCACGCGCTCGGCTTCGTGAAGAAGGCGGCGGCGCTCGCCAACGGCAAGGCGGGGCGGCTGCCCTCGTGGAAGGCGTCGCTGATCGCCCGCGTCTGCGACGAGGTGATCGAGGGCGAGCTCGACGAGAACTTCCCGCTCCGGGTCTGGCAGACCGGGTCCGGCACCCAGTCCAACATGAACGTCAACGAGGTCGTCGCCAACCGGGCGATCCAGCTCGCGGGCGGGGTCATCGGGTCCAAGACGCCGGTGCACCCGAACGACGACGTGAACATGGGGCAGTCGTCGAATGACACGTTCCCGACGGCGATGCACGTCGCCGCCGTCTCCGTGGTCCAGGAGCGGGTGATCCCCGAGGTGGCCGCGCTCCGGGACGCCGTCGCGGTCAAGGCCGGGCAGTGGCGGGACGTGGTGAAGATCGGGCGGACCCACCTGCAGGACGCGGTCCCGCTGACGGTGGGACAGGAGTGGTCCGGGTACGCCGCCCAGCTCTCGGCCGCCCTGGACGGGCTGTCGCGCTCCTGCGCGGGGCTGTACGAGCTCGCGGTGGGCGGGACCGCGGTCGGCACCGGGCTCAACGCGCCGCCTGGGTTCGGGGCCGAGGTGGCGTCGCTGATCGCGGAGGCGACCGGGTACCCGTTCGTGACCGCGCCGAACAAGTTCGCCGCGCTGGCCGGCTCGGACGCGGTCGCGGCGGCGTCCGCCGGGCTGCGGGGGCTGGCGGTGCCGCTGGCGAAGATCGCCAACGACATTCGCTGGCTCGGGTCCGGTCCGCGGGCCGGGCTCGGCGAGCTGGTCCTGCCGGAGAACGAGCCGGGATCTTCGATCATGCCGGGGAAGGTGAACCCGACCCAGTGCGAGGCCATGCTGATGGTGTGCGCGCAGGTCCTCGGCAACGACGCGGTCGTCGGTTTCGCCGCCTCGTCGGGGAACCTCGAGCTGAACACCATGCGGCCGGTGATCATCGCCAACTTCCTGCAGTCGGCGACGCTGCTGGCGGGCGCGTGCCGGGCGTTCCGTGAGTTCTGCGTGGAGGGCGCGTCACTGAACCGCGGGCGCATCGCGGAGGACGTCGACCGGTCGCTGATGCTGGTCACCGCGCTGTCGCCGGTGATCGGGTACGACCGGGCGGCCGAGATCGCGCACCGGGCCAGCCACACCGGGTCGACGTTGCGGGAGGCGGCGCTGTCGCTCGGGTACGTCAGCGCGGCGGAGTTCGACCGGGTCATCGACCCGGCGTCCATGGTGGGGGACCTTCCGCCGCTTCCGTCCCTTCCGCCCGTTACGCCGGGCCAGTGATGGATCAGGTCGCGCCGTACACGACGCGGTCACTGGCGTCGGACCTGCGCGCGATCGGCCTGGGATCGGGCGACACGGTCCTCGTCCACTCGTCGGCCAGCAGCCTCGGGTTCGTGGCGGGCGGGACCCAGGCGGTCGTGCAGGCGCTGCTTGACGTCCTCGGGCCGTCAGGCACCCTCGTCGTGCCCACCCATACGCCCGACAACACCGACCCGGCCGACTGGTGCAACCCGCCGGTCCCGGAGTCGTGGTGGCCGGCCATCCGCTCGCAGGCGCCCGGGTTCGACCGGTCCCGCACCCCGAGCCGGTGGATGGGCGTCATCGCCGAGGCGGTCCGCACCTGGCCGGGCGCCGTCCGCAGCGATCACCCGCAGGTGTCGTTCGCCGCGGTTGGCGCCTACGCGGATGTGATCACGTCGGCTCATCGGCTTGACGACGCCCTCGGCGAGCACTCGCCGCTCGGAGCTGTCTACCGGCTCGACGGGAAGGTGCTGCTGCTCGGCTGCGGGCACGACTCGAACACGTCCCTGCACCTGGCCGAGTGGCGGCAGAAGGCGCCGCCGCGCGCGGCCACCGGCGGGTCCGTTCGGCGGCCCGACGGCACCAGCGCGTGGATCAGCTGGACCGACGTCGTCGCCGACACGGACGACTTCGAGCAGATCGGGGCGGCCTTCGAGGTCGCGGTGGGGTTGTCAGTCGGCCAGGTCGGCGACGCCGAGGCCCGGCTGGCGCCGCAGCGGGCGCTGGTGGATTTCGCCACCGACTGGATGGACGCCCACCGGCCCGCCGGCTGAGCCCGCGCCTATCGATGGACGCCGACCGGTCAGCCGGACTTGGTGACCGCGAACAGCTGCCATTGATCGGGAACCCCGCTGAGCTCGTGCGGGCCGCGATCGGCGAACGCGATCCCGGTTCCCAGGACCAGGTCCTTGACCGCCCGCGAGACCAGGATCTCGGCCGGCTGGGCGAGCCCCGCCAGGCAGCGGGCGATGCGCACCGAGGGGCTGTCCAGCTCGTCGCCGGCCAGGTCGACCTCGCCGGCGTGGATGCCCGCCCGGATCTGGACTCCACGTCCGGCGGCCTCATCGCGAAGAGCCGCCGCGCACCGGATCGCCTGGCCGGGGGCGGCGAAGGCGGCGAGAAGGCCGGCCTGGCTGTTCTCGATCAGGCGCCCGCGGAAGGCGCGCACCCGAAGCCGGTGACGCACGTCGGCCTCGGGATCGGCCGGGCCGCCCGCCGTCTCGGTCAGCAGGACGGTCGCCAGCGCCCGGTCGGGGTCGCGCGGACCCGGCGCGGCGGCGAGGAAATCCTCGATCTCGTCGACCAGCTCATCGCTGTCCCCGCTGCCCGCGAACCGCAGCGCGTGGTCGCCTGGCTGCTCGAAATAGCGGGCGCCCGCGATGTGGGAGGCCAGGTAGCGCCCGTGGCAGGGAGGCGTCATGCGGTCGTCGAGACGCTGGATGACCAGGGTCGGCACGTGGATAGCGGGCAGGACCTCGCGGACGTCGATCTGGCGGATCATCCGGACTATCCGCAGGAACGCGCTCGGGCTGACGGCCATCCGCTCGAAACGAGCGAACAGCCGGCGGGCCTCGGGCGAGCCTGCCCGGCTTGGGAGGAACCACTCGATGGTCGCGCCCTGACCCCAGCGGTGCGCGGCGATCTCGGTGAGGGCATCGAACATCTCGTCTGACCCTTGTCCGCACGGGTAGTCGGGCGCCCACGGATAGCGCGCCGTCGCCGCCCCGAGGATCAGCGCGGTCACCCGCTCCGGATGAGCGGCCGCGAACAGGATGCTCATCGGGCCGCCCTCGGAATAGCCGAACAGCACCGCCTGGCTTGAGGAGACCGCTCCCATCACCGCCGCCACATCATCCATGCGCTCTTCCAACGGGGAGTCGGCCGGGGCCCGATCAGAGAGCCCGGTGTCGCGCTTGTCGAACAGGATCAGCCGGCCCAGGGTGGATAGCCGGCGGAAGAAGGCCGCCGTCTCGGGGTCTTCCCACAGCAGATCGAGGTGGCTCATCGCGCCGGGGACGAACACGATGTCGCGCTGGCCGGTCCCGAGGACCTGGTACGCGATGTGAACGCCGCCGCTGTCGACGTAGCGGGTCACCGGGCGGCCGATGTCGTCGCCGACGGGGCGCTCGTGGTCTTCGTACTCGAGCAGGCTGTCCTGGCGCAGGATGCGGCCCTCGAGCTCGCGCAGCTCGGGTCCCGGCTCCACCCCGAGCTGGCTGACCAGGACGGTGCGGACCTCGCGATAAGCGCGCAGCGCGTCGGCCTGGCGGCCGCAGCGATAGAGCGCGAGCAGGCGCTGAGCCCAGAACCGCTCGCGCAGCGGGTGATCCGCCGTCAGCTCCTCAAGCGCCGTGACCGTCTCCTGGTGACGCCCGCACGCCAGCAGCGCGTCCATCCTCGACTCGACCGCGTCAAGCCGCGCGTCCTCGAGCCGGGCCCGCTCGGCCAGCGCGAACAGGGGATCGCCCAGATCGGCCAGCGCGGGCCCGTGCCACAGAGCCAGCGCGTCTCCGAGCAGCCGGGCCGCGGCGGCCGGGTCACCGCCGGCCAGCGCGGCCCGTCCGGTCGTCGCGAGCTGCTCGAATCGCAGCACGTCGAGCTCGCTGACGGCGACCGCGAAGACGTAGCCAGGCGGCCGGGTGACCAGCCGGCCGGCTTCGCCCGCCGATCTCAGCGCGCCGCGCAGCTGGGTGAGCCGGACCTGCAGGTTCGCCGCTGCCTTGGCCGGGCCGAGGCCGGGCCACAGCTCGCGGGCGAGCCGGTCGGCGGAGACCACGCGGTTGGCGTTCAGCAGCAGCATGGCCAGCACGCCGCGCGTCCGCGCGCCGCCCACCGCGAGCGTCTGCCCGCCGTGGGTGACGTCAACCGGACCGAGGATTCGGAACTCCACCGTGCGCCTCTTGTTCCCGGCGGGCCGGCTCCGCGCCCGTCGATGCAACGATAGGCCGAGCGTACCCGGGCACCGGGGGGCCGGTAAGCGGACGGTAACCGGCTGGTAGGCGTCTTGATACCCGCTCGGGTCAGGATGCTCCCATGACAGCAGATCAAGCAGCTTCCGTGAGCGGGATTGGCGGCCCTGCCGCGTCCGGTGACGCCAGGGGTCTCAGGCCGACCGAGTCGGAGCGGGCCGCAGCGACCGCGATGCTGCGGATCATCTGGGGGATCCACAGCTCGCGGGTCGTCTACGCGGCGGCCAAGCTGGGGATCGCCGATCTTCTCGTCGACGGCCCCGCCAGCTGCCGGGAGCTGGCCCGGGCGACCGGCTCCCACGAGCCGTCGCTGTACCGGGTTCTTCGCCTGCTGGCCGCGCTGGGCGTGTTCGACGAGGTCGAACCCGGGTCCTTCGGCCTGACGGAGCTCGGCGACCGGCTGCGGAGCGACGTCCCCGCGAGCATGCGATCATGGGCCGTTTTCCTGGAGGCGACCGGCGGGGTCCAGCCCTTCGAGCACATCCTCGAGACCGTCAGGACCGGCCGGCCGGGCATGGACATCGCCTTCGGAACGGGTCTGTTCGAGTTCCTCGCCCAGCGCCCCGCCAGCGCCGTCACCTTCGACGCGGCCATGTCCGACCGGACGGCGGCGTTTGCGGCCGGCCTGGCCGACGCCTACGACTTCTCGGACATTCGCAGCATCGTCGACGTCGGCGGCGGCCAGGGCACGCTGATGGCGGAGATCCTGCGCAGGCACGCCCATCTGCACGGGACGCTGTTCGAGACGGCCGATGTCGCCGCCCGCGCCCGGGCGGCGCTCGACCGGGCCGACCTCGCCGAACGATGCGAGGTGCGGTCGGGGAACTTCTTCGAGCGGGTACCGGGCGGCGCCGACTGCTACGTGCTCGCCAACGTGCTGCACGACTGGGACGACCAGCGGGCGACCGACATCCTCGGCAACTGCCGCCGGTCCATGGTGGGGGGCGGTCGGGTGCTGATCGTCGAACGGCTGATCCCCGATGGGCCGGTCGACGCCCTGCCCACCCTCCTGAGTGACATCAACATGCTCGTCATCACCGGAGGGCGAGAGCGGACCAACGCCGAGTACGCCGCGCTTCTCGCGGGGGCCGGCCTGAGGATCGGCGCCGTCCATCCGGTTGCGTTCCCGTACGGCGTCATTGAGGGGCTCAGCGGATAACTCTCGAGCTGGCTGCAGACGGTGTTCCAGCGGTGGCGGGAGAGGGCTTCGGGGCGACGGTGGCGGAGGTGGACGGGCCGGCGTTGGGGGCGTTGGGGGCGGTGCCGGCGTTGGCGGCGAGTTGGTCGAGGCCGGCGGCGAGGGCGGCCAGGCCGGTTTCCGCGAATCCGGCCCGGAGCCTGGCGTCGAAGGCGATCGCGGCCTCGCGCAGGCGCAGGAACGCCGCCTCGCCCGCCTCGGTCAGCGTGACGACCTGAACCCGCCGGTTGGCGTCGTCGCGGGTGCGGGCGATCAGGCCCGAGGCGTGCATCGCGTTCAGGTGGTGAGTGAGCGTGGCCCCGGTTATCCCGACCGCCTCGGCCAGCTCACGCTGGTTAGCCGGCCGGCGAACCTTGAGGTTGAGCAGGACCAGCCAGACCGGCAGGGAGCCTCCGGCGTCGGCCAGCGCCGCGTCGAAGGCGCGCTCCACGGTGCGCGACGCCTGGGCCAGGCGCAGGCCGATCGGCAGCGGGAACGGTTGGGGCACGAGCGCGAGTCTAGCATCACGCATCGACATCGAAACGTTTGACATCGAATTCTTAGATATCTAATATTGCTCGCATGAGCGAGAGCACACCACGACCCCAGGACCCAGCGCAGCCGGTCGACCGAGCGGCGATGGCCCGCCGGTCGAAGATCTTCAAGTTCGTGAACGTGCCGATGCGGGCGGTGCTCGGCCTGCCGTTCCCGACCCCGCTGAGCAGGAACCTCATGCTCGTCAGCTACACCGGCCGCAAGACCGGGCGCAGCTACCGGCAGCCGCTGAGCTACGCGCGCGACGGCGAGGCGCTGCTCACCCCGGGCGGCGGGCGGTGGACGCTGAACATGGAGGGCGGCCGTCCGGTCCGGATCCGGCTCCGCGGGCGGGAGGTGCCCGCCCGGCCGGAACTCGTCCGCGAGCCGGCCGAGGTCGAGCGACTGCTCGACGTGATCGTGGCCGGGAACCCCCCCGCGGCCAGGTACATCCCGCTCCCCCGGACGGCCGACGGCCGGCTCGAGCCGACGGCGCTCGCGGCCGCCATCGACCACGGATTCTCGATTGTCCGCTGGCATCTTGCCTAGAGGCGGCGCAAACGGACCGTTCGATATGACGGATTTGGCCTTTGACCTTTGGTCTTTTAGTGGGAGCGACCCCGACTACTACGCGTCGTAGTACACGCGTAGGCTTGCCTGTGTGGGCGTGAATCAGCACTATTTGTACGAAGCGCGGCAGATGCAGGCGCTGTCGTTGAGCGTGCATATCCCGCTCGTCTGCTTCGGGATCGCATTTCCGGTGCTGGTGTTGTTCGCGGAGTACCGGTACCTGCGGACCGGCGACGAGCTTTACCGCACGATCGCGCGGCGCTGGTCGCGGATTATGCTCGCGCTGTTCGCGGTCGGGGTTGTCACCGGGACGATTCTTTCGTTCGAGCTCGGGCTGCTGTGGCCGGTGTGGATGCAGGACTTCGGGAACGTGTTCGGTCTCGGCTTCACGCTCGAGGGCTTCTCGTTCTTCGTCGAGGCCATCTTCATCGGGATCTACGCCTACGGCTGGGACCGGCTGCGGCCGTGGGCCCACTTCTGGTGCGGGGTCCCGATCGCGATCGCGGGGGTGGCGGGGTCGTTCTTCGTTATCGCGGTCAACGGCTGGATGAACCACCCGACGGGGTTCACGCTGGCAGACGGCCGCGCGACCGACGTCCACCCGTGGCGGGCGCTGTTCGACAACCCGGTGTTCTGGAGCGAGTACGCGCACATGTACTTCGCCGCCTACATCGTCTGCGGGTTCCTGCTGGCGGGGGCGTACGCGTGGGCGCTGCTACGGGGGCGGCGCGGCCGGTACGAGCGGACCGCCTTCGGCATCTCGATGACCGCCGCCGCGGTCGCCTCGCCGCTGCAGGTGATCGTCGGGGACTGGGCCGCGCGCGACGTGGCCGTGTACCAGCCGGTGAAGCTGGCGGCGATGGAGGGCCTGGCGACGACGACCCGGGGCGCGGCCGAGCACCTGCTCGGCTGGTACAACGGGCACGCGGTGGTGTGGGGGATCGAGATTCCCCGGCTGCTGTCGCTGCTTGCCTTCCACAACCCGAACGCGGTCGTGAAGGGGCTGGCGATCGTGCCGCTGGCCGACCAGCCGCCGGTGAACGTGGTGCGGTTCGCGTTCCAGACGATGGTCGGGATCGGCACCCTGCTCGCGCTGATCGGGCTGGCGTACCTGTTCCTGCGGTTCCGGCGGCGGGGGCGGCTGCCGCGGCTTCTGCTGCTCTCCGTGGTTGCGGCGGGGCCGTTGTCGGTGGTGGCGCTGATCGCGGGGTGGATCACGACCGAGGTCGGACGTCAGCCGTGGATCGTCTATGACGTGATGCGGGTCGACGCCGCGGTGACCGGGGCGAGCGACATCCCGATCGGGTACGGGACGCTGTCGGTGGTCTACGTCATCCTCGGCGTCATCGTCTTCGTGATGCTGCGGCGGCTGGCGCGGGTGCCGTTGCCGCCTGCCGTGGCTGCTGCGGCGGTCCCTGAGATCGAGGAGGGGCTCGGTGGCTTACCTGCCGGTGGCGCTCATCCTGGCCGGGATGACCGCGTACACGGTGCTGGCGGGGGCGGACTTCGGGGCCGGGCTGTGGACGCTGCTTGCAGTCGGGCGGTCGGCGTCCGCACGGCGTCTGCGCGACGAGGCCAGGCACGCGATGGGGCCGGTGTGGGAGGCGAACCACGTCTGGCTGATCTTCGTGCTGGTGATCGCGTGGACGGCCTACCCGGTCGCGTACGGGTCGATTACCTCGACGCTGGCCGCGCCGCTGCTGATCGCCGCGATCGGGATCATCTTCCGCGGCGCCGCCTACGCGCTGCGGGGCGCGCTTGACTCGTCTCGGTTCGCTGAGTACCTGTTCGCGCTGTCGTCGGTGCTGACGCCGTTCGCGCTCGGCACCGCGGTGGGCGCGATCGCCGTGGGGCGGGTGCCGGTCGGGAACGCGGCCGGCAATCCGGTGACGTCGTGGCTGAACCCGGCCTGCGTCTTGATCGGCGCGCTGGCGGTGGTTTTCTCGGGGTACCTGGCGGCGGTGTATCTGGCGGCGGATTCGCTGCGGCACGGTCGGAGGGAACTGGCCCCGGCGTTCCGGCGGCGGGCGCTGCTGGCCGGGGTGGTCTGCGGTGCGCTGGCGCTGGCGGGGCTGCTGGTGATGCGGCGGTCCGGGCTGAACCTGACCCACGGGGTTGCGCTTGGGCTGGTCTGCGTCTCGGCCGTGGCCGGGCTGGCGACCCTGCTGCTGTGCTGGTGGTACCGGTTCGGGCTGGCCCGGGTGACGGCGGCGCTGGCGGTGGCGGCCGTCGTGGTGGGGTGGGCGGCCGGCCAGGCGCCGCGGTTGCTGCCCGGGATGACCGTGGCGCAGGCGGCGGCCAGCCGGTCGACGCTGATCGCGCTGACCATCGCCGTGTGCTGCGGGGCGGTGGTCCTGGTGCCGTCGCTGGGGCTGCTGTTCACGCTGTACCTGCGGGGGCGGCTGGGCACTCCGGAGGACACTGCGGGCGTCTCGGGCGTCTCGGGCGTCTCGGGCGTCTCGGGCGTCTCGGCGGTGGGAGATGGCGGTGCGGGGGTGGGGGCGAGGGCGGTCCGGACTCGGGTGCGGGCGTGGGCCATTTCCGCGGCGGCGGGCCTGGTGGCCGGCACCGGGCTGCTGGTGTTCGCGGATGCCGGCTGGGCCCATGTGGCGGGGGTGGTCTGCCTCGTCGGCTGCGCCGTGGCGGTCTTTGCGCTGGCGGCACCCGGCGACGTTTAATAGCTACTCGCTGGTCCCTCTGGTCCCGCTGCGTCAGTGAAACGGGGCGGGCCGCCACGGTGACAATTAGCTAAGCGCACGGGCGGGAAATGGAGGCGGCATGGCTGACGAGACGTACGACGTGATCGTGATCGGGGCGGGGCCGACCGGCGAGAACGTGGCCGATCGGGCGGTCCGGGGCGGGCTGACGGCCGTGATCGTGGAGGCCGAGCTGGTCGGGGGCGAGTGCTCGTACTGGGCGTGCATGCCGAGCAAGGCGCTGCTGCGGCCGGCCGACGTGGTGGCGGAGGCCGCAGCGGTCCGCGGGGTGGCCGGCGCGCGGCTCAACCCGGCCGAGGTGCTGGCGCGGCGCGATTCCTTCACCCACGGGTGGAAGGACGACGGGCAGGTCGAGTGGCTCACCGGGGCGAAGATCGACCTCGTCCGAGGGCGCGGGCGGATCGCCGGCGAGCGGCTGGTCACGGTCGGGGACCTGTCCCTGCACGCGCGGCAGGCGGTGGTGATCGCGACCGGGACGCGCGCGGTGGTGCTCGACTCGCTGGCCGGCGTCGAGCCGTGGACCAGCCGGGAGGCGACCAGCGCGCACGCGGTGCCGGGGCGGCTGGTGATCGTCGGCGGCGGCGTGGTCGGCTGCGAGATGGCGGCCGCGTGGTCGGCGCTGTGCGCGGAGGTCACACTGATCTGTCGCGGGCGGCTGCTTGACCGGCTGCCGGAGTTCGCGGGGGACTTCGTGGCGGCTGGGTTGCGGGAGGCGGGGGTGGACGTCCGGGTCGGCGTGAACGTGACCGAGGCGACGCGGGCTGGTGGTGCGGGCGATGCAGGCAGTGCGGGCGGTGCGGCTGGGGCGGGGGGCCGGACGGTCACGCTGACGCTCGACGACGGGACCAAGGTCGAGGCGGATGAGGTGCTGTGCGCGGTCGGGCGAGCGCCGCACACCGGCGACATCGGGCTTGAGACGGTCGGGCTGGCGCCCGGGTCGTGGCTGGACGTCGATGACACGATGCGGGTGGCCGGCGTCGACGGCGGCTGGCTGTACGCGGCGGGCGACGTCAACCACCTCGCGCTCCTCACCCACATGGGCAAGTACCAGGCCCGGGTCTGCGGCGACGCGATCGCGGCCCGGGCCGGCGGCCGCGAGCCGACGGTGCGCGACCGGTCCAGCAGGAGCTGCGTGCCGCAGGTGATCTTCACCATCCCCGAGGTGGCGTCGGTCGGGCTGACGGCGCGGGAGGCCGCGGCGGCCGGACGCCGCGTCCGCGTGGTCGAGTACGAGCTCGGCAACGTGGCCGGGGCGAGGCTGTTCGCCGACCAGTACCGGGGGCACGCGCAGATGGTGGTGGACGAGGACCGCCGGACGATCGTCGGCATGACGCTGGCCGGCCACGGCGTCGGGGAGACGATCCACGCCGCCACGATCGCGGTGGCGGGCGAGGTGCCGCTGGACCGCCTGTGGCACGCGGTCCCTTCCTACCCCACGATCAGCGAGATCTGGCTCCGCCTGCTCGAGAGCTACGGCTTTTAAAAAGTTTTGTCTCCGGGCTGTAACGCTCTCGGCGGCGGTGGCGTTTTCATAACAGGGCTTCCCCGTAGGAGCCCTCGGATGCCCCCCCGTCCGAGGGCTCCGCACCCAGGGTTCCGGCGCGCGGACCCCTCGGGCGAGGCCTGTTGTGTCCGTCGTCGGCCGCGGCCCGCCATCAGCCGCGGCCGATGAACGGCATCGTCGTCGCGGTGATCGTCAGGAACTGGACGTTCGCGTCGAGCGGCAGCCCGGCCATGAACACCACCGCGTCCGCCGCGAGCTTGGGATCGAACGTCG
>Ga0335074_10007774_pt1 | contig 14874 bp, 11 predicted proteins | sample Lox_Sample_23_FD_206715 | JGI IMG/M metagenome (GOLD analysis project Ga0335074, IMG submission 206715) | Soil microbial communities from Loxahatchee National Wildlife Refuge, Florida, United States - Lox_Sample_2.3 | ecosystem: Environmental > Terrestrial > Soil > Wetlands | place: USA...
CTCGAGCAGCTGGAGGAGATCGAGCGCTCGGTGATCCTGCGCAAGATTCCCGGCTCACACGCCGAGCAGCTCTATCAGCTGCGCGAGCACATCGGCTTCGTGCGCCGAAACCTCAGCCGATCGGCGGCGCACGCTGAGGCTGCGCCCGCCGCCGAAGCCTGAGCCGCGCGCGCAGCGCCCCCGATCGGCGCCGCGCGAGGCCGTCAGTTGGCCGGCGCCGCCGGTGGAAAGGGATGGCCGTTCAGGGTGAGCTTACCCCCGGAGAAGTCGACGTGCGTGGTGACGGCGCTGGTCCCCGCGGTGAGGTAGCCCTGCTGCTCGAGGGAGCTGAGCTGCGCGGCGTGATTCGCGCCACCCATGGCGAGCAGCTTTTGCAGCAACCCGTTGTCGATGCGCAGATCCGCGGTGATCTTGGCGTGCTGCTGCAGCGCGCCGATGGCCGCCGGCCACTGCAGATCCGAGCGCGAGAGCCCCGGCGCGCTCACCTTCGCCGAGAACAGCAGGCTTCCCTCGGGCATGGTGAAGCTGACCTGGCGGATGTTGAGCACCGGGTCGTGCAGCAACACCTCGACGCCATACTGACGAAGGGCATCCTGCATGCCGGCCTGATACTGCGCCTTGTTGGCGCCCGCCTGGCGCTGGGCGAGGCGGATCGCCTGCATCATCGAGGCGAATGACGGCCCATGCAGGTGCTCGAGGCTCTCCGAATACGCGACGTTCTTCAGCTGCACCGCCGCGAGCTTGGCGGCATCCATCGCGGCATCGACGCGCATGTCGAAGAACTCGCCGTTCGCCTTCGAGGTCGTGGTGACCGAAATCCGCTGCAGGGAGTAGTCGCCCGAGCGCGGACTGTTGCCGTCCACCTGCTCGACGGTGAAGGTACCGTTGCCGAGATAGAAATCACCGAACGCCTTCTCGCCCGAGCCCGAGTATTCCAGACCCGACAGCTCGATTGCGCCGTTGGCACCGCGCAGGGCGAGCCGCGGTGCGGTGAGCTGGCCGGACCAGCGGGCTCCGTTGCCGGTGGTCGTTACGGCGCTCGTCAACCCACCCCATTTGACGGTCGAGCCGTCGGGCAGCTGGATGCTGAAGGGCGGGCTCGTCAGATGGGTGCTCGCGCCGCCGAAGAGTCCTATCGTCGTATGCGCCCGCAGGATGGGCGCGGAGCCGAGCACGCTCGATAGCACCTTCTGCAATGCGGGCGGTGCGATCACGGTTGAATCGCCGGTGGCGAGAGCCACCGTGCGCAGTCCGGGCAGAGGACCGTGCTCGATAGTGGTTGCGACCGTGATCGTGAAGCCCGGAGGGACGGGGGAGCTGCTGGAGACCTGCACGAGCCGCAGGGCGGGATTCTGCAAGCCGTAAGTGACGATCTCGGTGGATCGATAGACACCGCGGTGATATTCGCGGCTCACGACCGTCAGGTAAGGCGCCTGAGCGAGCACCTGCCGCTCGGCATGTTGCAACCGGTTCTCGACGACGATGCCTGTTACCCAGGCGATGCCCGGGTATGACAATACGATGACGCCGCCGACGGCGAGCAGGATCCTGGTCGTTCTATTCACTTAACTTGCCTCCCCCGGGGCGTCGCTCCCCCGCCCGCAAGATACTGGAGTGCGGGCGGCTGTGCCATCCACTCGCTGTGACCTAACCCCCGAATCCCGCGATTTGCGCCGACAGCTCCCAGAGTCGCCTGGCATTCTCATCGCTCTGCGCTTCGGCCGAGGCCACTGTCGGCGCGCACTCGTGGTAGTAGCCGCCGCTGCGGCCCGCGACCTCGGCTGAGCTCGCGAGGTAGACCAGGGTCTTCGCCCCCTCGTCCGGGGAGAGGGCGAAGAGCCGCTTCGCGATCGCGATCCCGACGCGAAACAGCCCGCCGGCGCTGTCGCCGAACCGGGTGGCGACGAAGCCCGGATGCAGGCAGTTGGCCGTCACACCGGTGCCGGCGATGCGCCGCGCGAGCTCGCGGGTGAAGAGGATGTTGCAGAGCTTGGTGGTGCCGTAGCCCGTCGGGCCCTTCTGATTCTGCAGGTGCTCGAAATCGAGCCTCCCTCGCTGATGCGCCGCCGAGGCGGTCGACACGATGCGGGCGCCACCGCCCGCGGCTCGCAGCCGCTCGAGGAGCAGATTCGTGATCACGAAGTACGACATGTGATTGGTGGCGAACATCACCTCGAGGCCGTCTTCGGTATGCTGATTGCGCGCCACGATCGTGCCCGCGTTGTTGATCAGCACATCGATCGCAGGCTCCGCCGCGGCAATCTCCGCCGCCACCCGCTTCATGTCGCGAAGCCGCGAGAGATCGGCGAAGTGAGCGCCATGCGCCGCGGCAGGATTGGCCGTGCGCAGCTCGCGCAGCGTTGCCTGCGCACGCTCCGGGTCGCGCGCCACGATCACGATGCGCGCGCCTTGCTCGGCCAGGCGTCGGGCCGCCACGGCGCCGATGCCGGAAGTCGCGCCGGTGATGACCACGGTCTTGCCCTGCATGAGGCCAGTCTAGCGCGTGGCGAGCAGAAGCCGGCGCGGATGCGCGCTTGGCGAATGGGTCGCCGACCCAGTAAGCTCGCACATGATGGAAAAGCACGAGCTGCGCGCCGCCACCTCCCTGGCGGCGGTGTTCTGCGTGCGAATGCTGGGCCTTTTCATGGTTTACCCGGTGTTCGCCGTTTTCGCTCGCCACCTCGCCGGCGCGACTCCCTACCGGATCGGAGTCGCGCTCGGCATCTATGGCTTGAGTCAGGGCGTGCTGCAGATGCCCTTCGGGGTGCTCTCCGACCGCATCGGGCGCAAGTTGATGATCGTTCTCGGGCTCCTGGTGTTCGGCCTCGGCAGCGCGGTCGCGGCAAGCTCGAGCAGCATCGAGGGCATGATCATCGGGCGGCTGCTTCAGGGGGCGGGAGCCGTCGGCTCCGTGGTGCTCGCCCTGGTCGCCGATCTCACCTCGGAGAAGAACCGCACCAAAGCCATGGCGCTCGTCGGGATGAGCATCGGCTTGTCCTTCCTGGTGGCGATCGTGATGGGACCCGCGGTCGCGGGTTGGATCGGCGTCGGCGGCATCTTCTGGCTCATGTCGGCGCTCGCGCTGGTCGGCATCGCCATCACCGTGTTCGTGGTGCCGGCACCGGGGCGAGCGCACGTGCACCCGGAGGCGGAGACGGTTCCGGCCCTCATCGGCGCGACGCTGCGCAACCGCGAGCTGCTGCGGCTCGATTTCGGCATCTTCGCGCTGCACGCCATGCTGACGGCGAGCTTCCTGGTGGTGCCGGGGCTGCTGCGCCACACGCTCGCGGTGGGCAGTCGCGATCAGTGGCTCGTCTACCTGCCGGTGCTGTTGGTTTCGGTGGCGGTGATGGTACCGGCGATCATCGTGGCCGAGCGCCGCCGCCGGATGAAGAGCGTGGTCGTCGGCGCGGTCGCGGCGCTCGCGGTGAGTCAGCTCATGCTGGCCACCGGCGGGGAGGACGCCTACGTGCTGCTCGCTGCGCTGGTCGTATTCTTCGCCGGCTTCAACATCATGGAGGCGAGCCTGCCGTCGCTCGTCACCAAGACCGCTCCGGCGGGCTCCAGGGGCACGGCCACGGGCATTTACTCGAGCTCGCAGTTTCTCGGTATCTTCGCGGGCGGTGTCATCGGCGGCTGGGTCCACCAGGCGGTCGGTACCGCGGCCGTTTTCTTCTTCGCGGCCGCCGTCGCCATCGTCTGGCTGTTGGTGGCCGCGACCATGCGCGGCCCCGCGCCGGGTTATGATGGCGGTCAGTTGCCGGCGGCGGCGCGAAGGAGTGCACACCGATGACAGCATCGCCGTTTCGGGAGCAGCGTTGGGCCTCGGCCGACGGGCTCGAGCTCTTCTGCCGGGTCTACGAGCCGGGCGTGGCGCGCGCGCTGACGGTGCTGTGCCTGCCCGGTCTGACTCGTAACAGCCGTGACTTCGAGACGCTCGCGCCGCATCTGGCCGCGCGTTATCGCGTGGTCTGTCCCGACCTGAGGGGCCGCGGGCTCTCGGCGCGCGATCCGAAGTGGCAGAACTATCACCCGGGGACCTACCTCGCGGACCTGCAGCGCCTGATGCAGACGCTCGACCTCGCTCGTGTGGCCATCATCGGCACCTCACTCGGCGGACTCCTCGCCATGATGCTCGGCGCCACCGCGGCCGAGCGTGTCGCGGGCATCGTGTTGAACGACGTCGGACCGGAGATCGATCCGAAGGGTATCGAGCGCATCAAGAGCTACACCGGCATGCTGCCGCCGGTGGGCTCCTGGGAGGAGGCGATCCGGCAGCTGCGCCTGGTCTACGGGAATGCCTGGCCGGGCCTTGGCGACGAGATGTGGTCCACGCTCGCGCGCCGCAGCTACCGCGCCGATGCTTCCGGGATACCCGTGCTCGACTGCGATCCGCACATCGGCGATGCGCTGCGCGCGGCGCCGCCGGCGGCACCGGAGGGATTCTGGCCGGTATTCGCCCGCCTGGGGGCGGTCCCCATGTTGGTCATACGCGGCGCGCTCTCGGACATCCTCAGCGTGCGCACGTTGGAGCGCATGCAGCGCGAGAAGCCGGACCTCGAGCGCGTCATTGTCGGCAATCGCGGACATGTGCCGTTGCTCGATGAGCCGGAGGTGCTCGATGCGATCGACCGCTTCATGGCCCGCCTGAGGCCTTAAACTAAACGGATGCGATTCCTTCGCCTGCTGGCGCTCGCCGCGCTGCTGTCCTCTTGGGGTGCACTGCCCGTGGCCGCGGACGTTGCGCCTTTCGATCTCGTGGGACCCGATCTGCAGGTGACGGTCGGCCGCGGGCACGAGACGCTGCCCATTGGGGAGGTTCCCAACCTCGCCGTCGGCGACCACCTCTGGATCCGCGCCGATCTGCCGCCCAACGAGTCGGAGCGCTACCTGCTCGTCATCGCTTTCCTGCGCGGCGCCACCGACCCGCCGCCGCGCGCTTGGTTTCACGCCTGCGAGACCTGGAAGCGCGGCTGTGCGCGCGACGGTCTCGAGCTGACAGTGCCCGCGGGCGCCCAGCAGGTGCTGGTGTTTCTCGCGCCGAAGTCGGGCGGGGACTTCAGGACCCTCATCAATGCCGTGCGCGGCCGCCCCGGCGCCTTCGTGCGCACCTCTCAGGATCTCAACCAGGCGACCCTCGACAGCTCGCGCCTGGAGAGTTACCTGCGGGCGGTGCATACGCTCGATGAGACCGCGCCCGGCAGACTGAAGGAGGTGGCGCCGCTCCTCGGCCGAAGCCTCGCCATCAAGGTGAAGCCGCAGTGCCTCGATCGCATTCCGGAGCTGCAGGCTCCCTGCCTCATGCAGGATCAGGCGTCGCTCATCCTCGACGACGGCCACAGCACCTCGATCGTCGAGGCGCTGACCTCGGGACCCATGAGCGATCTTGCGATGCAGGCGAGTTACACACCGCAGCTGAGCTATGGCTACTACAGCCCGTATCTCGCCTCGGTGCTCGACATCGCGCGCATCTTCGGCTCGTTCACGACCGCCAATTACCAGTACATTCCGGCGCTCGCGACCCTGCGGGGCGAGGTGTTGGCGCTCACGCTCAACACGCCGCCGTCCTTTCACGACCCCAAGTCGGTGCTCGTCACTGCGCTGCCGGCGGTCGAGGCGCCGCAGCCACCGCCACTGCACGCGGTCGATCCCAAGGAAATCTACTGCGCGCGCAAGAGCTCGCTCGTCCTGCCGGTCGAGGGTGCGCCGCTCGTCTTCTCGACCGGCTATGCGCGCGAGATGCACCTCAGCCTCACCGGCAGCGACGGCCGGACCATCGATCTGCCCGCGCAGGCGGACGCGGAGCAGGGTGGGTTCGTCATCGATACCTCGGCACTGGGTACCGCGAGCCTCGGCAACCGCGTGCACGGCGCGCTCGAGGGATACTGGGGCTTCGAGCCCTTCGATGGGCCGGCGTTCCAGCTGGTCAACGCACGCGAGGAGAGCTGGCGGCTGCCGGCCGATGAGGACGCGGCGATCGTCGGCCGCGAGGACACCATTCACCTGCAGGCGGGCAGCGTGAGCTGCATCGATCGGATCATGGTGCGCGATCCGGCCGGCAAGGAGCTCGCCGCCGAGTGGAAGCCGGTGCATGCCGACGAGGTGGAGGTGAAGCTGCCGCTGCAGGCCACGCAACCCGGACCGCTGACCCTGCTCGTGAAGCAGTACGGCGCGAGCCCGCCGCAGCCGGTGCCGCTGCAGGCCTTTGCGGAGGCCGCGAACCTCGACAGCTTCACGCTGCACGCGGGCGACGATCAGGGCGTGCTCACGGGCAGTCGGCTCGATGAGGTGGCGGGACTCGCGCTCGCCGGGGTGGCGTTCGTGCCCGGCGCGCTCGCGAGCAGCCAGGGAGTCGATGAGCTCACCATGACTGCGCAGGACCTCGCCGCCGCCGCGGCTCTCAAGCCCGGGGATGCGGGGCTCGCGAAAGTCAGATTGAAGGACGGGCGGGTGCTCGACCTGCAGGCGGTGGTGGCGGCGCCCCGGCCGAGCGTCCTCCTCATCGGCAAGAGCGTGCAGCCCTCGGCATCGAACAGCGGCAGCCACATCCAACTCGCGAACCAGGACGAGCTGCCGCAGCGCGCCCGTCTCACATTCTCCTTGCGCGCGAAGTCGCCGGCCGCTTTCGGCCGCGACGAGATGATCGAGATAGCGACCGCCGACGGCTCGTACTCGACCACCCTCAGCCTCGCCAACGGCGGCATCACGCTCGAGAACCGCGCCGTCGCGATTGCGACCCTCGATCCGGCTCAGGCGTTCGGTCCCTCGGCCTTCGGACCGTTGCAGTTTCGCGTGGTGGATGGCGGCGTCACGGGAGCGTGGCAGCCGCTCGCGACGCTGGTGCGCCTGCCGAAGCTGCGCGAGCTCGTGTGTCCCGCGACCCCGGAGCTCGCCTGCAAGCTCTCCGGCAGTAATCTCTTTCTGGTCGACTCGATCTCCACCGACGCGGATTTCGTTCATCCCGTGCAGGTCCCGGATGGCTTTCCGGGCTATGCGCTGCCCGTACCGCATCCGAAGGACGGACAGCTCTTCGTGAAGCTGCGCGACGATCCGGATGTCATCAACCTCGCCTCGGTCGATACGCGCGAGCTGCCGCCCACGCCCGAGGAGGCCGAGCGCGCCAGTGTCCGGCGTGCCGCCGCCAGTCCGCTCGCGCTCCCGCCCGCGGACGAGGGCCCGCCGAAGCCCACACCGAGGAGCAACGGACCACCGAAGCCCCCCGCGCCTCCAACTCTCAGCTGACCTCAGCGCCGGAGTGGGTGCCGGACGGGGGAACATGCGCAACTACCTGCTTGGGCCGCTGCTTGCCGCGGCCCTCTCGAGCCTCGGTCAACCGGCGCGCGCCGACAGCTTCGATACCCGCCCACTCCAGGCGGTGCTCGCGCGGCTGCTGCCCCGCCAGGCGCAGCAGTTCGAGCTCGGCACGCTCGCACCGGTGAAGGCCCGCGAGCGGTTCCGCATCGCGCGCGCGGGCGATCGCATCGAGATCGACGGCAGCACGCCGAGCGCCGTGCTCTTCGGCGTGAACTGGTATCTCAAATACGTTGCTCACGTGCAGATCTCGCCCAACGGCGATCGGGTGGGGACCGCGCCTTTTCCGCTCCCGCGCACCGTGATCGAGCGGCAAACGCCGTATGCCTATCGACTCGCGCTGAATGAGAACGTCGACGGCTACACGACGCCCTATTGGGACTGGGCGCGCTGGCAGCGGGAGATCGACGTGCTGGCGCTCTCCGGCATCAACGCCGTGCTCATCGAGCGCGGCACGGACACCGTGCTCTACCGCACCTTCCGCGACTTCGGCTACTCCGACCGTGAGATCCGCCGCTGGCTCGCCGCGCCCGCGCACCAGAACTGGCAGCTGATGGGAAACCTCTGCTGCTTCGCCGGGCCGATCAGCCGCGCGCTGTTGAGAAAGCGCGCGGCCTCGGCGCGGCGGATCATCTCGCGTCTGCGCGCGCTCGGGATCATCCCGGTGCTGCCGGGCTTCTACGGCATCGTGCCGGCTGATTTCCAGCGCCACTTTCCCCAGGCGCACGTGGTGCCGCAGGGTCGGTGGGCCGGGTTCACGCGCCCGGGCTGGCTCGATCCGCTCGATCCGATGTTCGCCCGGCTCGCGGCCGACTTCTACCGCCGGCAGCGCGCGCTCTTCGGCGACAGCGGCATCTACGACATGGAAGTGTTCCAGGAAGGCGGCAAGACCGGCGATGTTGCCGTCGGGCCGGCCGCGCGAGCCGTGCAGGCCGCGCTGCTTGCCGCCCACCCGCAGGCGAGCTGGATGATGCTCGCGTGGCAGGGAAATCCGCGGCAGGACCTGCTGGCCGGCGTCGACCGCCGGCATCTGCTGATCGTCGACATCGACCACAACAGAGTGCCGCGCAACGATCGCCGCAGGGATTTTCGCGATGCGCCGTTCCTCTTCGGCGGCCTGTGGGAGTTCGGCGGCCGTACGACTCTCGGCGCCGACATCCACGACATCAGCGACCGGTTGCAGCTCGTTGGCCGCAGGAACGACGACATGGTCGGCACCGCGCTCTTCACCGAGGGCCTCGATACCAATCCGTTCGCCTTCGATCTGTTCACCGAGATGGCATGGCGCCGCAAGCCCGTTGACGTCGGCGCCTGGACCGCCGCCTACGTCCTCCGCCGCTATGGCGCGGCCGACCGACACGCGCTCGCGGCGTGGAACATTCTCGCGCACACCGCCTATGGCATCCGTGTCGATCAGGTGGTCTTCAACAGCGAGCGCGATGCCGCACAGGAATCGCTGTTCGACGCGCAACCCGGACTTGCGATCAATCGTGCCTCGACGTGGTCGCCCGAGGGCATGCGATACAGCGCCGCGGCATTTCAGCGGGCGCTGCCCGAGATGCTGCAGGTGGCGCCGGCGCTTCGAGCCAGCGCAACCTATCGATACGACCTGGTGGACATCGCCCGGCAGACACTGGCCAATGAAAGCCGGCTGTTGTTGCCGCGGATCAGGGCGGCCTACGGAAGCAAGGACCGCGCGCGCTTCGAGGCACTCAGCCAATGCTGGCTCGGACTGATGGGCCTGCAGGATCGCTTGCTCGCGAGCAACCGTTTCTTTCTCCTCGGCGGCTGGTTGGCCCGGGTGCGTCCATGGGCGTCCTCGCCCGCGGAGCTCGCGCGACTCGAGTTCGACGCCCGCTCCATCCTCACCATCTGGGGCGATCGAGAGGCGAGCGAGGCTGGCGGACTGCACGACTACGGCAACAGGGATTGGGCCGGGCTCACGGGCGATTACTACCGCATGCGCTGGCGGAAATACTTCCACAGTCTCGATGAGTCGCTGCGCACCGGCGCTCGTCCCAGATCGATCGACTGGTACGCCCTGGGTGATGAGTGGAGTCACGGCAGCCAGCGCTATTCCGACCGGCCGAGCGGCGATAGCTACGCGCTCGCCGCGCAGGTGCCGAGGGCGCTGCAGCGGGGCGGGTGCCCCTAGCTCATGGGACTCAGGCTCATGGGACTCAGGTGCACGGGCCGCCAAGGAGGCCGGCGCGCAATTGCGGGCTCGGAGGCGAGGCGCCGAGCCAGATCGCAAGAAACGCCGTGGCGAAGTCGTCCCCGGGGATCGTGCCCTTGTAGACGCCGTCGAGGGCGTACTGAATCCCAACTCCGGGAATGCGCAGGAACGTCATCCGCTCCCCGGAGCCGACGCCCGTCATCCAGCCCTCGAGCTGCGCGATGCGGGTTTGAAGTTGCGCCAGCTGCCCGGGCGCGCTCTTCTCGAAGCCTTCCTGCCAGGCGTCGCGCAACTGACCCGCGGTGGCATGAAAGACGAACCGCAGCTCGATCTCGGCCGGCTCGCGAGAGCTCAGGATGGCGTTGGCATCGGCCGAGGGGTGGGGCAGATAGAGCGCCCCCACGTAAACCTTGATGCCGAAGATCGTTGCCCTGCGCAGACCGAGCCCGTTGAGGGTCAGCGTCTGCCCGTGAGCCTGGATCTGCTGCGGAAAAGAGACGCCGTCGCATTCCGTGGGCGCCGCCGAGGCGGCGGCTGCCGCGCAGAGAAAGAGGAGAGGAGCCGCCGCGGCGAAAGCCGACACCGAGGCGAGCGACGCGCGCGTTCTCATGGACCCTCCAGCCGCCGCATTCTGTCTCGCGAGCGGCGTCGCCCAAGCCTAGCACGCGCTCGGGCCGCGGGCATCGAGGAGGAAAAAGACGCCCCGCCGCGTCTCGGTACGGCGGGGCGTGTGGAAAGCGGCTCCCTTACCCGCGGCGGGCGAGCGCGCGCGCCTGCACGGATGCGAGTCGCGCATCGCCGATCTGTCCGACGGCGCGCGCGACCGCCTGGCGCTGGCACTGCCGGCTCGCGGCAACCACATCGAGGTCGCGTGAGTCCCAGCCGGGGCAGACCGACTGCGCCGCGGTCACGATGCGCGCGTACAGCGCGCGCGTGCCCTGCTCACTCGTGAGGTCGCGCAGGCTGTAGTAAAGGGTCGCCTGCGGCGCCGCGGCGGCCGGCTCGGCGGCCGTTGCGATCGTGGGCGATGCGAGCAGCGCCGCGGTCGCGAGGCCGATCACGGCGGCAAGGGCGGTCAGGGTCGGTGGGGCGCCGATCCGCGAAGTGAAGCGAGTCATGGCGATGTCTCCTGTCAAATGTTGGTACGAGCGGGTACGTCTACTTCGACGCTCATATGAGACACCGGGTTTGAATCCGACGTAAGCGGGTCGGCCACGCATTGGTCCCCGCCGACAACGAGGTCGGCACACGCCCCGGCGCGCGCCGCGGCTATCGCCGCTCAGGGCGGCTCGCGGACTCGTCCCTGCCATCCGCGGACTCGTCCCCGGAAACACGCTGTTCCGCTCCCCGGCGCCGCGGTTGGCGTAGGCTACCCGTCCATGGCCTCGCGCATCCGCTTCCCGCTGCTCATCGTCACCGTCTTCTGGGCGTACGTGACGGTTTCCGACATTCTCTATGCGAACAGCCTGCGGGCGGGCCTCACCGCGCTGCACGCCAGCGACTTCTTCGCCACCTGGACCGCGCGACTGCTGCAGCACCTGTATCTTTATCCGGCGTTGCTCGCTTGCACCTGGGGCTCGGTGCGCATCGGCTGGCGGCCGATCGCGCCTCGCCTCACACTGCAGGTGCTGCTCGCGGTGGCCTTTGCGAGCCTCGCCTTTCCGGCCATGGCGGTCGCGCTGCTGTTGGTCGGCGGCCGGCCGCCGGGGATGGAATCCTATGCGCCGCTCATGCCGCAGCTGCAGGTCTTTCTTCACATGGAACTGCACATCTGGGTCGCGACGTCCACCAACTTCCTGCTCACGTACGCTTTCGCGATCGCGTTGGTGAGCGGCTTCGATCTATATCGGCAGTTGCGCGACTCGCAGATCCGCTCGGCCGCCCTCGAGCGGGCGCTCAGCGCGGCGCATCTCGCGGCGCTGAGGATGCAACTCTCGCCGCACTCGCTCTTCAACCTGCTGCACACCATTCGCGGGCAGATCGACTGGGATCCGGCGACGGCGCGCACGATGATCGTGCAGCTCGGGGACCTGCTGCGCCGGCTGCTCCATGCCGGCGAGCGCGAGTACTCGCGGCTCGCCGAGGAGGTGCAGTTCGCGCGCATCTATCTCGAGCTGCAGCAACGGCGGTTCGCGGACCGGCTGCGCGTCGAGCTGCCCGCACCCGCGGAGTTGCCGGCGGCGTGGGTGCCGAGCCTCATCCTGCAGCCGCTCATCGAGAACGCGGTGGTGCACGGGTTGGCCGGGCACCAGGACCCGGTGCTGGTGCGTCTCGAGGCGGCGGCATCCGCAGGTGAGCTCACGCTGCGCGTCATCAATACGCTCGCCGCCGGGCATGCGCGGCGGCAGGACGGGATAGGCCTGAAGAACGTGCGCGAGCGGCTGGCGATTCAGTTTGGCGACAAGGCCCGCTTCAGCGCCGCGGCGGGCTATGATCGCAGATGGGTGGCGGAGATCCACATGCCGCTCCTCAACGATGTTCTCGAAACCCGACCGGCGGGCGCTGCGGCGAGCGGGCCGGTTGCGTCCGCGGAGCCGATGTAGTGCTCGAGGTGATCATCGTCGATGACGAGCCGGCGGGGCGGCGCACCCTGCGCGAGTGCTGCGCGCGCGAGCCCGATCTGACTGTGGTCGGCGAGTATGGCGACAGCCGCGCGGCGCTCGAGGCGATCCGGGCGCAGCCGCCGGACCTGCTGTTCCTCGACATCCAGATGGATGCGCTCGATGGCCTCTCGCTCGCGCGCGCCCTCGATCCGCGCACCCTGCCGCTCATCGTTTTCGTTACCGCCTATGACCGCTACGCGCTCGATGCTTTCGATCTGAGCGCGGTGGATTACCTCTTGAAGCCCTTCGATGAGGAGCGCTTCCGCCGCACGCTCGAGCGCGTCCGGCACCGGCGGGAGGCGGAGAGCGCGGCGCAACGTCAGGAGACGCTCGACGCCGTGCTCGCGCGCATCGAGCGCGGCGCGGCGCCCGGCGGCATCCGGCCGCGCGTCCTCGCCGAGCTCGGCAGTCGCATGCACATGCTCGATGTGGCGCAGATCGAGGCGGCCGAGGCCGATCGCAACTACGTCAGGCTGCTGGTCGGCCGCGAGACGTTCCACGCGCGCAGCACTTTGCAGCAGGCGGAAAAGACACTACAGTCGCAGCCCATGCTGCGCATCAGCCGCTCCTGTCTCGTGAACATCAATCATGTGCGCGAGGTCAGCCGCACGCCACGCGGCGATTTCATCCTGGTGCTCGCCGGGGGCGCCACGATGACGAGCAGCGAGGGTTTTCGCGATGCGGTGCGTCAGCATCTCGAGCGGTTGAAAGTCTGCCCGGCCTGAGGCGGGTGGGGCGGGGCGGGTGGAGCAAGGCAAGCGCACCGGGATCGTGGCGCTCGCCCTCCTGGCCGGCATCAACCTCCTCAACTATCTCGACCGTTATGTGGTCGCGGCGCTGTTGCCGGATCTGAAGCGCGCCATGCACCCGAGCGATTTCGAGCTCGGCCTGCTGATGAGCGGCTTTCTCATCGTTTACATGCTGGCGGCGCCGCTCTTCGGGCGGCTCGGAGACCGCGGCTCGCGGCCGCGTCCGATCGCCATCGGCGTCTTTCTCTGGAGTCTCGCGACCGGGCTTTCCGGGCTCGCCCGCAGCTATGCGCAGCTGCTGATCGCGCGCGCCGTCGTCGGCATCGGCGAGGCCGCCTATGGCACCATCGCCCCTTCGCTGCTCGCCGATTTCTATCCGCGCAGCACGCGCGGCCGGGCCTTCGCCGTATTCAACATGGCGATCCCGGTGGGCGCGGCGCTCGGCTACATCGTGGGCGGCGTCATGCGTCAGCACTTCAGCTGGCACGCGGCCTTCTACGTGGCCGGCGTTCCCGGCGTCGTCCTCGCGCTGTGGATTCTCCGGCTGCCCGATCCGCCGCGAGGGGCGAGTGAGCAGGAGCCCGCCGCGAGCCGCGGTCACGCAGCCGGAGGCGGTGCCGGGGAAGGCTCGTGGGCGGTGTACCTGCGACTGCTGCGCCGGGCGCCCTACAGTCTCACCGTGCTCGGCTACGCCGCCTACACGTTTGCGCTCGGCGGTCTCGCGTTCTGGATGCCGACATTTCTCGAGCGGGTGCGCGGCATACCGGCTGAAACGGCCTCGGCGGGCTTCGGGGAGATCGTGGTCCTGACGGGATTCGTCGGCACGTTCGTCGGCGGCTGGCTCGGGGACTATTGGCTCGGATACTCCCGCCAGGCATACCTCTGGATGTCAGGTTGGGTGACGGTGCTCGCGGTGCCGGCCGCCTATCTCGCGCTCGCCGAAGGCGCGCCGGCGGTTTTCTACCCCGCGCTGATCGTCGCCGAGCTGCTCCTTTTCATGTCGACCGGACCCATCAACACCGCCATCGTCAATCTCGTGAGCCCGACGGAGCGGGCCTCCGCGGTGGCGCTCAGCATCCTCGCGATTCACCTGCTCGGCGATGTGCTCTCGCCCTCCATCATCGGCAAGCTCTCGGACCTGTTCTCGCTCGGCAGCGCGGTGATGATCGTGCCCGGCGCCGTGGCGATCTGCGCGGCGCTGTGGCTCGTGGCCGCGCGCGCGAGCTACCGGGAGACGAAGGCGCGCTCGATCACGTAATCGCCGGGCTCGCCGATGCCGGGGGAAATCTCGAAGCCGTGCGCATCGAGCAGCGCGCAGGTATCGCTCAGCATCGCCGGGCTGCCGCACACCATCACCCGATCGCTCGCCGGGTGCAACGGCGGGAGTCCGAGGTCGTAGGAGAGCCGACCGGACTCAATGAGGGTGGTCAAGCGCCCGCGGTTGGCGTGCGGCTCGCGCGTAACCGTCGGGTAATAGTGCAGCTTCTCGCGCACCCACCCGCCGAGGAGCTCATGTGCCCGCAAGCTCTCGATGCGATGCTTGACGACGGCGGTCTCGCGCGCCCAGCGTACGCCGTGCACGAACACCACCTGCTCGAAGCGCTCGTAGACCTCCGGGTCCTTGATGACGCTCATGAAGGGCGCCGCCCCGGTGCCGGTCGAGAGCAGGTACAGGCGCCTGCCGGGCTTCAGGTCGTGCAGCACCAACGTGCCGGTGGGCTTGCGGCTCACCAGCACCTCGTCGCCCTCGCGGATATGCTGCAGCCGGGAGGTGAGGGGGCCGTCCGGCACCTTGATGCTCAGGAACTCGAGATGCTCCTCGTGGTTGGCGCTGGCTATGCTGTAGGCGCGCAGCAGCGGGCGGCTGTCGATGCGCAGGCCGACCATGACGAATTGCCCGTTCTCGAAGCGCAGTCCCGAATCGCGCGTGGTCGTGAAAGTGAACTGTGTATCGGTCCAGTGCCGCACCGAGAGAACGCGCTCGCTGCCTATCGCCGCCACGAAGATATCCGCCTTTACCCGCCGGCAATTCCGG
>Ga0335074_10007775_pt1 | contig 14873 bp, 10 predicted proteins | sample Lox_Sample_23_FD_206715 | JGI IMG/M metagenome (GOLD analysis project Ga0335074, IMG submission 206715) | Soil microbial communities from Loxahatchee National Wildlife Refuge, Florida, United States - Lox_Sample_2.3 | ecosystem: Environmental > Terrestrial > Soil > Wetlands | place: USA...
ACCCAGGAACCGTCGAAGCCGTCGCGCGACTCCCGGGTCTTGTCCTCTCGCACCTTGGCGAGTGCCCGCTCGGTGACCTCCGGATCGCGCCGGTTAGGGATAAAAGCCGCCATCCCGCCCATCGCGTGTGCGCCGCGCGCGTGACAGGTCTTCACCAGCAGCTCGGTGTAGGCACGCATGAACGGCGCGGTCATGGTGACCGCGTTCCGGTCCGGAAGTACGAAGTCGCGGCCCCGCGTGCGGAACTTCTTGATGATGCTGAACTGGTAGTCCCACCGGCCGGCGTTCAGCCCCGCGCTGTGATCGCGCAGCTCGTACAGGATCTCCTGCATTTCGAATGCGGCCGGGATGGTCTCGATCAGCACGGTCGCCCTGATCGTTCCCTGCTGAACGCCGAGCGCGTCCTGGGCCAGCACGAACGCGTCATTCCAGAGCCTGGCCTCCAGGTGGCTTTCCATCTTGGCCAGGTAGAAGTACGGGCCCTTGCCCTTTTCGAGCTGGCGGCGCGCGCAATGGGTGAAGTACAGGGCGAAATCGACGAGGCTCCCGGACGCCCGCTGGCCGTCGATGAGCAGGTGCTTCTCCGGCAGGTGCCAGCCGCGCGGCCGGACCACGATCGTAGCTAGCTCGTCATCCGGCCGAAGCTGGTACGACTTGCCCTCGTCGCTGGTGAAGTCGATCGTGCGGTCCAGCGCGTCCTTGAGGTTCAGCTGGCCGGTGATCATGTTGTCCCAGAGCGGCGTGTTGGCGTCCTCGAAGTCGGCCAGCCAGACCTTGGCACCCGAGTTCAGCGCATTGATCGTCATCTTCTTGTCCGTCGGCCCAGTGATCTCGACCCGCCGGTCGATCAGGCCTGGCGCGGGCGGCGCGACCCGCCAGGACGAGTCGCTACGAATCGCCTCGGTGCTGGTGAGGAAGTCGAGCGTGCCGCCGGCCGACAGTTCGTCCTGCCGTCGCGCACGGGCCGCAAGCAGGTCAAGGCGGCGCTGGCCCAGTTCCCGGTGCAGCACGCCCACCAGGTCGAGCGCCTCGCGGGTCAGAATTTCGTCGTACCGGCTGCCCGACGGGGCGGCAATCTCAACGCCACTCGACATCGCGTGCTCCTTTAGTGCGTGGCCGCGACTAGTGCCTCGCCGCGACAGCCGCTGGATCGATACCAGACGCTAACTCATGCGGTCTCGCGGCACACGGCCGGCACAGCACGGCCGGCGCAGCAAGGTTGCGATGCCGGGCACATCTGGAGGCCGCCAGATGTTAATCAGGTGAGGATGTATGCACGCCGTGGCACTATCAGGACCAGCGTTCGCCGCCAGCGAGCGCAATGGCGCATTAGCCGTTCTAACACGACTTATCGAAAAGATTGACCTAATTCCGGGCCAGCTGCGCCGGCCGGGAGCGCTGACTGTATCAGCCGCTGACCAGGAGGCAGCTCAACCCGTAGAGGTGGTATGACCGCACTATCGAACGACAACTCAGACGGTGACGAGTTCTGGGCGGAGCAGGACGAACAGCACGAACCGGATAGCGGCGAGCTGGACCTAGCGGACCGGCATGCGCTCCGGCGGGTGGCCGGGCTATCGACCGAGCTGGAGGACATCAGCGAGGTCGAGTACCGGGCGCTCCGCCTGGAACGGGTCGTCCTGATGGGCGTCTGGACCGACGGCACGCTCGCGATGGCGGAGAACTCGCTGCGGGAGCTGTCCCGGCTGGCAGAGACCGCCGGATCACGGGTTCTCGATGCGCTTGTTCAGCGTCGCGGGCGCCCGGACGCCGCCACCTACGTCGGCGCCGGCAAGGCCAGGGAACTGGCAGACATCGTGGCCGCGCACGGGGCCGACACCGTCATCTGCGACGGCGAGCTGACGCCTGGCCAGCTGCGCAGCCTCGAGGGTACGGTCCGGGTCAAGGTTGTCGACCGGACCGCGCTGATTCTGGACATTTTCGCCCAGCATGCCCGCAGCAAGGAGGGCAAGGCTCAGGTCGAGCTTGCCCAGCTGCAGTACTTGCTGCCGCGGCTGCGTGGCTGGGGCGAGTCGCTGTCCCGGCAGGCTGGCGGACGCATGGGCGCGGCCGGCGGCATCGGTACCCGCGGTCCTGGCGAGACGAAGATCGAGACTGACCGCCGCCGGATCAGGTCCCGGATCTCCAAGCTGCGCCGAGAGATCGCGGAGATGGCAGTAGGCCGGGAGGTTCAGCGTGGCCAGCGCCGGCGCCATTCCGTGCCATCGGTAGCAATCGCCGGCTACACCAACGCTGGGAAGTCAAGCCTGCTCAACCGGCTGACTGGTGCGCAGGTGCTGGTTGACGACTCGCTGTTCGCCACCCTGGACCCGGCCGTCCGCCGGGCGAAGACTCCGTCCGGCTGGCCGTATACCCTGACCGACACGGTTGGCTTCGTGCGGCACCTGCCGCATCAGCTGGTGGATGCATTCCGCTCCACGCTGGAGGAAGTGGCGGACGCAGACCTCATCTTGCATGTCGTCGACGGCTCCGATCCGGACCCGCGGTCTCAGCTGGCCGCCGTCCGGGAGGTGCTTGCCGAAGTCGGCGCGGGCGATGTGCCGGAACTGGTCGTGATCAACAAGGCAGACTGCGCGGATCCGATCGAGCTGAAAGGCCTGCAACTGGCCGAGCAGCAGTCGGTGGTGGTGTCAGCGCGCACTGGTGACGGCATCGACGACCTGGTGGCCCAGATCGAGAGTCTGTTGCCGCGGCAGTTCCGCGAGGTCAGCGTGGTGCTCCCGTACGACCGTGGTGATCTGCTGTCCCGCGCCCACTCCGAGGGCGAGGTCGTCCGGGTGGAACATGGCTGCGAAGGCACCGACCTGACGGCTCGTGTACCGCTAGGCCTCGCCGCCGAGCTCGGCAGGTTTGCCCGGGCAAATACGTCGCGCTAGCCGTAGGGCCTGGCAGTTGCTATAAGTCGCGCAATTGCGCGAGCAGATGCTCCGGCGTTGCCCATGCGCAATGTTGTCCGATAGTGACCGCGTGTTGAGCCGTTAAAATCCAACCACCAGGGAACGAGGTCGCTACCCTTGGTCTTGGCCTTCCTGCCAGCGGTAACATGGGCTGGCAGAAGGCCAGGCGCCGCCGCGGATATCTGGTCGTGCTGACCGACCATTTAGCACGTCAGGCACGGCCAAGTCGGCTGGATCTGTCCGCGCAATGCTGTAGCGGTAGCCATTAGGATGTAAGCGCCGGGCAAAAAGAAGTATGCCTGCCGTCAATGGTCAAAGAGCCCTTTACAGTGCTTCCGCTTATGCAATACCGTAACTCAACCGATATGTTTGTGCCTTGCGAGACCGTCGGCCATATTGGTGGTGCCTGGCGCGATCTTGTCGGCCTGGCCAGCGCCAGCGTTCTCGCTCAACTCGACGTACGGTAAGGAAGGGCCGCAATGGTTGCCCCGAGTTCGGCGCACCGCAGCAGTCGCCGGCCTGGCGGCGTGCAGCTCGACGGTGCGCGATGACCGTCCGCCTGCTCACGAACATCGGCCGGCTCTGGACCGGGACTGAGATCTGCAGCAACGCCGCGATCCTCTCCCAGGATGACCGCATCGCCTGGGTCGGTCCGGCCTCGGAACTGCCGACGAGCATCCCCGGCGTCATTCACAACATCGTTGACGTTGATCACGTGGAGAACCTCGGCGGGGCGCTGGTCACGCCTGGCCTGATCGACTCGCACACCCATCCGGTCTACGCCGGGAACCGCTGGGCGGAGCTGGCGATGCGTTCGGGCGGCTCGTCGTCGGCCGAGATCGCCGCTGCGGGCGGCGGCGTCGCGTCGACTGTGACCATCACCAGGGGTACCGACCCCTGGACCCTCTGCAGCGGTGTCCGCGAGCGGCTGCGCAAGTGGCTCCTCAGCGGCACCACCACAGTGGAAGCAAAGACCGGTTATCACCTGACGAGGGATGGCGAACTGGCTGACGTGCGGCTACTGCGGTCGCTGGAGAAGGAACCGGGCATCCCTCGGATCCACGTGACGTTCATGGCCGCTAACTCCGTGCCGCCGGAGTTTTTCGGCCGACGTGCTGATTACGTTGATGCCGTCGGCAGCTGGTGCCCGGACGCCGCAGCGGCCGGCGCCGACAGTATCGATGCCTATTGCGGCGACGGTGGCTTCACCGCCCATGAATCCAGCTGGGTACTCAACGCGGGCCGGGCCGTCGGCCTGCAGCCGCGGCTGCATGCCTGCGGCAACGGCCAGTCTGGCCCGGCGCTGCTCGCAGCGGAGCTCGGCTGCGCCTCGGCTGACCTGCTGCCTGGCGGCACCGATGAGGACGTTGCGGCCCTAGCCAGTGCAGCTGTCGTGGCCGTCTTGTGTCCGGCGGCCGGCACCGACTCACGGCCTCCGCCGGTTCGGGCGCTGCTGGACAAGGGCGTGCCGGTCGCGCTCGGCTCCGGGCACGCGCCCGGGGTCAATGGCATCACCTCGATGCCGCTTGTCATAAACCTGGCGATCGCCGCATTCGGGATGAGCGTTACCGAGGCACTGCGCGCCGCCACGGTGGGCGCCGCGCAAGCTTTGCGTACGCCAGACCGCGGCGCGATGGCGCGCGGCCGCAAGGCCGATATCGTCTCCTGGGACGCAGACCACGAGGGCGCCTTCGCCTGGTCCTACGGCATAAAGCCGGTAAAGGTCTGGCGCGGCGGCGAGCCAGTTACCAGTTAGCAGCCAGTTACCAGTTAGCAGCCAGTTACCAGTTAGCAGCCAGTTAGCAGGCAGCCGCGTCGGAACGCAGCGACCTCGGCCGCTGGCCCCACCACGGCCGGTGCCGCAGCGGCGTCAGCGCGGAGAAGTCCCGGTCGACGACGTGATTGCGATCCGCCAGGGTCCCAAGCGCATAGGCCGGGTGGAGCCCGAGATAGCCGCCACCGGAGACCTGACTCCACTGTCGTGCCAGGTCACTCGACGATTTGTAGAAATTGACCATGTAGCCGCCCTCGTAGACCTTCAGCAGCGCGAATCCCCCTGGATACTCCTTCGTGGCGGCAACCTCGAGGAACTCCACGTCGGGAGCGATCAGCGAGTGCGTCCGCAAGTTGCGGTGGGTGTGGCCGGAGTGATGGAAGAAGACGCCAGGCGTCGCCGCGTACAGCTCCTGTAGCCGCGCGGCGTCAGCCCGGTCCAAGTCGAACGCCGGGCCAGTAATCGTTGTCGCAGCCGACTGATCGGTGACCGGATGATGGCCGAACACCAGCGTCGGCTGGCTCGGATTGCCTGCCAGCACACGCTGCAGGACAGCGAACTCGTCGGCGCTTATGGCCCCGCGCGGTGCGGCTGCCATGGTTGTGTCAAGGCCGATCAGGCGCAGTCCGCCGACCTCCGTCGTCGTCACCGTGCCGTGCGGCAGGTCATATTCGGCGCGTACGCAGTCGTCATGGCCCGCCGCCCCAGGGGTGCGCGAATCGGCCCAGCCTTGTCCCGGCTGATCATGATTGCCCCTGGCCACCACATAATCGCCGGAGGTCAGGCGACCGGACAGGGCATGAGTGCCGAACCGGTCGAGCAGAGCCTTAGCAGCAGTTATCTCGGCAGGGCGGGCGGCCGCGGTGAGGTCGCCGCCCACAATCAGAACGTCCGCGCCGCGCGCGGCCGCATCGCGAGTCATCGCGCGGGCCATCACGACCGGATACGGCGGGAGCCCCGGCGTCTGTCCGAAGCCAGCCGGGGAGTCGCTGGTAACCAAACCGCTGGCTGTTTCTCCGGTGTGCAGGTCGTTGCTCAGCGCGAGCGTGAACAGCAGCCGCCCGGAAGGCGGCGTGAGCGTCGTGACCGATCCGGGCGAGGCCGACCTCAGCGCGCCCGGCACGAGCAGTTTGCTCAGGATGGCCGTTAGCTGAGCGTCTGTCGCGTCCTGGGGGAGGACCAGCCCGCCTGCCGGGAGCGCTAGCTGTGGCAGGAGCCGTGGAGTGGCTGCGACTCCGCCCGAGAGAGCCTGGTAGTAGTACCTGACGCCGGGCCGAAGGCCAGTGACCTCCACGTAGTGGTAGGGCGTTTCGCCGCCCCACTCCATCGCAACCTGATCGAGTTGCCCCAGATCGGTGCCGTAGCGCACGATTCCGTCGGCGGCGACGGGCGCAGGGGCCGCCGTCGGCTCGTGTGGTATCGCGGGTGCTGGTCCATCAGCGGTGTACCACGTCAGCGCGAAGCTGCTGTCGGTGACGGTGACGAGCTCCAGATCCTGCACGTACAAGCCGATCCCGCCCGTCCCGCCGGAGTTAGCTGCAGCCAGGCCAGTGCGAACTGGCGGCGACTCAGTCCGCAACAGTCCTGCATGCTGGCCAAGGGTCGCTCACGGGTGCTAACCACTAGCCAGGACCGCCTGAACAACGAGCGACGATCGGCTAAACGACAAATCCGGAACAGCACCTAATGGGGGGATCCACGCCAGCCCGGCCGCTGCCGCCTGCGCGGGCCAGGAACGGCCGGGATCATGGCATGCTGCGTACATGGCTTCAGGTTCCCGGCGGCCCGGCTCAGCGACGGACGCGGCAGGCTCGCCAGCCTCGGTAAGCTCGTCAGCCTCGGCAGGCTCGCCCGCTCCGCTGACAGTCATCGTTGGGGACGAGGAACTGCTGGTGGAGCGCGCGGTCAGTGCCGCCGTGGCGCTCGCCATCGCAGCGGCAGGTGACGCCGACTCTGACGGCGCAAGCAATCTGCATCAGGTCGCAGCGGCTGGCCTGGACGCCGCCGAGCTGTCCGCGCTGACGGCGCCGTCGCTGTTCGGTGGCGGCTGCGTGATCGTCGTGCAGGGCATCCAGGACGCTGGGAAGGACGTGTCCGCCGAGCTGGTCAGGCTCGCCAAGTCGCCAGTGCCTGAGGTGTTTGTCGTCGTCGCTCACAGTGGCGGCGCCAAGAACAAGGGGCTTCTCGCGGATCTGCTCAACGCAGGCGCCCGGCGCGTTGACTGCCCGGCGGTGAAGCGGTTCGGCGAGCGGATGGACTTCCTGCGCGCAGAGTTCCGGCAGGCCGGCCGAAAGGCCGACGACGCAGGACTGCGCGCCCTGCTGGACGCGGTCGGCACCGACCTGCGCGACCTGGCCGCGGCCTGCAGCCAGCTGTCGGCTGACACCACCGGCGTGATCAACCAGGACGTGGTCGCTCGCTATTACCGTGGCCGGGCTGAGGCGACCGGCTTCTCCGTGGCGGATAAGGCCTGCGAGGGCAACCTGGCCGGTGCGCTCGAGCAGCTTCGCTGGGCGCTGGCCACCGGAACCTCGCCGGTGCTGGTTACCAGCGCGCTCGCACAGGGGCTCCGCACGCTTGGCCTGGTTGGCTCGGCCGGCCGCGGCCTGAGCCCGAACGCGCTCGCCGCAGATCTCGGCATGCCGCCGTGGCGGATCGATAAGGCCCGTCAGCAACTGCGGGGCTGGACGGCTGACGGGCTGGCCAGGGCGGTCGCCGCGGTCGCCGAGACTGACGTCGAGGTCAAGGGTGAGGGCGCGAGCGCCGGCTATGCGCTCGAGCGCGCGATCGCCGCGATCGTTGCCTGCCGCACCGGGCCGTAATCTCGTCGGCCGTTAGCCGATTCGCCTCGATGCCTTCGCCATGTGGCTGCGTCGGTAGTGAAAAACTACGCGGGATTCTCAGGCCGGGCGCGGCGGACCGCGTACTGGATGTTCGCACTCGTCAACCTCGTCATCACGGTGGCTCTTTACGTTCTGACCGTCGTTACGCACTCAAGCGGGTCCTGATCGGCCTCGTCCCGTTTGCGGGTGGAATCGTGCTGCTCGTATTCGCGCTCCTGCCGGGTAACCACGGCCCGAACCGGTATCGCGACGACCCGAGGAGCACGCCAATGGCGACGCCGTGTCCGCCGTACTCCACGTACCAGTAGGCGTCCTCAGGTCACGCTGGTTGCGCTCGGGCGTCCGGCGCAGCGCGCCTGGCAGGGCGGCCGTTATGCGCCGCTCTGCAGGTCGCGGACGTCGATGGTCTGGTCGGTTCGCACCGCGTCGGCCAGTCTCCGGTCGTGCGTGACCAGCAGCAGCGTGCGAGAGTAGCCCGACAGCGCCTCCTCGAGCTGCTCGATCGCCTCGATGTCCAGATGGTTCGTGGGCTCATCAAGCACCAGGAAGTTGACGCCACGGGCCTGCAGCAGCGCTAGCCCTGCCCGAGTGCGCTCGCCCGGCGAGAGCGCGCTGGCTGGCCGGAGAGCGGCGTCGCCGCGCATCCGGAACTTTGCCAGCAGGGTCCGGGTCTCTTCCTCAGTGGCGAGTCCAGCTGCAGCGCGCACGATTTCGGCGACGGGCTGGTCGGTGAGGAACTCCCGGCGGGTCTGGTCGAGCTCACCAAACACCACGCTCGGGCCCGCGTACCGGCGCCCGGCAGATAGCTCCGCCCGCCCGAGCAGAGCGTCGACCAGCGTGGTCTTTCCCGAGCCGTTAGGGCCGACGATCCTGGTCCGGTCGGCTGGCCCGATGGTCAGGCTGAGTGGACCGAGGGTTATTTCGCCGCGGCTAACCACGGCATTGGTCAGCGCCACTGCGACATCGCCTGCCCGCCGTGCCTCACCGATGGACAGCCGCAACTGCCACGGCTCGCGCACTTCGTCTGGCGCCTTCTTGTCCAGCCGGGCGATCGCTTTGTCGATCCTGGCGGCGCCGGCGCCGATGCCCTGCGCACCGGCGATCCGGTCAGCGCGAATGAACTTGTCTGGCTCAGACTGCTGGAACTGAGCACTGCTCGCTCGCCGAGCGCCAGAGGAAGCCCATTGCCGCTGCTGCCGTGCCGAGTCAGTGAGCTTGTCGCGCTCAGCCTCGTAAGCGGCGTACGCGTCCAGCGCACGCCTGCGGGCTAGTTCACGTTCGGCTACGTAAGCGTCGAACCCGCCAGAGAAGAGCACGCCGTGCCGGGTGAACTCGTCCAGTTCCAGGATCTGGCTAGTCACCGCGCTGAGGACGGCCCGGTCGTGGCTGACCAGGGCGATTCCTGCCTTGCTCCGGCGCAGGTGATCTTCGAGCAGGGCCAGCCCGGCGTCGTCCAGGTCGTTGGTCGGCTCGTCAAGCAGCAGGATGTCTGGCTGGGCAAGCAGCACCGTGGCAAGACCCAGCCGTGCCTTCTGGCCGCCGGACAACTCGGCGGCCTTTCTGCCGAGCAGGTTCTCAGCCAGGCGAAGCTCGCCGACTACCTGGGCCGTGCGCTCTGGCAGGTCGGCTCCGCCAAGCCCGAGCCAGCGCTGGAACGCAGCGTCGTAGGCGTCGTCAGCGCCAGCGTCACCGCGGGTCAGAGCCTCGAGCGAGGCGTCCAGCTCGGACTGCGCCGCGGCAACCTGAGTGCGCCTGGCCAGGTGTTCCGCTAGTGACTCGCCAGGCTGAATATCCGGTTCCTGGGCCAGCCGGAGCACGGTCGTGGTCGCAGGCGACCTAGTCACGGTGCCACTGTCGGGTTCGAGTTCGCCAGCCAGGACCTTGAGCAGCGTGGACTTGCCGACCCCGTTGGCGGCAATGATGCCGAGCCGGTCGCCGGCACCCACGTTGACGCTGACAGCGTCCAGAACGACAAGGCCGCCGAAAGACACACCGACATGTGTGGCGCTAAGCCTGGACATCAGATCTCCCAGATCACGGCGGCTCTCGGCCAGGCCGTGCGTCGGGCCCAGGCTTACGCAAGAGACGGGTCTCAAGCCTTACTGGCGAGCCCGCCGCCCGGAAGCTGCGAAAGCTTAGGCGCTCGTAAGCTGCGCGGCCCGCTTGGCGATGGCCGACTTGCGGTTGGCAGCCTGGTTCTTGTGGATGACACCCTTGCTCACGGCCTTGTCCAGCTTGACGCTCGCGGCCTGCATCGCGGCCACGGCAGCCTCGGCGTCGCCAGCGTCCGCAGCCTCGCGGAACTTGCGGACGGACGTCTTCAGCTCGGACTTGACCGCCTTGTTGCGCAGGCGGGCCTTCTCGTTCTGCTTGTTCCGCTTGATCTGGGATTTGATGTTTGCCACGCGAATGCCTCGCTACCGTCTGGTCTGTGTCAGTGGTGGTGCCGGCACGAGCCGCAGTGAGCGGTTCGCGGCGTCGTGCCCGGCTCAGGGCGGGCATGCAGGCAGCCAGCACCACAGGATAGCCGAGATCGCCCGCGAGGCTCAAACTCAGGCTCGCTTGGCCAGGGCACAAGGCCCGGCATGCAACGATGAGTAGATCCATTGACGTGCCGAGCCCACTACCACCTGGCGGATGCCCCGTGTCACCAACGCCGCAGCAGCAGATTAATGAGCTGCCCGCGCCTGAACCATCCCGGACGCCGCAGCCGCTGATTCGCAACTTCTGCATCATCGCCCATATCGATCACGGCAAATCGACCCTGGCGGACCGGATGTTGCAGCTCACAGGCGTCGTGGATGCTCGCCAGATGCGCGCTCAGTACCTCGACCGGATGGATATCGAACGGGAACGCGGCATCACCATCAAGAGTCAGGCGGTCCGGCTGCCGTGGCGCGGTGCGGACGGCACACAGTACGTGCTGAACCTCATCGACACGCCCGGCCACGTGGACTTCACTTATGAGGTATCCAGGTCGCTAGCCGCATGTGAAGGCGCGATCCTGCTGGTGGACGCGGCGCAGGGGATCGAGGCTCAGACCCTGGCCAATCTGTACCTGGCGCTCGACGCGGACCTGCACCTGATCCCGGTGCTGAACAAGATCGATTTGCCCGCCGCCCAGCCGGAGAAGTACGCGGCCGAACTGGCCAACATCATCGGCTGCGAGCCCTCCGACGTGCTGCGGGTCTCGGCCAAGACCGGCGAAGGGGTCGCCGAGCTGCTGAACATCGTCGTCGAGCAGGTCCCGCCGCCCAGCGGTGATCCCGACGCGCCGGCCCGCGCCCTGATCTTCGACTCTGTCTACGACACCTATCGCGGCGTGGTGACCTATGTCCGGATGGTTGACGGCCGCCTGAGCAGGCGCGAGCGAACGCTGATGCTCTCGACCAAAGCGGTCCACGAGACGCTGGAGATCGGCGTGATCTCCCCGGAGCCGGTACCGTCCGACGGCCTCGCGGCTGGTGAGGTCGGCTACCTCATTACCGGGGTGAAGGACGTCCGGCACGCACGCGTCGGCGACACGCTGACCACCCTGGCGAGCCCGGCCACAGAGCCGCTGCTTGGCTACGAGAATCCGAAGCCGATGGTGTTCTCCGGGCTGTACCCGGTCGACGGCGATGACTACCCGGAGCTGCGGGACGCGCTGGACAAGCTCCGGCTGAACGACGCATCGCTGGTGTACGAGCCGGAAACCTCGACTGCGCTTGGCTTCGGCTTCCGCTGCGGCTTTCTCGGGCTGCTGCACATGGAGATCATCAGGGAGCGACTAGAGCGCGAGTTCGACCTGGTCCTGATCTCGACGGCGCCAAACGTGGTCTATCGGGTGGTGACCGATGCCGGCCAGGAGATCGTCGTCACTAATCCGAGCGAGTTCCCTGAGGGCAAGATCAGCCAGGTATTCGAGCCGATAGTCAGGGCCACGATCCTGGCGCCGACCGACTACGTCGGCGCGATCATGGAACTGTGCCAGAGCCGGCGCGGCACCCTGCTCGGCATGGAGTACCTGTCCGCGGATCGAGTCGAGATCCGGTACACGATGCCGCTGGCAGAGATCATCTTCGACTTCTTCGATCAGCTGAAATCCCGTACCCGCGGTTACGCCTCTCTCGATTACGAGCCCGCCGGGGAGCAAGAGTCCGACCTGGTAAAGGTGGACATCCTGCTGCAGGGCGTGCCAGTGGACGCGTTCAGCCAGATCGTGCACACCGATAAGGCCCGTGAATATGGCCTATCGATGACGGCCAGGCTTAAAGAACTGATCCCGCGCCAGCAATTCGAGGTGCCGATCCAGGCCGCCATCGGCTCGCGGATCATCGCCCGCGAGAACATCCGCGCCATGCGCAAGGACGTGCTGGCCAAGTGCTACGGCGGAGACATCACGCGCAAGCGCAAGCTGCTGGAGAAGCAGAAGGAAGGCAAGCGCAGGATGAAGGTCATCGGCCGGGTCGAGGTGCCGCAGGAGGCCTTCGTCGCCGCGCTGTCTACCGAAGGTCCGCCGGAGAAGAAGCGCTCTTAAGCCGTGAGCAGCGCTGGCTGAGCTTTGCACTAGCCGTTCGAGACGCCGGAACTCGACGCGGCGCCGCTGATCAACGCGACTGCGAAGATGATCAGCAAGACGAAGACGATGAGGCCGACGATGCCAAGCACAAGGCCCGTCATGGCCATGCCGCGGCCATCCTCGCCTGACGCCTGAATCTGCCGCAGCGACATCCCGCCCAGGACGATCGCGGCGATGCCCGCGAATGGACCGGCGATCAGCTGCCCGATGGCACAGCAGAGCGCGGCGATCGCCAGCGAGTTCGTACGCCGGCCGGCCATCTGGGGCCAGCTGCCGCCGCCCTGGACGTAAGGGCCGGGGGGCGGAGGAACCTGCCAGCCGGCATCCTGGGTGTAGGGACCCGGCGGCGGAGGGGGCTGCCAACCTGGCGGCGGGCCGAAAGAGCCCTGGCCGAACTCATCCTGCCCGGGAGGCTCCTCCGCACCTGAACTCATCGCTTCCCCTTAGGACGGCACGCGTGCTGCTCCGGCCAGTATCGACCGGCTCGCTATCGACCTGCCCAGTATCGACCTGCCCGGGCGAAACAACGAAATGGCTGGCCCGAGCTGTGCGCACTTATCCGGCAGCGACCGTCCTGATATGCGTTCGACGGTCGTGCCAGCATCGGCTAGCGTCAGGGCATGCCAGAAGCCCGGGTGATCTCAGTGAACTGCGGCCGCGAGGCCGACCTCGTCATCGACGGCAAGACCGCCCGTTCCGCTATTAACAAGCGTCCGGTTGGCCGTGAGGTAGCCGTGCGGCCGCTCGGTCTGGACGGCGACGAGCAGGCCGATAAGGAGCATCATGGCGGGCTCGAGCAGGCTCTGTACGTCTACGCGAGGGAAGACCTGGACTGGTGGACCGAGCAGCTCGGCCGCGAGCTGACCGATGGGATGTTCGGCGAGAATCTCACGACGGCGGGCATCGACGTCAGTGCCGCCCTGATCGGGGAGACCTGGCGCGTTGGCACCGCGCTCGTGCAGGTGACGGCGCCTCGCGTCCCGTGCGTTACCTTCAAGTCCTGGCTGGACGAGCCGCACTGGGTGAAGCGGTTCGCTGCCGCGGGCCGGCCAGGTGCCTACCTGCGGGTGCTCGCGGAGGGAAGCGTCCGGGCCGGGGATGACCTGACCGTGCTGAGCCGGCCGGACCAGGCGGTCACGGTGGCCGAATCGATGCGGGCCTACTACGGCGATCGGCAGATCATGACCAGGCTGCTGCAGGTGACGGGACGAGGCGCGAAGTGGGACGAGATCGCCGCGGACGTGCTCAGCCGGGCGTGATGACTAGCGGGGGCAGCTGAGATGGCAGGTCAGCCACCAGCTGGTGAGGCGGTTCCGGCGGACGGCCGGCTGCCCGAGACCGCGACTGGCCGGCTCGGGAGCGCGCCGTTCGGGGTGTACGTGCACGTGCCGTTCTGCCTGACTAGGTGCGGCTACTGCGACTTCAACACCTACACAGCAACGGAGCTCGGCTCGGGCGCCTCACGCGAGACCTACGCGGCGCTGGCCATCGATGAGATCAGGTTCGCGGCGAAGGTGCTCGCGGGCCGAGCCGGGCCTGTGCAGACGGTGTTCTTCGGCGGCGGGACCCCGACGCTGCTGCCGCCTGCGGACCTCGCGGCGATCCTGCGCGCCATCGATGGCGAGCTCGGGCTTGCGGACGGTGTCGAGGTGACGGCCGAGGCCAACCCGGAGACGGTGGACGAGCGGACGCTCGCGCAGCTTCGAGCGGGCGGCTTTACCCGGATCTCGCTGGGCATGCAAAGCGCGGTTCCGCACGTCCTGGCCGTGCTGGACCGGGTGCACCAGCCGGGTCGGCCCGAGCAATGCGTGGCCTGGGCCAGGGCGGCTGGATTTGACCAGGTCAGCCTCGACCTCATCTACGGAACGCCAGGCGAGAGTGACGCGGACTGGGAGATGTCGCTCGACCGAGCGCTGGCGGCCGGACCGGACCATATTTCCGCCTACTCGCTGATAGTGGAGGACGGCACCCGGCTAGCGGCGAGGATCCGGCGCGGCGAGCTGCCGATGCCCGACGACGACGTACTGGCCGACCGGTATCTGATCGCCGACGCCCGGCTAAGCGCGGCTGGCCTGCACTGGTATGAGGTATCGAACTGGGCAGCCAGCCCGGCGGCGGAGTGCCGGCACAATCGCCTGTACTGGACAGGCGGGGACTGGTGGGGGATCGGCCCGGGAGCGCACAGCCATGCTGGCGGAACGCGCTGGTGGAACGTGCGGCACCCGGCGGCTTACGCGGAGCGGGTGAGCGCCGGCCTGAGCCCCGGCCAAGCGCGAGAAGTGCTGACCGATGCGGAGCGGTCGACCGAGAAGATCATGCTGGCGACCAGGCTGGCGTCGGGCTGCCCGGTGCAGGCGCTCAGCCCGGCCGGGCTGGCTGCCGCCCGCCGGGCGGCCGCCGATGGCCTGGCCTGCCAGGAGGCTCTTGGCCTGGGAATCGTCCGGCTGACCAGAGCGGGCCGTCTGCTAGCCGACGCGGTCATCCGGGACCTGACCGATTGAGCCCGCAGTCAGGCACGGATCCTCGCCTGCTCAGCGCGGGTGCTAGGAGGCGCGCAGCGGGTGCTGAGAGGCGCGCAGCGGGTGCTAAGGGCGCGCAGCGGGTGCTAAGGGCGCGCAGCGGGTGCTAAGAGGGACGCAGCGGGTGCTCGGTGGTCCAGGCGACCCACGTTTCACGGATCTGGTGTAGAAGAATCGACACAAAGCGGACGTCAAAGTGCGCCAGATCCGTGAAACGTGGCTTGGCAATGGCCTGGCGACATCGAATCCTGACCGAAT
>Ga0335074_10007776_pt1 | contig 14873 bp, 12 predicted proteins | sample Lox_Sample_23_FD_206715 | JGI IMG/M metagenome (GOLD analysis project Ga0335074, IMG submission 206715) | Soil microbial communities from Loxahatchee National Wildlife Refuge, Florida, United States - Lox_Sample_2.3 | ecosystem: Environmental > Terrestrial > Soil > Wetlands | place: USA...
GCCATCGCGGACAAATGCTTGCCGACCGGCACCGAGCCCGTGAACGTGACCAGCCGCACCGAAGGCTGCGGGATCAAGTATTTCGAAATGTCGGACGGCTTGCCGAATACCAAATTCAACACCCCGGCGGGCAATCCCGCGTCGGCAAACGCCTGCGCAAGCTGCACTGCCCCGGCGGGCGTTTCTTCCGAGGCTTTGAGGATGATAGAGCACCCGGAGGACAGCGCGCCGCCGACCTTGCGGGCGGGCGAACTCATCGGAAAGTTCCATGGCGAGAACGCGGCCACCACCCCAATCGGCTGCCGCAGTACGGAATGCCGCATGCCGTGCTCGCTGGGAATGATCCGGCCGTAGATGCGGCGGCCTTCTTGTGCGTCCCATTCGATGATCTCATCAACGACAAGCAGTTCCGCAAGGTGTGTGGCTATATCGACGAAGGGCTGCAGCGCAAGGACGCCCGCCTGGTGTTTGGCGGCCTGCCGCCGCAAGAGGGGCCGCTCAGCCAGGGATATTTCGCCATCCGACCGTGTTTGCCGACACCTCGAACGATTGGCGCCTGGCACGCGAGGAAATATTCGGCCCCGTGCTGGTGGCGATCCCGTGGCGTGACGAACCGGACGCAATCCGCATGGCGAACGATAGTCATTACGGCCTCGCCGCGTACGTGTGGACGCACGATATCGGCAGTGCGCTGCGCGCCGCACATGCCATCGAATCCGGCTGGGTGCAGGTGAACCAGGGACTGGGTCAGCAGCCCGGCCATTCCTATGGCGGTTACAAACAGAGCGGTATCGGGCGGGAATTCTCGCTGGAAGGCATGCTCGACGGCTTCACGCAGCGCAAGAACGTGACGGTCAACCTGGCGGTACCGCGCCGCCACTGAGGGACCTTTGGAACCGGGGCAACGCAACATCATGATGGGGAAGTTCAGTCGGCGCCTGTTGCTCCTGGGCGGCATTGCTGCGGTTGGCCCATGTCCGTCACGCGCGGCGCAACCGGTCATGATCCTTGCCGCGGCGACGCTGAAGAACGCGCTTGATCTGGTAGTCCGGGCGGCCGAAGCGAAGCTGCATGTTCCGATCGTGACCGTGTACGGCCCGAGTCCCATACTGGTGAAGCAACTGGAAAATGGCGCACCCGGCGACATCTTCTTTTCCGCCGACTCCGATTGGATGGATAACGCCATCGCCCACAAGCTGGTCGATCCCGCGAGCCGCGTCGATCTGCTGTCGAGCCGGTTGGTGCTGGTCGCACCCGCTGGTCAGGCACAGCAGGTCGCGATTACACCAGGATTCCCGCTGAAGCGGCTGTTGGGCACGGGGCGGCTGGCAATGTGCGATCCGATGATGATGCCAGCAGGGCGTTACGGCCGGGCGGCGCTGCAACAGCTTGACGTTTGGAACAATGTGAAGGGCCACGTCGCCGTCGCCGAGGATGTGCTGGGTGCTCTGGTCCTGGTCTTAAGGCGTGAGGCCGCACTGGGCATCGTGTTTGACACCGATGCCCGGCTGGACCGAGGCGTAAGCATCATTGGGACGTTTCCATCCGATAGCCATCCGCCGATTGTCTATCCGGTGGCCGAGGTTGCCAGCGGCCGAAATCCTAATACAAGGCCGGTACTTGAGTTCATTGTGTCGGCCGAGAGCAGGGCGATATTCCAAGGCGAAGGCTATACAGTGTTGAGTTCCTCGCATTAGCTGTCGCGCGGCACTGTCGTCCTGAGACCGCGAACCAAACTCGGTATGTATCAGACGCAGTGAGGAGCAGGCTCTGCCCCGGATTGTACCCTTCCGCGTGCGTCAGGCTTCGGCGGCCGCCCGCCGGCGATCGAGACCAGCTCTATGGCCAAATGCCACGATCTGGTACCGCAAGAACAAACCAACCTTGAGTGACGCAATTGCCGCGGTGCGACGTGTGCTTTGGTGCCCGCCGGATTTTTTCCATCTCGCGGATATCGAGCGACACCATGGAAATTCCCATCACCTTGCTAAATCGAGTGTTGCAGACTCTCTGCCTCGCAGCCTGAATTGCGGAAAGCCGAGCTTAGACTGGCAGCCGCTGGCACAAGGCCATGCTCGCGCCGAAGCTGCGGCGAGTTCGGTTCCATGCGCTTCGTCATACTCACGCGAGCGCCCCGCTCGCGGCCGGGGTGGATATCCTTACGATCAGCCGGTGCGTGGGGACACGCGTTGCCGGCTGTAACTTTGCATTCTATGGACATCTGTTGTCGACACGGATGCCGTTGCCGCGAAGGCTATGGACGCCACGCTGCGGAAGGGCTAGGCCTGGGATGCCAAATGGGTGCCAAATGGGTGCCAAATGGGTGCCAATAGTTCTTCTTTGTTCTTGCATGTCCGCGGATAACCCATTGATGACCTTGACGAGGATGGGTGGCCGAGCGGCTTAAGGCAGCGGTCTTGAAAACCGCCAGGGGGAGACTCCTCGTGGGTTCGAATCCCACCCCATCCGCCAGATACGGACTTCCAGCCATGCGCCATCATGCCTCACGAGCCCGCGGCCGCACTCGTCGAGCCATAGCGCACAGGCCGCTCCCCTGCACGGTGGCAGCCCGCTGCGTCGCGCCGCCCTCGGCGGGCCACGCGTCGCGTACCCACAGGCGGATCTGCCTGAGCAGTACTCCACGCACCGCGGCGGCGCCCAGCGTGTGATCTGCATCCTCCAGCAGGCACATCGTGACCCTCCGCTGCCCCCGCAGCCGCCAGCCACCTTGTCCGAAATACTCCGCAAGTTCCTCGATCCCCGGATCGTTGTAGCCGAGCATATAGAGAATCGGCACCCCGCGCTCGCCGAGCCTCTGTACGTCCCGCCGCACGCGCCCCACGCGGGTTGCGCCCCGGAATGCGAAAGTCAGCAGTGGGTCGATTGCAGCCATCGCCCGGCGCAACGCCCGCAACGCGACGACACGTACGAGGTTGGCGACGTCGAACTCGGCCCGCAACAGGCGTCGCCATGCCTGCCACCCGAAGATCTGGCGGAGATAGAATCGCGTCGGGCGCAGGTCGGAGCGGCGCACTGCGTCGGGTGGATCGCCTTCGTGCCAAGCGAACCGTTGCAGATTCACCAGAATCAGCCCGGCCACGCTGGAGTCGCGACACGCCGCGCACAATGCGTGATACGCGCCGGAACAAATGCCCAGCACCGCGACCGCGTGCCCGGTGCGCCGTCCCAGTTCTTCGACGGCGTACAGCACGTCACTCGTAATAGAGTCCGTATAGGGGCGGCCAACATCGCCGGTCCGTAACGCTGCGTCGCCCATGCCGGAGGCATCCATCCGCAGCACCGCCACGCCGTCGGCAGCAAGGCCGCGCGCGATATCGACCGCGATCCGGGCATTGCCCCAGCGCGGATTGGCGCTGGTGTTCGCAATCACCACTGCGGGTGCCTGCCGCCGGAGCCATGCTGGCATCGACAGGATACCAAACAGGGAAGCGGCGGGACCAAAGCCAATGGGCGTTTCCTGCGCAGCCCCCAGGTCGAGTGGTGTGCCCCCTGCTTCGTCGACCGTCGTCGATAGGCCGGCAGCGGTCGGCAGCGAACGGGTCCAGTCCACAACGCGGCCGAACGCCGGCGCTGGCACTTCGGCCTGGTGCGAATCACGCAGCAGACGGCCAAGGTCTTCACAAGACTCAATCGTTGTCTCGGTGCCCGACAGTCGCAGCGCGGTGGCCACGTCGCGTGTCATCGGCCGCAATTCCGGCTCCAGCAACAAAGCACTCGCGGCGGGACGGCGAGGCAGCTTGCGCAGGTCGAGTGCCTTGAGCTCCTCGCACGTGGCCCGGTCGATCCGCAGTCCATGCGATTCAAACCACGTGCCGTCATCGACCGGATGGCTGGTCTGCCACACACGCTGCGAAATGCGTGCCGCCAACGTCAGTTCATGCAGGAACTGCCGTCCACTAACGGGACAGAGCAGTACCAGTGAATCCACCGTGTCGCAGTCGCACGCGGCACGGGCCGCGAGGCTGGCGCCGATACGATGGCCGATCAGCGTCACCACATCGGCGCCGTGCTGGCGCAGCCATTCCACGCCTGCCTGGATACTCTCAAGCCATTCCGTCAAGCGATCCGGTCCGCCGTCGTCGCCGGCCGAATCGCCGGTGCCGTAATAGGCGAGACGCAGCGTGGCGACATCCGCGGCGGCCAATTGCTCGGCCAGGAAGACCAGAGGCCGGTACGCGTTCAATGCCTCATCAGACAATGCACTGCAAATCAGCGCGCCGCGCCGGCTGCGGCCTGGATGCAGCACGGCGAAGCAACCGGAAAGGTAAAGCGGGATCATCTCCCAACCTGCGTGGCCGAGGCGTTCGCTTGTTGCTGGGCCATGCGGAACACGATGGCCGCGGTTTGCAGATCGTCGGCGTCGAGTGGAATGTCCAGAATGAAGGTGCGGTGTCCAAGGGCAAGATAGCGTGCGACTTCTCTGGCCACTGTCACGAAGTCGCCGACCAGATAGGGGCAGAACGTCCGGTGTTGCTCGAACGGCCACAGCCAGTACGGGCTGCCATCGGCGGCACCCTGGCGCGCCAGCTCGGACAGCGTGCGATGCCACGCCGAATCGCTGGTCTTCATCGCGAGTGCGTGACTGAGGCGGCCGCGGCGATCGTCTGGGAACCGCTCATGGGCAATAGCCCAGGCTGCGTCGGCGCCGTCGCGCGCAATGATGCCGACGCGGATGCCGCGCCCGGCCGGCAGGTGGCCGGTATCCCGCGCGGCGGCATCGGGCGGCGCGGGATATTCGACCGCGATGGCCCCCATCGCCGCCGCCGCCGCACGCCCCGCCGGCGACGAGCCGGAAATCAGCCAGCCAGGTTGCAAGTGCGCCGGCAATGTCGGTGCGAGGCGCACCCCATGCACGCGGTAGAAACGACCATCGAAGTTCACCGGCGCGTCGTTTTCCAGCAGTTGCCGCATCAACTGTGCGTACTCGACCGTGCGGGCATAACGGGCGTCATGCGGGGTTTCGTCGCCGAGCGCGATCAGGTCGTTGCGGAACCCGCCGGCCAGCATGTTCAGCCAGATCCGACGGTCGTGCAGCGCGCCGAGCGATGCCACCATCTTGGCTGCCGTGTAGGGCAGCATGTAGACGGGCTGTACGGCGACCAGCGGGCATAGGAGTTCGGTGGTCTGCAGCGTGTGCTGGGCCACCAGCCAGGGATCGACGATGCTGTTGTCGGTGTAGATCAACATGCCGGTGCAGCCGGCCGCCTCGCTCCAGCGGGCAACGCGCTGCACCAGCGGGAGGTAGTCGGCGCGCGCGACGTCCTTTGATTGGGGACAGGTACTGAATATTTGGAGGTGCGCGGCAGACATGGTCAGGCGGGTGTGAAGGCGGCGGCCAGACGACGCAGCGTCACGCCGCTTTCGAAGTCCATGGCCTCGGCGTCGAACATCTGGCCGGAGCCTCCCTCGACCTCGAGGATAATGTCGAGCAGGGTCTGGGAGTCGACCAGGCCAAGCTCGATGAGGTCAGCATCGACATCCACGTTGCTCGCGTGGCGGTTCTGCCGCAGCCGCTTGCTCAGCGCTTCGCTCAGCAGGGGCAGCAAGGGGCTACATTCGACGGTCATCATATGCTGCTGCAAGTTTCTGCCTCCAGAAGTGCGCGTAGGCGGCGGTGATCGGTTTTGCCGCTGGTGTTGAGAGGCCAGTCGTCAATGCGGCGGATCGTTGACGGCGCGGCATAGGGCGGCAGCGCGTCGCGGCACGCTTGCAGCAATTCATCGTTGGTGCGGGCGGTCGTGCCGACGAAGCCGACGATGCCGCGCGCCAGCCCGTCGGGGCCCAGTGGCCAGGCGATGGCAGCGGCATTGGCGTCGGCGGCGCGGTGCAATACGGCTTCCAGTTCCTGAAGCTCGACGCGATGACCGGCTATTTTTACCTGCCGGTCGAGCCGGCCGAGGAACACGAGTCCGTGCCGGCGGCTGTATCGCACGCGATCGCCGGTGCGGTACCAGATGCGATCGTGCCATGGAAAGCGGACAAAGTGTTGTGCGGTGAGATCGGGGCGACGCCAGTAGCCGTCGGTGACCTGGCTGCCGGCCAGGCACAATTCGCCTTCGTCATCTTCTCCACCGGGATCGCCAGACGCCGACACGGCCAACGCCACCTGACCCGGTAATGGTGCGCCGATCGGCAACACGTCCGGCGACGCGGCGAGGGCGTCCGGGTCGCGCGGCAGGCGCCATGCGGTGACGGCAATGGTGGCCTCGGTGGGACCGTAAAGATTTTCCACCACCGCGTTCGGGGCGGCGTCGGCCCAGGCAAGAGCGAGCCGCTTGGGCAATGCCTCGCCGCAGAAAAGGCTCAATCGAAGACTGGGGAAATCGCCCGGCCGCAGCGCCCGCAGGCCCAGCATGGTGGCGGCGGTGGACGGTACCGAGAACCAGATTGTGAGTGCGTGCCGCCGAATGAAGTCGCGCGGTGCGAAGCGGGCGTTGTCGGGAATGCGGTACAGCGTCGCGCCGGCGCCCCAGCACAGGAACATGTCGTGGACCGACAGATCGAAGGTCAGGTCGAACAACTGGGTGCAGCGGTCGCCGGTGGTGGGGGCATAGCGGGCGGCGACGCTGCGCAGGTAGGACATCACGTTGCGGTTACGCACAAGCACGCCCTTGGGCGTACCGGTGCTGCCGGACGTGAACAACAGATAGGCACCGTCGTCGGAGTTGCCTTGTGGCAGGCGGTCTAGTTGCGGTCGGGACAGCGCGGATTGCGTCACAAAGCGATGGTGTGGGACGGCCGCCGCCCAATCCGGTGGTGCGGCTGAATCAGGCAGCAGCACCAGGACGGGCTGCGGCGTCGCTGACAGAACGGAGTAGGCTGTGTCGAGGTGATTGCGGTCGACGACCAGCGCCTGCGCTTCGGCGTCGCGCATGATCTGGGTGAGACGTTGCGCCGGGTGGCGCGCGTTCAGCGGCACGTAGATGCAGCGCGCGAGCGACGCGGCAAGAATCCCGACGAAATCCGTCAGCCGGCGGCTGCCGAGGACGGCGCAGCGTGCGGTTCCCTCGCCAAAGCCGACCTCGATCAGCGTCTGCGCGATTGGTGCGGCGAGCGACAGCAATTCGCCGTAGCTGACAGACTGACCGTCCACCCAAAGGGCAGGGCGTTCGGTATGGAGCAAGGCGCTGCGCAGAAACAACCTACCGAGCGTGGGCGCGGTGAACTCGTCAGGCGGCTCGTCGCCGTTCGCCGCCGTGGCCCACCCAGAATCGTCGTCAGTCACGTGTCGATCCACGGTGCAATTCCGAAGCTTCGCGGCGCCTATCTATTGGCGAACACGAATCAGTTCCAATCAGGTGGCGGTGAAGGGCGCAAGTGTGAAGGCGATGACAGCGAATTTCACGGTCGCGTGGAGAAGCCTATCAAGGATTGACGTGGGCGAGTGTCCCACCGGGGCAGGCGTCGTGCGCTGTTATCCACGGCGCTGCCTGCGTGTCCCCAGGGCCACGGTACGGGCTGAGGCTATCCGCCCTGCCGGGTCACCTGTGCGTTAGCGATGTACAACGCATCGATGCCCATCTCGATGAAGGTGTCGATTGCCTCGGCTTCGGTGCAGACGATCGGCTGGTGGTTCACGTTGTAGCTGGTGTTCAGCACGACCGGCACGCCGGTCAGCGCCCTCAGCCGAGACAACAGATAATGAAACGGTGCGTTGTACTGCCGGCACACCGTCTGCACGCGCGCCGTGCCGTCTACGTGCGTAACGGCGGGCAGCACGGCCTGTGCCTCCTCGCGGACGTGCGTCAGCATGGTCATGAAGGGATATTCCTCCCCCGCATTCAGGACGAAGTAGCGGTGTGCGTCCTCGGCGGTCACGGCCGGGGCGAAGGGGCGGTAATTCTGGCGCTTCTTGATCGCGAGATTGATGCGGTCCTTGTTGGCGGCCTTCGAGGGCAGCGCGAGCAAGCTGCGATTGCCGAGTGCGCGCGCGCCGAATTCCATGCGGCCGTGGCACAGGGCGACGATCTTGTCGGCGGCGATGTCGACCGCTGCCGTATCCAGCATCTGCTTCTCGTCGCTGAATTCACGCAGCGCAAGCCCCGGGTTTTGCGTCACGATGGCACGTACGCGCTGCAGATGCGGCGCCGGGCCGAAGAACGGCATGACGCCAGGCAGGTGCAGCGGCTGGCCGGTGCTGAAGACATGCGCCGCGGCCGCGCCCAACGCGGTGCCTTCATCGCCCGAGGCGTAGGCGACGTGGATATGCTCGAACATGCCGCTGCTGCGCAGCTCGCCGATGGCGGAGCAATTCTCGGCGCAGCCGCCGCTCAACAGCAGGTTGGCGGCGCCGGTCTGCCGCTGATAATGGTTACAGACATGGAACATGGCATCTTTGAAACGTTCCTGCAATGCGGCACTGATATCGGCACGGTCTTCGTGCGGGCAATTGCGGCCGTCGATACCCAATCCTTCCGCCAGCGCGGTGGCGCTGGCGGCAAAGAACAGACCTTCGGTGACGCTGCGGTTCAGCGTCAGGCAGGGGATTTCGACGGTGCCATCGGGGCCCAGGCGGATCGCCGAGTGGAAGAACGCGCGGAAACGCGCCGGATCACCGAAGCTGGCAAGGCCCATGACCTTGTATTCGTCCTCGTTGAACGCATAGCCAAGGAACTGGGTCACCAAAGAGTAGAACATGCCGAGCGACTGCGTCAGAGGATAGCGGGCCAGGCGCGCGATCTTGCCGCCGGCAAAATGATAGACCGAAGTCGAACCAATTTCGCCGGCGGCGTCCATGACCACGCCCAGCCCGCCATCGAATTCGCAACTGGCCAGCGCGGCGTGCAGATGGGCATCATGGTGATCGATCGCATGGAAGCGCGTCGCGGTGCCGGTGCGGAGCTGCGTCTTCAGCAAGCCGAAAACCGCGTCCGGCGCCAGGCACTCCTGCCAATAGGCGCGCGACGTATCGTCGGCCGCGTAGATCGGGCGGTATCGACCAAAATTGAAATTGCAGCAGATGTCGTCCACCTCCGCCAGTGTCGCCCCGGCGGCGCTCAGGCAATAGCGGATGGCATCGAACGGGAACGCACCGCTCTTTTTTTCACGATCGAACCGCTCCTGCGACGCGGCGGCGAGCACATTGCCATCCAGCAAAAGCGCCGCCGCGGCATCCATGCCCTGCACCACGCGCGAATCCTTCGCCATTTGCTCCGGGAAGTGTTGCGCGAGGAAACCGGATACGTTGGCGAGACCGGCAATCCCCAAGGTGAGCATTATGCTCCTCCCTCCCGTCCGCGTTGCAGGCATCGGCTCGAATTCAGCAGAGCCGGAGCCAAGGAGTTATCGCAACGCGAAGGCGGAACAAGAGCGGGTTGCCGCTCTCACGCGGCATTGATGGCCGGCTGCGCGCTTCAGCCAGGCGCGATGATCACGCTCGCGCGACGATCACGCATCCTCGTGTGAGGATCACGCATCCTGCGGTGACGATCACGCATCCTCCAGTGTGAAACCGGCCTTCAAGGTAACCTGGTAATGCTGGATGCGGCCACCTTCGATTTCACCGCGGGATTGTATCACCTCGAACCAGCGCAGGTTGCGCAGCGTCTGGGCCGCGCGGGCGATGGCATTCTCGATCGCATCCGCGTGGCTGGTCTGCGACGATCCCACCAGCTCCACGACCTTGTAGACATGATCAGTCATGACAGCAGTCTCCATGCTTCGGTTCTGCCGTCGATAACCGCGGAGCTCCGCCGCGGTGGCGCCTGCCCCGATCACCGCCGCGTGCGGCGGCGCAGTCGCGATAGACGTCCCAATCGCGCGCGGGAGCGAATAGGCTGCGGCGGTCTACGTCTTGTCCCGCTTCGCCGCCGCCAATTCCTCGCGCAGCCGTGCCACCTCGGCGCGCAGTGAGTCCACTTCATTCGCCGCCTCTGGCCGACCCCGCGACGCCTCTCCCGCCGGACGATAGAACGGCGAGAACAAATTGAACGCCCGTTCCATCATGGCCATGTTCTGGCGGCCGACCTCCTCCATATTGCCGAACGGGAACAACGTTCCCACCGACCCCATGGTCTTCTGCATCGCCGCCCGCATTTGCTCCTGCTGCTGCGCGAAGGCGTCCATCGCTTGCTCGAGATATTTCGGCACCAGGCTCTGCATCTGGTCGCCGTAGAAGCCGATCAACTGGCGCAGGAATGCGGTGGGCAGCAGGTTGCGGCCCTTGCCTTCCTCTTCCACGATGATCTGGGTCAGCACGCCGCGGGTGATGTCCTCGCCGGTCTTGGCATCGTAGACCACGAAATCGCGGCCTTCGCGCACCATCTCGGCCAGGTTGTCCAGGGTGATGTAGCTGGAGCTGCGGGTATCGTACAGTCGGCGGTTGGCGTATTTCTTCACCACGACAGGCGGATCGGCGGTCTTGGTTTCGGGCGCGGTCTGGACGTCGTCGGCCATGGGGTGTTTCCTCGCGGCGGGAACGCTGTCCCTACCATGCCCGTCCGCGCCGCAGTTGCGAAGGTCTTTTCTGCACCGCAGCGCGGTTTGGCGTTTCGCGCAGGCCACGCCGCTCCTATGGTCGGTTGCGCGCGAAGGAGAGCGAATGAGGCATGAGCGAGGGCCCCGGCCGGGACGACGCCCCGGACCCGGACCTGCGGAAGCTGGCGCAGGACTGGATCACGCTGTGGCAGAGCGAGCTGGCGGGGCTGACCGTGGACCGCGAGGCGCAGGAGACCTGGCAGGCGATTCTGCGGATATGGGCGGCTGCCGCCTCGGGTATGGTGCGAGCGATGCCGCAGGGGCAATGGGGTTACCCGCCTTCGGCGGGGGCTCGCTCGACCGCTCAAGCCGACGCAGTGGGGGAGGGAGCTTCCTCTCGTCACTCTCCGCCGCATGACGGCGCCGCTGCAACGACGGGGGCCGCGGCCGCTGCTGCTGCACCTGACGCTCGCGATGTTGAGATCGAGCGCCTCTCGGACCGCATCGCTGAACTGGAAGCGCGTCTGGCCGAACTCGAGCGAGGCGATCGCGGCGGCAGTGCGCGACGCGCTGGAAGCGGGCGCGGCCGGCGCGTTCCCAGGCGCGGTGTGGCAGGAGACGCTGCGCCAGGACGCAGCCCTGATTGAGGGCATCGCCTCTTATCGCCGCCACCCCTGGTTTCGCGACCTGCCTGACCCGCCCACCGTCTGGCAGGAGGGCGGCAGTCGATTGCTCGACTATGGCGGCGACGGCCCGCGCGTATTGCTCGTCCCCAGCCTGGTGAACCGCGCCTACGTGCTGGACCTGGCGCGAGGCCATTCGATGCTGCGCTGGCTCGCGGCGCATGGTGTCCACCCGCTATTGCTCGACTGGGGCTGGCCGGGCGAAGCCGAGCGCCGCTTCACCATGACCGACTACGTGGCCGGCCGGCTGGAGCGCGCCATGATCGCGGCCGGTCCGGGCACCATACTCGCCGGCTATTGCATGGGCGGCACTCTGGCGGTTGCAGCGGCGCAGCGGCGACCAGACCTGGTGCGGGCGTTGGCATTGCTGGCGGCGCCATGGGATTTCCATGCGCCCGACCCTTCGGTGGCAATCCAGGCGTTCGAGATGCTGCCGCTGGTCGAACCCGCGCTGGCATTCAACGACACGCTGCCGGTGGATCTGCTTCAGGTCTTGTTCGCCATGCTCGATCCCTGGGGCGTTGCCGACAAGTATCGCAGCTTCGCCCGCCTGGACCCTGCCGGCGAGCGGGCCCGCCTGTTCGTTGCGTTGGAGGACTGGCTGAACGATGGCGTGCCGCTCGCGGCCCCCGTCGCGCGGGAGTGCCTGGCCGGATGGTATGGCGCCAACGCCCCGGCGCGAGGCGAATGGCGGATCGCCGGCCTGCCGGTTGATCCTGCCGCATTGCGCCTGCCGTGCTTCGTCGCGGCGCCGGCACGGGACCGCATCGTGCCACCGGAGTCCGCGCGACCGTTGGCGGCGTTGATTGCCGGAGCGACCTTGGTGCAGCCCGCCGCGGGCCATATCGGCATGGCCGCCGGCCACAACGCGCAACGCGTGCTGTGGGAGCCGTTGCGGGAGTGGCTGCTGGGGGTTTAGCGCCGGCATGAGCGAGGGCGCCGATCGCTCGCATAGCCAGCAGGCGCGCGGTCACCTCGCCAGCTTGCGCTCCACGATGTCGGCGAACAACGCCACGCCGTAGGGAATCGCCGCGTCGTTGAAATTATAGGCGGGGTGGTGCACCGGTGCGCTGTCCTCGCCGTTGCCGATGTTGATGTAGGCGCCCGGCACCTTCTGCAGCATGAAGCTGAAATCCTCTGACGCATTCGCCGGCGGCTTGTTGCGATCCACCTTGGCATCGCCCACCAGACCCGCCGCGGCATCGGCGAACGCGCGCGTGTGGTTCAGGTCGTTCATCAACGGCGCGAACACAAAGCGGAAATCCACCTCGGCCTCGGCACCGAACCCCGCGGCGATGCTGCTCGCCAGCCGCTTCATGTTGGTCTCGATGAGCTGCATGGTCTCGTTCTTGAATGTGCGCACGGTGCCGCCCAGCGTCGCCGTCTGCGGAATCACGTTGTAGGCGTCGCCGCCGTGCATGCGGCAGATGCTGAGCACTGCCATGTCGTGCGGCGGCACGTTGCGCGACACGATGGATTGCAGCGCCGCGCCAACATGGAAGGCCGCCACCACCGGATCGATCGCGACCTCGGGCCGCGCGCCGTGGCCACCCTTGCCGGTGATGACAATGTCGAACATCGCGGCGCCGGCCATGGCCAGGCCAGGCGTGATGCCGAACTGGCCGACCGGCATGCCGGGGCGGTTGTGCATGCCGAAAATCGCGTCGCACGGAAACCGTTCGAACAATTTGTCTTCCAGCATGGCGAGCGCGCCGCCGGCGCCTTCCTCGCCGGGCTGGAAGATGAAGTTCACCGTGCCTTTGAAATTGCGCGTGTCCGCCAGGTATTTCGCGGCACCGAGCAACATGGTGGTATGGCCGTCATGGCCGCAGGCATGCATCCGCCCCGGATTGCGGCTGCTGTACGCCAAATTCGTTTGCTCTTGCATCGGCAGCGCATCCATGTCGGCGCGCAACCCGATCGAGGGGCCCTCGCCGTTGCGCAACACGCCGACCACACCGGTCTTGCCGATGCCGCGATGCACCTCGATGCCCCACGCCGCCAATTTTCCGGCGACGCGTTCGGCCGTGCGATGCTCTTCCAGGCCGAGCTCGGGATGGGCGTGGATGTCACGCCGGAACTCGGTCAGTTCGTCGTGGTAGCCGCGGGCGCGGTCGATGGAGGTTTCTGGCATTTTTCTCTCGATGGCAGATCAGGTCGGGTTAAGTCCGATGGTCAGGTCAGGTTGAGTCCGATCGTCAGCTCAGCTTGAGCAAGCTGCGGAAGGCTTCGTCGCGCAGGCTGAATTCCTTGCCGGCGAGGTCGTCCGCGGCGCCGCCGCACAGATAGACGATCGCGGCGGCGGGGTGCGCGACGGGGGTCAGGTTCTCGCGCGGGATCTTGCTGATCGGGTTCACCCCGGAGGCTCGAATCAGCACCTGCATGTCGGTATCCGTGGTGCCGGGCTGGAATCCGAAGATGCGGATGCCTTGCGCCGCATGCTCGTGCGCGACGGCGCGGGTCAGCATGGCAAGCCCGGCCTTGGCGGTGCAATAGGCGCTCCAGCCCTCCTGCGGGTTATGCGCCGCACCGGAAGAAACATTGACGATGGTGCCGCCGCCCGTTGCGATCATCGGCGGCAACACCGCGCGGATGGCGTGGTAGGCGCCAACCAGGTTGATCTGGATGTTGCGTGCCCAGGCGGCGGGGTCGCTATCGGCGGTGACCGCGATCGGTTCGATGACGCCGGCGTTGTTGATCAGCGCATCGATCCTGCCGAAGCGGCGTTGCGTGTCGGAGATCAGTCGCTGCACCGCGGCCCAGTCGGAGACGTCACAGGCACTGGTGGCCGCGGTGCCGCCGTCGTGCTCTATGGATTGCGCGATCCCATCGAGTTGAGCGGAGCTGCGCGCAGTCAGCATCAGATGCGCGCCGGCCTTGGCCAATGCCGCGGCCGCCGCGGCGCCGATGCCGCGGCTGGCGCCGGTGACGATGATGACCTTGCCCGCCAGCTCCGTCATGGACTGCGCACTCCTTCCCCTGTACGGTCGCTTTAAGGGAGCCACGATCCGACTGCAAACCTGCTCCCGCGATCGCGCTGACATCGGGGAGGACCAGATCATGGGCTGGCTCGACGGTCAGGTGGCGCTGGTGACCGGCGCCGGTTCGGGCATCGGCCGCGCCGTCGTGGCCCGCTTCGTGGAGGAAGGCGCGCGCGTCGGGGTGATGGACCGGGTGGCGGCGCGCACCGCCGAATTGCACCAGGAATTCGGCGAGGCGGTGATCGCCATTGCCGGCGACGTGTCCAGGATGGCCGACAACCGCCGCGCCGTTGCCGCAACGGTTGCCGCCTTCGGCCGGCTGGACGTGTTCGTCGGCAACGCCGGCATCTTCGACGTCTATGCCTCGTTCGCGGAGCTGTCGGACGATGCGCTCGACCGCGCGCATGACGAATTGTTCGGCGTCAACGTGAAGGGCTGCTTGTTCGGCGCCAAGGCCGCGCTGGAGGAGCTGCGCAAGACCAGCGGCTCGATCGTCTTCACCGCTTCGGTCGCGGGGCTGAACTCGGGTGGCGGCGGCGCGCTCTATACCGCCTCGAAGCACGCTGTGGTCGGGCTGATCCGGGAACTGGCGGTCGAGCTTGCGCCGGACATTCGCGTCAACGGCGTCGCACCCGGCGGCACGATGACGGACCTGCGCGGGCTGGCAACGCTTGGCAACGACGATCGCTCGCAATTCACGACGCCTGGCATTGCCGATCGGCTGCGCGCCGGCAATCCGCTGCGCATGGCACTGCTGCCGGAGGATCTCGCG
>Ga0335074_10007777_pt1 | contig 14872 bp, 13 predicted proteins | sample Lox_Sample_23_FD_206715 | JGI IMG/M metagenome (GOLD analysis project Ga0335074, IMG submission 206715) | Soil microbial communities from Loxahatchee National Wildlife Refuge, Florida, United States - Lox_Sample_2.3 | ecosystem: Environmental > Terrestrial > Soil > Wetlands | place: USA...
CCTCCGGGGTGCTGGCCGGTAAGACGCTGACCCAGATCAGCGCGGACCAGAACGGGATGTACACCTGCGCTCTGGACAGCAGCGGCCTGGCCTACTGCTGGGGATCGAACAACTACGGGCAGCTCGGCAACGGCGGCGTGTCCTCGACGCCAGGCGTGCCGGTCGCGGTCGTGACCTCGGGAGTGCTGTCCGGAAAGACCCTGACGCAGATCGCGACCGGCTCCGCCACTACATGCGCGGTTGGCAGCACGGGCGCGGGATACTGCTGGGGCCAGGGAGTCAACGGCGAACTGGGCAACGGCTCGACCTCCAACAGCGGTGCCCCGGTGGCGGTGTCGGCGTCGGGTGTGCTGTCCGGCCAGGCGCTGACCCAGGTCAGCGATGGCACCAACTTCTCCTGCGCGATGACGAGCGCAGGCGCGGTCTACTGCTGGGGCCTGGGCTCCTCCGGCCAGCTAGGGAATAACTCGGCCACCTCGAGCGCCACGGCGGTGACCGTTGCCCCGCAGGGGCCCACCGGCGTCACCGCGGTCGCCGGTGACGCCACGGCGGCGATCTCGTGGACCGCCCCGGTCTTCCTGAACAACGGCAGCGTCACCGGGTACACGGCCACGGCCTCGCCCGGCGGCGCGTCGTGCTCCACCACCGGGGCAACCACGTGCACGATCACCAGCCTGACCGACGGGACGACCTACACGGTCACGGTCACGGCGACCACCGGCACGGCGCCCAGCGCCCCGGTGACCGTCGAGCCGATCGGCGCCCTGTCCATCTCCGTGCCCGCGTCCGCGACGTTGCCGCCCACGGCGCCCGGCTCGACATCCACTGCCCAGCTCGGCACCGTGACAGTGACCGACAGCCGCGCGCTGACCAGCGCCTCGTGGACGGCGACGGTCACGGCCACCGCCTTCGCCAGCGGGACCGGGGGGACCCCGATCGCGGTGGCCAACGTGAGCTACTGGTCTGGGCCCGCCACGTCGACCTCGGGCAGTGGCACGTTCACGCCCGGCCAGGTAGACGCGGCACACGCACAGGTTCTGACATCTCCGGTGACGGCGTTCAGCTTGACCGGCGGGGGCGGGGTCAACTCCGCCTCGTGGAATCCCACCCTGGTGGTGTCGGTGCCGCTCGCCACGGTGTCGGGCAGCTACACCGCCACGATTACGCATTCCGTGGCGTAACACGCGGGCGCAGCGCGAAACCAGCGGCCGTGCGGCCAAGTAGCGGCCATCAGCGTATCGCCATCCCAAATTCGCGTTATTTTGCTCGCTGGCCGCGGAACGGAGCATGCGCTCGGCTTTACCCAACACATCCCTTTAGAAATGAATTTAAAATGGCTCGGAATACTAGTCATCTAGACTATTTAAATACCGTAAGCTATTGGTCAAATAACGGTGGCGGCGTTTTAGAATGTGTACTATCAGGGGCTGAGTTAAAAGTAACCTTCTAGCGGGGGACCTCATGAGACAATCACTTGGCTTAGCCCTCGGCGCCGCGGCAGTCATGGGGGCAGCCCTGATCCCGGCCGCGGCGTCCGCCGCAGCCGCCCGGCCGGCCGCCCACCGGCACGGGGACGCCGCACAGGCCGCCGCGGTGGGGACGCCGGGGGCTCCCGCGGCCAGGCCCGCGACCGGCGGCAGTGACCCCGCTACCACGGTGACGTTCGCCGTCACGAGCGGGGCGCTCACGATGACCGCCCCGACGGCCGCCAGCCTCGGCTCGGGGGCTCCGGGCTCCAGCGTCAGCAGCCAGCTGGGCACCGTGACCGTGACCGACAACCGGGCGTTGCTGGCCGCGAGCTGGACGGCGACCGTGGCCTCGACCACCTTCACCACCGGAACCGCCACGCCCAGCGAGACCATACCGACCGCTGATGCCTACTACGATCCGGGCGCGATCAGCACGACCGGGACGATCACGGTCACGCCAACCGGCGTGGTGCTGTCCACTACCCCGCAAGCGGTCGTCGCCGGCACGGCCGGAGCCGGGAACAACAGCGCATCCTGGAGCCCACGCCTCGTCGTGACGGTCCCCACCAGCGCGGTCTCCGGCACCTACACCGGAACGATCACCCACTCGGTGAGCTGAACCCGCTTAGGGCTGACAACAAAAAGAGGACAATAGTGCGCCGACTGGTCAGCGTCATCATGCTGGCGGCGGTGACCGGAGCCACGGTTCCGGCCACCGCCGCCTTCGCCGACAGCATGTCGGGGCCAGCACCGCAGAGGTTTGGGGTACGCCTCGTCGACGTTCCCGTCGCGGAGGCGAACAACCCACGCGCGCTGCGTTATATCATCGACTACCTTCCGCCGGGCACGCTTATTCACCGCAGGATCCTGATCCTGAACGAGGAATCACACACCGCCCATTTCAGCGTCTATCCCGACGCCGCCCAGATAACCCACGGCTTTTTCGTCGGCGACAACGGCGCCGCACGGAGCGAACTGACGACGTGGATCACCGTGCAGCGCCCGTCGGTAACACTCGGGCCAGGCAGCAGTGCCACGGACATGATCACGATCAGCGAGCCACGCACGGCGACCAGAGGCGAGCACTACGGCGTGATATGGGTCCAGCAGGTGGCGCAGGTACACCCCTCACGCGCCGTCACCATCAACGAGGTGGCCCGGGTCGGTGTCCGGATCTACCTGGCCGTCGGCCGGGGTGGGGCGCCGCCAACGACATTCGCCATCACGTCCATCTCCGGGCGCCGGACCGCCAAGGGTCAGCCGCTCATCGTCGCCGACGTGCGCAATTCCGGCGGCCGTGCGGTCGACCTGTCCGGTCTCGCACGCCTGACCGCAGGCCCGGGAGGCACGGCCGCCGGCCCCTACGGAGAGCGGCAGGTGGTCACGCTCGCGCCCGGCCAGACCGGGGGGGTGACCTTCGTTCCTGCCAGCCGCATTCCCAACGGCCCCTGGACCGCCAAGGTCAGTCTCGTGAGCGGCCTCACCTCACGAACGTCGTCGGCGACGATCCAGTTCTCCGGCCCCGTCACGAACGGATGGACGGCCCACTTGCCGGTTGTGGTCTCGGGCTCGGGAGTTTTGGCCGGCTTGCTCCTCCTGGCCGGTTTTTTCGTCCGGCGTCGACCGCGAGCCCGCCGACTACCCGCCTGACATGCTGCCGACCCTCAACAGCCAAAAGCGGCCAGGTTTGCGTCCCTCGGCCTGACCGCGCCCCCGCCGGGCCTGGTTGCTGTACCAGGCCCTGGGCACCCCCGCCCGGGGCCCCGGCTATCAAAGCCGGGGCCCCGGGTCATCTGCATTCGGCCTGGTCAGGCCCCTACGCCCCTACGCCCCTAGGCCCCTAGGCCCCTAGGCCCCTACGGCCCCACGCCCCCATTCACGCCGCAACCTCGGGCCGAGCGGACCGTGACATGACGGGGGGCGACATCTCGCAATGCCGCTGGCTTGAACGCGAGGGTCTGGGATGGGCTACCTGGCTACCATCTGGGCTGGCGCCCATGATGCAGGGCTGAGGCGTTCCCTGCTGTACCACCAGCCTCGACAGCCCTAGCCGCCCCAGCAGCCCGATGAGCGCTTGCTTTCCCACGATTACTCGTGTATGAGTAATCGCATGTCAGCAATACGGCTGTTCATCCTGGGCACACTGGCGGCGAGCGGGCCGCTGCACGGCCATCAGATCCGCCAGCAGGCCCAGGCGGACCGGACGGATAGATATACGGACATCCAGGTCGGGTCGTTGTACGGCGCGCTCAAGCGGATGGCGCGCGAGGGCCTGGTCCGAGAGGTCCGGACCGAGCGTGTCGGCAACCGGCCGGAACGGACGGTGTATGAGATAACTCCCGAGGGGCGCCAGGCGCTGTCTGCGATCCGCGACGAGGTCCTGCACAAGATCAGCCTTCCGAACGACCCGTTCGACCTTGCCCTCAAAGAGGCCAGGGACATGGCCGAGGAGGACCTTGCCCAGACCGTGGCGGACCGGCTGGCCATGCTGCGCGCCCAGGAGCTTTCCTGGCGCCACCAGGCGGAGCGGGCGGACCCGTACCTGAACGAGGCGGAGCGGATGATCACCCGTCACGCGATCGCCCGGGCGGCGGCCGAGGTGCGGTGGCACGAGGAGCTGCTGGACCGGATTCCGAAGATCGCCGTCGACTTCCGGGAAGGCATCGGCGCCCCGGTGGCGATGGCCGGCGAAGCCAAGGGAGCCCACCCGTGACCGGACAGCCCGGCAGCCCTGCGCCACTGGCCGGAGCCGACCCGGCTCCCGGCGGCCCGTCCCCGGCCGGCGGCCCGGGCTGGCGCGCAGTTGCCATCGTGCTCGTCGGCGCGTTCATGGCGCTGCTCGATACCACGATCGTGAACGTCGCGCTGCCCACGATCCGCACGAGCCTGCACGCTTCGTCCGCCAGCCTCGAGTGGATCGTGTCGGGGTACGCGCTCTCCTACGGGCTCGTGCTGGTTCCCGCTGGCCGCGTAGGGGACCGGATTGGCCACAAAAGGCAGTTCATCGCCGGGCTTGCGCTGTTCACGCTCGCCAGCGTGGCCTGCGGGCTATCGCGCAGCCCCGGTGAGATCGTTGCCGCGCGCGTGGTGCAGGGCGTCGGCGCCGGGGTGTTCTATCCGGCGATATCCGCCACGATCCAGCTTGCGTTCACCGGCCCGCGGCGGTCCAAGGCGTTCGGGATGCTCGGCGCGGTGATCGGGGTATCCACCGCGCTCGGGCCGGTGCTCGGCGGCCTGATCATCCAGGCCGCGGGCTCGGCCAACGGCTGGCGGTGGGTATTCCTGGTCAACCTGTTCATCGGGGCTATCGCGTTGCCGCTCGCCGCCTGGCTGCTCCCCCTGCCGGCCACGCGCGTCCGGCGCGGGATCGACCCGGTCGGTCTCGCGCTGCTCGCCGCTGGCCTATTGCTGCTGCTGATACCGCTGATCGAGGGACAACCGAACGGGTGGCCCGCCTGGACTTACGTGTGCATGGGCGCGTCGGTCGCGGTGCTGGCCCTGCTGGCGGCGTGGGAGGTGCGCACCGAACGGCACGGCCAGGACGCCCTGCTCAAGCCCGCGCTGCTCGCGCGGTCGTCGTTCTCCGCGGGAGCAGTCTTCGCGATCGTCTTTTTCGCCGGGTTCACCAGCGTGTTCTTCACGCTGTCGATCCTGTGGCAGGTCGGGCTGGGCCGCAGCGCGCTGGCCAGCGGGCTGGCTGTGACACCGTTCGCGCTCGGCAGCCTGGCCGGGGCGGCGAACAGCCACCGGCTGTCGGCGCTGATGGGTCGCATGGTGCTGGTCACCGGGTGCCTGCTGGTCGGCGTCGGCCTCGCCGCAGCCGATGCCGCGCTGCACCTCACCGCGCCGCATCCGAGCGCGTGGGAGCTGGCGGGCCCGCTGCTGGTGGCGGGGATCGGCAGCGGCATGGTCATCGCTCCCAACCAGGATTTCGTCATGGCCTTTGTGCCACGGCAGGAGGCGGGCACCGCGAGCGGGACCCTCGGGACCGCGCAGCGCATCGGCAGCGCGATCGGCATCGCGGTGATCGGCACCGTGCTGTTCGGCACGCTCGTCGTCCGGCCGGGCCCGAACGCCCTGGCGCATGCGTATGCGCACAGCGCCCAGCTTGCGATGCTCGTCAGCGTGGCGTTCGTGCTCGTCGCGCTGGTTTTGGTGGTCGCGCTGCCGCGGAAGGTGCCGTCCCGGCGGTGATCCCGCTGAGCACGATTAGCCGGGTAAACCGGTCAGCCTCACGGCGCGCTCCGGGCACAGGCGCACCGCGAGTCTCGCCGCGTCGGCCGCGCCCGGCGGCACCTGGCCGTCGCCCTTCACCACGGAATAGCCCTCGTCGTCGTCCTCGAACAGGCCCGGCGCGACGTCGTAACAGCGTCCGTGACCCATGCAGGCGGACGCGTCCACGGACACCTTCATCGGGTGCCGTCGGCGGGCTCGAACACGAGCGGAAGGCTGTCGATGCCGACGACGCCGGCCGGCCAGGTGACCCGCGGCGTCACGCCGGGGGCGATCGCATACTCGGGGATCCGGCGATGCCATTCCTCGAGCGCGATGCGCATTTCCATCCGGGCCAGGTGCGAACCGAGACAGCGATGCGGCCCGCCGCCGAACGCGAGGCTGCGTTCCTCGCGCTGGAAGTCGATCGTGTCCGGATCCGGGTGCTCGTCAGGATCCCGGCCCGCGGTGGCGATCATGATCATCACGTACGATCCCGCCGGGATCATGTGGCCGGCGACGTCGACGTCCTGGGTGGCGATCCGCGGCACGAACACTACGGGCCCGTCGTAGCGCAGCAGTTCCTCGACCGCGGCCGGTATCACGGCCGGGTCCGCGACGATCCGGCGCCGCAACGGGGGGTCGGCGGCCAGCGCCGCGAACGACGTGCTCAAGGCGGAGGTCACCGTCTCCAGGCCCGCGAGCACGAACAGGAACGACAGGCCGAGCAGCTCGTCGTCGGTGAGCCGTTCGCCGCTGGTATCGGCGAGCAGCAGGCCGAGCAGGTCGCCGGTGCCCCCGCTGCGCCGTCGCCTGGCGATGTGGTCGACCAGGTACCCGTAGAGTTCCGTGCCCATCCGTACAGCCCGCTCCCGCGGCGGCTCGCCGCCGGGCATGCCGAAGTTGACCAGCGCTTCCTTCCACGCGATCAGGCGGTCCCGGTCCTCCAGCGGCAGGCCGAACAGCGTGAGGAACACCTGTGCGGGCAGCGGCACCGCGAGCTCCGCCACCAGGTCGCACCCGCCCTTGGGAGCGAATCCGTCGATCAGCTCGCCAGCCAGGGCGCGCACCATTGGCAGCCAGGACGCGGTGCCCCGCGGGCTGAAGAACGGTTGCAGGACCCGCCGGTACCGGGTGTGCTCGGGCGGATCGAACGCGATCGGCACCATCGCCAGCGGGCTCCCGGCCATGTCAAACGCCCGCTTGGACGAGAACAGCGCGGGATGCTTGAGCGCGAACTCGGCGGCCTCGCTCGAGATGATCATGTACGCGCCGCGCGGCGTCCGCAGGACCGGCCCGGCGTCGCGGAGCATCGCGTACGCGGTGGTCCGGCTGTCCGCCATGGGGAGGTCCGTGAGGAGCGGGCCCCCTCCCGTTGCTGGCTGGGTCACCTGGCCACGGTAACCCGCTGCCGAGGCAGAAGCGACACATGACAACGACCGCTGCGGGCAGTGGTAACCGCGTGGAAACATCGGGCGCCGATGATGGGGGGATGGGGACGCGGCGGATCCGGGTGGGATGCGAATTCGCCTATCGCGCTGAGGTCGACACCCCGGTGGTGTTCCACGTGCAGCCGATCAAATCCCGCCGCGCCGACGTCAAGCTCGAGTGGTGGCGGTCCGAGCCGTCGTTCCCAGTCCGGGGCTTCGCCGACGTGTATGGAAACCCGGGGCTCCGCGCGGTGCTCCCGGCAGGTCAGTCGAGATTCCGGTACAGCGCTGTGGCCTGGGTACCCGACGCGACAGAGGACGTCGATAAGGATGCGCCAGAGTGCCCGCCGGACGCGCTTCCCGACGACACCCTGATCTACACCCTGCCGAGCCGCTACTGTCTGCCCGACGTGCTCGGGGACGAAGCGTGGTCCCGGTTCGGCGGACTGCAGCCCGGGTACGGCCGCGTGCAGGCCATCTGCGATCACGTCCACGACCATCTGACGTTCCAGTACGGCACCACGACGCCGCTGACCACGGCCGCGGACGTTAATGAGGGCGGACGCGGCGTGTGCCGCGACTTTACCCACCTGGCGGTGTCGTTCTGCCGGGCGCTGAACATCCCCGCCCGCTATGTGTTCGGGTACCTGCCCGACGTTGACGTGCCCCCCGACCCGGCGCCGATGGACTTCGCCGCCTGGATGGAAGTGTGGCTCGGCGACCGGTGGTGGACCTTCGACCCGCGCAACAACATCCCGCGCAAGGGGCGCATCGTGATCGGCCGGGGCCGAGACGCCTTGGACGTCGCCATGGTGACGACGTTCGGCGGTCCGGCGCTCGAGTCGATGACGGTTCAGGCGGAGGAGGCGAACGCGTGATGCTCGACGCTCAGGTACTTCAGGCGCCGCTGCTCGACCACCGCGAGCTCGACCTGGATGCGGCCGGGCGCGTCACCTACATGATCGAGCAGAGCTTCCGCTACGACTACGATGCGCCTGTGGAGTCGCTGCGCCAGCGGCTCGTCATCGTCCCGCCGGCCCGGCACGGCAGCCAGTACCTGCGCGGGCACCTCTTGGAGGTGACCGGTGCCCAGGCCCGGCGCCGTCTGCGCCGGGATGCTCACGGCAATCTGGTCACGTGGGTGCGTTCCGAGCACGTCACCCAGGCCGTCGAGTTCCGGCTGGTCGCGGTCGTGGAGCGGGTGCGTGACCATGGGCCCGCGGTGCTGGACGCCGGTGCACTGCGTGACCCGCGGCTGCTCCGGCCGACCCGGCTTACCGCACCCGACGACCGGCTGCGCGCCCTGGCCAGCGAGCTGGCCGCGCATCCGGGAACGCCGGAGCAGCGGGCGGAGCGAATCTGCTCCGCGGTCCACTCCGCGCTGACATACCAGGACGGTGCCACCTCGGTACGGACCACGGCGGCCGAGGCCCTGGCCATCGGCAGGGGGGTTTGCCAGGACTTCGCGCACGTGATGCTCGCGCTGTGCCATATCGCCGAGCTGCCCGCCAGGTACGTGTCCGGCCACCTGCTCGGCCAGGGCGGCACCCATGCCTGGGTCGAAGTGGTCGTGCCGGAGGCGCGCAGGGATGCAGTGCCGGAGGCGCGCAGGGATGCAGTGCCGGAGGCGCGCCGGGGTGCGATGGCGGAGGCGCGCCGGGGTGCGATGGCGGTGCCATTCGACCCGTGCAACGGCCGGCGGGCGGGCAGCGGCTACGTCACGGTCGCTACCGGCCGCGACTACGCCGACGTCGCCCCGACGTCCGGCTCCTACGTCGGGACCGCCCAGGGGCGGCTGACCGCCGGGCGCCGGGTGGGAATCCTCGCCGCCTCGGATTGATCCGGTCCAGGTATTTCGGGTCTATTCGGTAACGAGAACGCAACATGCCGCGTCTACGCTTTCGTCGTGGCGGACATTTTCGACAGCTACCGGCTCGCGGCAGCCTGGGACGAGATGTTCGAGCAGCCCGGGCAGGCGCGGCATGCCTATCAGGCCTTGCTCACCGCCCTGCAGCCACTGGATCCTGGCGAGCTGCGGTACCGGGCGGATCAGATGGCGCGGGCCTTCACCGACCGCGGCGTCACCTTTGACCACGCGGGCGAGGAGCGGCCGTTCCCGCTGGATCTGATCCCCCGCATCATCGACGCGGTCGAATGGGAGCACATCTCACGTGGCGTGCGCCAGAGGGTCCTCGCGCACGAGGCCTTTCTCGCCGACGTGTACGGACCCGGCCAGATCTTCGACGACGGCGTGCTGCCGAGGCGGGTGGTGCTGACCTCCCAGCATTTCCGGCGCGAGGCCGCTGGGCTGAACCCGCACACCGGCGTCCGGGTGCACGTGGCAGGCATCGACCTGGTCAGGGACGAACAAGGCCGGTTCCGGGTGCTCGAAGATAACCTCCGCACGCCGTCCGGTGTCAGCTACGTGGTGGAGAACCGGCTGGTGATGACCAGGACGTTTCCCACGCTGTTCGCCGAGCAGCACGTCAACCCCGTGGATGAGTACCCGGCCCGGCTGCTGGCCGCGCTGCGCGCCGCGGCTCCCCCGCACGCGGACGATCCCGTGGTCGTCCTGCTCACCCCTGGTGTTTTCAACGCCGCCTATTTCGAGCACACGCTCCTGGCCAGGCTGATGGGCGTGGAGCTGGTCGAAGGCCGGGACCTGGTGTGCACGGACAACAACGTGTTCGTGCACACCACGCAGGGCAGCAAGCCGGTCGACGTGATCTACCGCCGAGTCGACGACGAGTACCTCGACCCACTGCATTTCCGGCCTGACTCGGTCATCGGCTGCCCAGGGCTGCTGAACGCGGCCCGCGCGGGCAACGTCACGATCGCCAACGCGGTCGGCAACGGCGTGGCAGACGACAAGCTGCTGTACACGTACGTGCCCGACCTGATCCGGTACTACCTGGGCGAGGCACCGGTTCTGCCAAACGTCGAGTCGTACCGGCTGGACGACCCCGACACGCTGGCCTGGGTGCTCGACCGGCTCGACCAGCTGGTGCTGAAGCCCGTGGACGGAGCCGGCGGGCGCGGCATCGTCATCGGCCCGCGTGCCGACGAGCGCGCCATCGCGGCGCTGCGCGCCGAGGTCGCCGCGCAGCCCAGGAACTGGATGGCGCAGCGGCCGGTCGCGCTGTCCACCTCGCCGGTGCTGATCGGCGAGGGCCTGGCGCCCCGCCACATCGACCTTCGGCCGTTCGCCGTCAACGACGGCAGCCAGGTGTGGGTGCTGCCGGGCGGGCTGACCCGGGTCGCGCTCGGCGAGGGTGACCTCGTGGTGAACTCCAGCCAGGGTGGGGGCTCCAAGGACACCTGGGTGCTGGCCCGCAGCGGCCGGCGTGACGCGGCAGAGGCCCAGCGGCGGATGGCGCCCGTTGCCCAGGCCCCGGAGGCCGCGGTCGTGGGCAGGGAGAGCGGCCCCGCGTCGAGTGATCAGCAATGACCGTCGTGCCGGAGGCATGCAGATGAGCACCGTGCCGGAGGCACGCAGATGACAGCCAGCGCCGCAACACGCCCGGGGCTGCTCAGCCGCATCGCCGAGACGATGTTCTGGATCGGCCGCTACGTCGAGCGTGCCGACGACACGGCGCGGATGGTCGACGTGTACGTGCACCGCATGCTGGAGGAACCCCAGGCAGACGAGGACGCCGGGTGCGGCGCGCTGCTGGCCGTGCTCGGGATCCCGCCGCCCGAGGCCGCACGGCTGGACATCGGGACCACGCTGGACCGGCTCGCCTATGACCTGGCGAGCCCGAGCGCGATCGCGGGTGCGATCCGGGCCGCGCGGTCCGGCGCGCGCACCGTGCGCGAGGTGATCTCCGGCGAGATGTGGGAGTGCCTGAACGTGACGGCGCTCGCGCTGCCGCGGCAGCGCCAGGCCGCCGAGCGCCTCGGGCCGCACGTCTACCTGCAGTTCGTCAGGGAGCGCGCGGCGCTCTTCTTCGGCCTTGCGGACTCGACGATGAGCCACGACGACGCCTGGCGGTTCCTGGTACTCGGCCAGAACGTGGAGCGGGTCGACATGACCGCGCGGATGCTGCTGGCCCGGATGCCCGCCGCGCCCGTGGAGCTTGGCTGGCAGATGCTGCTTCAGGCGTGCGGCGCGTACGAGTCGTTCGCCCGCTCCCGTAGCTGGAGCGGTGGGGGTTCCCGGCACGTCGCCGAGTTTCTGGTCCTCGACCGCATGTTCCCCCGGTCGGTTCTGCACGCGCTGGCCACGGCGGAGGAATGCCTGGTCGCCCTGGATCCGGGGAGCGCGGGCGACGCGAAAAGCTCGGCGGCCCAGATCCGGCGGGTGCGGACGAGCCTCGAGCACGCGGACCCCGAGGCGCTGCCCGGCCAGCTCGCCGACGTGCTTGGGGCCCTCCAGCAGACCTGCCTCGAGGTCAGCGAGGCCATCACCCGGCGCTATTTCACCTACGCGCTCCCCGCCCCGTGGAAGAAGCGCATGTGACCAGCGGCTGGACGCTGCGGATCGCGCATCGGACGCGGGTGCGCTACCAGGGACCGGTGCGCGCGTCGTACAACGAGGCCCGCATGACGCCACCTACCCTGCCCCGCCAGACCGTGCTGAGCGCCGACGTCAGCGCCGACATCCCCGTGCCGATCTGGGCGTACTGTGACTACTGGGGCACCAAGGTCAGCTCCTTCGACATCCAGGCGCCGCACGGGGAGCTGGAGATTCTCGCCCAGGCGACGGTCGAGACCAGGCCGGCCCCAGCGCCGTGCCGGCCGCTGTCCTGGGCCGTGCTGCGCGAGCGCGTGGCGGACGGCGCGGACGGGACCCGGGCAACGCTGCTCGAGTTCCTCACGCCGACCACGCGGACGGCCGTCACCGCGGAGCTTGCCGAGACCGCGCGGCGGCGGACCGCCGGCGCCGACCCGCTCGAGGCCGCCGGGGAGATCGTCACGTGGGTGAACCATCAGGTCTCTTACGTTCCAGGTGCGACCGAGGTCCAGACGGGAGCGCAGGAGGCGTGGGACATGGGCCAGGGGGTCTGTCAGGACATGGCGCACCTCACGGTGGCGCTCATGCGCGAGATCGGCCTCCCCGCCCGGTACGTGTCCGGCTACCTGCACCCGATGGCGGCCGCGGAACCGGGCGACGAGATGGAGGGCGAGAGCCACGCCTGGGTCGAGTACTGGGGCGGCGAGTGGATCGCCTGCGATCCGACAAACCTCGCGCCGGTCGGCGAGCGGCACGTGGTGGTCGCCGCGGGCCGGGACTACGGCGACGTGCCGCCGCTGAAGGGCATCTACCGCGGCGCCCCGAACAGCAGCATGCGGGTCGCGGTCACCGTAACCAGGCTGGCGTAGAAAGATCAGCCGAACGTGAAGTCGTAGGCCTGCACGCCCGGTGACACCTGCAGCTGCAGCGTCCCGGTGTTGGCCGAGGCCGCCTCGTAGAGGGTGTACAGCCGCGGGATCCCGCTGACGTCGACCGTCTGCGTGTGGTGCCCGTTGATCGAGACGTTGATGGTCCCGCTGCCCCCGAGGACCAGGTAAACGTCCTGGGCGAGGAAGCCGAGCTCGAGCCGGGCGCCGCTGCCCGCGGTCGCCTCCTGTGCGCGGAGGGTCCAGATCCCCGACAGGCCGAGCCCGCCCAGCGGGAGCGACGCCGGGAAGCGGTAGGCGGCCGGCCGGTTCTGGACGACCGCGTCGCTCGGGACCAGGTACTGCAGCCGGTCGTAGCCGACGTAGGTTTCCGGGCTCAGCTCGACGGTCGGCGTCTTGTCCGGCACGTCCGTCGCGGGCGGCAAGGCGAGGCCAGGATGCGCCGCAACGAGCAGCTGCCGGATGAGCTGCTCGGTCGTGGCGTAGTCGCCCTCGCCGAAGTGCACGTGCCGCACGTTGCCGCTCGCGTCGATCAGGTAGTCGGCCGGCCAGTACTCGTTATCGTAGGCGTCCCAGGTCGCGTAGTTGTCGTCGATCGCGACCGGGTAGCGCACGCCGAGCGCCGCGGCCTGGGACCGCACGTTGGAGACCACGTGCTCGAACGCGAACTCCGGCGTGTGCACGCCGACCACGACGAAGCCGTACTTGGCGTACTTGGAGTACCACGCCTCGACGTGCGGCAGGGTCCGCTGGCAGTTGATGCACGAGTAGGTCCAGAAGTCGACGAGCACCACCTTGCCGCGCAGCTCGCGGATCGACAGCGGTCCGCCGCCCGGGGTGTTGAGCCAGGCGGTGATTCCCTTGAAGTTCGGCGCCGGGCCGCAGTTCACCAGGGAGGTGGCGGTGGAGTTGCAGCCGGTCAGCGAGGTCTGCCGGGCCCCGGTGATCCCGTTCAGCTGCTTGCGGATCTTCGCCGAGCCCTGCAAGGCGGTGGAGTAGCCGGGCAGGTCGCGCTGCAGCCCCGCGAACGCGTTGGCGGCGATGGCCACCGCCACGGCCACGAGCACGACGCCACCGGCCCGGCGGGCCTGGGTCGCGTGCCGGCGGATCGCCGCGACCCGCCTGCCGAGCTGACCCCCGGCGACGGCGATGGCCAGCAGCGGCACGGCCGTCCCGACCGCGAACGCCGCCGCGAGGACCACCGAGGTCAGCCCGACCCGGTGGGTGGCCCCGACCACGGTGAGCGCGGCCAGGACCGGGCCCGCGCACGGCACGTACAGCACGCCGAGGGCCAGGCCGAGCACGAACCCGCCGGCCGCGCCGCTCGGCTTGCGCGTGCGCACGCGCTCGAACGGGCGCTCGAGCAGCGCGCCGAGCGGCGGGATGAGATAGCCGAGCCCGACCACGATCAGCAGCGCGATACCCGCGTCGCGCAGCGAGTCCTGCGGCAGATGCAGCAGCGAGAGAAGTTCCGACCCGGCGAGGATGAGCAGGCTGAAGCTCAGCACCAGCCCGGCGATCACCGCCAGCGGGCGGCGCAGGCCAACCCGCCGGAACGGTATACCCGGGCCCGGTCCGGCGGCAGCCGGCCCGGCGGCGTCGGCGGCAGGCACGGCAGGGGCCCGATCCGCCTCTCCCGCCCCCGCAACAAGGACGACCGGCAGGACCGGCAGGACGCACGGGGAGATGGCCGCCAGGAACCCGGCCGCGATGCCGACGATGACGAGCTCGACCATGCCGCTGCCGCTCCGTCCTCGGCGATAGTCCGTCTGCGCACGCGGGGGCCCGGACGCGTACCGTTCCAGCGGTTATTCGTCACCGACGGGACGCTGGATTGGCCGGCGGCTCAGCTGCTGGGCTGCGGCACGTGGCAGGAGATCTTCGGGTCGACCCCCACGTAGTTCAGCGGGCCGGCCAGGATCGTCACCGCGATCGTGGCCGACTGGTTGCAGTTCGACGGCGGCGAACTGTAGTCATGACGCTGGCCAGCGGCGATGGCGCCGATGACGAGCCAGATAACCAGCACGATCGATCCGATGTGCATCGCCACCTCCGACTGCCGGGCGATAGCGATGATATGGCACCGGATGAGGCGTGCAGCACGAGTCCGGGGCGCGGCGACGCGGCCCCGGCGGCGACCCGCGCTACTCCGGGCCGAATCCCGCGGTGCCCAGCAAGTGGCGCAGGTCGACGACGGTCTGAACGTCCACGTCCTTCTGGCCCCCCGGGTGGAAGAACTCGGTCTGCGACCCCACCGTGATCGCAAGCTTGCCGTCGTGCTGCTCGGTGACCGAGCCCACCGCGCCCAGCAGGGACCGCACAGCCCGCCACTCGATGTTGTGGCTCGTGGGGTGCTGGAAAATCTCGCGGAGCGTGTCGCGGTGGTGATCGTTGAGGTGCTCTGGCTCGGTCATCGTCGGC
>Ga0335074_10007778_pt1 | contig 14868 bp, 11 predicted proteins | sample Lox_Sample_23_FD_206715 | JGI IMG/M metagenome (GOLD analysis project Ga0335074, IMG submission 206715) | Soil microbial communities from Loxahatchee National Wildlife Refuge, Florida, United States - Lox_Sample_2.3 | ecosystem: Environmental > Terrestrial > Soil > Wetlands | place: USA...
CGGCCGTCAACGCCGTCGGCGTGCAGAACGACCGGTACGCCTGGCTGGACACGGGGACACCAGCGCCCTCCGTCGGGGTGACGACCGTGACCAGCCGCAACCCGTCCACGGGGACACGAGCGGCCTCGGGCGGCGCGACGACCGCGACCAGCCGCGACCCGTTGTGGGCGCTGATGACCACCGACCTGTTCGACGGCCAGGCCATTTACCGGGCCGACGTCGCCGCCACCGGCCCCTCCTCACCGGTGCCGCCGGGAATCCCCCGGGACCCCGGGCCGGGCCAGTACTACATCTCCCCCGCGCTCGCCGCGCTGCTGCGCAGCGCCCCGGCGGACGAACTGGCCGGCCGTTACCCCGGGCACCAGGCGGGATTCATCGGCCAGGCAGGCTTGCCGTCTCCCGACTCGCTGGTCATCGTGGTCGGCCGCTCGGCCGCGCAGATGTCGCATCTACCCCGCGCGGCGAAGGTGACCAGCCTCAACACCATTCCGCCCAGCGGCTGCGGCAGTCATAGCACCTGCGTGATCCGGGGCGGCCTCACCCCGTCCGGCATCGACCTGATCCTGTCGGTGGTGGCACTAGCGATGCTGCTGCCGGTGCTGATCTTCATCGGCACCGCCACCCGCCTGTCGGCGGCCCGCCGCGAGCAGCGGTTCGCCGCGATGCGGCTGGTCGGCGCGACTCCCCGGCAGGTCTCGCTGATCGCGGCCGCGGAGTCCGTCGTGGCCGCGGCGGTCGGCGTGGCCATCGGTTTCGGCCTGTTCTTCGTGCTGCGGATCCCGCTGGCCGCCATCCCGTTCACCGGCCAGTCGTTCTTCCCCGCCGAGCTGTCGCTCAGCTGGCCCGATGTCCTGGCCGTCGCGGTCGGCGTGCCGGCCGCCGCCGCCGTCGCGGCCCGGCTGACGCTGCGGCGGGTGAACATCTCCCCGCTGGGGGTTGCCCGCCGGGTGAGCCCGGCGCCGCCGCGGGCCTGGCGGGTGCTCCCGCTGCTGGCGGGCCTGGCCGTCCTCGGGTTCGTCGTCGTGCATGGCCAGCCGGCCAGCCCGTCCGGGCAGATCCAGGTGTTCGTGCCCGGCTTCGCGCTGATCATGATCGGCCTGGTCATCGCGGGGCCGTGGCTGACGATGGCGGGGGCCCGGATCCTGGCCCGGCGCGCCAGCCGCCCCGGCCCGCTGATCGCCGCGCGGCGGCTGGCCGACGATCCGCGGGCCGCGTTCCGGGCGGTCGGCGGCCTGGTCCTGGCCCTGTTCATCTTCACCGTGGCCGCCACGCTGATCGCCACGCAGGACACCAAGCAGTACGTGTCGTATAACGGCGAGGCGGCCAACAACACCCTCGTGGATCAGTTCTCGAGCATCGCCGAGGGTAGCTCGGGCCACCTGGTAGCGGTAGGGTCCGCGCCGCCTCCGTCCGCGGCGGTGCTGGCCCGGCTGCGGCAGATCTCCGGCGTCCAGGGCATCGCCGAGGTCCGGGCCGACCCGGGGCTGCAGGTCCAGGGAGTCCCGGCCGCGGTAGTGTCATGCGCCCAGCTCGCGAGCGTTCCAGGCCTTGGCCGCTGCCCGGCGGGGGCGGCAGCGGCGAAGGTCCCCGCCTCACTCCCCCAGGACTGGAACGGCCCACTGGCGGGCTTCACCTGGCCGGCCGCGGATGTCTCGGTCCGGCGGCTGGACAGCCTCCCGCTGAGCAGCCTGGAGGTGACGACGGACGGGTCGCAGCCCGCGATCGAGCAGGCCAGGACGATACTGGAGAACGCCTACCCGACCGGCACCGGCTCGCCGCCGCCACCGCAAACGCTCGGCGAGGACAGCACGGTCAGCAACTCGGCGAACAACGCCTACCAGCAGCTCGCCGACGTGGTGATCCTGACCAGCCTGACCATCGCCGGCTGCACCCTGGCGACCGGCGTGGCAGGCGGGCTGGCCGACCGCAAGCGCCCGTTCAGCCTGCTGCGGCTCACCGGGGCCCGGCTCGGCATGCTGCGCCGCGTCATCGTCCTGGAAAGCGCGGTGCCGCTGCTCGCCGTCGCCGCGATCGCGATCGGCACCGGGTTCGCCGCCTCGGCGATGTACGCGACCACGGAGATGCACCTGGCCCTGGTGGCTCCGGGCGCCGCTTACTTCGTCCTGACCGCGGCCGGGATCGTGCTGGCCCTCGGCATCATCGTGGCCACGTTCCCGCTGCTGCGGCGCATCACCGGCCCGGACACCGCCAGAACCGAATGATCCGCGTCAGGTGCGGACGTAGGCCGCGAGGTGCTCGCCGGTGAGGGTGGAACGGGCGGCGACGAGGTCGGCGGGTGTGCCCTGGAAGACGACCCGGCCGCCGTCGTGGCCGGCGCCGGGGCCGAGGTCGATGATCCAGTCGGCGTGCGCCATGACCGCTTGGTGGTGCTCGATGATGATGACCGACTTGCCGGAGTCCACGAGCCGGTCCAGCAGGCCGAGCAGTTGTTCGATGTCGGCCAGGTGCAGCCCGGCGGTCGGCTCGTCGAGGACGTAGACGGCGCCCTTCTCCCCCATGTGGGTGGCTAGCTTGAGCCGCTGCCGCTCGCCGCCGGACAGCGTGGTCAGCGGCTGGCCGAGGCCGAGGTAGCCGAGCCCGACGTCGGCGAGCCGGTTGAGGATGGCGTGCGCGGCAGGCGTGCGCGCCTTCCCGGTGCCGAAGAACTCCTGGGCCTCGGTCACCGGCATGGCGAGCACCTCGCTGATGTCCCGCCCGCCGAGGTGGTATTCCAGCACCGACGCGTCGAACCGCTTCCCGTCGCACTCCTCGCAGGTGGTGGCGACGCCGGCCATCATGGCCAGGTCGGTGTAGATGACGCCGACACCGTTGCAGCTGGGACAGGCGCCCTCGGAGTTGGCGCTGAACAGCGCCGGCTTCACGCCGTTGGCCTTCGCGAACGCAGTGCGGATCGGGTCGAGCAGTCCGGTGTAGGTCGCCGGGTTGCTCCGGCGCGAACCGCGGATCGCGCCCTGGTCGACCGATACCACGCCGTCGCGCCCGGACACCGAGCCCCGGATCAGAGAGCTCTTTCCCGACCCGGCCACGCCGGTCACCACCACCAGGACCCCGAGCGGTATGTCGACGTCCACGTCCTGCAGGTTATGGACGCTGGCGCCGCGCACCTCCAGCGTGCCCGACGGCGTCCGCGACGACGGCTTCACGCAGGCCCGGTCGTCCAGGTGCCGCCCGGTCAGCGTGCCACTGGCCCGCAGCCCCTCGACGGTGCCCTCGAACATGACCTCGCCGCCGGCGGTGCCGGCGCCGGGGCCGAGGTCGACGACGTGGTCGGCGATCGCGATGGCCTCGGGCTTGTGCTCCACCACGAGCACCGTGTTGCCCTTGTCGCGCAGCCGCAGCAGCAGGTCGTTCATCCGCTGGACGTCATGCGGGTGCAGCCCGATGGTCGGCTCGTCGAAGACGTAGGTGACGTCGGTCAGTGACGACCCGAGCTGCCGGATCATCTTGGTGCGCTGCGCCTCGCCGCCGGACAGCGTGCCCGACGGGCGGTCCAGGCTGAGATAGCCCAGGCCGATCTCGACGAACGAGTCCAGGGTCTGCCCGAGCGTGGCGAGCAGCGGCGCCACCGACGGCTCGTCGAGCCCGCCGACCCATTCGGCCAGGTCACTGATCTGCATCGCGCACGCGTCGGCGATGTTGACGCCCTTGATCCGCGAGGAGCGGGCCGCCTCGCTGAGCCGGGTGCCGCCGCACCCGGGGCACGCGGTGAAGGTGACCGCCCGCTCCACGAAGGCCCGGATATGCGGCTGCATCCCCTCCTTGTCCTTGCCGAGCATCGACTTCTGGATCCGCGGGATCAGCCCCTCGTAGGTCATGTTGATGCCCGCGATCTTCATCCTGACCGGCTCGTGGTGCAGGAAGTCGTGCATCTCCTGCTTGGTGAACTTACCGATCGGCTTGTCCGGGTCGAAGAAGCCCGACGCGCTGTAGAGCCGGTAGTTCCAGCCGCCCGTCGTGTAGCCGGGGATGGTGAGCGCGCCCTGGGCGAGCGACTTGGAGTCGTCGAAGAGCTGGGCGAGGTCGATATCGGAGACCGTGCCCCGGCCTTCGCAGCGCGGGCACATGCCGCCGGTGATGCTGAAGCTGCGCCGCTCCTTCACGGTCTTCCCGGCCCGCTCGAAGGCGACCGCGCCGGCTCCGCTGATCGAGGCGACGTTGAACGAGAACGCCTGGGGCGAGCCGATGTGCGGCTGCCCGAGCCGGCTGAACAAGATGCGCAGCATCGCGTTGGCGTCGGTGGCGGTGCCCACCGTGGAGCGGACATCACCACCCATCCGCTGCTGGTCGACGATGATCGCGGTGGTCAGCCCTTCGAGCACATCGACGTCGGGCCGCGCCAGCGTCGGCATGAAGCCCTGGACGAAGGCGCTGTAGGTCTCGTTGATCAGCCGCTGCGACTCCGCGGCGATCGTGTCGAACACCAGGGAGCTCTTGCCTGACCCGGAGACGCCGGTGAACACGGTCAGCCGGCGCTTCGGGATCCCGATGCTGACGTCCTTGAGGTTGTTCACCCGCGCGCCGTGCACGCGGATCAGGTCGTGGCTGTCGGCGCCGTTCATCGGTCCTGGATCAGCCCGAGGACGTTGCCGTCGGGGTCGGTGAAGGTGGCCACCAGGCGGCCGCCGCCAACGTCGCGGGGGGACTCCTTCACGGTGGCACCGGCCGCGGTCACCTCGGCCAGCTTCGCCTCGATGTCCGGCACGTGCCAGTAGGCCACCGGTGAGGTCATGCCCTGCTGCGCGCCGCCCGGCACCAGCCCGATCTGCTGGCCCGCGGCCTCGTAGCCGACGTAGTAGGGGGCGTCAGCCATCGGTTCCACGCCGAGCAGGGCGGTGTACACGGGCTTGGCCGCGGCCAGGTCGGAAACCGGGTGCAGCACGGTCTTGATCCCCTCGGTCTGTGAGCCAGTCATGGTCACTCCTGAAGTCGCAGGTCGTGGCGATGTTCATCCCGGTCACTCTAGCTGCGGCTTGATGACTGGTGCTTCTTGATTCCTGCTCGGCCTGGGCCGCACGGATGATGCCGGGCCACAGCAAGCCCGGCTCGTTCTGAATAATGATCTTTATCCAGAACGGGCCCTGCTGCGTGCCCACGGCCAGGAGGGACAGTCAGGTCACGACAGGCCTGCGGCGACCGCGGAGACGAGTGCGGCGCGGGACATCCCGGTCGAGTTGATCACGAGATCCTGGACCTGGCCGGTGCGTACCGGCCCCTCGATGAGCAGGGTTACCCCGCCGGGCTGCCCGTGCCCGGCCGGGATCAGCCATGCGTGGTAACGGCCCGCGGTGATCCCCCGGGCACCGGGCGGGATATTCGGGTCTCCCCCGGCCCCCGGCGCTGTCGGCCTGAAGGGCGGGGTGAGCAGCAGGACGACGCAGCGGCCGGACGAGTCGGCCGCCGCGGCCGCCTGCGGGCCGGCCTGCTGGTCACCCGGAGCGGGGGCGCCCGGAAGGGTGGTGCCGCTGCGCGGGCGGCACGGCGCGGATCGCGCCGCCACGAGCTGGTACTGGCCGGGCAGGGTCAGGGTGTACGCGGCCAGGCGCAGGACGGTCTGGCCGGGGTCGGCCGACGTGCCCGCGCCCAGGCCGAGCGGCACGCCGATGCCGGCGAAGACGATGACCAGGCCGATGGCGCCGGCCACCCGGCGCCGACGGCCCCGGCGGTAACGCGTGATGACCACGTCGGCGAGGCCGTCACCGGGCGCCACGTCACCCAGCTCGATCTCGAGCCCGGTCCTGAGGCTGAATTCGTCGTCAGGATGGATCGACACGGCGGACTCCCCTGTGTTCTGCGGCCAGCAGGACACGGAGCTGATCGAGCCCCCTGCTGGCACTGGACTTGACGGTTCCCTCGGCGATCCCGAGGGCGATGGCGGTCTCGGCCACGGTGGCGTCGAGCAGGTAGCGGAAGACCAGCACTTCCCGCTGGACGGCCGGCAGCTGCCGCAGCACGCGGACCAGCACGTGCCGGCGGTCGACGGCCTCGGCGAAGGAGACGACCTCGGCCAGCGGGCCGACATCGCTGAGCTTCCCGGCTACTTCCGGATGGCGCCTGCGGTGCCGCCAGCGTTCCCGGCAGACGTTGACCAAAACAGTCCGGCTGTAGGCTTCCGGGGCCTGTTTCGCCTGGTCCCAGCGCCGGAACGTGCGCAGCAGGGCGAGCTGCAGCGCGTCCTCGGCCTCCTCCCGGGTATTGAGCAGCACGAGCGCCGCACGCAGCAGCGATGCCGATGCCGCCTCGACGAACGCGGTGAACTCCGCCTCGCGGTCGGCAGCCTTGCTCACCGGAGCACCTCGCACCGTCTCACGGCCTTTTCAATGCCGCAATCGGCGCCAGGGTTCCAGGAATTTTCGCCCGGCCGCCCGCGACGGGTGCTAGCGCAGGAAGCCCTCGTAGTTGTGCTGCCGTAGCTGGCTCTCGATCTGCTTGACGGTGTCGAGCCCGACGCCGACCATGATCAGCAGGCTGGTCCCGCTGGACAGCAGCTGGTCAGTCATCCCGATCAGCCTCAGCGCGATCACGGGAAACAGCGCGAGCGCGCCCAGGTACGCCGATCCGGGCGCGGTGAGGCGGCTGAGCACGTAGCTCAGGTACTCGGCCGTGGGCCGGCCAGGCCGGATCCCGGGCACGAAGCCGCCGTACTTCCGCATGTTGTCCGCGATCTCCGTCGGGTTGAACGTGATCGACACGTAGAAGAACGTGAACGCCACGATCAGCGCGAAGTACACGACGAAGTAGACACGCGACGGGGAGGTGTAGGTCAGATTGGTGTCGATCCACCTCGTCCAGGCCCGCGGGTGAGCCTGGCTGCCGAACAGCTGCAGGGCGAGTTGCGGGACGTACAGCAGTGAGGAGGCGAAGATGACCGGCACCACGCCGGCCTGATTCACCTTGACCGGGATGTAGGTGGAGGTCCCGCCGTAGATCCGCCGTCCGGTTATCCGCCGCGTGTACTGGACCTTGACGCGGCGCTGCGCCTGCTCGATGAAGACGACGAACGCGATGACCACGGCCACGACCACGACCGCGAGCAGCGCGTAGTTCCGCCCCTTGACCAGGTAGATCTGCTCCATCTGGCCCAAGACGTAGGAGATCGTGCTGGTGAAGATCAGCACCGACATCCCGTTGCCGATGCCGCGGTCGGTGATCAGCTCCCCCATCCACATGACCACCGCCGTGCCGGACACCATCGTGACCACCATCGTGACCAGGGTGATCACCGTCGGATGCGGTACCAGCGGGTGGTTCACCGCGGAGCAGCCCGTGCCGGGGAACAGGTTGCCCGAACGGGCCAGCTCCACGTAGGTCGCGGACTGCAGGACGGCCAGCCCGACCGCGAGGTACCGGGTGTACTGGGTGATCTTCGCCGTGCCGGCCTGGCCTTCCCGCTTGAGCTTGTCCAGCCGCGGGATGACCTGGGTCAGCAGCTGCACGACGATACTGGCCGTGATGTAGGGCATGATGCCCGGCGCGAAGACCGCCACGTGCAGCAGCGCGTTGCCGCTCAGCACGTTGAGCATCGCGTAGACCCCGGCCAGGGGACTGCTGCTCGTGCCGGCCAGGCCCGAGCAGTACCGCACGTTCTGCTCGGATATGCCCGGGACCGGCAGGTTGGCCCCGAACCGGAACACGACGATCAGGCTCAGGGTGAACAGCAGCTTGTTCCGCAGTTCCGCCGTCGTGACCACCCGGGCGAACGTGTGCGCCAGCCGCTCGGCGAGCCTCGGCCGGAGTCTGCGTCGTGTCACGGCTCCTTGAATGCCGCGGTTCGTGTCACGGTTCCGCGGCACCGCCGCGGAACGGAGCGCGTTAACCACCCATGCCGGCGCTACCTGGCGAAACGGTCGAATTCCCCGTTTCGTACGCCCCCGAGAAATGCATGCCACTCGTCCGGCGTGAACCGCAGGACCGGCCCTGCGGAGTTCCTGCTGTTACGAACGCCGATCTGGCCGCCGGGCAGGCTGGCCACCTCGACGCAGTTACCGCTGGCATAACTCAGCGAGCTCTTGATCCAGTCAGGACCAGAACCCGGCCGTTCGTGTGGACTCCTGGTGGTAGTGCCCACGTTTCCCCTCACTGTTGGTGCCTTTCCTCAAACGTGCAAGCTAGCGGGGACGGCGAGCCGGACGGGGTTTCAACGGCTCGCCGTCCCCACGTCTAGCCCCCCGCGGCGGCCCGGTCATCGCCCAGGAGCGGATCGGGCCGCAACGCGAGGGTGAAGTACATGGCCCTGCCCGCCGGGGTGCGGAACGAACCCCATTCGGTCGACAGGGCGACGACCAGGACCAGCCCGCGGTGCGCGTCGGCTGGCTGGTCCGCGCCCGCCGGCACGTAACGCGACCTGCCGTAGACATCGATACGCAGGTGACCCCGGGCGCACCTGATGGCCAGCGTCAGGGTCTCCCCGTCCCCGTGCCTGATGGCATCCGTCACCAGGTCGCTGGTGAGCAGGATCGCGATGTCGGGATCGACCGGGATCTTCCAGTCACGGATGGCCGTGCGGACCTGGCTCCGGGCTTCGGCCGCCGCGGCGGGTTCCCTGGTCAGCCGGAGGCGCCGCTGGTACAGTTCCGCCGGACGAGCCGGTGCCATCACGTTCATCAGTTCCTCAACTCAGCCGCTCGATGCCTTGCGTTGAAAATGCTCCTGCAACTTGCAGTGCAAGACATCGGTCAGCTGACGGATATTGAACGATGGCGCCTTCCGAGGGCCGAGCCCGGCCTTCTGCTTTGCCGCGATTTCGGGGTATTTTGGCCCATGATGCCGACTACCTCGTCAGTGCTCAGGCTGACGTGTGCGGAGCGGCGGCCTTGACCGACGGGGTAGGTGGCCTGGCCGAGACCGGTGCGGGAGCCGACGTAACAGCACCGTCAGATCAGCGCCTGGCACCGGCACGCGCTCCTCGCCGGTACCGGGTGCGGCGCAGCATGCTCGCCGTCCTGGCCATCGCGGTCCTGGTCAGCGTTATCGTCGTCGAACGTCACACGCTGGCTGAGTCGCTGCACGTGCTGGCCCACCTGAACTGGGCGTGGTTCCTGCTCGCGCTGGTGTCGGAGGCGATCTCGCTGACGAGCTTCGGGCTCAGCAGGCAGCAGCTGATGCGGGTCAGTGGCCGGCCGCCCGGCTTCGGCTTGGTGATGGCGATCACCTACGCCGCGAACGCGCTGTCGATCTCGGTGCCGTTCGCGGGCGCCGAACTGGCCGTGGTCTTCTCCTACCGCCAGTTCCGCAGGCACGGCGTGGACGCCGCCACCACGAGCTGGATGCTGGCCGTGTCGGCGATCTTCTCCACCTCCGCGCTTGCGCTCCTGCTGGTGGCCGGGGCGCTGGCGGGCTCGGCGTCGCTGGCCAGCGCGGCGGGCTTCCTGGGCGCCTTCGTGTTCATCGTGCCGGCCGCCACGGTGCTGCTCGCGCTGCGCTTCGAGAACGTCCGCAGGCTGCTGCACCAGGTCATCGCCTGGCTGGTCGGCCTGTCCCGGAGCGTCCTCGGCGTGCCCGCGCAGGGGGTCGACGGCCTGGATGACTTCCTGGACCGGGTGGCGAGCCTGCGGCTGCCCTGGCCGCGGTACGCCGGCGTGTTCGGGCTGGCCGTGCTGAACTGGGTGGCGGACTGCGGGGCGCTGGCCTGTGCGATCAAGGCCACCGGCCAGCCCGTTCCCTGGGACAGCCTGCTGCTGGTCTACGGGGCCGGGGCCGCGGTCGGCAGCACGGGAATCACCCCGGGCGGATTCGCCCTCGTCGAGCTGGCCCTGACCGCGGCGCTGACCGCGGCCGGCCTGCACCGGTCCACGGCGCTCGCGGCGGTGCTGGCCTACCGGCTGGTCAACTTCTGGATGATTCTCATCGGCGGGTGGATCTTGGTGGCCGTGCTCGCCCGCCGGCGGATCGCGCCGAGCGACGACGCGGTCGGCTCTTCCGGCGACTCCCCCGGCGGGGGCGGTTTAGGTGAGCACGCCGGCCGAGCGGGTCACGCTGGCCGAGCTGGAGTCCGATCCGCATCCGGTGCTGGCCGGGCTCCGGGCCTCGGCGCCGGCCTGCTGGGTGCCGGTCCTCGGCGCCTGGCTGGTCACCGGGTATGACCTGGCCGTCGAGGTACTCCGCGACGCCCAGAGGTTCACGGTCGACGACCCGCGGTTCTCCACGGCCCAGGTGGTCGGCCCGAGCATGCTGTCGCTGGACGGCGCGCGGCACGCCCGGCACCGGGCCCCCTTCACCCGCCCGTTCCGGTCGGATGAGATCCAGGCCCGGCTGAGCTCGTTTACCCGCGCCGAGGCGGGCCGGCTGGTCTCGGCCATCGCGCCGCGCGGTAAGGCCGAACTCCGCCGGGCGGTGGCGGGCCCGCTGGCCGCCGCGGTCATGGCCGAGGCGCTCGGGCTCGGGCGGACCGATCCGGCCCAGATCCTGGCCTGGTACGACGGGATCGTGGCCGCCGTCCAGGCCGAGGCCGCGGCCCGGGGGGCCGCCGCCGGGGGCAGCGCCGCGTTCGCCGCGCTCGCGGCCAGCCTCCGCCAGGTCATCGCGGCGCCTCCCCCGAGCTCGCTGCTGGCCGAGGCCGCCGGGCCGCTCACCGAGGACGAGGCCATCTCCAACGCGGCGGTCCTGCTGTTCGGCGGGATCGAGACCACCGAAGGCATGATCACCAACGCCGCGCTGCATCTCCTGTCCGCCCCCGGCGAGCTCGACCTGGTGCGGGCGGACCGCGGGCTGGTCCCGGCCGCGATCGAGGAATCGCTGCGGCTGGAACCGGCCGCCGCCGTGGTCGACCGGTACGCGACCAGGGACACGCGGCTCGGCGGGGCCCGGATCGGGGCCGGTGATCAGGTCACGGTGTCCATTACCGCGGCGAACCGGGACCCCCGGATGTTCAAGGATCCGGACACGTTCCAGGTCCGCAGGCCGGACGTCGCGCGCCACCTGGCTTTCGCGCACGGGCCGCATTTCTGCCTCGGCGCTCACCTGGCCCGCCTGGAGGCCCAGGTCGCCGTCGAAACCCTGCTGGACCGGCTGCCCGGCCTGCGCCTGGACCCGGGCTCGCCGAGCACCCCCCGGGGCCTGGTCTTCCGCAAGCCGCCCGAGCTGCGGGTGCGCTGGGCACCGCCCGGCAACGACATCCTGGTTGAGCCCGGGCCGAGCGGGTATGGCATGCTGCCATCTGGTCCCGAGCAGGCGAGGCCATCTAGACCGGAGGAGGCGTGATGTCGGAACAGGATCCGGACGAGCCTGGCGAGTTCGTCGACGAGTTCGCCGAGCGGTTCCATCGGAACCGCAGGGAGCACGGCGGCGAGATCGACCGCCTCGACGAGGACCAGCTGGCCCAGCTCACCGAGGAGGAGCGCGTCGAGGCCGGTGTCGACGCCTACGACCCGGACGAGGTGCCGCCCGCCACGGACACGCCGCCGTTGACCCAGGACGTCCGGCAGACCGAGCAGTACCAGGAGGAACGAGCCGAGTTCATCCGGGAGTACGACAAGGGCGAGCTGCATCCCATCGACGAAGACCACCCGTTCCCGCCCACCCGCTACGACGACTGAACGACGGCGGGCGCCAGCGGGTTCAGGAGGCGTTCAGGACCACGCTGGATTCGGCGGTGTAGGCCAGGAAGGTCAGCGATTCCTGGAAGTACAGCTGCACGTAGTCCGAGTCGTGGGACAGGTACCCGATCGACAGGTCCTGGCCGAGGCGCAGCTCGTAGTCACCGCCCCGGCCGGACAGCAGGAACGCCCCGTCGATGGCAGGCGCCCAGATGATCTCGCCGTCCACCACCCGGGCCAGGTGGTCGCGGATCGGGTAGCCGTGGTCGGAGGTCTCGCTCACCATCGTGTAGGCGGGGGCGGACAGCAGCAGCGAGTAGGGGCCGCCCACGCCGGCCAGCCGCAGCGCGCTGACCGCCTGGCTGATCACGGTCGGGTAATCGCGGGCCTCGGCGGGCAGCGCGAGGACCGGGTTGGACGTGCTCGGCCGGATCCCGGTGATCCCGGCGACCGGGTAGCCCGAGAAGATGATCCGGTCCTCGGCGAAGGCGACCTGCCGGGCCGCGTCCTTGACCGGCTGCCAGTCTGAGTCCTGCGCGCCGCGTTCGACGTTGTCCACGTCCAGCCTGCTCACCGTGAACGGCACCCGGAGCTGGACCAGCTGCTGCGCACCGCGCAGCCAGGCGGTGATCCCGGCGGCGTCGCCGCCCGGCGCCTCGATCTCGGCCAGGTGACCGGTGCCCACGCTGGCCAGGGTCGGACCGTCGGGTCCGGTGACGTCCACCACCCGCCGGCCGGCCACGTTCTGCTCGAACGTCCGGCGGGCCTCGGCCTCGATGCTCGCCCAGGCCGCGTCCGAGACCGGGGCGAGTTCGCGGTGCAGGTTGTTCATGGAGCACTCCTCTTCAAGCTGCCAATGCCGAGGGAACCATCGTCTGCGAAGGCGAGGGCCGGCGGGGAATCGTCGGGCGGGCCGGGAAGGTCGTCGAGGAAGTCGGCCGACGGCGCGAAGAACAGGCTGCCGGTGACGGCCGTGGAGAAATCGAGGATGCGGTCGGTGTTGCCGGGCGGGTCGCCGATGAACATGCGGGTCAGCATCAACTCGGTCACGCTCGGCGTCGCCGCGTAGGCGATGTAGTACGTGCCGAACTCCCCGCGCCCCAGCTCGCCGAACGGCATGTTGGCCCGGAGGATCTGCCGCTCCGTGCCGTCCGGCTCCTCGATGGTGTTCACGGCGACGTGCGAGTTGGCCGGCTTGACGTCGTCTGGCATCTCGATGTCGGACAGCTTGTAACGGCCGATGGCCCGCTCCTGGTCCTCGGTGGACAGGGCGTTCCAGGCGTCCATGTCGTGCAGGTATTTCTGCACGATGACGTAACTGCCGTCGGCGAACGCGGGATCCTCCTGGCCGACCAGCGCCGCGGCCGCGGCCGCCCGGCCTTCCGGGTTCTCGGTGCCGTCGACGAAGCCGAGCAGGTCACGCTCGTCGAAGAACCGGAACCCGTGCGTCTCGTCCACCACCGTGACCGCGCCGGCCAGCCGGGTCATGGCCTGGGAGGCGAACTCGAAGCACAGGTCCATCCGCTCGTGCCGGATGTGGAACAGCAGGTCTCCGGGGGTGGACACGGCGTGGTGCTGATCCCCGGTCAGCTCGCGGAACGGGTGCAGTTCAGCCGGGCGCGGCCCGGCGAACAGCCGGTCCCAGGCCTGCGAGCCGATCGCGGCGATGCACATCAGGTCGTCGCCGGGGGCCCGGAAGCCGACCGAGCGCCGCAGGGCCGACCAGTCGCCCAGCAGGTCGCGGCACGCCGCTTCACCGTCGGGGTTGATCGTCAGAACCAGGAAGATCGCGCTGGCGGTGAGCGGGGCCAGCACCGGCTGGGGCTCGGGAGGAACAGGTGACGGTTCTGTCACCTGACACAGGTTAGCGGTACCCCTCCGGGCGAGCATGATGGGGCCGGGCCCAGACGCACCACGGCCCGCGGGGTGACCACCTTGCGCATACCGACGAGCTGACGCTCGAGGCTGAACAACGCAGCCAGATCCCCGATGGGGACGCGTCGTTAGACTGACCGGTCATGAGCATCGAGCCGCCCGCCGCCAAGCAGGTCCGCCACGAACGCACCTACCACGGCGACACCGTGACCGACGAGTACGCCTGGCTCGCGGACAGGGACGATCCGGACACGATCGCCTACCTCAAGGAGGAGAACGCCTACACCGAGGCGGCCACCGCGGGGCTCAGCTCACTCCAGGAGCAGATCTTCGCCGAGATCAAGGCCCGGACCCAGGAAAGCGACCTGTCGGTCCCGGTGCGCAAGGGCGACTGGTGGCAGTACGCCCGGACGGTGGAGGGCCAGCAGTACGCGGTGCACTGCCGCCGCGCGGTCCGGCCCGGCGAGGTCCTTCCGCCCCTGGCCGAGCAGGGCCAGCCGCTGGACGGCGAGGAAGTGCTGCTGGACGACAACGAACTGGCTGCCGGGGCGGGCTTCTTCGCCCTCGGCGCGTTCCAGCCGAGCCCGGACTGGCGCTGGCTGGCCTACTCCGCCGACTTCAGCGGCGACGAGCGGTTCACGATCAGGATCAAGGACCTGGCCACCGGGGAACCGCTGCCCGACGAGATCCCCGGCGCCTTCTACGGGTGCGCGTGGTCACTGGACGGTTCGGCCCTGTTTTACCTGACCGTCGACGACGCCTGGCGGCCCTACCGGGTGTGGCGGCACCGGGTCGGCAGCCCGGCCGAACAGGACGTCGTCGTGTTCGAGGAGGCCGACCGGCGCTTTCACATCAGCGTGGGCTCCACCCGCAGCGAGCGCTTCGTCGTGATCCGGAGCGCCAGCGTGCTGACCAGCGAGGTGTGGCTGCTCGACGCGGCCACGCCGGACGGCGAGTTCGCCGTGGTCTCCCCGCGCCGGCAGGGGGTCGACTACGCCGTCGACCACGCCGGGGATCACCTGCTCATCCTGCACAACGACCACGCGGAGAACTTCGAGATCGCCACCGCGCCCCTTCCCGATCGAGAGAAACTGTCCGACCCGGCGGACTGGACCCCGCTGGTGCCGCACCGGGCCGACACCCGGCTGCTGGGCATGGACGCGTTCGCCGGCTTCACCGTGGTCTACTTCCGGCGTGACGGGCTGACCGGGCTGCGGATCCTGCCCGCCGGCAGCCCCGGCGACGCTCGCGAGCTGCACTTCGACGAGCCCATTTACCGGGTTGCGCCGGGGCCGAACCCCGAGTATGACTCCGGCCGGTTCCGCCTGTCCTACACCTCGCTGGTCACGCCGGGCTCGGTCTACGACTGCGACATGACCACCGGCGAACTGACCCTGCTCAAGCGCCAGCCCGTGCTCCCCGCCCCGGACGGCACACCGTA
>Ga0335074_10007779_pt1 | contig 14868 bp, 14 predicted proteins | sample Lox_Sample_23_FD_206715 | JGI IMG/M metagenome (GOLD analysis project Ga0335074, IMG submission 206715) | Soil microbial communities from Loxahatchee National Wildlife Refuge, Florida, United States - Lox_Sample_2.3 | ecosystem: Environmental > Terrestrial > Soil > Wetlands | place: USA...
CACCAGGGGACTAGCCCGGCTACAACGCCGGGCGCGATCACGAGGAAGACCGCGCTGCCGGTCGTGGCTGTCATCTTCCGCATTGGATCGTGGCCCAGACCTGTCGCCATCACTTCGCTACTATCCGCTGATGGAGCCTACTCAACCCAGGAGTGCCGCGGCCTTGAGCAGCGCTCTCCTACGGCAGTGAACGGTCCGTTCGGCCCGCCGGTCATCATCGCCAACCCACGGGCCGGGCAAGGAAAGGTAGAAAAGCACCTTCCTGCGATTGAGCGCGCGCTGGCTGATGCGGGGCTCGCCTTCCGGATAGTCCGCACCACGCACGCCGGCCATGCCATCGATGTAGCCAGGACTGCGCTGCGCAATGGTGAGCGTTATCTGGTCGCGGCAGGGGGCGATGGAACTGTTCATGAGGTGCTCAACGGGATGCTCGAAGACGGCGTGCCGCTCGCGGCGGACACTGTGCTCGGCATTGTGGCGGCCGGCTCCGGTTGCGACTTCGTCAGGTCATTCAGCCTGCCGGGCGACGCTGTCCGGGCCAGCCGTCACCTTGTCAGCCAGCCCGTCCGCCGGATAGATGTCGGCAAGGTCACCTTCATGTCCGGGTCTGCCGAGGTGACCCGGTATTTCGCCAACATCGCCGAGGCGGGGCTCGGCGCCGCGGTAGTCGCCCGTACCGCCACACTGCCGGCATTCCTCGGACCAGCGAAGTACCTCTGCGGATTCTGGCTCGTGCTGCCGAAGTTTCACCCTGCCGCTGTCCGGGTCGAAGCCGACGGGCGCTTGTTCGAGTGGCGCGCGCACAACGTGGTGGTGGCGAACTGCCGGTTCTACGGCGGCGGCATGCAGATCTCGCCGAAATCTGAACCGGATGACGGATTGCTCGACGTTCTGGTGATGGTGGGGCCGAAGACGGACGCTTTCACGATGGTGCCGAGGATCTACAAAGGCTCGCACCTGCCTCATCGCAACGTCGTGGAACTGCGAGCCAGCCGCGTGCGGCTCGAGACGGATCCGCCGCTCCAGATCGAGGCCGACGGCGAGATCCTGGGAATCACTCCGGCCACGTTCGAGGTCGTTCCCGATGCGATCCAAGTCAAGGTATGAGGTGGTCAGGTGAGTGCTCCCAGCGCAGCGCTGACAGTGACAATGACTGCACCGCCGAGCGTCACGCAGACGAATGAGCGCAGGAAGCTTGTGCCGAAGAACCGTCGGCGGATCCAGGCGAGCGCCACGAGCTCGAACGCCATCACCGCGAGCGCGAGCAGCACGGCGGTGCGGTACTGAGGGATGAGGAACGGCAGTGTGTGCAGGACGCCGCCGAGGAGCGTGCCAGCACCGACGATCGCGCCGCGCACGTAAGGGCTGCCGCGGCCGGTCAGGTCACCGGTGTCGGATAGTCCTTCAGAGAAAGCCATGCTGACGCCGGCCCCGATCGCGGTAGCCAGCCCGGCGAGGAACGCGTCGTAAGGCTGGTGCGTGGCAAAGGCGACGACGAAGATCGGGGCGAGTGTCGACAGGGAGCCGTCGATCAGTCCGGTCATCGCTGGCTGCGCCCGCTGGAGCAGGAACGATCGCTGGTCGCGCTGCCCGCGCACAGATCCAACCACTTGTCTGCTCCTCGGAGTCAATGTGATCATCGGGCGGTTGTCGCTGCCGTTAGCCGACCGGAGCGGAACAGCGTCCCGCATATCACCGCGCCGACGGCGAAGATGGCCGCGCCAACCCAGAACGCCGTGGTGTAGCCGTGGATCAGCGACAGCCCGGTCAGGGACGCTGCCGCGTGGCCGCGCACCAGGGTTGTCGGGTTCAGGTGGCTGGTCAGGTAGTGCGCCGCCGCGCCGGCGAAGATCGTGTTGAGCAGCGAGGTTCCGATCGATCCGCCGACCTGCTGGCCGGTGTTGAGCGTGGCTGAGGCAACGCCCGCGTCCTGCGGCGCCACGCCGAATGTCCCCGTGTTCATTGACGGCGCGATCGTGAAGCCGAGCCCCAGGCCGACCAGCAGCAGCGGGCCGAGCACAGCCGGTGCGTAGTCCGAATGCACGCCTATCCTGGTCAGCCACACCAGGCTGCCTGCGGCTAGCAGCATGCCGGCGACAACGATCGGCTTAGGGCCGAGCCGGGGCAGCAGCGCCACATTGGCCAGGTTGGCGGCTATCACCAGCGTCGCGATCATCGGCAGGAATGCGACGCCGCTGACCACGGGGGAGTAGCCCAGCGTCTGCTGCAGGTAGTAAGTGAGGAACAGGAAGATGCCGTACATGCCCGCGCCGGTGATGAGCACGGCCAGGTAGGCGGCCCCGCGGTTGCGGTCAAGCACGAGCCGGGGAGGCAGCAGCGGGCTGGCTGCGCGGGCTTGCCAGAACGCGAACACCGCCAGCAGCGCCACTCCGGCGGCCAGGAAACCGTAGGTGGACGGCGCGTGCCAGTCGTGGTTCGCGGCGTTGGAGAACCCGTAGACCAGGGAGAACATCGAGGCCGAGACGAGCGCGACGCCGGGCAGGTCCACCCGGGTCCCGGCGCGAGCGCGCTGGTTGGTCAGCAGCAGTACTGCTCCGGCTCCGGCGAGGCCCGCGAAGAACAGGTTCACGTAGAGGCACCAGCGCCAGGTGAGGTACTCGGTCAGGAGACCGCCGAGCACCAGGCCGATCGCGCCGCCAGCGCCGACGATCGCGCCGTAGACGCCGAACGCCTTGCCGCGCTCCTTCGGGTCACTGAACGTCGTCGACAGGATCGCCAGCGCAGCGGGCGCGAGCAGCGCTCCGAACGCTCCCTGGGCGGCGCGCGCCACCACCAGCATGCCGAAGCTGGTCGCCGCCCCACCCAGGGCCGAGGCGGCGGCGAAGCCGAGCGCGCCGGTCAGGAACGTGGTCTTGCGGCCGATGAGGTCGCCGAGCCGCCCGCCGAACAGCAGCAGGCTGCCGAACGCGAGGGCGTAGGCCGTGACCACCCACTGCCGGTCCACGGTAGTGAAGCCCAGCGCTCGCTGCGCGGACGGCAGCGCGATGTTCACGACCGTGGCGTCCAGAACGACCATGAGCTGCGCGAGGCTGACGGTGCCCAGGATCAGCCAGCGGCGAGGATCGGCGGCCGTGCTAGACCGCGCGGCGTGCATCACAGGCGCGGGGGCGGAGTTCATGGGTTCTTCCTTGGATGTCGTTGTCATGGCACCGATGCTGGCGGCTGCACGGCCCGCCGTCGTCACCCGCAGGAAGCGACTTCTGCCTGGTCAGCGGGGATGCCGCCGGACGTCGGCATACCGCGCAGGGAGTAGCTGGGAATTGCCACGGCGGGCGGATGCGCGCCCGGGCAGGACGCGTACGCTCGGAGAATGCGCACCGATCGGGGTCGGCGAAGGTTCTACGCGGCCGGATGGCTCATCTCAGTGGGCGTCATGGCCGTGACTTTCCGCATGTGGCAGCTGCACGTCCGCGAGGTCGAGCAGCGGGCCGACGAGGCGGAACGGACGCGGGACGAAGCCGCGCAGCGCAAGGCCTTGGAAGAGCGGTTGCGGATTGCCCGTGAACTGCACGATTCCCTGACGCACAGCATCTCGGTGATCCAGGTCCAGGCCGGCGTAGCGGAGCACCTGGCGCGCAAGCGCGGCGAGGAAGTGCCACCCGCGCTGATGGCGATCCGCGAGGCCGGCACGGACGCAGCCAGGGAACTACGCGCGACGCTCAGCGTGCTGCGCAGTGCGCAGAATGGTGACAGCAGCGGCCTCGGTCAGCTGGACGCCCTGGTGGCACGGGCGCGCGCGGCCGGGCTGCCCGTGACGGTGTCCGTTACTGGCAACGAGCGGTCGCTCCCGCCCGACGTCGACCAGGCTGCTTACCGGATCGTGCAGGAGGCACTCACCAACGTGAGCCGTCACGCCGGCCAGGCGCGCGCCTCAGTGCGCCTGCACTACACACCAGACGCCCTGACGGTCCAGGTCGATGACGACGGCAACGCCGGCAGCAGCAGGCCGACGGGCTCTGGGCTTGGCCTTATCGGCATGCGGGAACGGGTAGCTGCGCTCGGCGGCCAGCTCCAAGCCGCACCGCGAGACGGCGGCGGCTTCCGGGTGCGTGCCGAACTGCCCGTGCCGGCAGCGTTGTGATCAGGATCCTGCTGGCCGACGACCAGGCGCTGATCCGCAGCGGCATCCGGTCGCTGCTCGAAGCCGAAGACGACATAGAGGTGGTCGCTGAGGCTGCCGATGGGCAGCAGGCGGTGGCGCTGGCTGCCGAGCACCGCCCGGACATCGCGCTTGTTGATATTCAGATGCCCGTGCTTGACGGCGTCGAGGCCACCAGGCAGATCGTCTCGGACGAGCGGCTGGAAAGCGTTCGCGTAGTGATCCTCACGAACTTCGGGCTGGATGAGTACATCTTCGCCGCGTTGCGGGCGGGCGCCAGCGGGTTCCTGCTGAAGGACACTCAGCCCGCCGAGCTGCTACAGGCGCTGCGGGTCGTCATGCAAGGGGACGCAATGATGTCCCCAGCGGTCACTCGACGCCTGATCAGCGAGTTCGTTGCCCGGCCGCCGGACGCAGTCGCCGCGGCGGGAATGGAGACGCTCACCAACAGAGAGCGCGAGGTCGTGGCTTTGGTCGCGCACGGCCTCAGCAACGACGAGATTGCCGAGGCCCTGGTGCTCAGCCCCGCGACAGCGAAGACCCACGTCAGCCGGGCGATGATCAAGCTAGGCGCCCGCGACCGCGCGCAACTCGCCGTCTTCGCCTACCAGACCGGTCTGGTCGCACCCCGCGCCGCCGGGTAGCTGTTTCGCAGGCCCGGTGGGGACGCCGCGACAGGGCAGCGGCTGTTTGGGGGCACCGGCCGGACGTTCAGGGGTTGCTAGGCGGTCGTCCTGACCCAGCTGGTGTGCGCTCCTGGCCGGTGCCTTGGTTGGATCGTCATCCAGCGCGCCGGGACTGTCAAGGGCCGTTCTGGTCCGCCCTGGTAGCGGAGCTGCAGATACCTTGCCCATCGCTGGATATCGAGATATCATTAGATCACTATGGCAGGGAATCTGGCGCGGGGGGATGGCAGCGCCCCGACGAAGAACATGGTGCTGCGGCTCGATCCGCAGCTCGCCGAACGGCTGGCCGGGATCGCGGAGGTAGAGGGGCGTTCGGTGTCGGACGTTGCTCGCGAGGCGATCGCGGCTCTGGTGGAGGCGCGCCGCAAGGACAAGCGGTTCCGCCGGCTGCTGGAGGACAGCCTGGCTCGTCACCAGCGCTTGCTCGAGCTGCTGCGGGGTGACGAGCCGTGACGTCGCTCGATGTCGCCGATCTCGTCGTGATCGGAGGACGGGTGCTGGGCATCGGAGCGGGCGCCGCACTCGAACAGGTTGACACGCTGGCCGCCGAGACGGCGCTTGCCGAAGCCCAGGTGGCGCTATCCCTCCCCGATTGCTACGCCGCAGCAGCGGCATGCGCGCGCCTGATGGGCGGACTTCTGGAGCATCCGCCGTTCCCGGAGCATCGGGAGCGGGTCGCGGTCGCAGCCGGCCTGCAGTTCCTCGCCGTCAATGGCTGGCAGGCCGATATGGAGCCGCCGCAGGTCGCGGCCATCGTCGTTCAGTGCCTGGCATCTGGGCGCATTGAGCCTGACGACATGGCCGGGTGGCTAGCGGCCAGGCTTTCGGCACTCGCTGCGCGCGGCATCAAGATGCCGCACATCAGGAACAAGGAGAACCACGTGCGACTGCCGCTCCATGGCCCTGCTCGTAGCCCCGGCGGCGGTGCCGGCATGTCTGTCGATGGCCGGATGCTGGCGCGATTCAGCGATCACGCCGCCGCCGCTGTCTTCATGGCGCGTCAGGAAGCGCGCCGGCTGGGCCACAACAGCGTTGATCCCGAGCACCTGCTGCTCGGCCTGATCCGCGTTGGAGAGGGGACCGGAATCTCCGCGCTGGACAGACTCGAGGTCAGCCGGGAGGCACTGCGGCGGCAGCTGGAGGAAAACATGAGCCACGGCGCTGGACGGACTCACGGGCCCGTCCGGTTTAGCCGGCCGCGCGGCCAGAAGGTACTCAGCTCTGCATTGCCCGAGGCTCTCGCTCAGGGGACCACCGACATCTGCACCGCGCACCTCCTGCTTGCGCAGTACCACGACGACGGGCCAGCTTCCCGGACGCTTGCCAGCCTCGGGGCTACCGAGGACCGGGTCCGCGAGACTGTCGCGGCGCTACGCGCGGAAGGCCGGGAAGTGCGTGTGATGCGCCGGGCTCGCGCAGCCCGTGTCTGACCGGCTCGTGATTCAGGAGGCACACATGGCCAGGATTACCTACGACGAACAGACGGCGGCGGCGTATAAGGCGGTGCGCGAGATCCCGCGGGACGGGCTCGGGGCATGGCGCCAGGCAGTCGGGCGGCATCTGCGGCCGTCGCCGGGCATGAGCGTGGTTGACATCGGGGCGGGGACCGGCGCATTCGCCGCCGCGTTCAGCGACTGGTTTGACCTGTCTGTCCTCGCGGTTGAGCCGTCCGCAGCAATGCGGACTCAGATTCCGCGCCGCCCGGGCATTAAGGCACTGGAGGGGGATGCCAGCGCGCTTCCGCTGCCAGACGGCTCTGCGGACGGCGCCTGGCTGTCGCTCGTCATCCACCACATCCCCGACCTCGAAGCTGCCGCGGGCGAGATCCGCCGCGTCCTGCGCCCAGGCGCCCCGGTGCTGATCCGCGGCGGCTTTTCAGCCAGGGTCGACACGACGCGTACCTTTCCCTGGGAGTTTTTTCCCGAGACCGCGCGGACAGTCAACACCTTTCCATCCCTTGACCAGACCTGCCAGGCGTTCGCCACCGCAGGATTCCGCCTCGACACGCTTGAGCAGGTCCCCGAGACGTGGATCAGTCTTGCTGAATTCCTCGCCCAGGCGGACACCTTCCGCCACGCCGACACCAACATGCGCAACCTCACCGATGAGGAATTCCTGCGGGGCAAGGAACGGCTCCGCCGCGCCGTGCAGGACGCTGAGGAATCAACCAGCGTCGAACCCAGAGCCAATTGGCTCGAACTCCTGGTCCTGCGCTGAGGTTCCTGCATGACTAGGGAACGGGCACAACCGTGAGTGCTGGACGCGCGTCGGCAACTGCCGGGCTGCCCGATGCGATCGCGCAGGCCGTCAGTCAGGTCGACGAGATGCTCGCTGCCTCAGACCGCGCGCTTGAGGCGAAGTACCGCGGCGAGCGGCCCGGTCGGCAGCCGGTTCACACCGCCTACGTAGCCGCTGATCGTTTCCATCCGGAGCTAGCCGCCGACTGGGGCCGGCAGGCTCTGCAGGCGCTGGCCGATTGCGTACCGTCGTCGGCCGGGTTCAGTGCGGCGATGGGCATGACGGACGAGCTCGCCGTCATCGTTCGCGAACGAGTCGTAGCGAAGCTGTCTACTGAGCCGGTCGAGGATCTTCGGCTCGATTTCGAAGACGGCTACAAGCCGGCTGGCGACCGCGACGCTGCCGAGGATACCGATGCGCGGGCAGCAGCGAGAGATCTGGCCGCTGCGGCTGCTGCCGGGTCGGCCCCGCCCTTCACCGGCATTCGGTGTAAGAGCCTTGAAGCGGTCACCCGGATCCGGGCGATCCGCACAGTCAGCCTCTTCCTGGCGGAGCTGCTCGCGCATGGACCGATGCCTGCGGGATTCAGGCTGACTTTGCCGAAGGTCAGTGTGGCCGATCAGGTGCAGGCGATGGTCCTGCTGTGCGACCGCTGGGAGCAGGCATTCGGGCTGCCCGCAGGCACGCTCGCCGTCGAGATACAGGCTGAAACGCCGCAGCTCATCCTTGGCGCGGATGGCGGCTCGACGATCGCACGCTGCGTGCACGCTGGTGGCGAGCGGCTTACCGGCGTCCACTACGGCACTTATGACTACTCGGCAGCCCTGGGCATTGCCGGGGAGTTCCAGCGTCTGGACCACCCGGCTGCCGATCATGCCCGTTCGGTGATGCAGGTTGCGGTGGCCGGAACGGGAGTCCGCCTTTCGGACGGTTCATTGAACGTCCTGCCGACAGGATCGCGCGCCGATGTGGTCGCGGCGTGGCAGGAGCATTCGCGTCTGGTGCGCCGCAGCCTGGAGCGCGGGTTCTACCAAGGCTGGGATCTGCATCCGGCACAGCTGGCAAGCCGATATGCGGCTACCTACGGATTCTTCCTGGCTGGCGCGCCGCGCGCGTGCGATCGGCTGCGCTCGTATGCCGACTCGGCCGGCAGCGGCACGCTCGAGGAACCGGCCACCGCTCGGGCACTCGCAGGCTTTCTGCTGCGCGGTCTTGAGTGCGGAGCGCTGAGTGACGCCGACATCAGCAGTCGCTGCGGCCTGGACCGGAAAACCTTGAGCGCACTGCGTCAAGATCGACGGTGAACACTCCGCGATTCAGCTCGTTGCGCGAAGAAGGTCATAAGGAGCACGCTGAGCCAGCGCGGCACCTTCCCGCCCGTCGCGCGTCGTAGTAATGTCCGCTACGCACCCCTGTCAACGCCATGTTTGCTGACCAGAGAGGGCCCGTCCATGGCGAGTTTGGGTACGTCGGGGAATCTGCAGAGCAGCGCCGCGCCATCGGTGTCCTCGGTCGAGCATCGCGGTATCGAGCACATTCCGCAGGCAGACCGCTGGGGACGACCAAGCGGGTTGTTCTGGATGTGGGCCGGCGCGGTCTGGAACGTGGAATTCGTGGTCTACGGCGCGCTCGCGGTGGTCGTCTTCGGGCTGTCGTTCGCTCAGGCAGTAGTCATCATCCTGATCGGCAATCTCTTCTATGTGCTGACCGGGCTGGCGAGTCTGCAGGGTCCGCAGGCGGGAACCACAGCGTTCGGGGTTAGCCGGGCTAGTTTCGGTCCGAACGGTAACCGGCTGCCGTCGTTCTTCAACTGGGTCACTCAGGTCGGATTCGAGATTGAGGGCATCGCCCTCGTCGTGTTCGCGGCCATCTTGCTCACCTCGAAGGCCGGGTTCACGGCCGGAGTCACGGCAAAGGTGATCTTCATCATCCTCGCTGTGGCGATTCAGGCAGTCTTGCCGGTCCTCGGGCACGCCGCTGTGCTCAAGGTGCTGCGCTGGCTGGCGCTTCCGTTCGTCGTCCTGTTCGCCGTGCTGGCCGGACTCGCCGCGGGCAAGGTCAACCTGCATGTGCCCGTGCACGGGGCGAGCTGGGGTGCGCTGACTATCTTCCTTGCCCTGGTGATCTCAGCCGGGGGGCTGGGCTGGACAGAGAACGGCAACGACTACTCGCGGTACCTGCCAGCGAACGCCAGCAAGGGCCGGATCGTGCTCGCTGTCGCGCTGGGCGGAGCAATTCCGTCGGTCTTGCTTGAGATCCTCGGTGCGGCCGTGGCTACCGGAGTCCCGAGCGCCACCACAGTCAATGGCCTGATCTCCGGATTCCCGAGCTGGTTCATCTGGCCGTACCTGATTTTCGCGATCGTGCAGCTGTTTGCGATTAACACGATCGACCTGTACTCATCCGGCGTGACGCTGCAGAGCCTGATCCCGGGCCTGCACCGGCTCCAGTGCGTGGCGATTGACACCGTGATCGCCGGCAGCGTGGCCGCCTACGCGGTCTTCTCGTCGCACTTCTTCACGCTGCTGACGGACTTCTTGCTCTTCATCATCCTGTGGCTGGGGCCGTGGTGCGCTATCTACCTGGTCGATAGCTGGCTCCGGCGGAACCGCTATGACCACGATGCGCTCCTGAATGAGCGGGGCCGGTACTTCCGAAATGGCGGCGTGCATTGGCCCGCGATCATCGCTCAGGTGGTTGGCATGGTCTGCGCGGCGTTCTGGCTCAACGCATACTCGCCCTACGTGGGCTACTTCGCCAGCAGGAACGGCGGGCCGTTCGGCTCGGATTTCAGTGTGTTCATAGGGCTGGTTGTTGGCGGCGTCGTGTACTACCTGCTGGCGAGCAGATCGGTTCGCGCCGAGGGCGAGGCCACCGCGGCCGAAACGGCGACCGAAGCCACGGCAACCGCCGGCTAGGTGAGCTGGGAGACCGGCGCGCGGCAGTCGATCAGCCGGGCGTGACGCTCGTGAGTGCGAACTTGTCCACGTCTACCAGGCCATGGTCGGTGATCCTGAGCTCGGGGATCACCGACAGGCCGAGGAAGCTCAGGTGCATGAAGGGCGCGCCGATGGTCACGCCGAGCTCGGCAGCCGCGACGTGCTCCAGGTGCTCGACTGCTGCAGCTACCGCGGCTGCGGGCCGGTCGCTCATTAGCCCGGCGATTGGCAGCGGCACCTCAGCAATGACCTTGCCGTCAAGGACCGCGACCTGGCCACCGCCGAGCTCTGCGAGCCGGGCGACGGCTACCGCCATCTCGGCGGGCCCGGCCGGGCCGATCTCGCCCACGACCATGCAGTTATGCGCGTCGTGCGCCACGGTGGAGGCAATCGCACCGCGGGCCAGCCCGAAACCGCGCACGTAACCCAGGCCGATCCTGCCAGTGCCCAGATGCCGCTCCGCCACGCCGATCCTGGCCACCGCCGACGCCGGATCACCGACATCGAGCACCAGGTGCTTCGTGGTCAGCGTGTCGGGCTCGATGCCGATCACTCTGGCCTGACCGCCGACCGGTGGCGCGAGCGTGAAAGCCGCGGCATCCGGCATCCGTGCCAGATGGACGGAATCGCGCATCCAGTCCGGCGCCGGCACCCTCGGCACGGCACCGGGCAAAATGACCCCTTGCTCGGCAACAAGCTGGCCTGATTGATATACGCGAAGCGGTCGCAGCTGGTCGAGTGAGTCGAAGCACAGCACGTCCGCCTGGTAGCCGGGGGCCAGCCAGCCGAGGTGCTGGAAGTTGTGGTACTGCGCCGGGTTGGCGGTAGCCAGCACCAGTGCATCTTCGACCCGGAGGCCACAGGCCACCGCAAGCCTGACACAGTCATTCACGTGACCATCGGCCAGGATCGTGTCCGGCTCCCGGTCGTCGGTACAGAGCGCGATCCGCTCGGTGCCGTGGCGCAGCACGGTCGGGATCAGATCCGCCAGGTTCTTGCTCGCTGATCCCTGCCGGACGAAGATCCACATGCCCTTGCGCCGCTTCTCCTCGGCTTCGTCCAGCCGGGTGCACTCGTGGTCGGACTCGATCCCGGCGGCCAGGTAAGCGTCGAGTGAGCGTCCCGACAGGCCCGGCGCATGCCCGTCGACGCGCCGGTCACCGGCTGCGGCGATCTTGGCGAGAAGCTCGGCATGACCCGCGACAACGCCGGGGTAGTTCATCACCTCGGCAACTCCGATAGCGCCGTATTCCAGGAGCAGCTCGCGCACCTCAGCGGCCTGGATCTCGGCGCCCGGGCTCTCGAATGGCGAGGCGGGGACGCAGCTTGATGCGCAGATGCCGAACGTGAAAGGGAGCACTGATGCGGCGTCGGCCAGCGCAGCCACACCGCGAACGCCGAAGACATTCGCGAGCTCATGCGGGTCGGCGGCAACCGCGGTCGTCCCGGCTGGGAGGACTGAGCGGACGAACTCGTCCACCCAGAGGCTGGTCGACTCCAGGTGCATATGGGCGTCGATGAAGCCCGCGGTCAGCGCCGCACCGGACACGTTGACAACTTCGCGCGCGTCGCGCTGACCCCAGCCGGCAATCATGCCGTCGGCGATGGCGAGGTCTTCCCGCAGCCATTCCCTGGTGCCGGGGACGAAGATGCTGCCTCCGGTCAGCAGCAGGTCAGCTGGCTCGTCGCCGCGCGCGACGGCAAGAAGGTGGGGTGTTCCTCTGCGTGGGGGCATGGGCACCTCCGGCTCCGCGCCGTCTGCTGGTCCGGCGGTTCCCCAGAGTCTACGACGGCGCCGTGGGCCCTCGGCGGGCATGCACTACCTCAATTGGCGTAGCCGGGAGTGCCACACCTGGCGTACCCAAAACTCAATCGAACGTACGGCGTATTTTTGCCCGGCCCCTGCTTAACCTCCGCGCATGAGACCCCTCACGCGCACTTTCGCATTGCCTGCCGCGCTGCTACTGGCGGGCGGGCTACTGGCTGTGAGCCTGCCAGCCGCAATCTCCGGGGCAGCCACCACGAAGCTGTGCAACTCGCAGAGCGCTCCGGTCGACGGCGGCGCTTACACGATCGGGAACAACGAGTGGGCCTCAAGCGCCTCCGAATGCATCAGCACCGATGGCAAACCCGAGTTCAAGGTGGCGTACTCCTCGATCGAGAGCGGCCGAAGCAGCCCACCTGGCGGCTATCCGGCCATCTACAAGGGCTGCCACTGGGGCGCGTGCACATCCGGCAGCGGCCTGCCCATCCGGGTCTCCGCAATCCGCACCGACAGGGACACGGTCACGACAAGCTGGCGCACGTCCCAGCCCGGCGGCAGCAACGTCTATAACGTCGCCTACGACATCTGGTTCAACCAGGCCCCCACGACCGGCGGCGCGCCCAACGGCGCCGAGCTGATGATCTGGCTGAACCACCGCGGCCATGTGCACCCGTACGGCTCGAAGGTTGCGAGCAAGGTCCGCATCGGCGGCCGCAGTTACAACGTGTGGTTCGGCAAGCAGGGCTGGAACACCGTCACGTACACGATGACCACTCCGGCCACCTCGGTGAGCAAGGTGGATCTGCGGGCCTTTATCGTCGACGCGGTGCGCCGCGGCTACATCAGTCCTTCGTGGTACCTGATCGACGTGGAGGCCGGCTTTGAGCTATGGCACGGTGGCGCGGGCCTTGCGACCAAGTCGTTCTCGGTCGACATAGCCAAGCGCCATCACCGCGCATAGCCGAGTACTACCAGTCACCGCCCGCCGCACGCTTGCCCTAACGCCGCCAAGTCAGACACTCTGTCGGGATGGGCGCTGACGCTGTCGGGATGGGCACTGACGCTGTCAGGATGGGCACGGGCGGGCTCACCTGGTTCAACGAGTTGCCGACGCGAGCGGTGCAGCAGGCGCTGCTGGAATGCTGCGCCGCACCGAGGTGGGCAGAGCAGATGGCAGCCGCGCGGCCGTACGCCTCCGCCGAGTCGGCAATCCGCCAGTCTGGCGCGATCGTCGTCTCGCTGACCGTCACGGAGCTGGCCGAGGCGCTGGCTGGCCATCCGCGGATCGGTGAGCGACCAGCTGGGGGCGGCGGCAACCCTCCGACTGGCGACTGGTCCAGGGGAGAGCAGTCAGGTGTCGACCCCGACGACGCCAGGACTGCACAGGCCCTGGCCGAGGCAAACCTGGAGTATGAGCGGCGGTTCGGGCATATTTACCTGGTGTGCGCGTCTGGCCGGACCGGGACGGAACTGCTGGCCGTGCTGCGTGGCAGGCTGCAGAACGAGCCCGAGGATGAATGGCAGGTCGTGCGCACTGAGCTGCAGAAGATCAACGCACTCAGGCTGCAGCGCCTCATGGCGGGCTTGCCGTGAGCGCCATCTCCACGCACGTGCTGGATACTGCCGCTGGCCGCCCAGCAGCCGGGATGCGGGTGCGGCTGGAGCGTGTCGCGCCGGCCGCCGAAGATGAGAAAGGCCGGCCGGAGCAGATCGCCATAGCCACCACGGACGCCGACGGCAGGATCGCCAGCCTGGGCCCGGAGGTCATTGCGGCGGGCACCTACCGGCTGATCTTCGACACTGCCGGCTACCTGGCGCGGCAGCCCGCGGGCAGCGGCGGTACCGCAAACGGCAGCGGCACCGGCGCCGCATTCTTTCCGGAAGTCACGGTCACCTTCACGGTCGCTGACGGGCGTGATCACTACCACGTTCCCCTCCTGATGAGCCCGTTTGGCTATTCCACCTATCGAGGGAGCTGATGTGGGGTACCAGCTGGCGGCCCATCAATACGGAAAAGCGGAGACGAGGGTGGTCCGCATCTACCGGGACGCGCCATCGCACCAGATCCGCGATCTGAACGTCTCGACCTGCCTGCGCGGCGATTTTGCCGACGCCTACCTCTCCGGCGACCAGGCGAAGGTCCTGCCGACCGACAGCCAGAAAAACACTGCTTTCGCGTTCGCGCTCGCGCGGGGCGTGACCGAGATCGAGTCTTATGCGCTTGCCCTGGCCAGGCACTTTGCTGACGAGATAGAGCCGGTACAGGGTGCACGGGTCGATGTCGATGAGTACCAGTGGGAGCGGGTGCGGGTGGCTGGCGGCGACGACCATCCACATGCCTTCGTCCGGGCCAGTCAAGAGGCCAGGACCACGTCGGTAACGGTCGAGGGCCGCGGGCCAGATCAGCGAGCCTGGGTCGTCTCCGGCCTAACCGATCTTGTGCTGCTGAAGTCGACAGGATCAGAGTTCGCCGGGTTCCTGCAGGACCGGTACACGACCCTGGCCGAGACTCACGACAGGGTGCTGGCCACATCGCTGACCGCTCGCTGGCGCCACCTGCGTCCCGAAGGTGACTGGGATGCGTTGCACGCGAGCATCCGCCAGGCGCTGATCGAGCAGTTCGCCACGGTGCACAGCCTCGCGCTGCAGCAGAGCCTCTGGGAGATGGGCAAGGCTGTCCTGGCAGACCACGAGGAAATCGCCGAGATCAGGCTGTCTGCGCCGAACAAGCATCACTTCCTGGTCGATCTGAGCCCGTTCGGCCTGGCGAATCGAGGGGAGGTGTTCCACGCCGACGACCGGCCCTACGGGCTCATTCAGTGCGCGGTGCAGCGAGACGATGCGCCGTCCGCTGGTCCGTCCTGGGATACGCCTGCTGCGTTCGCAGGCTAACCACCCGCGGGGGCTCGGCCCCCGTGACCCCCGAAAACTGCCGCGGCGCAGTGAGGCGCCAGGGAGGCCCGCAAGCGTGGAGTTCATTCAGCCGGGTAGCTGGACCGAGACACTGGCGGTCAAGGCGGACATGCCGACGGCCGTGCCGCTGGCGGGCGGCACCGACTTCATGGTCGAGCTGAACTTCGGCGCTTTGCGACCCCCCGCGGTGCTCGATCTCACCAAGGT
>Ga0335074_10007781_pt1 | contig 14865 bp, 12 predicted proteins | sample Lox_Sample_23_FD_206715 | JGI IMG/M metagenome (GOLD analysis project Ga0335074, IMG submission 206715) | Soil microbial communities from Loxahatchee National Wildlife Refuge, Florida, United States - Lox_Sample_2.3 | ecosystem: Environmental > Terrestrial > Soil > Wetlands | place: USA...
CGATTGCGGGAGCACCGTCGTCGGCTTGTGCGTCGCGTTCCTAATCTGTGACCTCTGCCGGTCACCGAGCGCCACAGGACCTCGACTGTTTTTTCCCTTGGTAGTTGCAGCGCTGCCATTGCTTGACGCAAGCCTCGCAATCGTCCGCCGCATACGGGCTCGTGTCTCTCCGCTCCATGGGGATCGGCGGCACTTTTGTGACCTTTTGGGCTCACGCGGATCATCGCCACGCGTCGTCGCTTTCAAGTGTTACGGCATCACGGCCTTATTCGGTGTGATTGGATTAATGGGCGAGCGGTTCAATCCTACCGGCTTCCTGGTCCTGGCAGACTTGGGGATTGGGGCACTGTTCGTCGCGGCGTTACGGTTGGGAGCATTACAGCAAAATGCAAAGACGTGGCAACGGAAAAAGGCGATAGCGGAACTCGACCGGTCGCGCGAGACGGGCTAGGTGCTGCTCTTGAAGATCGTGCGCGGTGCGCGGCGATTCCGCTCTTGTGAGGTTGTTTGCTTCAGGGCGTTTCCCAATTGGACCAGCAGTTTTCGCAACTTAGAGCGCTCCTCGAGATCCATGTCGACCAGTTCAAACGCGCGGGCCTGCGTGTTCGCGTCGCGCACAATTGCCTGCGCCCTGACGGGTTTTGCGCCAGAATTCAGACGCATCTCGACCACACTACCCGGGTGTAGGCTCTGTTCACAGAGAGCGACCCCCCCGCCCAGGGCCATCTCAGGAATCTGCATCCGGAAATTCTCCTTGAGATTCCCCGCAGTTGCGGTCAAAGGCTGCTCTAAGCGAAGCCGGGGGTAGCGCCTCTGGCGGATGGCCGACGAATTCGGATCGCGGTCGAGGATTTCGATCGAGAGTTCAGCAATGCTCAAATCACTCTGAGGAATGAAATGACGGGCCCAATCCGGGTCGATCTTCTCCATGGCCTGTGCGGCGACCAAGCGTAACTCCGAAGGATTGGTCCAGCGCCAAGCCTTTCGCGCTTCGGCGACTTTCCTCAAAACTGACTCCGCATTTGTGGTGCGCAGACGCCCAAGGGCCTCGATGGCCTTGAGGCGCACATACTCGCTCGATCCCTTTGGTAAATCGCCTTCCGCGATTCGCAAGAGCCGCATATCGGCCGAAATCTCTCCGCTCATTCCGATTTCGTCGATCGCCAACGGCTGTATAAGGGTATCAAGAAGGTCGAAAATCTCTAGAAGCAACCGTCCGTAGTCGGGCGCGCCGCTCACGGCTATCTGACGAACCACCCGGTCATGCGCGGTCCGCTTCCACTGTTTCATGCGATCCGGTAATACGCGCTCGACGGTCTCTCGATCCAACCGAACCAGGGGACCGACGGCGTCGATTGCTTCACTCGGACCGCCGCGTCGAAGCTGTGTGCGCAAGTGATCGAGACCTTCCGGGCCTAGCACCTCCATCATCGAAACTAGGAGTTCGCAGTCCTCGCGGAAGCCGACGCGGCTGAATCGCGCGGCGATCTGCTCGGAAGCTTGCCGGGGCAACCGTCGCAGTAGGTCTTTCAGGCCCGCCGGCACGTTGCCGGTTCGCATCGATTCGTCAATGAATTCAGGCAGGTGGTTTTCGATTCCAATGCGCGGCCGCAGATTCTTTGCTGCGCCCGGCCGTTCGGTCTCGATGTAGTTCAACATTTCAACCGAACGTTGGATGACCGGGAAGACGCGGTTCTTTTGCGCTTCCTGGGATAGGCGAACGAAGGCCGCCCCGATAAGGCTTTGTAATTCTGAATCGGTTTCGTCGACGAGCCGCAATCCCACTTCGCGGATCGTGCTCATGAAAAGCTTCTCATCGCCTTTCGCGTACATTGGAGCCAGTTCCGCAATGCCAATGGCGGCCTGCCGGCGGGCCTCGCTGGATTTGTCCGTCAGGCAATTTGCGTAGCGTCGAAGCGTGCCCTCGGCTGCAGATGTTTCGCCACGCGCCAGCTGTTGCTCGATATGCTCACGGATCTTGGACGCCGGGACGCACCAGATGTCGCCAGACTCGATGATCGCCCTTTTCTTCTCGTCCGATACCAGGGACCAAAACTCCTGGGCCATGCCATCCGCATGGGCACCGACGTCAAGCCCGGCACGTTTCATGCGCTGTTCGTACACGCCTAGAATCTTGCGCAGCCCGTCGAGCTCGGCGTTCATTTCGTCCAGCAGCTGCCGGACGGCGTCGACCTTCACGTCTCCCCGCTGGTAGCGCTCCATGGCGAAGCGCACCGCAATGTTCTCGGCCAGTTTCAGAAGTGTGGGCTTATCCGAAGTTTCCGTTGGAGCCTGGGCTGCAAGAGCCGCGAGCGCCTGGCTAACCGTGAAGCGCGCACGTCGGGGCAATGCCGAAAGGCGAGACTGAAAGGACGACGCATCCAGGTTGTCTTTTGTCCCGTCATTTGTTCGCGCAATCTGTGCCAGCATCTGGAGGATTCCCTGCAACTCGTCTTGGTGCAGGGTCATCAAGCCGGTTTCAACCGCCATAGAGCCCGGCGCGCTGCGAGCTGATCGATTCCCGCGAATTCCCGAAGAAGCGTGGGTCCATCGAGCGGACGGGCCGGTGCTGAGCCCAAATGAGTTCAAGATCCCGGAACCGCCGGCCGCGACCTCTCCAGGGATATCTGTGCCCGGCGCCCCGCCAGCAGTGCCGGGCGCGCTCGGGCCCGGGCCTGTAGCACTGTTCCCGTGAACGCCAAAGTCGCCAGAGCCGGCGAGACCCACACCTCCCACGTAAGCCCCGGTGAAACCGCCACTGCCTGAGCCACTTGCTGTCCCGGACCCGCTGCCAACGCCAGTTCCGCTCGATCCTTGGCTAGAGCCAGATGCGCCTGCGGAACCGGCGGAAGTGCCGCCGCCCATGGGTGTTACAAGAGCGTCGGTCCAATGTCCGCTGCTACCTGACCCTCCACCCATGCCCCCCGACCCTTCGCCACCGGGGCCACCGTCACGTGACCGGGTCGCAAAACCGCCTCCGGTGCCACCGCCCGTGCCTCCAGAGCCGGTATCAGCGACGGTCCCGTCAGGAGACGCACCGCGCGGGCCACCCATTCCCGAGGCACCGCTACCGAACCCGCCTCCTATGCCCGAGGGAGTATCGCTAGCCGATCCAACGCCGGAACCAGTTGAAGGGCCTGAGCCCTGGCCACCGAGAGCCGCACCGCCACCGCCGGGCCCGGCCCCAGGTCCACCACCAGGCGAACCATATCCAACGCCGCTGGCTGGCCCACCGGGGCCCATTCCACCTTGACCGCTTCCGGCTTGACCACTTCCTGTTCCGCCAGGAAACCCGCTCGATTTGCCCGCGCCGAACCCTCCACCAGACCCGGATGCACCACCAGACGGTCCCGTGAACCAGCCAGACCCGCCTCCCGTGCCTGGCCCGCCTCCGGAGCCACCGCTTCCACTCCCGCCGTCGGTTCCACTGCGGCCCTCTCCCTTCTTGCCTTCGGCAGCAACGATCAGCTGCAGAAGCTTCTCAGGGTCGTTCAGGAGCTTGTCCGTTTGCTCTGCGTTCATTCCCAGCGTTCGCGCCGCGAGCTGTGCTGCAACGGTTGTCTTCGCTACCGCGGAATCCGCAGGAACGAAGCAGACCTCGTTGACATGCACATGGGGGTCGCCTTCAAGCGCCGCTTTCAGCTGATCCGCCAACTGCGTAGGTTTCGTGTTGGAGCTGGTCGGAAAACCTCGCACGAACCGGGCTAAGCTTGCCTGAGTCACCTTGGGAGAAAAGTGGATGCTGGCAATCCCAGCAGTCGAAAGCATGCGCGCAAAGCTCTTCTCGGCGGCGGCCGAGTCAAGTGGGGTACCGTCCAGCAACAGGCGATCGCCCGACGCGGCCAGCAAGAGGCCCGCCTGATCATCCGGGCCGATAGCGGCGCGTAATTCGCTCCACGCGGTCTCGTACTGCCTCGCGGTGCGCGGATGCCCGAAGTCGTACATTCGGGCAAACTTCAGCAAAATATTCAAACTACGGACGAAAGCGCGGGCTGCAGCGGCCCGAGCGTTATCGGGAGTGGTCGGAGCCATGGTTTAGGGCGTAGGCGTCACCTCACGTAATGTTGAAGTGCAGCCGCACTTTCAGCAATGGTACGCGTGTCCTGTTTGGTACTGCCCCATGGTCCTACTTTTTACGGTGGGTAACGTTTCTGCTAATTACCCGGGAAGATGATCGCGATCGTTCAAGCCACGGTTCGAGTTCACGGACGTCCTTCAGTATTCCGGCGGCTCCGAGTTCCGCGAACATCCTGCGCCGCACAGCACTTGGCTGGCGGCTCTGCGGGAGGACACCCACGAAGGGGATGTGCGCAGCTTGCGCAGCGAGCGCGTCGTCGATGTTGTCACCCAAATACAAAGCGCCCTGCGGATCGCGCCCCCGGAGTATCGCGAGTAGGCCCTCTGGGTGTGGTTTTGGATGCTTTACTTCTTCAACAGTTACGACCTCCTGGAAGAATTCACGGACTGTGAGACGGTCGAGCGTATAGTCCGTTTCTTGCCTCACGCGGCCCGTAAAAAGCGCCAGCTCCGACCGCGCGGCAAGGCGACGTAGCGCGGAGCGCGGAAGCAGCCATTTTTCGCGCGAGACGTTACCCTCGCCATTGATTCCCCAATAGAGCTGTACGAACTTGCCTTTCACTTCTTCGTAGGGAGCCGTGCCTCCGAGGGAGTGTATCCAAGCAGTCGAGAGCTTCCAGTCGTCATTGAAGCCCGACCGGTTCTTCCAATTATGCAGCTCGGCCCGCGTCACGCGCTTACCCGTGAAAAATCGCACAGTCTCGATCACGGTGCGATGAAAAGAACCGCGCACGTCAACGAGAACTCCATCGATGTCGAAAATGATTATTTCAGGACGTGATTTCATTCGTGGAGTTGATGGACTGGCAAAAGGTTCAAGCCGACGGATCGTCTGCGCCTTCACGATCTGGGGATTCGCTCTCCCCTGGCTCGTCGGCGGATTCTGGCGAGGACAATGTACCCGAGTCCTCAGATGACCATGACTCGCCGGGAACGGCCTGCGGAGCTTCGAATGCGCCTGTCGGCGGTGCTGTCTCTAAGAATGGGCCAGGCGATGCCGCCTTCTCACCGGAAGCCCGCGCTGCAGTTTCGTTCGTCTCTTTGAGAACCTCGAGCCGCTTCCCGAGAACATCTACGAGGAGATTCACAATGAGCGCGGCTCCTTTCCCATCCTGGTCCTTGAGTGGATTGTAGGCCGCGACTTCAATCGCTGCGAGATGGTTTTGTCGCACGAAGACGCCGAGCGCCTCGCGCACTTCATCGAAGCTCAATCCGCCCGTCCCGGGATAGTCCGTCGCCTGAAAATCTGCGATCACGTCGACATCGAAGTGCAGGACGCATTCGTAGCCCTTCCCCTGAATGCGCTCAACAGCGGCCTGCGCCGCAGTCGACGGCCCCATGCGTTTGATTTCCTCGGCCAGATAGCGGCGCAACGGCGAAGTTCGCAGCGCCTCTTCTTCAGCCGGCTCCACGCGATCCACACCGAAGAGCGCGATGTCCGGCTCGCGGACAAGGGGCGGTTCGCCCCAGAATCTCACCAGCTCGGCCGCGCCGCGCCCCGTCATGTGTGAAATTACCATGCCATCAAGGCATCCAGACGAGGTAGTCGCGGGCGTGTTCAAGTTCGCATCGCGATCCATATAGATTAGGCTAACATGCCGGAAATAGCGGCGGAGACCTGCGACAGTGGCGAGTGCAGTGGAACAGTCGCCCGTCAAAATAAGCGGGAGCGCGGTGGACTTAACCGCTTGTTCTACTCGTGGCTTCAGGCTTTCCAGAGAAGCGAGCACTCCTGAAATATTTCGCGCACGCGGGCTTTCGTTGTCGGGCTTGAATACCTGAAGGGGATCATCTCCAAGGTCGATGACCTCGTAGCCTATCGATTCAAGCCGACTCACCAGTCCCGCAGCACGCAGCGCAGCGGGAGCGCCCTCGTGACCCGACGACATTGCGGCCGCACTTGTCGGAGAACCCAACAGCGCGATTTTATTTGGCTGGCGGACGATTTTGACCGCCACTCATACGCTCCTTGCCGTCAGTGCGGCCATCCGGCGAAAAACACCTAGTTCGCCGCGCGTTCCTGCCGTGCAGCCAATTCCGGCGGAAGAGTAAAGCGCACATCCTCGCGAATCAAATCCAGATCGCGATGGTTGGTGAATCCTAAAGCGGAAAGCCGCTGGCTTACTTGCTCGACGAGAATCTCAGGCGCGGAAGCCCCGGCTGTCAAACCGAGTGACTTCACGCCATCGAACCACGATGCATCGATATCGCCCGCATCCTCGATCAAGCGCGCAGGCACGCCCGCACGTTTCGAAACTTCAACCAAGCGATTCGAATTAGAGCTGTTTGCCGAGCCCACCACCAGGATTAGCTGTACCTCGCGCGTGAGAGCCTCGACGGCTTCTTGGCGGTTTTGCGTCGCGTAACAGATATCGTCCGAAGCCGGACCAGCAATCATGGGGAAACGCTGGCGCAGTCGCGCCACGATCTCCTGGGTGTCGTAAAGCGAAAGCGTAGTCTGCGTGAGAAACGCGAGCCGAGATGGGTCGGGAACCTCCAAGCTATCCACCTCTTCGACGCTACCCACCACGACGGTCCGGTCAGGCGCTTCGCCGGAGGTACCCACAATTTCCTGATGGTCACGGTGACCGATCAGCACTAGCGTTCGTCCTTCACGCGCAAACTTGAGCGCTTCGAGGTGAACCTTCGTGACGAGCGGACAGGTCGCGTCAATTACGCGAAGTTGCCGTTCTTTCGCCTCGCTTCGGACGCGTGGGGGCACGCCGTGTGCGCTGAATACCAGTACTGCACCGACCGGTACCTCCTCAATGGTCTCGACAAATATTGCGCCTCGACGACGCAACTGATCCACGACGTAGCGATTATGCACGATTTCGTGGTGAACATAGACCGGGCGACCGTAGGCCTCTAGCGCGAGTTCTACAATGTCAACGGCTCTCACAACGCCGGCACAGAATCCTCTCGGCCGCACGCGCACAAGCGTCTTCCCGCCCTCGTTCAAGTTCTGAATATTCGTCAGCGTCAATGTGCTTCTCCGGGAAAACAACATATTAACCCGAACGGGCGGCTCGCCGCTACCCTGTTCCAGTGTGAGTACTAAAAAAGAATGGGCTTAGAGTCGGTCGCTGGCCTAGGCAAGGTGATGAATGATCGTGGGCATTGCGAGCAAAAGAAGGCCGCCGCTAAATGCATAAGTCACGAGGGAAAGTAACGCCAACGGCAAAATCGCAATCAGATATGGGTCCCGGCCGCTCTGATACATGCCGAGAAGCACCGCCAGCGCCCGCGTTTCGGCCCACATCGCTACCAGAGCAAAGGCAACGAGCGGCCAAACCCTTGCCGGTCCTGTCGGTTCAAAGTGCGCCACGCTGATTACCGGAAAGACTAGCGTGACGGGCAGCAGCGTGAGCCACGTCGCACGTAACCAAGCTTTATTTCTGCAGCCCATGGTGAAAGCCTACCCCGGAGGTGAATCACTGAGGGATGGCTTCTCAGATCGGCACGCGTAACGGTCACCTGCTTACGAGGGAACGCAAGCTAATTTTTGATGCAGGCGCGACGGTTTTCTGATATATGCTTTCGACAGGTGTGTCCTCCGCACCGAACCGCTGCGCCAGCGGCACCTCCGACGTTCCGGGGGCATCTGGAGACAGACTCGCAGTTTCTGCGGTGCTGATCCCAGTCCTTCACCCGAATCCAAGAGTTCACGTGGCTCTTCGCTTCAGGTCCATTGCTGCGGAAGTGATTCTTTCCGGCAGAAAGAAATTAGGAGGATTCATGAAGTTTCTCGTCGCGATTTGCGCTGCGGGCTTGGCCGTACTGTCTTTGACCCCCGCCGTTCACGCGCAGTCAAATGAGTTGATCCCGGGCACACAGGTTCGCCTCACCCTTGTCAACGGCCTCAGCACACGCGTGGCTCACGATGGCGATCCGTTTACAGCCGTTGTGGCCGAGCCCGTATTTGCCGGCAACCAGATGATCCTGCCCGCCGGAGCCATCGTCCATGGAACGATTTCGGCCGTCGATCGACCGAGGCTGTTTTCAATGTTCCGCGGCGGTGCGTCTATGAACCTGATGTTCAACTCGATTGAGCTCCAGAGCCGCATTTTCCCCGCCAGGATGAGCATTCTCTCAATCTATAGCGGGACGGACGCGGAAAAACAGCGTAAGGACCTGAAAACCGTCGAGGGCGAGGTGATACAGCAGCGCCAGAGCGTCAAGGGAGACGTTGAAGACGTCGCAATTGGAACCGCTGGCGGTTCCACCGTTGGGTTAATCTTCAGCCACGTTCTTCGCGGCACGGTGTTTGGATTGGTTGGTGGCGGGGTTTACGTGGTCGCGAAGAAAGGCGGCGAAATCGAATTGCCGGCCCAAACAGGGATGGTAGTGCGCATGGATTCGAGCGTGTCGCTTCCAACGTCTCTGCTGCACAACGCGTCCTATACCCCGGCCACATCGAGTGGCAACTGAAGCAGCCGCGGCCTGCCACAACCGTGCCTCGGTAGAGCAAGTGCGGAGGGGCCGCTTCGCGCCCAGCTCCTGGGCGAGTGGTGAGAGCGTGTCTTAGAGGCCTGCTGGCGAGCGAGAGTGCCAGTCGAAAAATCGTTGGAGCTGTGTTTGCACACGCAGCAGAGAATGTGACCTCGCGCGCCCTCCCCTTACGCGCCACCCTGGGCGGCGAGCGATCGATATCCCTTTCGCTTGAGGAAGCGATAGAGGCTCGTGCGGCCTATGCCTAGGACTTGCGCGGCTCGCACTCTGTTGCTGTTGCACATTTCGAGCACCCGCTCGATGTGAATCCGTCGCACTTCGTCAAGTGGCACCGGACGCCAGTTCCCTTCGACCCCGGAACCGCTGCGGCGCGGCTTTTGCAGATGCTCTGGCAGGTCAGTGACGTCGATAAAATCGGCGTTCGTTGTCAACGCTGCGCTCGAAGTCACGTTCTCGAGCTCCCGGACATTCCCGGGCCAATCATATTGGAGCAGGACGATCTGGGCGCGGCGCGTAAATCCTTGCAAAGTTTTCCCATATGCCTGACTGTATTTCTTCAAGAAGTGCTGCAAAAGAATAGGGATATCTTCCGGGCGTTGTGTGAGCCCCGGCACGCGAATCTCGATGCTGCTCAGCCGGTAGAAGAGATCCTCGCGAAAACGCCCCGCGAGAACTTCTGCACGAAGATCGCGATTCGTTGCAGCAACCAGACGGACGTTCACCGTTTTCACTTCCGGCGAGCCGACGCGCTGAATTTCGCGGTTCTGGATCACACGTAACAATTTTGCCTGCATGGCCAGCGAGGTCTCACCCACTTCGTCGAGGAAGACGGTGCCACCGTCGGCGTACTCGAAGAGCCCGGGGCGTGTGTCCGTAGCGCCCGTAAACGAGCCTCGCATATGGCCGAAAAGCTGGCTTTCGAGCAGTGTGTCAACCAGGGCTGAGCAATTGCAGACGGCGAATCGTCCTGACGCCACCGGGCTCAGCTCATGCAGGGCACGTGCGACGAGCTCCTTGCCGGAGCCCGTCGGTCCTGTGATCAGAACATTTGTATAGTGCCGCGCGACTTTCTTAGCCAGGTCGAAAACATCAAGCATGGCCGGGCTCTTGCCAACGATGCCCTGAAACTGTGAATTCTGAAACAGCTTCTCCTCGAGGTCGCGCGTCTGCAACCGTTGGGTGAAAACTTCGGCCAGATCGTCCAGCGTCTTTTCGAGCCGGGCGAAATCGAGCGGTTTACACAGGTAGTCATATGCGCCTCGACGGACCGCATCAATCGCCGAGTCGACAGAATAGTAGCCTGTGATCAGGATTACGTAGACGCCGGGATCGTACTGCAATACCTTTTCAAGGAACGTGAGTCCGTCCATGCCGGGCATCTTGAAATCAGCCAGAACAACCTTGCACCCGCCCAGCCGGACTTTTTGAAACGCCTCTTCAGCGTTCGTTGTTCCGACAGCCGGGAATCCGGACTTCTCAAGCCGTTCGGTTGTCAGATCGACCTGATTCGCATCGTCATCGAGGACGCAAACGACGAGATTCTTGCGTGCGGTGGCTAGGATCGGTCTTTCCACGAGTGCTTTCATTCCCAGGCTTTAGGCAAGGCATGTGCCACAGGGCGAATCTCGGGCAGTGAGGAAGGCTACGTTCGCTGAGAAATGTAAAGCGCGTGAATTGTTGGTATTGGTCCGCAAATCTCAAACTTCAAAATCACAAGACGGAAACAAACTGGCACGAAATTTTGGTGTCAAGCGAGATGATCGTTCCAATCCGGAACTTCGGTCTCAAAGAGGAACTGCCGGGCATAAGACGCTCGGCCCGGACCACGTCTCCACAGTACGGCGACTGTTCAGGCTACCTTAGTCCGTGACGCAGCCGCCGCGCCAACCGTTTCCTTGAAAGGTGCGCGTGGGTGCAATCTTGCGAGCCGTATCAGCGTTCGTCCATCCCCGGCCGTCTTGACACCGTCGGCCTGGTACGCAATCGGGAAACTTTCGGCTCTGCTGAATTGTTGTAGCAGGCGAACGAACACAACGGCGTCCTTGTGCACAGGCGATCGCAGACTGATTTCTTTTTCGTCCCCCCTGCACCAGTTGAGAGTTGTCTTCTCGACAAAGAAAGCATCTGAAGCGTCCCAGCCGGACACCTCCACGGGATAGCTGCCCGTACTTGCTGCCTCCTGGCCCAGTAGAAAATCCACGGCGACCTCCGCACCGGCAGCGTGCAGAAGCGATGCCAAAGAACGGCGTCTCTCGTCAAAGCAACAGGAGGAGTTAGCTGCGTCTCGTATGAGCCGCTTGCTCGCGGTCTGTTCCTTCCGCGACGCGTGTGCGCGTTTGAACCAACCTTTATCGCGGCCACTTGCCTTTCGCGTCGCTGGACGCTGTGCTAGACTCCGCGAAGCGGTCGTGCCAGAGGAAAACCTTGCAGCGCGGACCGCCGTTCGGTGGAACTTCGGGCTCTGTGCAACGATTCCCCGCAAACCCCGCCAGGCCCGGAAGGGAGCAACGGTAGCGGGCCAGTTTCGTGTGCCGCGGAATACCCGAAGTTCCTCTCATCGCACTCGAGGCTGGCAGGTGAACATCTCGTCTAATGAGCTATAAAGTTATCGCTCGCAAATATCGCCCGCAAACGTTCAGCGAAATCGTCGGGCAGCAGCACGTCACCAAAACGCTGGCTAACGCCATTGAATCCAATCGCGTCGCCCACGCGTACATCTTCTCGGGCGTGCGCGGTGTTGGGAAAACAACTGCGGCGCGCATCCTCGCGAAAGCCCTGAATTGCGCGAGCGGTCCCACGATCAATTTTGACAACTCATGCGATTCCTGCCGCGAGATTTCAGCCGGGACTTCACTCGATGTTCTCGAAATCGATGCAGCTTCCAACCGAGGCATCGATCAAATTCGGGAACTGCGCGAAATGGTCCGTTATGCGCCGGCTTCGAGTCGTTACAAGGTTGTGATCCTCGACGAAGCCCACCAGCTCACGGACGAAGCCTCGAATGCATTGCTGAAAACTCTTGAGGAACCGCCCGAGCGTGTTGTTTTCATCCTAGCCACCACACGAGCCGAGGATCTCGTCGAAACGATCAAATCGCGCGCCCAACTTTTTCAGTTCCGCTCGCTTACATTCCAGGAAATCGCCGGCGAAATCGAGCGGATCGCCAAGTCTGAAAATCTTCGGATCGACTCGGGCGCTGTCGCGGTGCTGGCGCGCGCGGCCGAAGGCAGCATGCGCGACGGCCTTTCACTGTTCGAGCAAGCGATCGCGTACGCAGGCGAGACAATTACCGACACGCAAGTGCGCGAGCTGCTCGGCGTGGTCGCCGAAAGCGTGCTCGATAACCTCGTGGAAGCGATTGCGTCGCAATCCGCCGAGAGCGCCCTTGGGCTGGTCCACCGGCTCATCGCTGACGGCCAGAATCTGCAGCATTTCTGTCGCGAGGCTATCCGTCATTTCCGCAATCTTCTCGTCGTGCGCGTATGCGGGGCCGACTCCGATCTCGTCGCAGCTCCGCAAGATGAACGCCCTCGTCTCGCCGAACAGGCCGCGCACTTCGGCGAAGAAGACCTCACAAGATTTTTCAATATTCTGCTTGCGACGGACGATGATCTCCGCCGCAAGCCCGACCCGCGCCTGCATCTCGAGCTCGGCCTCTTGCGCTTGATCAACGCGCAGCGTCTCGCGCCGCTTGAAGAGGCGCTGGCGGAACTGCATGGCGGGGGACATCAAGGTCCGGCGCATTCGGGATCCGGGACGCCGCCTCGCGCCACACCAGCCGCACAGGCGGTCTCTAGTTCATCTGCGGCCGCCGTGCGCATGGCGCGTGCGGCAGAGCCAATTCAATCGCCGAGTGGCGAGGCTTTGCGTACTGCCCCTTCCGCACCCACGACGCGCGCCGCTGCTCCAGTACCCGCGGCACCGCTCCGCGTGGTTGCACGCGTAGCGGAAGAATTGACGAGCGGCCTTGCTTCCGCGCAAGTCGACGCCATCAAGGCCGCGTTGCAAGGACAGAAATTCTTGTGGTCGATGATCGAACACGCCACGCGGTGGGAAATTGAGAGCGGCGAGTTACGGCTTTTTTTCCCTACCGAAAGCCGCGCTCTCGCCGAGATGCTCCAGGCACGCGACCCGATGGAGCGTTTGCGCACAGTCCTGAATCAAGTGGTCGGCCAGCCGCTTCGTGTCTGTGTTAAACTGGATTCAGTTCGGACGGGGCCGAATCGCGGCTCGGAGTTGCAGGCCCGCTTCGAGCAGGATCCGATCGTTCGAGCAATGCTCGAAAAGTTCGGAGGACGAATTTCGCGAGTGAAGAGTCCCGGCGAGGAATAGAGCATGGAAGTCAAAGCATTACAACAGATGCTCGCGCAGTTTCGGCAGGTGCAGGAGAAGCTCGAAAAGCAGCTCGACGGGCTCTCCGTCGAAGCATCGGCCGGCGGGGGCATGGTTTCTGTCAAGATGAACGGTCAAAAGCAGCTGACCGAGCTGCGCATCGAGCCAGATGTCTTCAAGAGCAAAGATCAGGAAATGCTGCAAGAGCTCGTCTTAGCAGCCGTGAATGAAGCGAACCGGCGTGTGGATGAAGAGCTCTCCAAACAAGTAAAAGACCTCACGGGCGGCATGCCGGGAATCATGGGCATGAAAATTCCCGGCCTTTTCTAGTTTTTCACACCCCCGCCCATTTCTTCTTTGCTGACATTCCTCTTCGTGGGTCGATCCTATTCTCGCCGTAGATCCTCCAAGTAAATCCGCGAGCAGGCAAAAAAAACGGCGGAGCCGAAGCTCCGCCGCTCTCGGGAACGCCAATCGAACTCACTGCTGTGGACGGGGCGGCGGTCCCATGTGGAAGCTGGCATCGTGATGGAACAGCCCGATCAAAACGGTGCCGCCGAGAACGTGTCCGTCCATCGCCTTCTGCACATCATCGCGGCTGGCGCCCTTCTGCAAATCGAGCTTGGTGTCAAGCGCGAAAAGCTCAAAGGTATAGTGGTGAGCTGGTCCGGCCGGCGCACACGGCCCAAAAAACATAGGCTGGCCTGTCACGTTCGCGGCTTGGACGCCGACCGTCGAGTCGGCTTTCACACCTTCTGGAAGCGAGGTTGCGTCGCCGGGAATGTTGAAAATCATCCAGTGCGTGATGTCGTCGAAAGCCTTGCGGGCGTGGGCGTCGGGATCGTGGAGCAGGAGCACGAAACTTTGCGTGCCGGCTGGCGCATTCGTCCACGCGAGCGGCGGCGACGTCATGTTGGCGGGCGACGTCATGCTCTTTCCGTCGGGCGAGCACGTATATTTATCGGGAATCGTCGTGCCGTCGGCGAATGCGGAGCTGGTAAGCTGCAACGGAGGGCCCATCATCGGCCGCCCTCCTCCGCCTCCGCCTTGCTGCGCAACCGCGGGAACAGCGCTCGCTGCAAGCAAGAATGCCAAAGTCATGAGCGGTTTTACACCTTTGATTTGCATTCCGTCTCTCCTCCCCTTTTTTCGCTCGTTTTAGGATAACTTTCCGGAAGCCGGCTCGAGAGCCGGTCGGCAAGGGGCCTGATTCTAACTCCGGAACACTCCTGGCGCAACGAAGCACCAACTTCTCAGACGGCTCGACGCCGTTTTGCGTTTCATGCCTAGCGAACACTGAGCGACTCTGCAATAATCCTGAGACGGTGAAACCGTATGCCTGACTTTGCGCCTTCCGTAACACGTTTGATCGACGAACTTAAACGCTTGCCCGGCATCGGCCAAAAGACGGCGCAGCGCCTCGCCTTCCATTTGCTGCGCGTCGACCGCGGACAGGCGCTTGCACTTGCCGACGCCATTCGCGAAGCGAAAGAGAAAGTTCGGGAATGCTCGATCTGCAACAACATCACGGATGCCGACCCTTGCCTTTTCTGCACGAGCGCAACGCGCAATCGCGCTCTGATCTGCGTGGTGGAAGAAGCCACGAATATCCAGGCGGTTGAAAAGACACGCGAGTTTAGCGGCTTATATCACGTGTTGGGCGGTGCGCTTTCGCCCCTGCAGGGCGTCGGCCCTGATCAGCTCAAAATCAAGAGCCTCATCGAGCGCCTGAAAGGCGGCACGGTCGAAGAAATCATTATCGCCACGAATCCCACCGCCGAAGGCGAAGCAACGGCCGTCTACCTTTCCAAGTTGATCAAGCCGCTCGGCGTCCGAGTGACGCGCATCGCCATGGGCATACCCGTCGGTTCCGACCTCGAGTACGCCGATGAAGTCACCATGCTCAAAGCGATGGAGGGCCGGCGCGACTTGTAGTTTCCAGTTCTATTTCGCGTTTTGCTTGTCGTGAAAATCTGGCCCAAACGCAGGGTGCTCGCGCGTACC
>Ga0335074_10007782_pt1 | contig 14865 bp, 10 predicted proteins | sample Lox_Sample_23_FD_206715 | JGI IMG/M metagenome (GOLD analysis project Ga0335074, IMG submission 206715) | Soil microbial communities from Loxahatchee National Wildlife Refuge, Florida, United States - Lox_Sample_2.3 | ecosystem: Environmental > Terrestrial > Soil > Wetlands | place: USA...
CCGTCCAGGTGCACCGAGAACGAGAGGTACTTGCTCGGCTTGAACAGGTGAAGCTTCTCTTTAAGAAGCAGCGCGTTCGTACACATATAAACGTACTTCCTGCGCGCCACCAAACCCTCGACGATCTTGTCGATCTGCGGATGCAGCAGCGGCTCTCCACCGGGGATGGAGACCATCGGGGTCCCCGATTCTTCCACGGCGCGGAAACACTCCTCCGGCGTCAGCTCCTGCTTGAGAATGTGTGGCGGGTACTGGATCTTTCCGCATCCGGCGCAGGCCAGATTGCAGCGGAAGAGCGGCTCCAGCATGGTGACCAGCGGGAACCGCTTGCGGCCTTTCAGCTTCTGCTTCAGGACGTACGTGGCCACCGTCCAGGCCTGGGATATGGGAACTGCCATGAGGGGTCTCGTCCTCCGTTTCAAAACTCAGAATAATGCCGGATCACGCTGCTCCGGCCTGGGCTTCCTTTTCCATAGCGCGCTTGTAGTTCGTCAGCGCCAGCAGCGGGAAGTAATCGCGATACAGTTTGTACGCCAGGTAGAACACGCGGGGAAAGCCGGTGCCGGTGTAAAGCGCCTGCCGGGTGCTTGCCTCGCCCGTGCTTTCGTCCCAGTAGCCATGCCCCTGGTCGTCGGCAATCTGCCGCTCCAGGAGCCAGCGAATGCCTTTGGCCACCGAATCGCTGCGCGTATCGCCGGCCGCGAGCAGGCCCAGAATCGCCCAAGCAGTTTGCGAGGGCGTGCTCGACCCAATTCCGCGCGAGGTCGGATCGTCGTAGCTGCCGCAGGTCTCGCCCCAGCCGCCGTCCGCGTTCTGCACGCTGCGGATCCACTCCGCCGCCTGCTGAATCTGCGGCTCGTGGTTCCATACCCCGATCGCCTCGAGGCCCCGCAGCACCAGAAACGTCCCGTACAGATAGTTCACGCCCCAGCGTCCGAACCAGCTGCCGTCCGCCTCCTGCTCGGCGTAGATGAAATGGATCGCCTTCTCCACGCGCCGGTCCTTGCGGGTGTAGCCGTAGATGGCCAGCGTCTCCAGGATGCGCCCCGTAATATCGACCGTCGGCGGATCCAGCATCGCGTTGTGGTCGGCAAACGGGATGTGCTGGAAGATCATCTTGGTGTTGTCTTTGTCGAAGCTGGCCCAGCCTCCGTTGCGGCACTGCATGGAGAAAATCCATTCGATGGCGCGCTGGCAAACGTCGTACTGGTAGCGCTCGCGGGGATTATCGACCTTATTCAGCGCAAGAAGAACCTGCCCGGAATCATCGACATCCGGGTAAAACTCATTGTTAAACTCGAAGTACCACCCGCCCGGCTGCGCCCTCCGGTTCTTCACCGCCCAGTCGCCCTTGTGGCGCACTTCCTTCGACAGCATCCAGTCGGCAGCCTTCAGCAGCCGCGGATCGTTCCGCGGCACACCGGCCTCGCCCAGCGCGTACACCGCCTGCGCCGTATCCCACACCGGCGACATACACGGCTGCATGCGGAAAGTCGGCTCCTCGAAATGCTCCGTCCCGCTCGGGCAGTCGATGCCCAGCTTCTCGAACTCGTCCAGCGCGCGGATCACCTGCGGATCGTCGAGCGAGTATCCGAGGCAGCGCAGGGCGATGATCGAATTCAGAATGGCCGGATAGATGGCTCCCAGTCCGTCAGACATCTCCAGCCGTTCCAGCAGCCACTTCTCCGCCTTCTTTAGCGCGATCGAGCGCAGCGGCCGGATGTGAATCCTCTCGAACCAGTGCGTGATGCGATCCAGCAGCAGGAAGAAGTTACGCCAGCCGAAGACCTTCTCGCGGTCCCAGCGCAGGTGCAGATCGGCCTTCTCGCGGCCGCCCACAAACAGCTCGCTGATTCCCTGCTCCGGCGCGATCCTTTTGTAGGGCTTTTTCGCGTAGGCGATCGACAGCGGCACCAGAATCGCGCGCGACCACGAAGAAATCTCGTAGATGTTGAACCAGAACCAACTCGGGAAGAGCACGATCTCCGGCGGTATCGCCGGCACGGCATCGTACTCGTACTGGCCCAGCGAACAGAGATAGATCTTGGTGAAGGTGTTGCAGGCGGTCACGCCGCCGTGCGCCAGAATCCACTCGCGGGTCTGCACCATCAGCGGATCGTCCGCCGACCACCCCCGCAGTTTCAGCGCGAAATAGCACTTCACCGCGAGGCTGACGTTTCCCGGGCCACCCGGATAGAGCGACCAGCTGCCGTCCTCGTTGCGGTAGCGCAGGATCTCGGTCACCGCGCGCCGCATCTTGCCTTCGTCGCCGGTGCCCAGCAGCACGTGCAGGAAGATATAGTCGGCTTCCAGCATGGCATCGGCTTCCAGTTCCCCGCTCCAGTACCCTTCCGGATGCTGCCTCGCCAGCAGACACTCCCGCGCCCGCGCGATGGCTTCGCCAACCGACTCCAGAGACGCGTCCACGCGTCCGAAGCGCAGACTTCCCGCGGAGGCAGGCGTACTCGTAATGGACTGGGGCCGGCCGTCTTCTGCCGTTGTACTCATGCCGATAAAAAAGGGCTCCCTACCCCGATTCGATGCCCGACTGCGAGCCTTAGACTCTCGCGGAGTTGCTTCCCGGAGCCGACTGGATCGCCTGTACGATCTCCGGCGGCAGCCCGAAGCGCACATTTTCGGGCATCACCTCGACCTCATCCACGGTGTCGAATCCATTGTTTCTCAGGTAGCCGATCACGCCTTCGACCAGAATCTCCGGCGCTGACGCGCCCGCGGTCACGGCCACGTTCGACACATCCTTCAGCCACTCCGGATGAATGGCTTCCGCGTTGTCGATCAGATATCCGCGCGTTCCCAGGTTGCGCGAAACCTCCACCAGGCGGTTCGAGTTCGAGCTGTTATTCGAGCCCACCACCAGTACCAGATCCGCGCTGTGCGCGACGTTTTTCACCGCAACCTGCCGGTTCTCCGTCGCGTAGCAGATATCCTGCGAATGCGGCCCGACGATCTTCGGAAATTTCTGCTTGAGGGCCGTGATAATGTCCCGCGACTCATCCAGAGACAGCGTGGTCTGCGTGAGATACGCCACGTGCTCGGGGTCCGGAACCTCCAGCGTCCGCACTTCCTCGACGCTGGAAACCACCTGAGTCACGTCCGGCGCCTCGCCCAGCGTGCCCTCGATCTCGTCGTGGTCGCGATGGCCGATCAGCACCAGCGAATAACCCTGTCTGGCGAACTTCACCGCCTCCACGTGGACCTTGGTGACCAGCGGACAGGTGGCGTCGATCACCTTCAGCTTCCGCTCCTTCGACTGCTGGCGGACCGCCGGCGAGACGCCGTGCGCCGAGTAGATCACCCGCGCCCCCTCCGGAACCTGGTGGATGTCGTCGACGAAGATCGCCCCCTTCTCCGCCAGCTCGTTCACCACAAAGCGGTTATGGACGATCTCCTTGCGGACGTAGATGGGCGCGCCGAAAGTTTCCAGCGCGATCTTCACGATGTCGATGGCGCGGACCACGCCCGCGCAGAAGCCGCGGGGTTTCAGCAGTAACACACGCTTTTCAGAATTCCGAGTCTGCGGCGTTGGGGAGTCCAGAACGGGGTCGGCTGTGATAGCGGTCACGTCTACCAGTATACCGTGGCCGGCCGGGGGTCCCCCGGTCAAAACGTGCCGGTCTGCCCTGCCGCCGAGTGCCTTAACGGGTACCCAAGGGGTTGCCTGCGTGGAGGATACGCATGGCGTTATTTGTGCGCGACCAGCAACTGTCCGCTCTGGCGATCGCGAAACAGAGGGATCGCATCGTCCGGAACGCCGGCCTCGCGCGCGTATCCCTCGAAATCCGGATGCTCGACGCGTGCGCTCGAGAACCCTGCGCGCGACGTCAGTCTCTCCAGTTCCTCATCCTCATAGAAATGCAGACGCGAGGCCATCGGCTCGGGCGCAGCAGGAGTTCCTCGCAGCGCGCCGCTTCCCGTATACAGAACCAGCCGGCCTGCGGGGGCCAGCACGCGCGCAATCTCGGAGAGAGCGGCCAGGGGGTCCTGAAGAAATCCAAAAACCCCGGTCATCACCGCGCAGGTAAAGCGCCCACTCGGAAACGGCAGCGACGCGGCATCCCCCTGCCGTATATCCAGCCTGCCTGCCGCGATGCTCTCGCGGTTCAGTTCGCGCGCCGTCCGCACCATGTCCGCGCTGTGATCGATGGCAGCCGCCCGGCATCCGCTCTCAAGCGCGTCGTGCAGAAATGCGCCCCCACCGCAGCCAATTTCAACCAGATCGTCCTTTGGCCCCAGCCGCAGGACGTCGAGGATAGCCAGGAAATTGGGCCGGTGATAGATCGGATTCCGGTAGGTATCCCGAGCCTGCGGTCCGGACGGGCGTCGTGCGCGGCGGTCCGTCAGCCAGTCGCCCGCGCGCGCCGGACCGGCCGCGGCAATCGCTGGAGCCAGGATCTGCCCCGCCATCCACGCGGCAGCTTCTCGTGCATCGTCACCCGGCAACGGCCCCGGACCGTCCTGCTCGAGCACAATCCGCGTTCCGCCCCCCGCTGCTTCGAACCGCAGCGCCAGACGTGTCGCCCGCGCGTTTTGCCAGGATTCGCCGGCCCACTCCAGAATCACTTCGTGCGGAGGGTTCCAGGTACAGATCCGGGCCGCCCGCGCGCCGTTCTCAGGCGCTTGCCCGCCTGGCCCGCGCTCCAACGCCATCCCCATCTGGTCCAGTGACAGCTGCAATTCGTCCAGCACAGCGTCGAACGCCGTCGCCGGCTCCAGCAGGACCTGAAAGCTGATCTGCATCGCTCTCTCCCCGGAATGACGCCATCCGGCCAGCGACAGTGTAGCCCCCGCGAACTGCCCCCGCTGCAGCCGCCGGCCGCGCCTCACCCCACCGGCTGCGCCGCGCCAACCCTTTGGCGCTCCTGGAACAACTCGATGATGTGCCGGTACAAGCGATCCCTCACTTCTGCCCGGCTGGACGCGCGCGTGACGTATCGCACCTGCACGTCGATACCATTCGGATCGCTGGGACGCAGCACCACGACGGGTTTCGCGCTCAGGCGGGCCAGGCTGCTGACCCGCGGACCGCGCTTCCATTCCAGCTCGGCTCGGCGCGCGTTCTCCTGGGTTTCCTCCTGCGCCGCCGTTTCCACCCGCTTTGCGATCTCGTACACGTCTTCCCCGGCCGGGATCCGCACCGTAATTTCGTCCCACAGCCACTGTCCTTCGCTGGAAAAGTTCAGAAACTGGCCGCGAATCGCGAAGCCGTTCAGGAACGAGACGCGGCGTCCGGTGGGCTCGCCTTTTTCCGCCAGCCCGGTGGTTTCCAGCAGCGCGGTGCTGAACAGTCCCAGTTCGATCACCTCGCCGCAGACGCCGTTAATCTCCACCATGTCACCGACGCGGATGCCGTCTTTCCCGATGAGGACGAACCACCCGAGGAAGGCGAGGATGTAATCCTGCAGCGCAATGGTCAGCGCGGCGGTAGCCAGCCCGATCATGGTGGCCGTCTCGCGCGGAGCCCCGAAAATCACCAGCACGATCAGCGCGATGCCAAGGACCTGCACCCCGACCTCGAGGATGGTCCGCAGCGTCTGCACCTGGCGCCGATCGAGCGAGGGGCGCGCCATCAGCCGGCGCACCAGCGCGTCGCCCAGCATCATGCACAGCAGGATGAAGACAATCAGCTCCACCGATTGCAGGATCAGATAGAGCACGATCCGGTGCTGCAGCAGGACCTGATCTCCCCATTTCTGATAGACCGTCTCCAGTTGCTGCCCGGTCTGGATGCGGTCGTCGTCAATGCCGAGGACCTGCCGCATGATGTCGCGGTCCTCAAGCGCCGCCAGCGTCACCGGTCCGCTCGCCGCTGCGTCGGCCTGCTTTTCCAGCGCGCTCCTCTGTGCGGTCAGCGTGCGGACGTCGTCCTGCGCTTCGGCCCGCGCCTGTTCGATCGAGGCATAGCGGCTGCGCTGATCGATCCAGGCTGCGATCCGCGCGGCCAGCGTCCTGTGGCTCTTCGTCGAGACAATGGCGATCGGGTTGCCACCGTTCTGTGCTGTCTCCGCTTTGCTCACCGCGGTCTGGTGGGTGGCCAGCTCATCCCGGATCTGCACCGTCGGGTCACCGGATGCGCGTTCGAGCTCGCGCTGCGCGTTGGCCAGATTATCCGTGTCCACGCTGAGCTGCGCCTGGGCCACCTGCAGGGCGTCGCTTGCGGTTGTGGAGGCGGTCGGGGCTTTGCCCAAGGAAGCCGGCTGAGCCACCTTCAGCCGGTCTACGGCCTCGTTATCCCGCGCAACCACCTGCTGCAGCGCGGCGACTCGCTTCGACAGCGCGAAGGCCTCCCCGGTCAGTACGCGGCTCCGATTCTGCAGCTCCGCCGTGCGCAAGGCTGCGGCAAAGGCGTCGTCCACTTCGTGATCGGCCAGGCTTTCGGCCTCGCGCGCGTACTGCTTTTCTTCCGACGTCACCGCCAGCGCCGCGAGCGTCTGCGCCGTCTGCCAGGGGCGCAGATCCACCAGCGAGCGCCGGTCCGCGTTGCGCAGGAACCCGAGGCTCGCCATGGTGTCGCGGGTCTTCCACGAGACAACGAGGCAGAGCGCCAGCAGCGCCGGCAGCACCATGAGCGAGAGGGTTCGTGTCTTGCCGAGAGCGCGGCTCGGGGGCGCGTCGCCCGGGGGAGTTGGGGAATCAGGCATGGGACTGGGGACATTGTACGAAGATCCGGCAGCTCATTGGGGTGGTGCCTGCCCTTGCCACCTTATTGCGGCAAGCCGCGCCGCGCAGCCCGCGCCCGAGCGAATCGCCCTTTGTGAGGTTGCCAGACGAACAGGTCCCACAGCAGTGCAGGAATTGTCATCAGGAAAATTACCAGCACGATCTCCTCGATTGTCAGCACGACGGCGAATGCGAAGAGCACCAAACCGAGTGCCAGATACGCTGCAAGGAACTTGCCGGCCCATTTCGTTACAAACGTCCCCTGCATCCATCGCCACCCGAGCCACAGCGCGAGCGCGCACAGAGCTTCCGCCAGAATCCCATCCAGGATGTCCTGGTGAGGTTCCTGGCTCAGCGCATAGAGCAGTCCCAGGACTACCAGGACCGGCACGATTCCCTTCACGAACCGCATCGCTCGCCTTTGTCCGCCATCCATCGCCGTTTCCGGTACGCTTGCCGGAACCCTTCATCATAGTCCGCTTCGGAAAGGCCCCCCGCCGGTCAGGCGCTCGCGGCACCTGCCCCTGTGACTCACATCACATCCCGTCCTGCCCCCTCCCTGCCACCCTGTTGCCATGGACATCCACCAGGCCATCCCGGCAGCCCATCCCCAGCACCTTCATCATCCAGGCAGCGCCGAGCTCGACTACGACCGCGCGCCCTTCCTCGCCATCTGGGAGACCACGCAAGCCTGCGACCTTGCCTGCAAGCATTGCCGCGCCTCCGCGCAGCCGCTGGCCCATCCCAGCCAGCTGACCACAGCCGAAGCCACGAATCTCATCGACCAGATCGCCGAGCTCCAGGTGCCGCTCTTCGTTTTCACCGGCGGCGACCCGCTCAAGCGCCCCGACATCTTCCAGCTCATCCAGCACGCAGCCGGTCACGGCGTTCACGCCGCGCTCACGCCCAGCGCCACGCCGCTGCTCACCCGCGACGCCATCTTCCGCATGAAGGATTCCGGCCTTTCGCGCCTCGCCGTTTCGCTCGACGGCTCGGCGCCCGAGATTCACGACTCCATCCGCGGCATCCCCGGCACCTGGGCGCGGACCCTCCAGGCCATCGAGTGGGCGAACGAGGCCAGGCTGCCCATTCAGGTCCATACCGTCGTCAGCCGCCTCAACATCTCCGATCTCGACGATCTCTCCGTGCTCCTGACGGCGAAGCAGATTGCCATGTGGAGCTTCTTCTTCCTCGTGCCCGTGGGGCGCGGCCAGGTCGCCGACCTGCTCACCGGCCAGGAGTTCGAAGATGTCTTCGCGAAAATGTGGGAGCTGACCAAGCGCGTTCCCTTCGCCATCAAGACCACTGAAGCGATGCACTACCGCCGCTACCTCATCCAGCAGCGGATGAAGGAAGGCCGGCCCACCGTCGGCGTCCACGACGATGCCGGCGCGCGGCCCACGCGCGGCTGGACCGACACCACCGCCCATCCCGGACGCGGTTCGGAGTCTCAGGCGATTGGCTGGGCCACGAAACGCGTCAACGACGGACGCGGCTTTGTCTTCATCTCCCACATCGGCAAGGTTTATCCGTCGGGATTCCTGCCCATCGAAGGCGGTGACCTGCACCAGGACTCGCTCGCGCACATCTACCAGGAGTCACCGATCTTCGTGAAGCTGCGCAATGCAGACCTCCTCCACGGCAAGTGCGGCGCCTGCGAGTTCCGCAACATCTGCGGCGGCTCGCGGGCCCGCGCCTACGCCGTCACCGGAGACGTCCTCGCCGAGGAGCCCTGCTGCATCTACCAGCCGCGCGGTTATCACGCTGTCCCCAGTGCGGACACCGGTATCTCTCCGGGATGCGAGGCGCATAATCTGGTTCAGCTGGAAGTTGCGCACTCGTAGCGCAGAGCCTGGAACGAGTAGCCTGTAATTTGCAGTTCCCTGTTTTGCGCGAAAAGGGTTCCCCAGGAACGATATGAAGCGCATTGCTATCCTTGGCGGAGGCATCGCCGGCCTCAGCGCTGCGTGGGCGCTCGAAAAGTCGCGCCGCGCGGGCCTTCCCGTCGCGTTCACGCTCTACGAAGCGGCTGGGCGGCTGGGCGGCGTGATCGCCTCCGAAACCATCGACGGCTGCATCGTCGAAGCCGGCCCCGACTCATTTCTGACGGAGAAACCCGCGGCGGCGCAGCTCTGCCGCGAGCTCGGTATCGGCGATCAGCTCCTCGGCTCCAACGACGCCGAACGCAGGACCTACATCCTCGTCGGTGAGCGGCTTGTTCCCCTGCCCGATGGCCTCATGTTCATGGTGCCGACAAAGCTGGTGCCCACCGCGCTCACCCCGCTCTTTTCGTGGACCACCAAGCTGCGCATGGCGCGTGAATTTCTCTTCCCGCCGGCGCCCGCGAGCATCGATGAATCGGTCGCAGACATGACCCGCCGCCACTTCGGCCAGGAAACGGTGGACCGCCTCGTTTCGCCTCTGCTCTCCGGCGTTTATGGAGGCGACGCCACCCAGCTCAGCGTCCGCGCCGTGCTTCCGCGCATGGTGCAGATGGAGCAGAAGCATCGCAGCCTCTCTCGCGCCATGCTCTCCGCCCGCAAATCCGCGCCCGCATCTTCCGGCTCCGCCGTTCGCCCGCCGCTCTTCACCACGCTGCGCGACGGCATGAGCCAGATGGTGGACGCCATCGCGGCGCAGCTTCCGCCGGGTTCCATCCGCCTGAGCAGCGAGGTCCACGGCATCGGCCCCGAAGAGCGGCCCCGCCAGCTCACCCGCTGGATTGTCGAAACCGGAGTCGGCCAGGAGTCGTTTGACGCCATCGTGCTCGCTCTTCCCGCATGGGGCTCGGCGAGCCTGCTGCGCCTCATCGACCGCCCCCTCGCCGAAGCGCTCTCCGGCGTGCCCTACAGCTCGTCGATCACCGTGACCCTGGGCTACGAGCGCGCGCAGCTCGATGCCCTGCCGCCGGGATTCGGATTCCTGGTTCCGGCGACGGAAAAGCGCGCCATGCTCGCCTGCACGTTCGTCCACGCCAAGTTTGCCAGCCGCGTGCCGGAGGATAAAGGGGTGCTGCGCTGCTTCCTGGGCGGCAGCGGCAACGACGCGCTGCTCGACGAGAGCGACGGATACCTGACGCTCACTGTGCTGAAAGAGCTGGAGACCATCCTCGGCCTCAGCGCGCGCCCGCAGTTCGTTCGCATCCATCGCTCGCGTCAGGCGATGGCGCAATACGGCGTCGGCCATCTGGAGCGCATCCAGCTCGTGCGCGACCGCGTCGCAGCGCTGCCCGGCGTGGCCCTTGCCGGCAATGCCTATCAGGGCATCGGCGTACCCGACTGCATCCGCACCGGCCGGGAGGCAGCCGCCTCAGTGCTGCGCGCCCTGGACCTCGAAGCCGCGCCGGCCGCCACGCGCTGATCCGGCTCTACCGCTCGAACCAGACTTCCATCCCGATGGGGTTCGTGTCGATGTGCGTTTCGCCGAAGGACACCTGCTTCAGCATGGCCTCGAACTCTTCCCGCGTGTAGGCCCGCCGCAGCAGCATGAAGCGGAAGGTCAACAGCGTCATTAGCCGGCTCATTGGATTCAGGTGCAGGCTGTCGACATAGCGCGTGATCTCCCGCATGGAGACATCGCGGCGCAGATCGATGATCACGCCTTTCGCTCCCGGCTTGAGCACCCGGTGCATCTCGCGCAGCGCACCCGCGGGATCGGAAAAATTCTTGAACGCCGCACGGCATACCAGAAAATCGAAGCTGCTCTCCTCGAACGGCATGGCCGATGCGTTTCCGTGCCGGAAGTCGACGCGCACCCCCACCTGGGCCGCGTTGCGCCGCGCCAGCTCCACAAAGGTGTTGCTGATGTCCAGCCCGGTCACCCGCAGGTTCCCGGCTTTGGCCATCTCGATGGAGAGAAATCCGGGGCCTGGCGCCACTTCCAGCACCTCGCCGCCCACAGGCAGCATCTCCGCAAAGCGCATCGCCTGGCGCCGGAACTCATTCGCGTCTTTGCGGGTGGTGCGCTCGTACCAGCGCGCCACGCTTCCCTCCATGCCCATTCCCCTGTATGCTCGAGTCAATTGATTCCTCCGTTCGATAACTATCTTATCCAATAAGACTCTTGTAGTATGAACATGACCCCCTTGTCAAGCGGCCGGCAAACTCGTCTCTTTCCCGCGCTCAACCGCGCCGTGCGCCTCTTTATCGCCGGCTCCAGCCTCTACAGTCATCGCGTGGCCGAACGCTTCGGGCTCCATCCCACCGACATGCAGTTCCTCAACCTGCTGGAGCTGCTCGGCCCCGCCACCCCGGGCGTGCTGGGGCGCTGCAGCGGCCTCTCTTCCGGAGGGGTCACGGTGGTTCTCGACCGCCTCGAAAAGGCAGGATTCATCCGCCGCTCGCGCAATCCCGCCGACCGCCGCAGCCTGCTCATCTCCATCGTCCCCGCGCGGCAAAAGAAACTTACCGCCACGTACGCAACCGTGCAGGAACAGTTTCGCGGCGTGCTCGAAGGCTTCTCGGACGCGGAGCTGGAGGTCGTGCTCCGATTCTTCTCCGCTGCCAACGAGGCGCGTCCCCCGGCTGCACAGGGAGCGGACTGACCAGCCCTGCCCCGCGCGCTCCGGTTATTACAGACATTTCACATACTGCAACGGTGACGCCCCCCACCCTGCTTCGGGTAAACTTCTTCCTGCGACCCGTCTGCCGGGCTGGACCCCATGCCACGAGAAAAGCCACGCGCGCAGAGCCTGCTGCTGAGCCGCGACGAATCCTGGCTCCGTTTCAATCGCCGCGTGCTCGAGGAAGCTCAGGACGCCTCCAACCCGCTGCTGGAGCGCGTCAAGTTTCTCGCCATTACCGCCAGCAATCTCGACGAATTCTTCGAGATCCGCATCGCCGGCGTGCTGCAGCGCATTGAAGACGGCTACAACGACGCCTCGCCCGACGGCGCCACCCTGCGCGAATCCCTCGAAGCCATGAAGGCCGAGACGCAGCGCTTTGTCGAGGATCAGTACCGCTGCTGGAACGAGGAGCTGCTGCCGGCGATGCGCAAGGCCGGCATCCGCGTGCTCGACTGGGCCGGGATGGACGACCAGGCCCGCGCCTTCGCTGCCGATTACTACCAGCGCGAAGTCGATCCGCTGCTCACGCCCATTACCATCGACCCGGCGCACCCCTTCCCGCGCGTGCTGAACAAGGCGATGTGTCTGGCGCTGCTGCTGAAGCGCAAGCGCCGCGGCACCGCCGGCCCCGTGCTCGGCGTGCTCACCGTGCCCCGCGCGCTGCCGCGCTTTATACGCCTGCCGTCCGCCGAGGGCCGCGACGACTTCATCTTTCTCCACCAGCTCATCGAGCGCAACGCCCCCGGCATGTATCGCGGCTATGAGATCCTCTCCCGCGCGGCTTTCCGCGTCACCCGCAACAGCAACCTCTATTTTCAGGAGGAAGAATCGCGCTCGCTGCTGGAGACCGTGCGCGCCGAGCTGCACAACCGGCGCAAAGGCGATGCCGTCCGTCTGGAAATCGAGAGCGGCGCCGATCAGGAGATCGTCGAGCGTCTGCGCACTAACTTCGAGCTGGAGGAATCGCTGGTCTACCGCACCGACGGCCCGGTGAACCTCTCCCGGGTGATGACCCTTTATGGCGCCAACGCGCGCCCCGAGCTGAAGTTCAGGCCATTCGTCCCGCGCGAGCTGCGCCTCAACCGCAAATCCGCAAATATCTTTGACGAGCTGCGCCATCGCGACGTGCTGCTCCACCACCCCTACGACTCCTACGACGGCGTAGTTGGATTCATCGAGGCCGCGGCCCAGGACCCCGCCGTGGTCTCCATGAAGCAGACGCTCTACCGCACCAGCGAGAACTCGCCCATCTTTCAGGCGCTCACTGAGGCGGCCGTGACCAAGGAAGTCACTGCGGTCGTCGAACTCACCGCCCGCTTCGACGAAGCCAGCAACATCCGCTGGGCGCGCAACCTCGAAGACGCCGGAGTCCAGGTCTTCCACGGGATCGTCGGCCTCAAGACCCACTGCAAGCTGGCGCTGGTCGTGCGCCGCGACGCCGACGGCGCCGTTCGCCGCTACGCGCACCTCGGCACCGGCAATTACAATCCCGATACAGCACGCTTCTACACCGACATCAGCCTGCTCACCGCCGATCCTGAAATCACCGCCGGCGTGCACAGCGTCTTCAACTACCTCACCGCGCATTCCGAATCCGATGATTACCGCCCGCTGCTGGTCGCCCCGCTCACCCTGGCCGAGAGCTTCATCCGCCTCATCCATCGCGAAGCTGAGCACGCCGCGGCCGGCCGCCCGGCGCGCATCGTCGCCAAAATGAATTCCCTGCTCGAGCAGAGCGTGGTCGAGGCGCTCTACTCCGCCGCGCACGCCGGAGTCGAAATCGACCTGATCGTGCGCGGCATCTGCTCGCTGCGCCCCGGCGTGAAAAAACTCAGCGAGCGCATCCGCGTCCGGTCGCTCGTCGGCCGTTTTCTCGAGCACAGCCGCCTCTTCTACTTTGCCAACGGCGGCGACGAGGAGTTCTACTGCGGCAGCGCCGACTGGATGCCGCGCAACCTCTTCGAGCGCTGCGAGGTCGTCTTCCCCATCCGCGATCCGCAGATCCGTACCCGCATTCGCGATGAAATCCTCGCCGCCTATCTGGCCGATAACGTGAAGGCTCGCCTGTTGCGCCCGGACGGCTCCTATGTCCGCGTCCGAGATGCGAAGCGCGACGCCGCCACTCCCGCTTTTTCCGCGCAGGATTTTTTCATCGACGTCGCCGAAGGCCGAGCCGACGCTGACAACATCCCCAGAGCCGAGCCCGCCGCCGAGCCGCGGCAAACGCGCAAGCGCACCACGGCGGCTGCAGCCGACTAGCGGCAGTTCCCTGTTGGCTGCGGATGGCTCTACAATTCCGCTTTCGTGCACTTCTCCACTTCCTCCGCGAGAAACCCCCTGGCCTGCGCGCCGCCACGCCTCGATCGCAGAGCCTTCATCCGGTCCACCGGGGCTGCATTCGCTCTGGCCGCTTTACCCTCAGGCCTGAACGACAGAGCCTCGGGCCCGGCCATCGCCAGCGTCTTCCTCGATCTCCACCGGATTCACAAGTGGGACGATTCCAACGGCGATACCTGGGATCCCTTCTGGGCCGACGACGGCTCGCTCTACGCATTCAACTGCGACGGCCGCGGTTTTGGCGCCACTGCCATGAACCTCGCCTTCAATCAGCTCTCAGGCGAAGCGCCCGACGCGCTCGTCGGCAGCCGCGTGAATTCCATGGCCGAGTACGGCAAAGCCGGCGAGAAGGGGCCGGACAACGCTACCTGGAAGGCCTGCGGCCAGGAGTGCATCGACGGCATCTTCTATGCGTTTGTCTCGCGAAACACCTACGGCAGCGACAGTCACGATCCGCTCACTCGCCAGACGGCCGTGAACGCCAGCCTGATCCGCTCGGCCGATCGGGGACACACCTGGATGCGCAGTGCCCAGGAAAATTACCAGCGTCCCATGTGGCCTGGATCTTCCTTCGGTGCGCCCTTCTTTGTCCACTACGGCCGCAATGGCGGTCAGATCGAACGGGATGGCGCGCGCCGTTACGTCTATGCCTGTTCCACGAATGGCTTCTGGAATGACGGGGACACGCTGATCCTTGCGCGCGTGCTGCGTTCGCGGCTGCCCCATCTCGACAGTTCAGACTGGGAATACCTGTGCGGCCCCGATGGAGGCGCGGCGTCGAGCTGGTCTCATGCGATCGAGCAAGCCATACCGATATTGGATCGCCCGCACCGCTGCGGGCAGACTCCCATCACCTTCGTTCCCGATCTCGATGTGTACCTCCTCGTCTCCTGGTACAACACCGAGCCAATGACCCGATGGTTCGAGCCCAACCGCATGCGCTACGACTTTTATCAGGCGCCTCACCCATGGGGCCCGTGGACCGCCGCCGGATTTGTGGATGATTCTTTTCTCGGTCCTGGCTGGCACATGTACGGGCCCAGTATCTGCGCCGCCTTCCCGCAGCGTCGCGGACACGATGTCGAAGTCTCACTCTTCACCGCCGGATGCCCCTTCGACGACGTCCGCACTTCGCCCTACAAAATCTGGCGCATTCCTCTGCTGCTCAGGTCGAACCCGCTCCCGCCTTCCCGATTTGTTCCCGCAGCAGATGCGCAGATTCGCTACACCGGCATGTGGTTTCCCTGGACCACCACGCGAGATGCCGCCGACGACGATCTTCCCCG
>Ga0335074_10007783_pt1 | contig 14865 bp, 12 predicted proteins | sample Lox_Sample_23_FD_206715 | JGI IMG/M metagenome (GOLD analysis project Ga0335074, IMG submission 206715) | Soil microbial communities from Loxahatchee National Wildlife Refuge, Florida, United States - Lox_Sample_2.3 | ecosystem: Environmental > Terrestrial > Soil > Wetlands | place: USA...
GACGCGCTGCGCGAGATCAAGGTGAAGGAGCTGACGGTGGACCGCAAGATCCGGCTGGTGTGTCCGGCGAAGCGGAGTTTGAGCCACGCGGCGAAGGCGTTTTTGGAGTTGGTGAAGGGGGGATAGAAGCTTGCGAAAACGAGCGCGACGCGTATCTCAGGTTTTCGGAGCGAATCGATAGGCACGAAGAGGGACAACCCGAAAAGCGTTTCGGATCTCTTTATCGGGCTGGCATGCATTGATAGTCCGCAATAACGACTCATAGTCGACACTTGCCTGACAGATGGCATCCGTAATGGTTTCGAGCGTCATACGGCCAAGCTAGCATGCGCTAAGCGCGTTTTTATCCGAAAGTGGGCAGCCGAGTGGTTGGCCATCCTGTGTCAGTTCGGGCGCTGGCGGCTGCTTGCCGGCTTTAGCAGGACTGTTGTGAAGCGTCGATTTTGAACCACAGCACAGCGCCCAGAAACAGCAGCGCGGCCATGGGAATGAAAGGCGCGTTGTAACTGCCGGAGCTGTTCACGATGTAGCCGTATGCCACCGACGACAGCAGTCCGCCTACCTGCGCGGATGTGTTCATCAGCCCGACCATTGCGCCGGAGTGTTTTCCGCCTATATCGAGACACACGCCGAAGACTCCGGATTGCTGGAGCGTGATCGCTCCATAGACGAGCGATAGCAGAACCACGGTCAGGAACTTTTGTCTGGTCAGCATGGCGCCAATGGTGAACACGCCCGCGCATCCAAGTCCCGAGATGCCAAGTGTGCGCCGTCCCCATTTCAATCCGAACCGGCGCACCAGCGCGTCGCTAGCCGCTCCACCGGCGAGGTTGGCGCAGGCCGCGAGGGCATAGGGCAGAGCGGAGAACAGCAGACTCTCTTCGCTGAAGCCGCGGCCTTTGACGAGGAAGGTATGAAACCAGGTCTGGAAAAAGGTGTACGGATAGATGTAGCAAAACGCCATGGCCAACATTGCCAATACGCTTGGAGAGCGCACCACCTGACGCCAAGGGAAGGCGTAGGAGGCAACAACTTTCGGGCCGGCGATCTCGCTGAGTTCTTCGTGGCTGACTCCGTGCTTCTGCGCGGGAGAGTCACGGAACCAGGTGTACCAAACAGCTGCCCAGATTACGCCCAGCACGCCGAACAAGTAGAACGACACCCGCCAGCCGTAGCGCATCTGGATCGGGACGATCAGCAATGGCGCAATCATTCCGCCGATTTGGCTGGCCATCAGTACGATTCCGGAGATGCTCGCGCGCTGGGTGGAGGGAAACCAGCGCGACACCACGACCGACGAGCTAGGAAACGCGCCGGCCTCTCCCGCGCCGAAACAGAACCTGGTGAGGAGGAGAAGGTGATAGCTCGAAACCACGCCGGTTAGCGAAGTGAATGCGGACCACCATAAGACGATGCGGGTGAGCACGCGTCTGGGGCCGATGCGGTCCCCGAGCGCACCCGAGGGGATTTCGAACAAACAGTAGGAGAGCGTGAACATGGCCGTCACCCAGCCCCATCCAACCGGGCCGATGTGAAGATCGGCCTGCATGCGGGGGCCGGCTACTGAGATGCACACGCGGTCCAGATAGGTGATCGCGAAAAGAAGGACGAGCAGCGCCAGAACGCGATGGCGGTATCTCATGGATTGGCGATTCAGGTTCGGGGCTTAGTATCGCCAACTTGTGAGATCCGCACCGGGCGGAGCGGTTTTTTGAATTCGCTCCATAATCTGCGGCAAATACATTTGATTGTAGTGCAGGCGCGAATACCAATTCGGCTTATCCGGATCGCCATTCCAGCAATGCTCAGCGCGCGGCCCGTAACGGACTTCGCCCTGGTAGGGCACGCCATGTCCGGGAGTGCCGGTCTGCTTCAAGAAATCTTCCATCAGGTAGACGGCGTCGTTCAGGAAATAGGTATCGTCGGAGCCGACATAGATGTGGAGTTTCCCTTGCAGCTTGGGCCCAAGGGCCGGCCAATCGCGTTGCAGGATGGCGTCCAGATCGTAATGCTCGCGCCAATATTCGGCCGTTTTGTGATCAATCACGCCGGTCTGCTTATCGAAGATGGATTGCGGATAGCCGTCGGCGCCGGCCGGCGAATACACGGCCTGCCAGATATCGAACTGGTCGCCGGAACGGCCATGATCGCCGAGCGCCGCTTCGTAGGCGATGTTGCCGCGCATGCTGATGAGGGTGTGGCCGAGATAATCGCGCATGGCGGGCTGCTCGATTTCTTTGTTGGCGCCCTGGATATAAAAGACGTTGTCCTGTTTGTAGAGATCCACCGTCATAAAGGCGTGAAAGTCCACCGGGTCCGGACAAGCGACAAAGGCGCCGTTGTAGTGGTCCGGATAAAACATCTGCGCGGCGAGAGACTCCCAGCCGCCGGTTGACCCTCCGTAAAGGAACCGCGCCCAACCTTGGCCGATGCCGCGGAACTCGTGTTCGATGGCCGGAATGAGTTCCGTTTCGATCGCGTCTCCGTAGGGGCCGACGTTCGCCGAATTGACCGCATAGGAATCGTCGTAAAAAGGATTGGCATGCTGCAGCTTCGCAATTAACACGCGCGGTGTGCCCGGAGCAATCCAGGTCTGGTAGTTCTTGTACGCCTCCTGCTGCTGAATGCGGTTGTAGCCGGCGATGTGAAAACGGTCGGAGTAATCGGGCTTCAAGTTCGGGTCCGGCGGAGTTTCACGAAAATCGTTGAAGGAAGACACGAAATGGTCATGGAAAATAATGAGCGGGTAGTGAGCCGCGGGATGCGTGTCGAAGCCCTCCGGCACCAGAACAATTGCCGAAAGGTAGACGGGCCGGCCCCAAAACTTCGTCAGCAGCCTGGACTGAATGCGGAGGTGGCGAACATATTTGGTATCCGGCTGAGGCTTGATGGGCGGAATGACGCCGGAAAGGGAGACTGTGATGGCGGGCGCTTCGGGACCGATGTGTACCATGCGCGGTTTCGAGAGCAGATTCCCGGGCGCCAGATTCCAGTGTTGTCCTTCGCCGCGATCGGGGGCCAGCTTCACGGTCTTGCCGTCGGAGCGATGGAACGTTTCATAGACGTTGAGCACGGCCTGGATGGTATAGTCGCCGGGCGGCACATCCTTGAGACTGGCTCGCGGATAGCCCCGCGCACTATCGCCGATTTGCATGGGGGCGTCCGGCTTCCATCCGTCGACGGTGACACCGAAAATCATTTGCGATTTGGGTGTGTCGTCGATTTGCATTCGCGGCTCTTCTTTGGGGTTATTGGAGAGAAGCAGCAGAAGACGGCCGTCGAGGGGCTTGTGGGAGACCGAGGCAGGAAAGCTCACCGTAATGGTTTGGGCGTTCGACACGATGGCGGCAGCGAACAGAGAGAATACGCAGAGGAAGGAGCGCATACTGGAGTATACGAATTTCTAGAGCTTTTTTTCGTGCGGAGCCAGCTTGCTGCCGGCCTTCCATTGCGGACGCGCATCGGCGTTAGCCAAGTTTTCCACCAGGCGGCGGAAGAATTCGTTGAACTTTGCGGCTGCTTCGGGGTCCCACGGCTGCGTGAGATCGTCGGAGGGACTGTGATAACGATCGGCGTACCAACGGCGGTAGAGCACCTCTTCGGGCGATCCTTTTTCATAGCCGAAAACGAAGCCTGCCGCGGGAATACCGGCGCGGATGAAATTGTAGTGATCGGCGCGGCGCATGAGATTGCGATCCGGCTCGGGGTCCGGCTGAATGCGAATGCCCATGGGCGCGGCGACGGCGCGCGCGGTATCGCCCAATGTGGAATCGCCGAGCGCGAGCATGGTGAGAAGTTTCAGAGGGAACAACGGCCGAAGTTGATCGAGGTTGATGTCACAGACCATGCGGTCTTTGGGCACGGTGGGATGCGCGACGAAGTAGCGTGAGCCCAGCAGGCCTTTCTCCTCGCCTGTAAATACCGCGAATAACACGGAGCGGCGGAGCCTGGTGGAGGACGATTTCCAGCGCGCCGCGAGGTCCAGCAGAGTGGCCACATAGGCTGCATCATCGAACGCGCCGTTGTAGAGCCGGTCGCCATGAATGGGCTCTCCGAAACCATAACCGTCCAGATGCGCGGAGACCACGACGTATTGATCGCGAAGGAGGGGATCGGAGCCGGGGAGAACGCCGATAATATTGTCGGAGGCGATGTTGGATGAATCAAATCGAAGCGTGGCGCGGAGCTTCGCGGGGATCTCGAACCAGGGCAGCGGTTGACCGGCATCGTACCGCTTCTTGAGCTCGGCGTAGGTATGGCCCGAGCCCGCGAAAAGCGCTTCGGCGGCGGAGGGATTCAGGAACAGGGTGGGAACCGGATGGGCGGTAGGGGGCGTCTCGGCGAGCGCGACATTGACGGCATAGGCCGCGGGCCAGCGCCGGCGCTCGGGTCCATCGAAATTGTCGATTCCGAGCGTAGCGACGGAGCCCTCGGGAAGCGGCGGCTGAGGAACATTTGCGGCGGGCGTGCCTACAGGAGGACTGAGGCGAACGATTATTTTTCCGCTCAGATGGAGGTCTGCGGGAGGCTCGGGCGAAGAGCCGCGGAAGACCAGGGGCGCGTCGATTTCATGCGGCAGTCCCGGTGCGGCGGCAATTGTGATTTCGTGGAGCCAAACCAAGTTCCGTGTAACGCCACCGCGCTCGATCCGTACAGCGGACGTCGCGGTATTCAGCCGCACGCGGCGCATGGGAACGGATTGGAAGTAGCCCTTCTCACCGGCGGGCTGAAGACCCTCGCTCTCAAATTGCGCGGCGACGTATCGCGCGGCGCGCTCGTAGGCGGCTGATCCTGTATCGCGACCCTCCATGCTGTCGTTGGCGAGCGCTGTGATGTAACGCCACCACTGGCGCGTTGCGGCATTAGGTTTGGTGGCGGGTTTGGCGGCGGGCTCGGCGGCGGCGAGGGAAATAGCTGCCAAGAGCAAAGCGCCGCTGTGCACTTTCATATCGCCAAAGTCTAGCACGACGCCGGCGGATCGACGTGTGGGCGCGCGGGTTCCTGGAATGGGTGTTCGCGAATCTGTGGCATTCTGTCTTCTATGCGATTCGTGCCTGTGTGCTGTCTGATTGGCGCTGCCGTAGCTTATGCGAGCGACGCTTACCCGCCTCCCCGTTTTACCGATTTGGGCAGGGTGCGAAAGCTCGAATCCGCATTGCCGGAAATCGACCAGATCTTCCGGGACTACATGACGGCACAAAAGATTCCCGGCATGGTTTGGGGCGTGGTGATTGACGGGCGGCTAGCGCATGTGGGCACAGCCGGGGTGCGGGATCGCGCTTCGAATGCGCCGGTCACCGCCGACACGGCATTTCGGATCGCCTCCATGACGAAAAGCTTCACGGTTCTCGCCATTCTCCAGCTGCGCGACGAGGGAAAGCTGTCGCTCGAAGATCCCGTATCGAAATGGTTGCCGGAGTTCGCCCGCATGGAGCTGCCCACGCGCGACACCGCGCCGCTCAAAATCCGGCAGTTGCTGAGCCACAGCGCGGGATTTCCCGAGGACAATCCGTGGGGCGATCAGCAGTTGAGCGCCACCGACGACGAGGTCACACAGTGGCTCCGGCGCGGGATTCCATTTTCCACGCCGCCCGGCACACGCTATGAATACTCCAATTACGCTTTCGGTTTGTTGGGCCGCGTGGTGACCCGGGTGTCCGGCGTGCCGTACGAGGAATATGTGCGCCGCGAGATTCTGCGGAAGCTCCACATGGACGCGTCAACCTTCGAATTCGCCCAGGTACCGGCCGCCAGGCGCGCGATAGGATACCGCATCCGGCCGGATGGAACGTATCTCGAGGAACCACCTCTTCCCCAAGGGGCTTTCAGTTCCGCAGGGGGACTTCTCACGACGGCGGGCGACTTGGGTAAATATATTGCATTTCATCTTTCCGCATGGCCGCCGCGGGACGATGGGGAAGCAGGACCTGTGCGCCGCAGCTCGGTTCGAGAAATGAGCCACATGTGGACCCCCTCCAACCTGACGGCTGGGATCTCCGGCGGCAAACTGCAGGCTGCCGAGACGGGCTACGGTTATGGCTTGCGCATCACCACGGATTGCCGATTTGAGCACATGGTTGGGCACGGTGGCGGACTACCCGGATTTGGTTCTTATATGACGTGGCTTCCCGATTACGGCGTCGGACTCTTTGCCATGGCGAACCTGACGTACTCCGGGCCTGCGGCGCCCATCAATCAGGCGCTGGACGTCATGCGGAAGACGGGCGGTCTGCAGAAACGAGAATTGCCGGCTTCGCCGATCCTTTCGCACATGCGCGAACACATTTTCAAGCTTTGGAAATCGTGGGACGATGCGGAGGCGAAGCAGATCGCCTCGATGAATCTGTTCCTGGACGCCCCGGTGGCCCAGCGGCGGGCCGAGATCGAAAAGCTCAAAGGCGAAGTCGGCGAGTGCACGGCGGCAGGGCCGATGGAAGCGGAAAATTGGCTGCGCGGGCAGTTTAATTTGACCTGCGACAAAGGCATCATCGGGGTGTTCTTCACGCTTTCGCCCACGCAACCGCCGGCCGTGCAGCATCTCGCGTTTCGCAAGATCGAATCGGATTCGGTCCGGTTGAGCGCTCCCACCGGCGCTCCGGCCGGCGTGGCCTGCCGCGAGTAGTTCGGCTGGCACTACGGCTCAATGGCGAAGGCAAGGATGGAATTGCCGGCCGCGATTGCTACTTGTTGCTTGCCGCCGCTCAGATACGTAACCGGATTGGCGTTGATCAATCCACCGGTCTGGAAGTGCCAGAGTGCGCTCCCGGTAGAAGCATCGAGCGCGAGGAAATCGCCTTCGTTCGTGCCGGCGAACACCAGATTGCCGGCGGTGGAAAGCACGCCAGCTTCGGCTTCCGAGTGCAGCTTGAATTCCCACTTCAGCTCCCCCGTGGCGGGAATCAGAGCGCGAATGGCTCCCAGGGACTCCTCACCGGCGATGGGAGCTTGACCGCCGCCGTTGAATTGAGCACCCGACCGGAATTTCGGGTCGCCTTTGAGAAAGATGCCGCCGACATCGCGTGCGGCCACGTAGAAAAGATTGGTTTGCGGGCTATAGGAGGGGCTGAACCAATTCGTCCCGCCGGTAACGTCGGGGTAAACCTTGGCGCCCGCCACGGTGGGTTCTGAATTCACGACAACGATGGGTTTTCCGGAGTCGTCGAGGCCCTTGGCCCAGCTTTGTTTGGCGAAATCTCTGCCGGCCAGGAACCGGCCGGTAGTGCGGTCGAGGACATAGTAGAATGCGTTGCGGTTGCCGAAGAGCACGGCCTTGTGCTTCTCTCCGCGCACCACGGCGTCGGCGAGCACGGGGACCTCGGTGGAATCCCAATCGTGCGTATCATGCGGAGTGAACTGAAAATACCATTTCAGTTTGCCGGTATCGCCATCCAACGCCAGAAGGCAATCGGAGTAGAGATTGCTTCCCGCGCGCATGTCGCCGTTCCAGTCCGGACCCGGATTGCCGGTGCCCCAGAAGACGGTGTTTGTTTCCGGCTCGTACGCTCCGGTAACCCAGGTGGGAGCGGCGCCCGTTTTCGCGCTGTCCCCGGCCCAGGTTTCGCTGCCCGGCTCGCCGGCGGCCGGAACGGTCCAGAAGCGCCAAGCTCGCCGGCCCGTTTTCGCGTCATAGGCATCCACAAACCCGCGCACTCCGTACTCGCCGCCCGCGATGCCGACCAGGATCTTATCCTTGATAGCGAGAGGCGCGCCGGTGATCGAATGCCCCAGCCTGGGGTCCGCGACCTCGACATCCCAGCGCAAAATTCCGGATTTGATGTCAAGCGCGACCAAATGGGAATCGAAGGTGCCGACAAAGACCATGTCATTCAAAATCGCGACGCCGCGGTTCACCTGGCCGCAACAGCCGCGTGCGCCCGGGAGTATGGTTCGCACGTATTTCCACATCGGGCGGCCGGTGAGAGTATCGAGCGCCGTTACGCTGCCACCTGGCTCGGCTAGGTACATGATGCCGTCGGCAACAAGCGGCGAAGCTTCCACTCGCTCCGTGGTCTGCATCTGATAAACCCATACGGGCCTGAGGCGCGAGACGTTGGCGGGCGCGATCTGATCCAAGCGCGAGTAGTGTTGTGCGCTGTAGTTGCCGGAATAGGTGAGCCAGTTTCCCGGCTCGGAATCAGCCTGGAGCAAGCGCTGGTAGGAGACTTGAGCGGCTAACGGCAGTGCGGCGGCCAGCAGACAAAGTACGCGCGTCATTGATCACCTCGCGGATTACCTTTTAAGGAAGCCAGATAGGCGACTAAATCATCCACTTCGGCCGCGGAAAGCGTTCCTCGGAAGGCGGGCATGGGGGATTGGCCGGTCTGCCTCTGCAATTCCTTCAGATCTTTCTTGAAGAAGGAATGGAGACCTCCGTTCAGATCGAGGATTTGGATGGTAAAGACATCCTCGTTGAGCCGCACGCCGGTAATGGACTTGCCGTCGGCGGTTACCAGCCGCACCTCTAAGAATCCCTCGGGCAGGGTGGATTCGGGATCCAGAACCGCGGCGCGCAAGTGGGCGGCGCTGCGCCGTGTCCCAATCTCGGTGAGCTCCGGCCCCAGCACTCCACCTTGGCCGCCGATCACGTGGCATTGGGAGCAATGGCCCTTCGATTGATAGACCTGCTCTCCACGCGCGGAATCCCCTGGGAGACTTTCTTGAGCTATGCGTCCCAAACTGCGAACGTAAGCGGCAAGCTGCCAGGTTTCAAGCGTATCGACGGCGTAGCCGGCAGGCATTTCTGATCCTTTAATGCCGTCCCGAATGATGAGGAAGAGCGCCTGATCGTCCGGGGCGTGACGTAATCGGGGTTGGGCCAAAACAGCGCCGCGGCCGCCTTCACCTTTCGGTCCGTGGCACCGGGCGCACTGGCCCATGAATAGCTGCTGGCCATTTTTCAAGTCGGCCGGGGAGGTGTGCGGGTTCTTCTTCGGAATGACGTATTCGGGATCGATCTGTGCCATCCCCAGCACGGCAAACAAGAGAATCATGCAGACGATGCGCATCCGGGACTCCTGATTAGGAGAGTCGAGTATAGCACGGGGCCGGAATTTCAAAAGCGGCCGGCGGGCGTCACAGATGAGGAGGAGCAAAAGGGGCAAAATAAAGAAATGAGCGAATCGGATTCTGCGCGGCAACTGCTGCGCCACACTCTAGCGACCCTTGCCTATCGGGGCGGTAAAGCAGTGCGCGGCGCGCCCGATTCCCTTGGAGATTTCCACGCATCCTCGGAGACGCGGACGCCCGGACAGATCCTGGCGCACATCGGCGATCTGTTGGATTGGGCCTTATCGATTGCACGCGGCGAGCAGCACTGGCATAATTCCGAGCCGCTCGCCTGGCGGGATGAAACGCAACGCTTCTTCGCGGCTCTGGAGGCATTCGACGCTTATCTTGCTTCCGATGAGCCGCTGCATGCTACGGAGGGAAAGCTGTTTCAGGGACCGATCGCCGACGCCCTCACGCATATCGGACAGATCGCGATTCTGCGCCGGCTGGCGGGCGTGCCGGTGCGCGCGGAGAACTATTACGTCGCGAAGGTGTCGATCGGATCGGTGGGCGCCGATCAGTCCGCGGCAGTGTACGAGTTTTAGTTGGCGGCTCCGGAAGTCTGTTCGCGCTTGGCTTCCGCTTCCACGGCGCGCATGACGCGCAGGGTGTTCCCGCCGTAGATTTTGCGAATGTCCGATTCGGAGTAGCCTTTTTCCAGAAGCGCGCGGGTGAGGTTCGGAAACTTAGAGACGTCTTCCAGCCCGCGGGGAGTGCAGAACACACCGTCAAAATCACTTCCGATTCCAACGGCATCGATCCCACCCACCTTCACTGCATGATCGATGTGCGCGACCACGTCTTCGAGCGTCGCGGGCGGGACCATTTTGCGGTACTCGGCGATGGTGGCATCTTCGCCGCGCGCGCCCGGCAGCGTACTGTCCTGGACCTTTTTCGCGGCTGCCGCAGATTTCTCCGAGAGGAATCCGCAGTTGAAATTGATCTGAATTACGCCGCCTTTTTTGGCCAGCGCCGCGATCATTTGATCTGTCATGTTGCGCGGCACGTTGCAGAGCGCGCGGCAGGAGGAGTGCGACGCGATGATGGGCGCGCGGCTGGTTTCAAGCGCATCCCAGAAGGTTTTGTCGGCGGTGTGCGAGATATCGATCATCATGCCCAGACGATTCATCTCGTGCACCACCTGTTTGCCGAATGGTGTGAGGCCGTTGTGATGTTGGACGCCCGGTTTATCGATGTCGCCCGAGGAATCCGCCCAATCGTTGGTATTGGTGTGGGTGAGGGTCATGTAGCGGATGCCGAGGTCGAAGTAATCGCGCAGCAGGCCGAGATTGTCTTCGATGGCGTGGCCGCCTTCGATGCCCATGAGCGCGGCGATTTTGCCTTGCTTGTGAATGCGCTCGATATCGTCCGCTGTTGTTGCGAGGGTAAAGACGTTCGGATAGCGCTCGACGATGTCATGGCGAACGGTGTCGATCATTTGCAGCGTGCGATGCGCGGAATGGTTTCCGTTGACGTAGCTCGATGAAACATACACGGCGAAGAATTGTGCGCCGACGCCGCCTTCGGTGAGCGCCGTGATGTTGGTATGGCCGTCGTTCTTGTTCTTGCCGATATCGTAGCCGTCAACCGTCCGGCTGGTGATGTCGTTATGGGTGTCGATGAGCAGCATGGAGCGATGAATTCGCGCGACCTCGGCATCAGTTACCGAACGCGTTTGCGCAAAACCCACACATAAAACGATAGCGAAAAGGCACAGCACCCGCATGTTCCGAATATAGCGCAAACCTAAAGAAATCATGGGATTGTGCCGATCTGACCATTGGCGCAAGTAGGGCGCGGCGGAAATGGATCACGATCCCGACAACCGGCTCATCATTGTGATTCCGGTATTTAACGACTGGCATGCGGTGGCGCTGCTGCTGCCGGCGCTCGATCACGCGCTGGGAGACTGCCGGATGCGGGTTGAGGTTCTGTTGGTGAACGATGGGTCCACGCAGGCGTTTGAGCCGGCGCTGTTGCCGCAACATTTCGAGCATCTGAACGCAGTGAATATCCTGCACTTGCGGCGGAACCTGGGGCATCAGCGCGCCATTGCGGTTGGTCTGGTGCATATCCATCAACATCTCGCGTGCGAAGCGGTGGTAGTGATGGATGGCGACGGCGAAGACCGGCCGCGCGACGTGATGCGTTTGATTGATGAATTCGGCCGGAATGGGGCGAACACCATCATTTTCGCCGCGCGCGCCAAGCGCATGGAGAAGCTTGCGTTCCAGCTTTGTTACCGGATTTACTGTGCGGCACACTGGCTACTGACGGGCGTGCGTGTTCGCGTCGGAAACTTCAGTATTGTGCCGTGGCAGGCGGTGGAACGGCTAGTGGTGGTGTCGGAGCTGTGGAATCATTACGCGGCGGCGGTGTTTCGGGCGCGGCTTCCGTATCGCACGGTTCCGATCGATCGCGGAAACCGTATCAACGGTGAATCGAAGATGAACTTCGTCGCGCTGCTGGTGCACGGTTTGAGCGCCATTTCAGTTTTCAGCGATATCGTCAGCACGCGGCTGCTGGTTTTCGCGTCAGTTTCGTTGGCCGCGATGGCTGGCGTTGCCGCAATTCTGGCGGGCATGCGATTCATCGCGCATGTTGGGATGCCGAACTGGGCGGGCTACGCCGCTGCCGTACTGATCATCCTGCTTGCGCAAGCTCTATCGGGGGCGTTCCTGCTGGTGTTCAGCATCATCAGCGCGCGCGCCAACATGACCTTTATCCCGTTGCGCGACGCGCACCATTTCATCGATCGCCAGGAGCGAGTCTTTGCCCTTGACACCCTATCAATACGCCGGCTCCGAGCTGGAAATCTTTGAGAAGGCGCACAACTGGAAGGCGTACCTGCGCCGGGCGATGCAGCCGTACTTGCACGGGTCCGTGCTCGAAGTGGGCGCGGGCTTAGGCGCGAATACACGGCAGTTCGCGTCGCTCGATTTTGATCGCTGGACATGTTTGGAGCCGGACGCGGCGTTACTCGAACAAATCGAGATCGGAAAACCACCGCTCGACCGGCACGAACTTGTGCTCGGGGATCTCGGGGCGCTCGATCCAGCGCGGTGTTTTGACGCGATTCTGTACATCGATGTGCTGGAGCATATTGAAGACGACGCCAGTGAGCTGCGCCGCGCGGCTTCACACTTGAGCCAGGGCGGGGCATTGATCGTGCTGTCTCCGGCGCACCCGTGGCTTTTCACGCCGTTCGACCAGGCCATCGGGCACTACCGGCGCTATACCAGGCGATCGCTCAAAGCCGCCGGTCCCGAGCATTTGCGCCTCGAAAAGCTGATTTATCTCGATTCGGTTGGAATGCTGGCGTCGGTTGCCAATCGCCTGTTGCTGAATCAAAGCATGCCGACCGCGGCTCAAATTCAGACCTGGGATGGCCTGCTGGTTCCGTGCTCGCGCCGGCTGGATCCGATGTTCTTCGGCCGGGTTGGGAAATCCGTCCTCGGCATCTGGCGCAATGTTTAGCTTCGCCCGGCTCCAGCGCGCCGCGCCGTTGGCTCTGTTTCTGGCAACAGCCGCGCTGTTGTGGTGGATGTTCGGCCACCGGCTCATCCTTGGGACCAACGACGAGGGCATCTATTTGGACGCTGGAGAACGAATTCTAAATGGTCAGAAACCGTACGTCGATTTCTTCGGCTACATGAGTCCGGGCAGCTTTTGGATGCAGACGCTGGCATTTCGGCTGTTGGGCGTTACGCTGGCGGCAGGGCGAGTGCTTGTGATCGGGTATGTCGCTCTCGAATGCGCAGTAGTTTATTGGCTGGTTGACCGCTTTGCGTCGCGCGGGTCGGCGATTGTTACGGCGCTCGTCTTTCTTGCATTCGAGACCGCAGATCCCACCATGCTCACGGCGCAGCATCGTTGGGATAGTGGCGCATTCGCGTTGGCCTCGATTGCATTATGCGTGATTGGGAGCCGGCGGGCGCTTGTGGCGTCGGGCGTTCTGATCGCATGCGCGGCGTTGGCGACGCCATCGGTGGCGTTGGCCGGGATCGTGACGTTGGCTTGGCTGCGCAAGCGTGCCGGCTGGTATGTGTTGGGGATCGCGATCACGGGAACGGCTGCCGCGATCGCGCTGTGGGTGGATGGAACGCTGCTCGCATTGCTGCATCAATTGTTGTGGCTATCGCACAATTACGCAGCTGTCAATGTGATGCCGTATGGCTCGATCATCGGCGGCTATGCGGCGCTGTTTCAAGGCGCGAACATTGGGGAACTGCCGGTTCGATGCCTGGTGGTGCTTTGCGTCGCGTTGCCAGCGGTGTTGCCGGCCGTAGCCGTAGCCGGCGGGGCGCTCCTATGGAGACGGCAGCGGGAAGGGCAGATTTTATATCTTCTGCTCTGCGTAATTGCACTGGTGGCTTCCACCTATCCCCGGTCGGACGTTGCGCACTTAGCGTATGTCGCGGCCCTATCCTACGCGGTTACGGGCATTCTGGCGCATCGCCTGTTGGCGTCGCGCCCGCGTGCCTGGCTGACCGTTGCGATTGGTTTGTGGGCTGCGCTATTTGCTTTGCAGCCTCAACTTGCACGAAACCTGCGGCCGCTGCACACTCCGGTTGGCGACACTGACGCCGACACACCGGAAGCGCCGCTTGTCGCACAACTGTTGGCGCACGTGCACCCGGGCGAATCGCTATTCGTTTATCCCTACAAACCACTGTTCTATTTTTTGACGCAGGCCGAGAATCCCACGCGCTATTCGTACCTTGCGCCAGGGATGATGACGGGCCGGGACGCGGCGCTCGCGCTATCGGAATTGCAGGCGCGTCCGCCGCAATGGGTTCTTTATATGGCGCTCGATCGCGCCGAGTTTGAACGCGTGTTCCCGTCGGGGCTGGGCGTCGATCCGCATTATCCCAACCTCGAACATTGGATTCAGGCGCACTACTGCGCGACGGACCTTCCAGCGCTCCGCGGATATGTGCTTTTGGAGCGCAATCGGCCGGCTCGCTGACACGGGATTCTAGCTCGATCGCCTGGCTGCCAGTGTGGCTATGGAAGACGTATACTGATCCAGGCCACCTATGCGATTCATCGTAATCGGACTCGGGCTCGCCCTGGCGCTTCTTGCGGAGAGCTCCGCGATTTATAAAGCCCGGCTTTCGCCGCTGCCGGCGGATGCGAGGACGCGATCGGTAGTCACCGGGATCGGGTCGGTGACCGGCACGCTTTCAGGGACGAAGCTCACCATCACGGGATCGTTCGAAGGGCTGCGGTCGCCCGCTACGATGGCGCAGGTACGCGAGGGCAGCGTCACCGGCGTTCGCGGCACGGAAATCTTCACGCTGATGGTCACGAATGCCATGAGCGGGTCGGTGAGCGGATCGTTCGACCTCACTCCGCAACAAGTGGAGAGTTTTCGCAAAGGCCGCATGTACGTTCAAATCGACAGCGAGAAGGTTCCGGACGGGAATCTATGGGGCTGGCTGTTGCCTTAGGAGTATGAAGATGCTGAGGATGAGTTTTCTTGGATCCATGATTGCGCTGTCTTGCTACGCGCAAGGGTCCTACACCGCCGCGCAGGCTGAAGCCGGCCGTGCCGTTTACCAGTCCAGTTGTTCGGGATGCCATGGAGCTGACCTCACGGGCCAAAACAACGCTTCCGCATTGGCGGGCGGGCTTTTCATGAGCAGTTGGGGCGATCGCACTACAAGCGATCTGGTATCGTTTCTGGAAGGCGCAATGCCGCCCAGCAATCCGGGCGGGTTGGGCGAGCAGGCGTACGTCAACGTTGCGGCATTTATTCTCGACTACAATGGAGCGCACGCCGGTACTCAGCCGTTAACGGCCGCGAGCAAGATC
>Ga0335074_10007784_pt1 | contig 14865 bp, 14 predicted proteins | sample Lox_Sample_23_FD_206715 | JGI IMG/M metagenome (GOLD analysis project Ga0335074, IMG submission 206715) | Soil microbial communities from Loxahatchee National Wildlife Refuge, Florida, United States - Lox_Sample_2.3 | ecosystem: Environmental > Terrestrial > Soil > Wetlands | place: USA...
GCGGCAGATCCGCGGGCTCAGCGACGGCGACCGCGTGGTTGAGACGCCTATCCGTCGGGTGGCGCAATGTGTTCGCGATCTGGGCGGTGGTGACCACGTCCCTGTGCACCGCGGTGGTGGCGGCGTTCATGGGCCGGTCGGCCAGCTGGACCATCGCGGCCAGCAGAGCTCGCCTCGACGAGTACGCGGGGGTCTTCCACGCATAGGACCGCACTGGCCCTACCACCGTGATCTGGACTCTTTCCGATGCCAGGCCGACTCCGCGCCCGGCGGTGTGCAGGATGTTCCTGAACTCGGATCCGACCGTCGCAAGCACCTCCGCCGCCGTTATGCACCGATCAGCCTCCGCCTGCGCGGCCTGGTGGGCAGCTCGCAGGCGCAGTCTGGCCTCCTTGGTCCAGTACCAGGCGGTCCGGGTCTCGGAGTGCTGGCGGCGCGCCGCGCGCGTAGACGTTCTCCATTCATGATCCGCGTCGGCGACGATGACCGTGCCGTCGTCGAACTCCACCTCATAGCAGGGTCGGCCGCGCATGACTTCGGTCGCCGCAACCACGCGCGTCGGCTTGCCGTCCGCGCCGATCAGGTATTCACCGATTTGGATCTCACCCATGGTCGTCCAGCCGGTTGGCGTCGGCAGCGGGGTATCGAGCGCCAGGGCCTTGCCGGCTCCGGGTCGAGCAGCTATGACTACCATCTGGCCGGGGTGGAGGCCGTTGGTCAGGCCGTCGAGGTCGGCGAAGCCGGTGGGGACGCCGGTCAGGTGGGTGCCGCGGCTGCTGATCGATTCGATCTCGTCGAGGGCCCCGGGCATGATCTCGGACAGGGAGTGGTAATCCTCGCCGGACCGTCGCTCGGTGACGGCGTACACCTCGGCTTGGGCCCGGTCCACGAGCTCGTCGGCCTCGGCGTCGCCCGCGTAGCCGAACTGCACGATCCTGGTGCCCGCCTCGACCAGGCGGCGCAGGATCGCGCGCTCCCTGACGATGCGCGCGTAGTAGCCGGCGTTGGCGGCGGTCGGCACGGAGGCGATCAGGGTGTGCAGGTAGGGCCCGCCGCCGACCCGGGCGATCTCGCCGCGCCTGGCGAGCTCGTTGGCGACGGTGATGGCGTCGGCCGGCTCGCCCCGGCCGTACAGGTCGAGGATCGCCTCGTGGATCAGCTGGTGAGCCGGCCGGTAGTGGTCAGCGGGACGGATTACCTCGATCACGTCGGAGATGGCGTCCTTGGAGAGGAGCATGCCGCCGAGGGCGCACTGTTCCGCCGCAACGTCGTGCGGCGGGGTCCGCTCGAAGTCGTCGTTCCGCGGGATCTCGGCGACGCTCACGTGACCCTCCTCCCCCGTGCGAGTGAACGAGGCACGAACGCCCTCCTGCCTCCGCCTGACTCTGTTCTAGCCGATAGCTCTGACATTTTGCCGGCCCTCGGCGCACCGCACCACTCGACCGGTGGACGGTGTTGTGGACAAGGTGTGCAAACACGCCGGAGACGTTGTGCGCAGCCTGGGGAAATAGCTGTGGAAATGGCCGGAGTAAATATCGCGACAAGGCATCTAGCTGCGCCAATATGATCCACCAGCTGTGCGGAAGAAAAACTTCGGCAGCGATTTTCTGCCGGAAAATCCACAGCCGCTATCCACAGCACTGTGGTTACAGGCTGTGGATAGCGGCTGTGCGGAAGTGGCCACGCGAGGGGTGGCCGGGCTGCTATCCTTCGATGGTGTGTTCGAGTGACCAGTCCGCGCTCAGGCGCCTCCTGGAGGCCATCGAGCAGCTCGAGGCCGACCGTACGGCAGCAGATGCCGCCGACCTGGACGTGCGGATCGCCGCCGTCTGGTCGATGGTCAGCGACATCGATCCGGAACTGGCCCGGCTAGCGTCCGGCTACCACCGGACCAGCGGCTAGCTGGCGGAAATCTCGATGTCGACCGAGGCGCTGACGTCGGGGTGCAGCCTGACGCGGACCTGGTGCGAGCCGACGGTCTTGATCGGGTCGCGCACCTCGATCCGGCGCCGGTCGAGTTCGGGACCCCCGGCCTCGCGCACGGCGTCGGCGATGTCGGAAGGCCCGACCGAGCCGAACAGCCTGCCGCCCCCGCCGGCCCGGCGGCGCATCCGCACGTGCAGGCCCTCAAGCCGCGCGGCAATGACCTTGGCGTCTTCCAGGCCGCGGATCTCCCGGGCCGACCTGGCCCGCTTGATCAGGTCGATCTGCTTTTCCGCGCCGCGCGTCCAGTTCATCGCGAGCCCACGCGGGATCAGGTAGTTGCGCCCGTAGCCGCTCGCCACGTCGACCACGTCGCCGGGCTCGCCCAGGCCGCTCACCTCTTGGGTGAGGATGAGCTTCATCGGTGTACGACCCATGTCCCTGCCCCCTAGCGCGCGGTGCTGGTGTAAGGCAGCAGCGCCACCTCGCGGGCGTTCTTAATCGCGGTCGCGATGTCGCGCTGGTGGCGGGTGCAATTGCCCGTCACTCGCCTGGCCCGGATTTTCCCGCGGTCAGAAATGTACTTGCGGAGCAGACCGGTGTCCTTGTAATCGACGTACGCGAGCTTCTCCTGGCAGAACACGCAGACCTTTTTCTTCGGCTTGCGTAGTGGTGGCTTGGCCATCGTGGTGCTCCTTAGCAGAGCCCCGCTCGCAGCGGGGATGGTCGGTTTCCTGTTATCTGGCTAGAACGGCGGTTCGTCCGAGTACCCGCCCGGGCCGTCGGTCGCCCACGGGTCAGCATCCTGCCCGTAGCCGCCGCCCTGCCCCCCAGACTGCCTGCCCCCGGACGGCCGGTCTTGCCCGTACCCGCCGCCCTGACCCCCGGTCCTGGCGACCCTGTTGACCTTGGCGGAGGCGTTGCGCAGGGAGGGGCCGACGTCGTCAACCTCGACCTCGTAGACGGTGCGCTTCTCGCCTTCCTTGGTCTCGTACGACCGCTGCCGCAGCCGCCCGGACACGATCACCCGCATCCCGCGAGTCAGGGACTCGGCGACGTTCTCCGCCGCCTGCCGCCACACGTTGCAGGTCAGGAACAGGCTGTCGCCGTCCTTCCACTCGCCGGTGGCATTGTCGCGGAACCGCGGCGTCGAGGCCACCCGGAACCGCGCCACCGGCTGGCCCGCCGGGGTAAAGCGCAGCTCGGGGTCATCGACAAGGTTCCCCGCAATCGTGATCTGGGTGTCGCCTGCAGCCATCGGGATACTCCGTTAGTCGCGAATGCTGATCAGTGGCGGTGTTCTGGCCGCATGACCTTGGTCCGCAGCACGGCCTCGTTCAGGTTGAGCTGGCGGTCCAGTTCCTGCACGACGGCCGGTTCGGCGGTCAGGTCCACGACGGCGTAGATGCCCTCTGACTTCTTCTCGATCTGGTACGCAAGGCGGCGCTTCCCCCATATGTCCACCTTGTCGACCTTGCCGCCGCCGCCGGTCACGACCGTCAGGAACTGGTCGAGTGACGGCTGGACGGTGCGCTCCTCGAGGTTGGGGTCGAGGATGATCATGATCTCGTAATGGCGCATGGGCGTCCTGAGCCTCCTCTGGACTAATGCGGCCACGGTCTTTCCGTGGCAGGAGGTGTCGCGGTCACGAGCCGACGCGAAGACCGGCCGGATTACCCGCAGCGGGCCTCAGTGTAGCAATACCTCCGGCGTCTGCGGTAACCGGCGACCGCGGCCGCCGGCCGGGGTGAGACCTGTGGTATTCCTGTGTTCGGCACGGGGAAGACTGTGCGGTGAAGCGTATGCTCGCCCTGACATCGAGGAGGTGGTCACCGTGGCAGGCACCGTTCGGAGCGGCCCGCGTCAGAGCATCCTGAACTCTGACGGGAAGCGCCACCCGGCCGTGAACATCATGACCATCTTCACGCTGGTGGTCGGGCTCGCGTCCTTCGTCCTGGGCATGATCGTCAGGAACGTGCCGCATGTCGTGGCCGCCGTGCACGTCATCGCGACCGGCGCCGGGCTCGCCGCGATGCTGGTCGGGCTGTACGTGCAGATGATCTCGGCCACCAGGGAGCAGCGCGTCCTCATCGTGACCGGCATCATCGCCGGGTTCGTCGGGCTCGCCCTCGGCCTGTCCAAGGGCGGCTTCGTCGGCTAGGCGCCGCGCGAACTAGGCTCTGGGCATGCTGCGCATCGGAGCCCACTTCCACGTCGACGACCCGCTGGCCGAGGCGATCGCCCGCGGGGCCGACGCCGCCCAGTTCTTCCTCGGCGATCCCCAGGGCTGGAAGGGGCCGGTCATACCCGGCGGCGACCCGGCCGCGGTCCGGGCCGCGTACGACGCGGCCGAGGTGGACATCTACATCCACGCGCCCTACGTCATCAACGTGGCGACCACCAACAACCGGATCAGGATCCCGAGCAGGAAGCTGCTCGACCAGCAGCTCCAGGCGGCGGCGTCGATCGGGGCCAAGGGGCTGATCGTGCACGGTGGTCATGTGCTCGCGGGCGTCGACCCCGAGGAGGGCTTCGAGAACTGGCGCAAGGCGGTGGAGCGGATCGAGCGCCCGCTGCCGATGCTCATCGAGAACACCGCGGGCGGTGAGGGCGCCATGGCCAAGTCGCTGGACGCGATCGCCAGGCTATGGGAGGCGACGGCCGGCGCCGCGGGTGACGGCGGGGACATCGGGTTCTGCCTGGACACCTGCCACGCGAACTCGGCCGGCATCGAACTCGCCGACGCGGTGGACCGGATCAAGGCCATCACCGGCCGGATCGACCTCGTGCACTGCAACAACTCGCGCGATGAATTCGACTCGGGCCGGGACAGGCACGCCAACATCGCGACCGGGACGATCGACCCGGCCCTGCTGCTGGCCGTCGTCCGCGCCGCCGGCGCGCCTGCCATCTGCGAGACACCCGACGAAGACGGCAGCCTGGCCGCCGACATCAGCTGGCTGAAGCAGCATCTGCCAGCCTGACACCAGGTACCCCGTCAGGGCCGGAAGGTCACGCGGAGCCGGTGGACGTCGGGGGCGCCGTCGAGGACACCACCGGCCGGGTCATCCGAAGCGCGGGCCCGCACCACATCTCGTTCGGGATAACAGATATCTCGCACAACGTAGGCGGAGAGCAGCGCTACGGTGAGGAACCTGGCCAGGAGCGCGGCGAAGTACCAGCCGGTGCTGATGCCGTGGTAGCCCGGGATCACCGTGTCTTCGCTGTACAAGAACAAGAGATAGCCCCAGATCCCGAAGAAGTAGCCGACCTCGGCCAGCTGCCACAGGACGTACGGCCACAGCCGCGGGCGGGCGAGAACGGCGAAGGGGACGAGCCAGAGGACGTACTGCGGCGACCACACCTTGTTCGTCATCAGGAACGCGACCAGCATCAGGAAGCACAGCTGCGGCAGGCGCGGCCGGCGGGGAGCGGCCAGCGCGAGCGCGGCGATGGCCAGGAACGAGATGATCAGGAAGAAGGCCGACATCTCGTTCAGCGAGCTGAGCTGCGGGTTGCCGAGCACCGGCACGTTGAAATGCTCAAGGAGGTACCAGATCGAGCCCCAGTCGGCGCCGCGGTCCTTGCTGAACACGTAGAACCGCGCCCAGCCCGCCGGCGCGGCGATCATGACCGGGAGGTTGACCGCCAGCCAGGCGGCGGCGCCCGCGGCGAAGGTCTTCCAGAACTCCCGTAGCTGCCCGGTCCGCCAGCACAGCAGGAGCAGCGGCCCGAAGACCACGAGCGGGTAGAACTTCGCCGCCACCCCCAGGCCGAGGAAGACGCCGGCCCAGACGCCGCGGCGCGCCGCCCAGGCCGCGATGCCCAGCGCGGTCAGGGCGAACGCGATCATGTCCCAGTTGATGAACGCGGACAGAATCAGCGCCGGGGACAGCGCTACCATCAGCGCCTGCCAGCGGGCGCCGGGTCCCGCCGCGCGGGCGGTCGCGAGCACGCCCACCACCAGGCAGACGGCCAGCAGCGCGACCGTGACGTCGAAGAACTCCCGGCCCCTGATCACCACGCTGACGTTCCTGACCAGCCAGGCCGCCACTTGCATGGCCCCGCCGATCAGCACCGGGTACTCGACGGGGTGGCCGGTGTAGGGCACCTTCCCCGCGGCCAGCCCCTCGTTGTAGTACAGCGGGTAGATGTCGGTGTAGCAGGCGTCCTGGAATTGCTGGGGGTAGTAGTTCCAGGCCCCAGACCGGCACGGCGATTTCTCCGCGAACGCGAGGACCATGGCCACCACGGACGCGGAGGCGAGCACGGCGGTGCTGCCGAGGGTTACCGCGAGCCCGGACAGGCCCGAGCGGGCCGGGCGCTCCCGCGACGCCCAGGTCACCTCGCGGTGGTCATCGGGCGGGAGAGCGCCCTGCTGGGCGTCTTCCACGCTCATATCTAACCGCGCCGCGCGTCCCGCCTGCGCCCTCGTCGCCGCACCCACAGGCAGGTAAGGGGCAGCGCGGCGAAGACCCCGCCGACGGCGGCGCCCGCGACGGGCCCGGTCGCCGCCTGCGCGCCACCGCCGCCACCGCCGAACGGCTGCGAGGTGCTCGTGCTGCAGGTCACCAGCTGCGGGTCGCAGGTGTAGGTGGGGAACGGGTTGGGGTTGCCTGGGCTCGAGCTCGGCGGGGAACCCGGGTTCTGGTTCTGGTTGGCCTTCTTGTGCTTCGGCGCCTTCCGCAGGTTCGGCGGGACCAGGTTCCACGTGCTGCCGGTGAAGGTGGGCTGCTGCCACGGCTGCACCCCGATCGGGACGAACATGTCCTCCGCGTAGGTGTGCCAGATCGTCGCCGGCCAGGTCCCGCCGTACCCGCCCTGGGCATTCCCGCCGAGGTTGTTGAGGGTCTCGGGCCCGGTTCCCGACTGGTTGCCCGTGAAGATGGCCACGGCGAGGGCCTGGCTCGGGATGGCGCCGATGAAGAACGCCGACTGGGCGGTGTTCGTGGTACCGGTCTTGGCGATGATCGTCTGGCCGTTGCTCATCGCGGCCACCGGGGCCGTGCCGTACGGGGCGGTGTCCTCGGACATCGCGTACTGGACCTGGGAGTCCTCTTCGGCGTTCAGCGTCGGGTTGGGGTTGAACACCAGGGAGCTGTTGATGATGATCGGGGTCGGCACGCCGTTCCGCGTGATCGACGTGATCACGTGCTCGTCGTGGTAGACGCCGTTATCGGCGAGGGTGGCCAGCATCGAGGCCTGCTCGCCGACGGTCAGCGACGCCTGGCCGAGGGTGACGCCGTAGTCGTCCTGCATGTCGTCGGTACCGGTGATGCCGGCCAGGTCGGTGTCCACGCCGAACGCCTGCGCCATCTGGGCCACCTTGTTGGCCACCGTCGTGCTGCCCTGCCCGGCCACGACGTGCCACAGGTCCGAGTACGCCGTGTTGATCGATTCGGCCATGGCCAGCTGCGGCGTGAACGGGCCGTTCTCCGCCGCGGAGTCGTTGGTGACCGGCTTGCCGGACCACCCAGCCGAATTGGCCGGCAGGGAGGTGGACGGGTATTCCTTGGGCTCGTAGTCCGGCGGGATGTACTGGTAGTCGAAGCCGTCCAGCGTGCTGGTCTTCACGTTCATGCCCTCCTTGACCGCGGTGGCCAGGATGTACGGCTTGAACGAGGAACCGACCTGCTCGCGGGCGTAGACCGCCATGTTGTTTTCGCAGGAGATCTTCCTGCACTCACGGGCGGTGATGACGGGCCCGACCCCGTTGTACTTGTATCCCGGGTAGCCGGGGCCCGGGTACAGGGCCTGGATCGCGCCGGTAGCCGGATCCACGAGCACGGCGCCGACGTGCATGTACGACTCGAACGGGTAGGCGCTGGCGTTGATCGTCGCCTCGTTCGAGATGACCGCCTGGTAGAGCGCCTTCATCTTCGTGTCGTCGATCGACGTCCTGATGATGTAGCCGCCGTCGTAGATCTGCGACCAGCTCAGGTGGTAGACCTGCTCCAGCTCGTTCCTGACCATGAACATGATGTAGGGATCCCAGGGCTGCGGGCCGAAGCTCTGCGCGACGTTGTCCCCGATCTTGGGGAACTTCTCCGCCGCGGCGGCCTGCGCGCTCAGGGTGCCCGTCGCCACCATCCCGTTGAGCACGGCCCTCCAGCGGGCTTCGAGCTGCGGCCGGTACTGCGGCAGCGGGTACGTGCTCGGCTGCTGGATCAGGGCGGCGATGACCGCGTCCTGCGCCACGCTGAGCTGCCCGACCTTCAGGCCGAAGTACGTCTCGGCGGCGGCCTCCACCCCGTAGGAGCCCTCGCCCAGGTAGATCGTGTTGAGGTAGTTCTCCAGGATCCACTGCTTGGACTTCTCCTTGGAGATCTTCATCGCCACGAAGATCTCCTTGATCTTGCGGCTGAGCGTCTGCTGGGTACCGATCCCCGCGTAGAAATTCCGCACGAACTGCTGGGTGATGGTCGAGCCGCCCTGCAGGTCCTGGCCCCTGACGTCGGCGAGGGCGGCGCGCACGATGCCGGTCGGGGAGATGCCCCCCTCGGTCCAGAAGTGGTGGTCCTCGATGGCGAGGACCGCGTTGACCAGGTTGGCGGGAATCTGGTTCAGGGGCAGCATTACCCGGTCGGTGGTGCCGAACCGCCCGATGAGCGTGCCGTTGCTCGAGTAGACCAGGGACTGCGCGTAGCCGGTGCCCGCCATCGCCGCGGTGGGAACCGGCGTACTCTCGTACGCCACGACCACCCCGATGGCGCCCAGCACGATGAAGCCGCCGAGGACGCCGAGGAACACGCCCAGGATCTTCAGCGGCGTCCAGTGCCGCCACCAGTTGCCCTTAACCTTGGGCCGGCCCGGACCGCCCGGACCGCCCGGACCGCCGGGGCCGCCCGGGATCCCGGGACCGCCCGGGATCCAGGCCTCGGTGCGCCCGGGCATCCCCGCGCCCCAGGTCGGCTGGCCGGCGTCCCGGACCCCGCTCGTCCGCGCGTGGCTGCCCGTGCGCCCGTTCCGCCCGCCCGCGTCCCGGCCTGCACCGGGGTAAGCGGTGGCCTGGCTGTCGGGATAGCCTGCCTGCGGTCGGCGGAAGCCCTGGGTGTCCCAGCCCTGGGCGTCGTAGCCGAGGTCGTAGTCGACGGTGCTCCCGTGGCCAGCCGGGCTGTCGTAGCCGCCGTTGGCGTAGCCGTCATCGCCGTAGCCGCCGTTGGGGTAATCCTCGCTGGCGTAGCCTGCGCCGGCCCCGCTGGCGAAGGAATCTCCGTTGCGCACGTCGCGATGGCGAATGTCAAAGTCGTCGGCTTTGCTGCTCACGCGTCCTCGCTGTGGCTCGGAGACCGCGGTAGCGGGTGTGCGGCCTCTACCCGAGGGCGGGTCCAGCGGTCCGGGAACCCACCCGACTGACACGTTACCCGGTGAATTGGATCTTCACTGGCTAGTCCGCGCACGACGCCCGCGGCGTACCACGGGTTCGCCGGTGCCGAGCACGTACGAGCAAGCTAGGTGATTCCACCCGCAGCCCTGGCAGACCTCAACCACGTAGACCCGGAATTCGCCGTACTCCGCGGCCATCTCGGCAAGCTCGCGTGATTGCTTGACACGCCCTTCGTACTGCCCGAGTTCGTCGCCGTAAACGTAGGTGACGTGGGTGAGCCTGGTCTTCCTGCAGATCGGGCAGCGGTCCTGGGTGGGCTCGCCGTGGAACTTGGCGGCCCGCAGCAGGTAAGGGTGAGCGTCGCAGACGTCGGCGACGGTCGTGTGCCCGGCGTACACGGACGCGAGCGTTGCCCGTCGGGCAAGCCCGTAGTCCACGACCGAACGCCTTGACGTCACTCCGCCAGAGTACGTCGGAACCAGGGCTGAGCCGAGCCCGGAGGTGATCATCTTCTCGGGCGGCCGCGGGCGGAAGCGGGCCTGGCGGGCGGTTGCGGGCGGCGGCGCGGGGTTGCGGGCGGCGGCGCGGGGTTGCGGATGAACAGGGGACCACATACTATCCACATGTATCGATGCGATACATCGAGATGATGTAACGGATAGAAATATCGTCGCGACGCATCGCACAGATACACACGATAGGAAGACAGGCACCTCTGGGGGAAGCGTGGGGCGCAACCGATCCGGCGTACTGGAACTCGCCGTGCTTGGGCTGCTGCACCGAACACCCATGCACGGGTACGAGCTGCGCAAGCGGCTCTACACCGTACTCGGCGCGTTCCGCGCGTTTTCCTACGGGTCGCTTTACCCGTGCCTGCAAGGGCTGCTCGCCGACGGCCTGATCGTCGAGGAGCACGAGCAGGACGAGCCGGCCGGCGCCACCGGGCCCGCCGGGACCGCGCGGTCCCGGACGAGCCGTCGGTCGCGGAAGGTGTACCGGCTGACCGCCGACGGCAAGGAACGGCTGCAGGAGCTCCTCGGCGAGGGCGGCCCCGCGACGTGGGAAGACGACGGGTTCGGCGTTCATTTCGCGTTTTTCGGGCTGACCCGGGCCGACGTACGGCTCCGGATCCTGGAGGGCCGCCGCAGCCGGCTCGAGGAACGCATGGAGGCCATCCGGGCGGCCTTCACGCGGACCAGGGAACGGGTTGACAGCTACACGCTGGAGCTGCACCGCCATGGCCTGGAATCAGTGGAGCGGGAAGTCCGCTGGCTCAACGAGCTGATCGCCTCTGAACGGCAGGCCGGCGAACACGGACACATTTCCGAGAAGGAGCATCCTGATGGGTAAGGTACGCATCGCCATTGTGGGGGTGGGTAACTGCGCCAGTTCCCTCGTGCAGGGACTGGAGTACTACAAGGACGCCGACGACGGCGTCCGGGTTCCTGGCCTCATGCATGTCCGGTTCGGCCCGTACCACATCAGCGACCTGGAGGTCGTCGCCGCGTTCGACGTGGACGCCAAGAAGGTGGGCTGCGACCTGGCCGAGGCCATCGCCGCCAGCGAGAACAACACGATCAAGATCGCCGAGGTGCCGCCGACCGGCGTGATCGTCCAGCGCGGGCCCACGTTCGACGGCCTGGGCGAGTACTACCGGGAGATCATTACCGAGTCCGACGAGCCGCCGGTTGACGTGGTACAGGTGCTGCGCGAGTCCGGCGCCGACGTGCTCGTCGCTTACCTGCCCGTGGGCTCGGAGCAGGCCGACCGGTACTACGCCCAGTGCGCGATCGATGCGCGCGTCGCCTTCGTGAACGCCCTGCCCGTCTTCATCGCCTCCGACCCGGAGTGGGCCGCGAAGTTCAGCGAGGCGGGCGTGCCGATCATCGGCGATGACATCAAGTCCCAGGTCGGCGCCACGATCACGCACCGGGTCCTGGCGAAGCTGTTCGAGGACCGCGGGGTCGAGCTGCTGCGCACCTACCAGCTCAACTTCGGCGGCAACATGGACTTCATGAACATGCTGGAGCGCAAGAGGCTCCAGTCGAAGAAGATCTCCAAGACCCGCGCGGTCACCTCGCAGATCCCGCACGAGATGGGGCGGGCGACCGTACACATCGGCCCCTCGGACTACGTGCCGTGGCTCGACGACCGCAAGATGGCGTACGTCAGGCTGGAGGGGCGCGCGTTCGGTGACGTGCCGCTCAACCTGGAATACAAGCTCGAGGTATGGGACTCCCCCAACTCGGCCGGGGTGATCATCGACGCGGTGCGCGCGGCCAAGATCGCGCTGGACCGGGGCATCGGCGGGCCCGTCATCTCCGCGAGCTCGTACTTCATGAAGTCGCCGCCCGAGCAGTACGGCGACGACGTCTGCCACGACCTGGTGGAGAAGTTCATCCGCGGCGAGGTCGCCCGCTAAGGCGCCCTCGGGCGGGAACACCTAAGCTAAACGGGTGGACCAGCGCAGATCGACGTTCATCGGCGACCTGCGCACGGTCCTGGCCGAGCGGGACTTCCGCAGGCTGTTCGCCACCCGCCTGGTGTCGCAGGCCGGCGACGGCATCATCACCGCCGGGGTCGGCACGTACGTGTTCTTCAACGCGGCCACGTTCCCGAGCCCGGCCGCTGGCGCGGCCGCCTTCACCGTCTTGTACCTGCCGTATTCGCTGGTAGGCCCCTTCGCCGGGGTGTTCATCGACCGCTGGTCCAGGCGCCAGATCCTGGTCTGGTCAGCGCTGCTGCGGGCCTCGTTCGTGGTGTTGACCGCGGCGCTGATGGCGGCAGGCAACCGCTCGGTGCCGCTGTACGTTGCGTTGCTGCTGGTGCTCGGCGTGAACAGGTTCTTGCTGTCCACGCTGTCGGCGGCACTGCCGCACGTGGTCGACGGGGACCTGCTGGTGATGGCCAACTCGGTGTCGCCGACCGTCGGCGGCATCATGTCGATCATCGGCGGCCTCGCCGCGCTGGGGCTCAACGTGGCTACCGGCAACACCGAGCGCGGCGCCGCGGTCACCGTGCTGGTCGGCGGCGCCTGTTACGTGGCGGCCAGCCTGGTCGCGGCCACCATGCCGCGCGACCTGCTCGGGCCGGTCCGCGAGCCCGGGGCGCCGCCGCTGGGGCGGCTGCGCCGCCAGCTCGGCCAGGTGGCGATCGGCCTGGCCGACGGCGCTCGCTATATTGCCAGGCGGCGCGGCCCGGCGGCGGCGCTGGGCGCGACCGGCGGCTTCAGCCTGCTGCTCGGGCCGCTGTTCCTCATGGCGATCCTGCTGTACAGGAACTACTTCTACCGGTCGAGCGTCAAGCTCGCCGAGAGTCACTTCGGGACGCTGGTCGCGGTCGCCGGGATCGGCTACTTCTGCGCGGCGCTGCTGACCCCGCCCGTGACCAAGCGGCTGTCCAAGACGACGTGGATCACCGTCCTGCTCGCCGCGAGCGCCGTGGTGACCGCCGCGCTGGGCGAGACGTTTGTCCAGCTCGCTTACCTGGCCATCGGGTTCTGCCTGTACCTCACCCGGCAGGGCGTGGCGATCAGCGCGACCACGATCTTGCAGGAAGGGGTGGACGACGCCTACCGGGGCCGGGCGTTCGCGTTCTACGACATGATGTTCAACGTCTCGTACGCGGTCGGCGCCGTGATCTTCGTCGCCTTCATGCCGTCCAACGGCCGCTCGCCAGGCGTCGTCGGCGCGGTGGCGGTGGGGTACGCGGTGGTCGCGGCCGGCTACTGGCTGGCGTCGCGCGGGATCGCCGGGTCATCGCCGGGCTCCAGGTCGCCGGGCTCCTCGGCACCGGGCTCCTCGGCACCGGGCTCCTCGGCACCGGGCTCCTCGGCACCGGGCTCCGGAACGGATATACCCTCGTCCGCAGCCCAGCGCAGCAGTTCCTGAACCACCCGCTCGTAGCCGAGTTCGCCCTCCGCGATCCGCAGCTCGAGCAGGAAGTTATAGGCCTTCCCGACCAGCGGGCCCGGGGCCAGCCCGAGGATGCGCATGATCTCGTTGCCGTCGAGCTCCGGCCTGATCCTGGCCAGTTCCTCCTGATCGCTCAGCTCGGCGATGCGCCGCTCGAGGTCGTCGTACACGCGGGCCAGCCTTTCGGCCTTGGCGCGATTCCGCGTGGTGCAATCAGCCCTGGTCAGCACGTGCAGGCGGGTGAGCAGGGGCCCGGCATCGCGGACGTACCTGCGAACCGCCGAGTCCGTCCACTCACCCTCGGCGTACCCGTGGAACCGCAGGTGCAGCGCGACGAGCTTGGTGGTGTCCCGCACCACGTCGTTCGGGAAGCGCAGCGCGGTCAGCCTGCGCTTGGTCATGGTGGCGCCGACCACCTCGTGCAGGTGGAACGCCACCCGCCCGCCGGGCAGCAGCGTCCGGGTCTGGGGCTTGCCGATGTCGTGCAGCAGCGCGGCCAGCCGGACCCTCAGGTCGCCCTCGAGCCCGTAGCGCGGCTCCAGCTCGATCGCCTGCCTGAGCACCGTCAGGCTGTGCTGGTAGACATCCTTGTGCCGGTGATGTTCGTCCGCCTCCATCCGCAGCTCGGACACCTCGGGCAGCACCTGCTCGGCGACGTCGGTCTGCACCAGGACGTCGATGCCCAGCGCCGGGTCCGCCGCGAGCATCAGCTTCTCGAGCTCGCCGGCGATCCGCTCGGCGGAGACGATCTCGAGCCGGGGCGCCTGCTCGGTCATGGCCGCCCGGACGTCCGCGGGAACCGCGAACCCGAGCCTGGCCGCGAACCTGGCCGCGCGCAGGATCCGGAGCGGATCGTCGCCGAAGGAGTCCTCCGGCCGTCCCGGGGTCCGCAGCACCCGCTCCCGGAGGGCGTCCAGGCCGCCGAACGGATCGACGAACTCGTAGCCGGGCAGCCTGGCCGCCATGGCGTTGATCGTGAAATCCCGCCGGCTCAGGTCATCTTCGAGGGAACGCCCGTACCGCACGTCGGGCTTGCGCGAGGCGGACCGGTACTGCTCGCTGCGGTAGGTGGTGATCTCGAAAGTGACGCCGCGCTTGCGCAGGCCGACGGTGCCGAAGGCGATCCCGACCGTCCACACGTGATCGGCCCACCCGCGGACCAGCTCCATCACCTGCTCGGGCGTGGCGTCGGTGGTCAGGTCGAGATCGGTGGGGCGCTGGCCGAGGAACACGTCCCTGACCGGCCCGCCGACCAGGGCGAGCTCGTAACCGTGGCGCGCGAACAGCTGGCCGATCTCGCCGGCCGCGGGCACTTTCTCGCGCAGCAACGCGGCCGTCGCCTTCCGCTGTTCGTCGCTCATGGACACGGCCATCGAGAGTAGCGATCTCACGCCTCCGGCGCGAATACCATTCCAGGTGTGCACGGCTTGCTACCGGCGAACTTCATGCGGCGCACCCTGACCCGGGCCGCGGCCGCGGCCGCCGCGGCCGCCGTGCCCGCGGCGGTCGCCGCCGCCCTGCTGGCCCTGGCCACCACCCCGGCGCAGGCCCGCCCCGCGCACCCGTCGCTGGCGAGCGGCGTATCGGTGACCATCGACTCGATGAGCCCGCGGTACGCCGCGCCGGGCTCCACGGTCAGCATCACGGGAACGGTCGGGAACGGCACGGCCCAGCCGAAGGCCGGGCTCCAGGTACAGCTGT
>Ga0335074_10007785_pt1 | contig 14865 bp, 8 predicted proteins | sample Lox_Sample_23_FD_206715 | JGI IMG/M metagenome (GOLD analysis project Ga0335074, IMG submission 206715) | Soil microbial communities from Loxahatchee National Wildlife Refuge, Florida, United States - Lox_Sample_2.3 | ecosystem: Environmental > Terrestrial > Soil > Wetlands | place: USA: Florida...
ACGCTTAATGTAGTTAGCAGTTTTAAAGGCAGTTAGCAGTTTTAAAGGCAGTTAGCAGTTTTAAAGGCAGTTTGATATAGTAGTTGTTGCATATATAAGATAAACTGTTATATTAAAAGTGGTTCGCTTGTCTTTTCCTAATAATTTGCTAGTTTTACTTTAAGTAAGAGTCTTCTAAGAGGACTAAGATCAGTTAGGCCCTAAATGGTTTGTCCTTTACTGTTTGATTAAGGGCTTATTAGAACGATCCTTCTTCTTACTAGAAGTATTATGCTTAAGTATAATAATAACTCTAACAAGGTCAGCTTAGGAGGACTAGGTTTAAGTGTATCCCCTTTTAATAAGGCGCTAGCGTATTACTAGAAGTATCTTAGCAAGCAAGTAGTTTGCCTTTTATTCTTTAATATACAGCTCTAATTATTCTTCTAATATCTTAAGGTATATTACAAATTAACATACAATTTAATAAAGGAGCTGCTTGGCGTTTTCGTATTAAACTGTAAAGCTTTATTAGCAATTAACTAGATCAAGTAGGGTGTCATTTAAAAAGGCCACAAAATCTGTAAACTTAATATCTAAAGATCCTCCCCTTTTCTTATGCTTATCCTACTTAATAGCTAAGTTTCTATGCAAATACATAGCTGCCTAAGCGACTTTATCTTGTTGAGTAGGGTATGCTAGTAAGTTGTAGTTGAATGCTTATTTGCAGACTTATATAAAGTTATAAAGTTCCTTCTAGGATTTCTTATAATAAGGATCAAGTTCGACTACTTTAAAACGTTAAGAGGCTTACTTAGTTGCTAGCAGCAAGTAGCTAGATTTTAAGTGCAAATGAGATAGAAGCTTATTATTATAATCTTCATACTCTTTAAGGCTTTAAGGGCGTTTCAAATGAGAGCGCCTTATACCTTAATTCTTAGCGTATTAGCAAATATTTAAAGGATACTTATTAAGGTTATTGCTATAAAAGTGCTAGTATATCTCTAATATATTGTTAAAAAGCTTTTCTTGCTCCTTTAAGGCCTTAAAGCAGTATTATATATCCTTATTCCTTTATTCTAATAGGTGTATTAGTTTAAGACTAATGTCACCCTAACTAATAGTAGGCGTAATAGTAGTAGGTGTTGTAGCTAGTCCTATATTAAGATGCTATATAGTACTACTATTAGACTCTCCTTAAAGGCTTCTTAAAGCCCTTTAAGTCTATTATTAAACTATAATAATATATTAGCTAGCAAAGAAGCAGAGAGTAGAATTATAAAGCTAGTATTTAAAGTATTACTAGTTAAGGTTTACTGTTACTATAAGAGGACAAGTATGAGGTTTAAAAGTTTATTAGAGCTTAATTAGGGAGTAATAAGAGATTACTCTCTAGCTTTTAAAATAATAGAATACGTTAAAATATAAATACACGTTATAGTTACTAGAAATAAGCTGGTAGTTGCAAGGCATATTGTGTTATCCCTTATAACTAGGTAAAGAGGTTGATTGCTAGTTAGTTATATAACATACTCTTACACTTACTACTTAAAAACAATAATTAATGTAGAACTCAACTACTTAATCTACAATAAAGAAATACTAGTAATAGTTTTAAGTCTCTTATATTAGTATATACACCTTATAAGGACCTTAAATACCATTTAAATTGTATTTAACTATAAGGCCTTAAAATACTTTATAACTACTAAGGCACTTACAGCCTAATAAGCATAATAAGTTGAAGTGTTATCCTAATTTAACTTTTAGATTATATATAAGCTAGGAACTACAAACCGTATAAACGCTCTTATAAGAAGGGAATAAGACTTAAACAACTAAATAGCTATAAAGATTGCTATTTGTATACAAGTACTATTAAAACTAAAGCAATTAGACCTTTAAATATAAGCCAAACTAGTTGAAGACAGATTAGATGTAAGGATATATACTATTAAGATATTAGACTTAAACTTTATTAACAAACTACTTTAAGCAAACTGTACAGCAACCTCCCTTTAAGACTACTAGGATAAAGCTGCAATAACTGCAGTTAACAACTTATAAGCCTTAACAAACAAGCTTTTTAAGCACTAAGACCAACTAGTTGTTATAGCAGACAATAATATACAAACGCAATTAATTAAGGAGGCTTACATATAACTCTTTACAACTTATCCTAAAAGGACTAAGACTTATAAGCTTCTTTTAGACTGTTACTACTAGCTTGAGATAATATAGAGGGCTAAGGTGGGTGTGCCGTCGCAGTGCACAATTGTTAGGGTGATAGGTGGGTTAGCGTGCTTTCAATAAGGTGCTTAGTAGAAGGAATAGGACTTAAAACCACATAATAAGTAGCTAACACAAGAAACAACTACACTCTATGTCCGTAAAGTCTTATAAACCTGCAAATTCCATGCGGGTGTCCGTAAAGCTTAGTCTATATCTATAAAACTGTCTGTAAAACTGCCTAAACCTGCTGTAAGCAGCTTTGTAGGTCCGTCTGTAGGTTTCTCACTAATCCTCCGTCTAATAATCCTTTTTCTAGATGATAATCCTTACAATGTCCTCCAAACTAGCTATATACATTAAGGTGCCTAGTATAGGAACAACAATTGCTTAGATTAGCTGACCCAATCCAACTCAACCTCGCTTAAATCATATGATTTTATAAGGGACTATAGAACCCTACTACAATAACTGCAAACATCAACTAGTATGTATAAAACTGCAATAACTATTAAAAATTAACAATCTTATATAATAAGACACTAAGCCTATTAAAGCTACTCTTAATTGCTAACTAACTTTAACAATACATATTAGTAGATTTCTACAAACTACTTAAAGATAAAAAGGGTTATAATACTACCTTACTATTTATAAACTGCTTTAAAAAGCATACAATATCTATCTCCTACTAGAAGACTATAAATGCAAAAGAAACAGCTTAATTGTATATCTAGTAAGTTTATCTTATTTACAAACTGCTACTAATAATAGTTTTAGACTGTAAGTTATAGTTTATATTAGCATTTTAAAAGGAATTTACTAGTATTCTAAGAATCAAGCTTAAGCTCTTAATAGTATGCTACTTGCAAACAAACAAACAAATAGAAATTGCAAACTAATATTTTAACTAGCAGCTATAACCTTTTATTAACTATTTTTAAGACAATTAGTTTAATTTGCTGCTAATAATAGACTATGCAAGTACTATACTACTTTATAACTCTATAAGATTCATACTAATAGAGTTGGAAATAAGATACTTGCTATATACAAGCTTTAATTAGGATAAGCTTATAAACCTACAAACCGTTTAAGAAAAGTTGTTTTAAAAGGAAGTATAATAATATGCTAAGCGCTTAAAACAAGCCTAAAAGATCGCTTAAAAAAACATCTAAAAGGCTTAAAAAGCAATAAAAATATAAGCTAATAAGTACTAAAGAAAGCTGGATTTTAATGTTAGGGACTTAATGTGGGTTACTACTAAAAACTAGAAGACAGAACGGCCTAGCTGCAAGCTAGACTACTAAATAGCAAGTTTATATAAAATCCTAAAAAAAGTGGGGAACTTGTACGAAGTAGACCTACTAAAAACAATTTGGGTGCACCCCATCTTCTTACTAGACAAGCTATAAAAGGCATTAAGTGACCTACTTCTTAAATAAAAGAATAACCTATTACTCCTAATACAAGTTAACAGCAACAACAAATAAGAGGTTGAAGAAATCCTAGCAAGCAAGCTTTTATAAAAGGCCTTATACTACTAGGTGAAATAGACAGGCTACAATTCAAATCCTACTTGGTACCCTACTTGGAACTTTATAGAATGCTTATAAAAGCTCTAGGAGTTTTATAACAACTATCTAGAACAACTAGGGCCTCTAAAATATCTAAACGAATAAATTGATTGCTAGTACAGCAACAACAAACCTATTAGATACTGCAACAAGAACGCTCTTAAAGCTTAAGGGCAAGCTTTTCTGAAAGGGGGGGTAATATTATAGCCCTAACATAGCTGCTTACAAACTGTTATAGGTCTACAAACAAGTAGTTAGCTAACAGATAAACTTTACAGACTGTTACGGCTTTAAACTATAAGTTAGTAGGCAGTTTGACGGACTATTAGTATAAGCAGTTTGGCACTTAGCACTTTCAAACTGACATTAATCTGTATGGACGTATATATTAGACTTTAAATGCAATGCTCACTCTCTTCTTCTCTTCTTCTCTTTTTAGCTTTAAATTCTTGTTATACAAGCTACTAATTCATTAAGTCCGCTTGCTCCTAGCTAGCAATCCTACTCTATATTAACTGAGCTATTACAGTTAAAGTTGTTGTTAACTGTAATTGCTAGAGCTCTTTCCTAAAAACCTTTAAGTAACTTAGCAATCTAGCTTGCTTGTAGTAAGACTTTTATTAAGTTTAATTTTATAGCTAGTCTTATAGCACTTACAAATGCATTTGTAAGTTTTAATTGGATTTGCAAGTTAAGTTGTTCTAGTTTTAGTAGTACTTATATCTATAAAGACGTTTTAGCTAGTACTAGCTTGTTTGTATCTTATTCCTTATAAGTTAAAGCGTCTATATAGTTTAAGGCCTTTAGTTTGTATATAATTTAAAAGTTGTATTAGGATAGCACTTCAACCTAATAAGCCTAGTATGCTATTAAGGCTTTAGTTATTATAAAGTATTTTAAGGCTTTATAGTCTAAAAACACTTTTACAGTCTAATTAGTTCCTTTTAGTTTAACCCTTTAATCCTAGAAACTAAAGATAATTGCTAGTATTTCTTTATTGTAAATAGAATAGTTAAGTTTGGTGTTAGCTATAGTCTTTAAGAAGAAAGCTACTAGGTGCTACTTATTGTTAAGTTCTTACTAGGACAAGGTGCTACTTATTGTTAAGTTCTTACTAGGACAAGGTGCTACTAACAACTCTATTAGATGCATCTGTTTCTATTTGTAATAGCTATAACAAGTCGAAATAAGCAAGCATTAAGGTAGAAGCTAAATGGTTTTTAAGTTCCTTAAAGGCTTAGTAATAAGTGTTACAGCCCGGCTATAGCTGTTTACAGACTGTTATAGGTTTACAAATAAGCAGTTTGTATAGGCAGTTTGTAAGGGAAGTGTTACAAACTCAGTTAATAAGTGGCACTGTGGTGGGGTTCCATGGTCCCCTATAAAATCACATGGTTTAGGCGAGGTTTGTGACGGAGGCACTCAAGACAGGCAATATCAAGACAGTACTCTCAATTCTTAGGACAATAGATAAGGAGAGAAACTAGAATACAGATGGTGCTGCGCATCGCATATATCTCCAACCTCAAACACTAGTGCGATAACCCCCGTGACGTCAGCGTTTCAGCTGTGTCTGGGACGAACCGTCACAAGGTTGAGTTGGGTTGAGTCAGCTGATCTGGGCAATTGTTGTTCCCATGCCGGGGCACCTTGATGTATATAGCTGGTTCGGAGGACATTGTGAGGATCATCATCCGGGAAGGATTATCATCAGAAAAGGATCAGCAAGGGACGCGCGACGGACGTACGAAGCTGCCCACGGCAGGTTTGGGCAGTTTTACGGACGGTTTTACAGATATGGGCTGAGCTTTACAGACACCCGCATGGAATTTACGGGTTTATAGGACTTTACGGACACAGAGTGCAGTTGTTTCTTGTGTTGGCTACTTGTTGTGTGGTTTTGGGTCCCATCCCTTCTGCTGAGCACCTCATTGAGCGCACGTTGACCCTCCTATCGCCCTGACGATCGTGCACTGCGACGGCACACCCACCCTAGCCCTCTACAGCACTAGGACGCTGCGAATGGGTGAAGCTGATGCTATTAGTAGTCCTATAATACAAGAATCTAAAGCTGAAGGAAGAAGAAGAAGGAGACACTGGTTTACAGGCGGGTTTATATGCCCCTTACAGGTCACATATCACTTACAAGCCGTCCGTAAACCGAGTGCTAACGGGCTATAGCTAACCGCCCGTAAACCCCTATCTGTAAGGGCAGCTTTGGGCCCCTGCCCGGGCCGTTGCGGACCGTTGCCTGGTTAGCGGTCTGTAACAGGCAGTTCGTATAAGCAGTTAGCTAACAGACAGGCTGTAAGCGACATGTAACCTGTAAGGGACTATATAAACCTGCTTGTAGACTACTACATCCTCCTTCTTCCTTTTTTAGCTTTAAATTCTTATTATATAAGCTACTAATTCATTGAGTCCGCTTGCTCCTAGCCGGCGACCTTATTTTATATTAACCGAGCTATTACATTATCTAAAGCTCATCCACACTCTTCTTCCTGCAAAAGAACTCAAATATATCAACTAGAACCAGACTAGAACTTAGACCTAGAACTGCAATACTTATTGCAAGCACTAGAACTAGAACGCGAACTTATTTGCAAGGCTGGAAATCAGACTATGTCAGGCGCTAGAACGTACAGCGTATAGTTCAAGCCGCTGCACATGTTAGAACGCTACGGAGTGCGGTTTCTCCGGCCGGCTGACGCTGGCCATACTTAAAGAATGACATTCCTAGAAATAGAAAAGGTAGCGAGTAGTTCCTTGAATATCACTGTCATTCTAGAGACCTGTCTTTGCATCCCGTGATCACCCATGTGACACCAGTGTATCGTACTATAACCTGTGTTGATTCCCTACTAGAAACCCTATGAGACCGGCAGTCTTACAATTAGGTAGTCGATAAGGTGGCTTCCGGGCTTATAACCTGTCAGGTTTTAACAAATTAATAAAGCATATATATTCTATTAATTGATTGATTGTATGATATATCTAGGACTCCGTATGCTCCCCCTTAAGTGCAGCTCCCAGCCTCCTTATTTATTACCTAATCATCTAATTACGTAAGCATTCCCTGACACTGTAGATTAGCGTGAGAGCTCACGTGGTATAGACAGTTACGCGTTGTAGATTAGCGCGAGAGCTCACGTGGTGTAGACAGTTACGCTTTTAGGCATAGTACGCTTAGCCTGCGCACGAGCCGCCCCCCACCAAATTTGCCCAGCCGGACCCGACCTTTACTGCCTGTACCGCGCACTACATATACTCCTCTGAGCATTGACGTTGGCCCCCTTCTCGAGCAGCCGCTGGACGACCTGGTCGTGACCCCAAGCTGGAGCGCGGTGCCGTAGAACCCTCCCTGCACGTTGACGTCGGCCCCCTTCTTGCGTATGCGCTAAGCTTATAAACGTTATCTCCCGCTAGCGCCCGCTGCCAAATTGCGTGGTTTGGCGGGTAGCCTTATAGAGAGGTTTGGCAAATTCCTTTGAATCACTCGACGTTGCTTAGATCTCAACATAGGTCCCCCCGAGAGCTTTCCTCGGCTAGCACGATGAACTATTCGAGACCCTCTCAACGCGAAGATTTCGAGATAGTCATAATCTGCGCATTGTCACTAGAGTATAATGCTGTGTCTTCCGTTTTCGAAGAGTTCTTCGATGAAGATGGCGACCCATACGGAAGAGCAGAGGGAGATCCCAATATTTATACAACTGGTCGAATTGGCAAGCACAATGTCGTCTTGGCTCTTCTATGTCATATGGGCAAAGCCCATGCAAGCAGTGCAGCCGCCAGTATTGGTAGGAGCTACACCCGTTTGCGGTTCGCCCTCCTTGTTGGAATCTGTGGCGGTGTATCTCGAGTGGGCAAAGATGGTAAAGACGAAATCTTGCTAGGTGATGTGGTTATCAGCAAGAGTATTGTTCAATACGACTATGGAAGACAATTCTCCCATAAGTTTGTCCGTAAGAATACGGCTGAGGACAATCCTGGCAAACCAAACAAGTATGTCCGCAGCTTAGTGACTCAGCTCGAGACAGACCGAGGTCGATGGCTTCTTCAAAAAAAGACCGCCCATTTCCTCAAGGAACTCCAAGCAAGTGCCGAGTCAGAAAGTACGATTATCCTGGAGCAGAGGAGGATAAATTGTTTGAATCAAGTTATTGTCATAGACACCATATCTCCCCGACATGTGCCTGTAGGGAGGACGGTGGGACATCTTCTTCTATCTGCGACGATGCGCTCAACGCCGCTTGTGAAGAATTAGGATGCGACGAAAGTCGACTAGTGCGAAGAAAGCGACTCGAACAAAAACGGCAGTTGGAGATCGATGAAGCTCAAGAGCCTGCAATCTATGTCGGGTCGGTTGCTACGGGCGACAAAGTGATGAAGTCTGCAGAGGATCGAGATAGAATTGCCAATACGGAAGGTATCATTGCATTCGAGATGGAAGCTGGAGGTGTTTGGGAAGATGTACCTTGCATCATTATCAAAGGCGTGTGCGATTATGCGGATAGTCATAAAAACAAGAAATGGCAGGATTTTGCTGCTGCTACCGCGGCGGCTACTATGAAGGCTCTTCTAGAACGTCTTCCTCAAACGGAAAGTGGAATGATGGTTAGCTATGAATCTATTTAAATCTTCGGTTGGCTGATTAGAAAGGGTTCAGCTAACACTTCCTAGGGCGAAGAGAAGCCGCTGCGAATAGAATTATGACCCAGCCCAAAATGAGTCTTATGGCCCAAAAAGCCCAAAATCAATTACCTTTGCATCTGATCGGCCGAACCCCTGTGGTAGTAATTGACGCACGGGACAGACCTTTACGCCTTGACCTGGACACAATACAGTCACTAGAGGTCGGCAAAGAACCTTGACTCCTAAGAAGGAGGGAAGCACTGACTTATTTCCAGGTTTTTACAGAAATTCTGAAGGACAGATTCAAAGACCTAGGACTGAAGAAAATAATGCGAGGCGAGTGGTTTCTCCAGGATCACCATACTGGCCAAATCCTCGATATAACCAAGCCTTGGGGAGCACTTATGAGGGTAGGATTCCTATAAATAGCTGAGCTAAAGGTCCTAACTGCCGTAGCCTGGGCGAATACTCGACATGACCATGATATTTCGACGACGGAATGCATTGTCCATGTCAACACAATGTCCCAATTGCCAGTTCAAGAATATCGGTGATTCTCAAACACAAGTAAAGTGGTATGTATCTCAAATTGTTACTGCCTCTATAGAACTTGGCTTAAATTTGGTAGTAGTAAAAACTGCGGTATAAACTACCGCCGCATCGAAGAGATCAAAGATATGATTGTCTTGGAAGAAGGTCAAAGTACTCAAAACAGTCAAGCCTCACCAGCCTCCACCTCAACGCCCCCCTCCGCCAGCTCCCCGAATCGCCAGAATGAGAAGCTTCCCACATCCTTTCCACGATCTAGACCACCGCCGAAGCCTCAAGACGAAGAAGACGACATTGGTAGTTACAGCCGTGTGCAGATCATTGACACCAGCTTTCGGATCCAAAAAGTTCGCAAGGGCAAAGCTCTGCCAGGCATGCTGCTGACCCCGCAGGATTTAAAAGACCTAGAAAGACTTGCAGCCTACCTAGCAACGATTTATGGTCTACATGAAGAGGACTGCCTGGTCGTCCTTCAGGAGATGCCCGATATCTTAGCAGAGCAGGCTGAGCAACTTGCGTCCTTCAAGGACTATTATTCCCAAGACGAGATCCACCCTGGCGACAAAGTTGCCACACTTTGGGCATACCAGCCAAGAGCTGCAGACGAATTCTTACTCGAGCGTGGGGATATGCTCAAAGTCGTGGGAGTCTGGGATGATGGCTGGGGGACAGGCGTCATGTTGAATGAACGCGCAGATGATTGGGACGCGAAGCGGAACACCCAACGTGACAGCGGGGTATCAAGCGGTTTCGGTCGTCGAGAGTCATCGCCACCGGTGAGCGGAGAGATCAAAGCATTCCCTCTTGTCTGCGTCTGCCTTCCCGAATACTGGAGGAAAACCATCGAAGGCGATGGATAGACCGAATCCGGGATGAGAGCCGCCCCAGTTGTTACATCAACATGATCACCCCGTTCATATAGTCCCCTGGATTTTCCAGCTGGCATGGCTTTATGAGCTGGCGTTCTTCTCGGCATTTGCGTTTAGGGATTTATCACGGGCTACGTAGTACCCTTCTAATACAGCGCGACCTCTTGCAGGACGCCTTGTAAAGTCATTCAAATTCTCTCCAACCATACACGCAAGCAATCGACGGCTGCCTATTTCTGGGCTCATTAGTACGCAAGGGGGTTGACAAAAATGACGAACCGCTTATGTAAGAATAGCGGTGTACACTAACACTACGACTGAAAATTTTATAGAATCAATTGTAAACTGTAGAATACTATGGCTCGTGTCCGGAAAAGTGATAGTATTAAGTGGCTGACACCTAAAAAGGCTAGGTTTCAAGCGTTAGTAGAGAGTGCAGGGTGGTCGCATCGCCGAGCAGCGAAGGAGGTTGGAGTTCCACGTTCTACAACTACAAAATGGCTGCGGAAAGACACTAATCGTCGGACTAGAATGCTTAGGTCTGGAAGGCCTCCAATGATATCCCAAGATGAGCTTGAAGCTATTGATAAGTGGTTTCCTGGATACTATGAACACCGGGCATCAGATTTGCAAGATATCATAAATCAGTTCAACCTTCACTGCTCTGAAGCAACCTTATTCCGGGCCCTTGCAAAACTTGGATATCATCTCCATATCCCAGAGACTAAGGAGTAGTTATCACCTAAAAATAAGGAACAGCGACTGCAGTTTGCTTTAAAACATCAAAGAAAGAAGAAGCAGTTTTGGAGGCGTAGAATCTATCCTGATAAGTCATCTTTCAACACACAGATCATGCGGCGATTGCGAATTTGGAGAAAGAGAGGAGAGAGGTTTAGATTGGATTGTATTCAGTTTACTTTCCATTAAGGGCGAAAGTCTTTTATGGCTTGGGGCGCAATTGGATATAATTTTAAATCCAACCTTGTGATTCTTACGACTGAAAGGAACGCAAAGGGCTTTACCTAAAAGGGCTATGAACGCCAAATCCTTCGCATTGAGCTTTCAGATATTGCCAAAGTGAAGAAAATGGGCAAGGGACGCTCTGATTTCTTCTGTGTTAAGGACAATTCCCGGGTTCATAGAAAGAAAGGCACAGAGCGAAATAGAGATCTTTGCAATAAAGTAAGGGTTGAATGCTTTATTTATTCAATTGACTGGCCTCCAAAGAGTCCAGATTTGAACCCAATTGAGAATGTGTGGCGTGTTATAAAGTAGAAGTTGCAAAATGGGAAGCCACGTGGTGGGTGGAGTTTGGAAAATTTGAGGTCGGCTGTTTTGGATATTTGGGAACATGAAATCACCCCTACAATTTACAACAAATGGATTAACGAGCTGCTTGAACGTATACAGGCAGTAATTGATAGGAAGGGTGGTGTAACTAAATATTAAATCAATTGAAGTAGGTTTAGTAGGAATTAATAGAGTGGTTCTTCATTTTTGTTAACATCTACCGTACAAGCCTTTTTATTCTTAGATCTAGTAGATATAGAGGAGCTAGAGTCGTACGATGAAGAGGAAGCGAATAGAGAGCTTACAGATAAGGAGGCAAAGAAGGCGAAGTTTAAGCTCTTAGGACCCCTTGGCAAAGCACACAATATCGTGGTTCATATGCGTAGTTCAAGTGGTCGTGCGGAGCAGTTTAAGAAGCTAGCAGGCAGGATGATCCTAATAGATAATCGTACGAGGTGGAATAGCTGGCGCAATATGCTTGAGGTTCTACTTAAGGAGAAGGCTCACGTAGACAAGTATTGTGAAGACTTTGAGCATGAGCTTTAAAAGGATCTACTCGACTTTACTGACAAGAAGAAGCTTTATACGATCAATAACTTCCTTCAGCCTTTTACTAGTAGAACTCTCTTCACTAAAGGAAACTCTATTGATCATACGCTCTTCACAATAGATGTTTTAATTAAGCATATCCAGATTATAATTGTAAGCCCCTTACCTTCTCTCCTTCTACCTAGCTAACTTTTATACTAGGATGGCTATAAAGGGAAGAGAGACAAAGAGAGTAAAGACTTCTTAGCCCGGCTTTATAAAGCACACGAGGTTCTTGATAAGTACTATCAGACGACAGATATGTCTCCTATTTACACTGCGGCTTTAATTTTAAATCTTAAGCGTCGTACGAGGTATATTCAAGCTAACTGGAAGTGTGAGTGGAGAAAGCCTGCCTTGGAAAGCGTCTAGACACTGTGGGAGACATATAGAGAAGTCAAGATCCCTATTCCTACTACTACCCCCTTCTCGTACGATAAGCACAATTAAGAGGAGCCTAAAGAACTTGATTCTTTTAGTCGCATTGCATTGACTCTTAATATACAAGCTAGGCCAGCTAGTTAAGACGAGTATGAAGACTACAATATAGCAGAGTCGTACGATCCTAGTATAAAGGGGGCTCAACGAGTCTCGGGACACTTACGCTACAGTCCCATCGGACTGTCCCGGATATCTCCGAGCAGGCGGTGAGCAGCAACCAGCCACCTAATTAGTAGGGAAGTTGCTTTACTGCTACTGCGATGAGATCGAGTATGTAGTTGTTAACATATGAAGGCATTCCTACCTACCTAAATATTAGTATTAGCATAAATTCAATTATTTTAACCATGGAACCTATCTTCGCAGAGTCTGCTAGTAAGACTGTGACCCCTAAGCTTCGTTGACAGCTCGATGCTGCTGTCGCCAGCCTCCCACCTGCCTACTGCCTTAATCCTACAAAAGATGAGCTTGCCGACTCTTAAGAAGCTGCCTTTGTTCGCCTTTAGGACTGGGCTTTTACGAAAGGCTTCGCTCTTATCACTAAATCTGCGAAGACGCATAACGGACAGGTAGTCCGCGCATATATTAAGTCTGTTCATTATAAGAAAGAGACAAGGAACACTAGAAAGCTTGCAGAGGGAGAGTGGGAGCGAGCGCAAACGAGGACACAAGCAAATGGCTGCAAGTTCTCTATTGGTATATACTACACTAAAGCTGCTAGCTGCTAGAGGATTTAGAGTAAGAACTTACTCTACAACCATGCCCCAAATCCAGATCCTTTTCAGTATTACTAAAACTAAGATAAAAGACTAGGATGGGCAAATGCACTTGCAACTGCCTTATCTTATTATAGGGTTGTTGGCTATAAGGACTATGCTGCTATCCTCAAAAAGAGCGGCTTGCTTGAGATAGGAAAGAAGAAGTTCTACAACTTACAGCAAAAGGAAGGGGAAGGGAAACTTACAAGGTAGGAGGAGCTTGAGCTAATGCTTGAGATGCTTAAGGAGGAAGACGTTCATATACGAATTAGGGCGGAATACACTACAAATGCTTATAGTAACTGTATTAGTTAAGTCATTAAGGATCTCTTTTGGATGTCTTTAGAGCAAATCAAAATGGCTTGACGCTTTACAAGTAGCTTTATGTATAAAACAGATGCTACTTTTAACATTAATAGCCTTAAGCTTCTACTAAGCGTTTTAGTAGGTATTAACAACTATAAGAAGACTTTCCCTATAGCTTTCTACTATATTACCTTTAAAGCTGTAGTGTCTTTTAGATTTATAACAGATGAGTTAACTGATCTTGCCTTTTACAACTATCTTAAGCTAGATGTTATTGTTAGAGACTTCTTTAAAGGACTTAGGGCAGCTTGTGCAGTAAAAGCTGCTTTTAATCTTAGCCTTACTAAGATTATAAAGGAGGTATTAGTTTGCCTACTAGAAGAGGACAAGGAGATGCTAAATGCAGTTTAAGTAGTTGTTTGTAAGGAGCTTGGGTCTCCTTAAGCTGTTGTCTTATAGCTTTACAAGTAGCATGCTGTTCAAGCTATTAAGAGAAGGCTAATTGCTGCTAGGAGGTATTTAAAAGAAAGGAGAAAAGAACTTGCCTTAATAATTTAGGACTAAGTGATAGCTTTATTTATTAAAGCCCTTAATAAATGTTGTGCAAAGCTTATTAAAGCTTTACATAGCAAGGAAGCTAAGTATATTTAAAGCTACTACCAGCTAAAAGAGCAGCAATTCTGTTAGGCTTATACCCAAGCTCTTCTTAATCTTAGTGTTTATATAACGCAATATAGAGAGAGCTACTATGTAGTAGTAAAAGCTTATTTGACAGTTAATACGCTTATCTCTCAAGCTGTTCAAACTATTATTAAGCAGACTAAAGAGCTTAGTTGACGCTATAACACTAAGATTAATTGACAGCGTTAAATAACGCTTTAAATCCTTAACAATGCAGCCTTCTCTACTGTTAAAAAGAAGCTTACACATTATACCTTAAAGCTAGCAATTCCAGAGTGGTCTGCTACGAAGAGGCTAGCAGATGACATCAAAGAGGGAAAAGAAGAGCTCGAATTTGACCTTAATAAAGGCTGTACACTTAGCTGCTAATTGCTAGTAACATTTGCCTTGCCTTGTAAGCATTAGATATATATAAGTATTATAGAAGAAGCTCCCCTTCTACTATTCCTCTTTCATCTATGTTAGCATCTTAATGGCCTAGCTGTTCTTTATAGCTGCTAGGTTATAACTTAGGATCTTAAGCTTAAGATAGCTCCTACATCTCTTATACACTATCACGATAGTGATTGGTATGCTAGTCGAAGACTACAACTTGCAGAGGAATTTGCACTTGCAGTTTTTAAGCAAATAAAGGCTTTGCTACTAGGAATAGCAGAGTCTTTTGCGAAATCCTTTGTTAAAGGGATAGAGAGTTTACTTGCTCAGCAAGAAAAGCAGCTAGCTAGTAGGAAGGAGTTCCCTCTTGTACTGCTAGAACTACTAATTGAAGAGACTCCTCTTTAATACAGAAAAGGAAAACGTAGAGCAATAACAGGGCTTAAAGTGTCACGAACAGGTGTTTCTATGCATCAGCGGAACGCCTACTACTGTGCAGACACTCTATATTCGACGAGAATTTAAACTAAGGAAGAAAGAAGAGAAGAGGACTCAGGGGTAATCTATCTGACAGCGCACGGCCCCGTC
>Ga0335074_10007786_pt1 | contig 14863 bp, 16 predicted proteins | sample Lox_Sample_23_FD_206715 | JGI IMG/M metagenome (GOLD analysis project Ga0335074, IMG submission 206715) | Soil microbial communities from Loxahatchee National Wildlife Refuge, Florida, United States - Lox_Sample_2.3 | ecosystem: Environmental > Terrestrial > Soil > Wetlands | place: USA...
TGCCCTCGTCGAGTTCGGCGTCGCCGGCGAGCGCGATCATCCGGCCGGGCTCGCTGCCTTCCGGCGCTAGGCCGTGCAGCCGCACGTAGTCCTGCACCAGCGAGGCGAACAAGGTCACCCCGACCCCAAGCCCGACCGAGCCGGTCGAGAAGTCGACGATGCGGTCGCCGTCCTTGCTGCGCGACGGATAGGCCTGGGCGCCGCCGAGCGCGCGAAAGCGTTCGAGCTTGTCGCGGCTCTGGTGTCCGAGCAGGTACTGGATCGCATGAAAGATCGGCGCCGCGTGCGGTTTGACCGCGACCCGGTCCTGCGGGCGCATCACATCGAGATAGAGCGCCGTCATCAACGTCGCCACCGAGGCGCTCGACGCCTGGTGCCCGCCGACCTTGAGCCCGTCGCGGCTCGGCCGGAGGTGGTTGGCGTTGTGGATCATCCAGGTCGAGAGCCACAATATCTTCTTTTCGAGCGCCTGGAGCAGCGCGAGCCGCTCCGCGCCGCCGATAGCACCGGGCATGGCCTCTGCCGTTCGCGTGCGTAGGGTGGTACGATCCGCCATCGATGATTAAATACACTGCCGCGCCCATATCGGCGAGATAGAGCGAAAGCATATGAGCGATACCCCCACCGAAACCGGCGAGCGCACCATCACGCTGACCGCGAGCGCCGCCAAACGCATCGCCTTTCTGCGCGAGCAGGAACAGGTCGGCGACGCCAATCTGCGCATCGCCGTCTCGGGCGGCGGCTGTTCCGGCTTTCAGTACGGCCTCAGCTTCGACGATCAGACAAACCCCGACGACCGCGTCTTCGAGCGCGACGGGGTCGGCATCGTCATCGACGATGTCTCGCTCGACCTGCTCGCCGGCGCCGAGGTCGATTTTGTCGAAGACCTGATGGGCGCCGCGTTCCGCATCAACAACCCCAACGCCGCCTCGTCCTGCGGCTGCGGCAACTCCTTCGCGATCGCCTAGCCGCCCTCGTCATTCCGAGGCGCACAGCGCAGGGCCAACCCGCCAGTCGCCGGACGGCGGCTTGTGCCGCTATTCGGCCCCTGTGGTGAGGGCCGACCCGGGGGGTCACCCCGGCGAGTAGACAGCAAACTTTCGCCGATAACCACGCCAGGGACGAAAGCACTTTAGCTCCCCCTTGGCGGCAAGTTCATTGACCTCTTGAAACTAAAATCGGCCGCTCCTAAATCCGGCTCGCCAGAGGCCCATTTTGGCTCTGGCGACGATCGTTTCCCATGTTGCTCAGCGGAGGACGTGGCAATGACTGTCGAAACTCTTTCCACATTTCCGTCGCCCAACGAGATCGCAAGGCTGACCTTGCGGTCAATGACGCCGCCCGACCAAAGTCGGACGCCTAGTCAAAGGTTCGTGGTTCGAGAGACCGAACCGCGGCCGGAGGAGTCGCCACCGGTTCGGTGGCCTCGGGTTTTCCCGGGCCTCTAGCTCCACCTGTAATCCATCATTGAACTGGTGCCGCTGAGCAGGCTGCTCGGCGCCTTGTGCGCATGAGAAGGGCTCACGGCCCAAAGAGGAGTAAGGCTTATGGCAACCTTCTTCGATCCATTCGACGGCTTGCTCCAATTTCAGCAGGCGCTCGACTCGTTCCGCACGAGCGGTTGGCTCGGTGCCGGCCCCAGTGCTGGCGGCGGCTACCCGCCGATCAACATCTTCCGGAAAGGCGATGATGTGGTCGCCATCGCCGAGGTGCCCGGCATCAGCAAGGCCGATCTGGAGCTCCAGGTGCTCGGCAAAACCGTTCGCATCGCCGGCCGTAAGGCCGTCGAGTACGGCGATAAGGCGAGTCTGCACCGCCGCGAGCGTCTCGCGGGACGTTTCGACCGGGCTTTCACCATTCCGTTCGAGATCGACGCCGATCAAGTGAAGGCGGAATGCCGGGATGGGATGCTGGCGCTCTATTTGCGCCGGGCGGAACGCGACAAACCCAAGTCGATTGCCGTGGCTTGACGCAAGCAAAAGGGAATGGAGGTGAAAATGGCTGCATCTCAAGCGCTTGAGGTTCAGGAGAAAAAGGAGCTGGCCTCGAAGGACGAAAAGACGGTTCCGGCGCGGTACTACGTGCCGCCGACAGACATTTTCGAAACCGAGGACTCCCTGACAGTGGTGATGGAGCTCCCGGGCGTCGAGAAGCAGGCGATCGACGTCAATGTCGAAAACGACGTTCTACGGATCGACGCCCGGATCGACTTCACCAAGTATGAAGGGCTTGAGCCTCTCTACACCGAGTACAACGTTGGTCACTTCGCCCGGTCCTTCACGCTGTCCAACAAGGTGGACCAGCAGCAAATCAGCGCCCAGCTCAATGACGGCGTGCTGACCCTGACGCTCAAGAAGGCAAAGGAGGCCCTGCCGCGACGAATTGCGGTCGGTTGACCGAGAGCACTGGCGGAGGGGCCACGAGTTTGCTCGTGCGGCCCCTCCGAACGGTGTCGCTGTGGAAGAAGGAGAAAACGAGGCCTGCCATGTCGTTCCCCGATCCTCGGGTTGCCAATGTTCGGATTCCGAAAGATGCGTCGCTCGGCGCGACCATGAACAAAATGCGCGTGTGGCTCGATAAGAAGAAGATCCAGCCCGCTCGCTGGGAGGCGATGGCCGACGCTAAAGGGTTCACCATCACGATCGCGTTTCAGCGCGACCATGAGAGCGAACTATTTCGTCAACAATTCGCTGAAAACGAATGATGAGAGTTCACATCAAGCCACGACCTACCGGCGCCTCCCTACGGGCTGCCTCCGGCGCATAGCCGACCTCGCATAGTCGACCGGAAAATTGCCATAATCATATTTTATCGTTGCTGTTTTCGCCTCACCTCGGTGAGGCCGGGACAACCGCGAGGATCATCCATGCCGAGCGAGCCGCCAGGTAAGCTGGCTGTAAATCCGCTGATAAAACAGCGAAGGGAGCGTAAGCCCCGGGGATCGGGGCGGCCGTTTCAAAAAGGGCAATCGGGCAATCCGGCCGGGCGGCCGGCGGGATCGCGCAGCGCCGCGACCCGGCTCGCCGAGGCGATGCTCGCCGACGCCGCGCCCGAGATCACCCGCACCACTTTGCAGCGCGCCTATGCCGGCAGTGACAGCCTGCTCAAGGCGGCGTTTCAGAAGGTCACGCCGGCCCGGCCGCGCACCGTCGCGGTTCCGCTGCCCGAGATCGCCACCGTCGCCGATCTCGTCCCGGCGCTCGCCGCGGTCACCCGCGCCGTCGCCGATGGCGAGATCACCCCTTACGAAGCCGGCGAGCTCGCGCGCCTCATCGAGACCACGGTGCGGGTCGGCGAGCTCGCCGATTTCGACCGCCGCCTCGCGGCCTTGGAGCGCCTGGTCGAGGACGCCAAACAGGAGCCGCCTACGGAGTTTGACCATGCTTAGCCGGCTTCAGAAATTCGAGCGCCGTCTCGCCGCGCTTCACGCCGCGTTCGGCGCCTTGTCGGCCGACGACGACAGGGAACGCGCGCGCCGCGAGCATAACGAGCTGCTCGCCGCGATGGCGCGCGCCGGCCTCGAACATGCCGGAATCGATCCCAACGAGGCCGCCACGCTGCGCCATCTCGAAGAGCCGGAGCCGCAACCAAAGCCGTTTGTCCACCCGCTGCGCCGCCTCGCCGAGCGGGAAAAACCGCGTCCGCTGATCGACTTTCTCTACGATATGACGCGCCGCTATCACCAAGGCCCGGCGCCCAATTTGCGCAGCGCCTCGGTGCTGCAGCTCATCGGCTATTACTGCTTTGGCGACGGCTGCCCCCGGGACATGGCGCCCGAGGCCCTGGCGTGATCGCCCCGCCTGGGTCCGCGACTCGTTCGCGGGGCCGGGTGGTTGAACATCGACCGACAACTGCAACCAAGTTGGCGTAGTTAACGTATCGGTCATGTTTATCGTTCCAACCGAAAGGCGATCTTCTATGAACATTATCCTCAAGGGCGCGGCCGTTGTGGCCGTGATGGCATTCGCGACCCCGAGCTTCGCGCAGGTATCCGAGATGTTGAACAGCGCCGAGCTTTGCCGCATCGCGGCGACGCAAGCGCCCCCAGGCACCGCGCCCGTTCCGGGTTATCCTTGCCTGTATCCGTACGCGTGGGCCTATCCGTATTACTACGGGTACCCCTATTTGTACCCCTACGCCGCTCCGACCGCCTACCCCGGCCCGAATGCTGGCACGCCCTTCGCTCCCGCCGAAATCGTCAAAGGGAACGGCGGAAGCTGGCATTGGGAAAACCACGCTTATCAGTGGCACCCCGATCACACCTAATTTCTTCGGCGTTTGGCAGCGCGGGGCATTTTCCCTCGTGCTGCCGTCGGCCCGAATGCGGGTGATTCCGCCCGACGCGCTTAGTCATGCATCGCTGACCAGTTCGCGCCGGTACCCGCTTGCAAAGCCCCGACGTGACCCACCATCGCCATTGCGAGGAGCGACGCGACGAAGCAATCTCCTTCAGCCTTGGCCCCTGACGGCGGGAGATTGCTTCGTCGCCCTGCGGGCTCCTCGCAATGACGACAAAGGGTATGAGCCATGAAAATCGCCAGCTGGAATGTCAATTCGGTAAAGGTCCGGCTGCCGCATTTGATGGATTTCCTCAAGAACGCCCAGCCCGATGTGCTGTGCCTGCAGGAGATCAAGTGCCTCGCCGACGATTTCCCGCGGCTCGAAGTGGCGACCCTCGGCTACAAGGTCCAAGCGCTGGGACAACGCGCCTATAACGGCGTCGCGCTGCTCTCGAAGGAGCCTGCGCGCGACATCGTCTTCGGCCTGCCCGGCGACGACGGCGACGACCACGCACGCTATCTCGAGGCAACCTTTGGCCCGCCGGGTGCGCAGGCGCGGATCGCCTCGATCTATCTGCCCAACGGCAACCCGTCGGGCACCGAGAAATTCACCTACAAGCTCGGCTGGATGGACCGGCTGAATGCCCATGCCGAGGGCCTGCTGCGCCGCGAGATTCCGTTCGTGCTGGCCGGCGATTACAACATCTGCCCGACCGACGACGACGTCTACGACCCGGTCGGGTTCCGCGACGACGCGCTGTGCCGGATCGAGGCGCGGGCGCGGTTCCGCTCGCTGCTCCACCACGGGCTCGTCGACGCCTATCGCGTTTTCCATCGCGAGCCGCACAAATACACCTATTGGGATTACCAGGCCGGGCGCTGGCAGCGCGACGAAGGCTTGCGCATCGACCATCTGCTGCTGTCGCCGCACGCCGCCGACCGAGTGGTCGGCTGCGACATCGACAAGTCGCCGCGCGCCAAGGAGCGCGCCTCCGACCACACGCCGATCTGGTGCGAGCTGGCGGGTTAGCCGTGTTTGGGGGGAGCGGGGCCGGAGCCGAAGCTGGGCCGGAAGGCCCAGCACACTTGATCTAATGCAGCCGCCGCGTCGCCGCTTGGTCGAGGAACGCCGCCGCCTCCGGCTCGATGTCGTCGAAGCGCACGACCGTGTTTCCGGTGATCGTGTCGGTGCGCAGGATTTCGCCCGAAAAGGCGAAGGCGCACGCCAGCCCCGGCAGGGCGATCCAACCCTCGACGGGCCTGCCGACCGGCATGCCTTCGCACACGCCATCGAGATGGACGCCGCCGGTCGAGACGTCGAGCGAGCGAAAAATCTCGCACTCGACGATCACCTCGAACGTCGGCGCCATGTAGCGGCGCTGCCGTCGCAAGTCAGCTCTGTCCAGGTTTTTGGCCACCGCTGTCATGGGCGGACATTCGCCGGACATCGCTCGAAAATCCATCAAATTGATCGTTAATCAGGAGAGGTCGGTCTCCAGGTGTTCAACCTGCGGCTCTATTATTGCAGTCTTGCCGGTCTCGGACTCGACCATCGGGGTCAGCGCGAGCACCCGGTCGCCGGTCTCGAGGCCGGCGAAATCATGGATCAGCGTCAACCTGCCGTCGCGCGCAACGGCGATCGGGATGGCGAGGGGCGGCGGCTCGGTTGCACGCGCGCCTTGCACCCGGTACTCGGCGATCCCCAGCTCCTGGCCGTCGAGCGTGATGCGGCCGCGCGCTCCCGGCATGCGCGCCAGTCCGGCGAAGGCGGGCGCCGCGAGCGCCGCCGCCGAATAGGTCGTGCGGAAATCGAAATGCCGGGCGATCGATGCGGCGAAGCTGGCGTCGGCGATACGCAGCACGATCGGCATGTTCGGGTTGCGGGCGCGCGCACCGAGCGCGATTTCGAGGTTCAGCGTGTCAAAATTGGTCAGCGCCACAAGGCTGTGCGCCGCATCGAGATTGCACAGGTCGAGCGTGTCGTCGCGGCTGGCGTCGCCGGTCAGCAGATCGAAGCCGAGATCGCGCGCCCGTTCGACCATCGCGGCATCCGGCGTCGCCTCGACCACGACGAGCGGTTTGCCAAAGCCGAGCAGCAGCTCGATCACCCCGGCGCCGATGCTGCCCGCGCCGCAAACGACGATATGCCCGCGCCGGCGAATCCGCCGCAACCCCTGCGCCCGCACCCATTGCGCGCGGGTCAGCATCGACGAGGCGATGGCAATAAAAATGCCGGTGAACACCACGCCGGACAGCATCAGCACCATCGCCATGACGACATCGACGACATCCTTGCGGTCGGGCGTGATGTCGCCGTAGCCGGTCGTGGTCATTGTCGACAGCACGAAATAGGCGGCGGTCAGCCAGTCGACATGGAACGTCGCGCGGAAATGCTCCACCCCGACGCAAAAAATCGCGAAGACCGCCGCGGCGAACGACCAGAGATACGGGTTGGCTCGGATGAAGCGCCAGCGGCTGGATCTCGGGGGCGAATGGATGCGGAGATCGGTCGGCGCCTCCTCGCTCTTATCGGGCGCCGGCACCGTTGCCATCAGTTTTTCGACGGTGCCGTAGAGGCACAGCCGGGCATGCCGCGGGATGCGCGCATCGCGGCTGATGGCGGTGTCGCCGTCGACCGCAACCACCCGCGCACCCAGCGCCGCCTCGGCCTCGGCAATACTGCGCCCGGCGACGGCATCCTCGACCGCGATCCGTTCGACAAATCCGGTCAGCGGGCCATCCGGCTCGGGAAATTGCAGGCCGCGAAAGCATGTCGGGTCGAGCGCGGTCGCTGCATAACTTGCCGCCGAATGCCAAGCCAGCGACAGCACCGCGCAGTCCGGCAGGTTTTGCTCGATCTTGTGGGCGAGCGTTCGGTTGAACTGGCGCAGCACGATACGGATGCGCGGATTGGCGTCGCGCGCCAGCAGCGCCGCATGCAGGTTGAGCTGGTCGTCGCGCGACACCGCGATGATCGTTTCGGCCCGGTGCACGCCGGCGCGCTCCAGCGCATCGCCGTGATGCGGCAGGCCGCTGATCAGCCTGGCGCCGATGGCCGCGACCGACTTCGTGAATTCCTCGTTCGCCGGGCCCAGCACCGTTACCTGATGGCCGGGCAATCGCAGGACCTCGGATGCAGTGCTCAACGCCAGAGCATCGTCGCCGAGGACGAGCGTCAACGGCCCGTCGGGGGCGGCGACGCGTCCCCTGCTCACTCGCGGTCGCCAGCGTGCGGCGGATAATGATACGACTGGCCCGCGCTATCCTCGACCCGCCAGCCCTCGCCATCGCGATGCAGCCAGCATGGCCCCACCGGCACTTTGCCGTGCCCGCCCGGGATATCGAGCACATATGTCGGCTGACAGAGTCCGGAGGCGCGGCGACGCAGCTCGCGCATCAATCCCTGTCCTTCGGCAATGTCGCTCCGGAAATGGCTGGTGCCGCGCGCCAGATCGGGATGATGCAGGTAATAGGGCTTGACCCGCATCGCGACGAGCGCGCGGAACAGCTGTTCCAGCACCGCCGCGTCGTCATTGACGCCACGCAGCAGCACGCTTTGCGACAGCACCGGGATACCGGCGCGGACGATACGGCCAACCGCTGCCTTGGCGGCGTCTGTCAGCTCGCGCGGATGGTTGGCATGGATGACGACATAGACCGCCTTCTCCGCCGCCAGCGCCTTGATCAACGCAGCCGTCATCCGCTTTGGATCGACGATCGGCACGCGGCTGTGGAAGCGGATCACCCGGACGTGCTCGATCGCGGTCAGCGCCCCGACGATCGCCGCGATCCGGCGCGGCGTCAGCAGAAGCGGGTCGCCGCCGGTGACAATAACCTCCCAGATTTCCGGCCGCCCGCGGATGTAGCCAAAGGCGCGCTCGAGCGCCGCGCGGCCCAGCACCTTGCCGCGCCCGCCGATCTGCTCGCGGCGGAAGCAATAGCGGCAATAGACCGGACACACGAGGCTCGGTTTCAAGAGCACCCGGTCCGGGTAGCGATGGACGATCCCCGGCACCGGCGACCAGCGCTCGTCGCCGATGGGATCGGCTTGTTCTTGCGGCGACGTGTCGAGCTCCGCTTCGCTCGGGACGAATTGCGCGGCGATCGGATCAGCGGGATCGGCGAGGTCGATGAGCGCCGCGACCTCCTCGGTCAGCGCCACCTGAAACCGCGCCGCGACCCGCTGCAGCTCGCCGAGCCGCTCTGGCGCGACCAGGCCGGCATCGACGAGGTCGCCGGCGCCCAGTGTCACACCGCCCCCAGGCGTTCGTATGCGGCTTTGAGGCGATCGCGGTCGCGGCGGGTGTCGGCTTCGCGCTCGCGCTGTTCTTCGACGATCTCGGGCTTGGCCTTGGCGAGAAAGCCGGGGTTGCCGAGCTTGGCGGCGAATTTGGCGAGATCGGCGTCGAGCCGGCCGATCTCCTTACCGAGCCGCGCTTTTTCCTGACCGAGGTCGACGACGTCATCAAGCGGCAGAATCAGAGTCGCGCCCTCGACAATAACCGAGACGCTGCCGGCGGGTGCCTCGTCGACTTCATCCCAATCACTACTGTCCAGCCGAGCCAGCCTTTCAACGTGATTAAGATTCGAACCAAGCCAGTGCCGCGCATTGGGATCGGCGTCATTCTTGATCTGCAAGTGCACTCGCGCCGCAGCCGGAACGTTCATCTCCGAGCGCACGCCGCGGATCGCCGAAATCGCCGCCACCACCCAATCCATCTCGGCGGCGCTGTCGGGATCATGAAGATCGGGCGGCAAATCCGGCCATGTCGCCGTCAGCAACAGCCCCGCATCCTTGCCGCCGAGCTGCGACCACACCTCCTCGCTCACAAACGGCATGATCGGGTGCAATAGGTGGACGATCTGCGCCAGCACCCAGCCGATCGTCGCCTTCGTCTCGGCCTGCGCCGTCGCGTCGCTGCCCTGCAAAATCGGCTTCGAGAATTCGAGATACCAGTCGCAAAACGTGCCCCAAACAAAGGCGTAAAGCCGGTTGGCCGCGTCATCGAAGCGGTAGGCTTCGAGCGCCTGGGTCACCGCCATCGCGCAGTCGCGAGCGGCGCTGACGATCCAGCGGTTCACCGTCTCCTTGCAGCCGCGCGGCTCGAAGCCGGGGCCGAACGCGGCGCCGTTCATCTCGGCGTAGCGCGCGGCATTCCACAGCTTGGTGACGAAGTTGCGATAGCCCTCGACCCGGCTCTCGGCGAGCTTGATGTCGCGCCCCGGCGCGGCCAGCGCCGACAAGGTAAAGCGCAGCGCGTCGCAGCCGTAGCGGCCGATGAGATCGAGCGGGTCGATGATGTTGCCGCGCGATTTCGACATCTTCTGGCCGCGCTCGTCGCGCACCAGCGCGTGGATGTAGACCGTGCGGAACGGCACCTCTCCCTTGAAATGCAGCCCCATCATCATCATCCGGGCGACCCAGAAGAAGATGATGTCGAACCCGGTCACCAGTACGTCGCCAGGATAGTAGCGCGCGACTTCCGGCGTCAGCTCGGGCCAGCCGAGGGTGGAGAACGGCCACAGCGCCGACGAGAACCAGGTGTCGAGCACGTCATTGTCGCGGCGCAGCGCGACGCCTTCGCCGAACTTGGCTTCGGCCTCGGCGCGGGCCTCCTCTTCGCTCTCGGCGACAAAGACCGTGCCGTCCGGTGCGTACCAGGCCGGGATCCGGTGTCCCCACCACAGCTGTCGCGAGATGCACCACGGCTGGATGTTGCGCATCCATTCGAAGAACGTATTCTCCCATTGCCGCGGCACAAACACGGTCTGCCCGGTCTCCACCGTCTTGATCGCCGGCTTTGCGAGCACCTTGGCGTTGCAGTACCACTGATCGGTGAGCCACGGCTCGATGACGACCCCGGAGCGGTCGTGGTGCGGCACCATCAGCGTGTGGTCGTCGACCTTTTCGATGAGCCCTACGGCTTCGATATCGGCCAGCACCTTCTTGCGCGCCTCAAAACGCAGCAGCCCGCGATAGGCTTCCGGTGCGTTGTCATTGAGCCGTGCGTCCGCATCAAAGATGTTGATCAACTCGAGGCCGTGCCGGCGGCCGACCTCGAAATCGTTAAAATCGTGCGCCGGGGTGATCTTGACCGCGCCCGAGCCCATTTCGGGGTCGGCATATTCGTCGGCGACGATCGGGATCAGCCGGCCGACCAGCGGCAGGCGCACCTTCTTGCCGACGAGATCGGTGAAGCGCGCATCCTCCGGATGCACGGCGACGCCGGTATCGCCGAGCATGGTCTCGGGCCGGGTCGTCGCGACCACAATGTAGCGACCGTCCTCGCCATCGATCGGATAGCGGATGTGCCAGAGCTGGCCTTTGGTCTCGCGGCTGTCGACTTCGAGGTCGGAGATGGTCGTGTGCATCTCCGGGTCCCAATTGACGAGGCGCTTGTCGCGATAGATGAGGCCCTCGCGATAGAGCTGGACAAACACCTTGCGCACCGCGGCGGCGAGACCGGGGTCCATCGTGAAGCGCTCGCGCGGCCAATCGGGCGAAGCGCCGAGCCGGCGCAGTTGATTGACGATCGTGCCGCCGGACTCCGCCTTCCACTCCCAGACGCGCTCGATGAACATCTCGCGGCCAAGGTCGTGCTTGTTGATCTGTTTGTCGGCGAGCTGGTTGGTGACGACGATTTCGGTGGCGATGCCGGCATGATCGGTGCCCGGCTGCCACAGCGCGTCGCGTCCGCGCATCCGCTCGAAGCGGATCAGAATATCCTGCAGCGTGAAGGTCAGCGCGTGGCCCATGTGCAGGCTGCCGGTCACATTCGGCGGCGGCATCATGATCGTATAGGGCCGCTTCGCGCTCTCGGGATCGCAGGCGAACCCGCCCGAGGCTTCCCATGCCGCGTATTGCCGAGGCTCGACCTCGTCCGGCCGATAGGTCTTGTCGAGGGGCATGTCGAACTATGGCGCCGTCGGGCGGATGCCGCTAACCACTCGGGCGATTTCCGCCCGAACCAGCCGCTCGACCAATGCCGGCAGGTTCTCGTCGAGCCAGGCTTGCAGCATCGGGCGCAGCGTCTCGCGCACCAGTGCGTCGAGCGCATCGCCGCCTGCCTCGCCGCGGGAGATGCCGGCGAGCTGCGCGAACGAGGCCGCCACCGCATCCGACGCCGCGTCCGAGACGAGATGCGGTTCCGGCTCCGCCCCCGGCTGGTCACGGCGCGGCGGCACGGGCTCGATGCGGCCGTCAGGCGGGACCGGCACCGGCGCTTCGGGCGATACCACCGCAACCGGTGCGATATGCCGCACCGAGCCGTCATCATTGAGCGCCTCTGTCAGCTCGAGGACGTCGCTGGCCGCGCGCAACCGCGGCGGGAGATGCGTCACCACGTCGCTATCCTCGGCGAGGATGCGACGGATCGAAGCCAGAATTTCGTCCATCGACGGTTCCGGCGAAGCATTCCTATCGGACATGAACCACCTAGCGCCCGCACATTGGGGGAATCGCCCTTAACATGTGGAATCGGGGCGCGAGGTGCAACAGCGCCTATTCTTTGAGCCCGCCGCCGAAGCCGAACAGCTTGTCCTTCACTTCGCGGTAATGCTTGTCCATGTCGTAAAGCTGAACGGGCAGGTTAAGGTCAGGCGCGATCAGTCGGCCGGTCGCCGCCGCGACACTGAACTCGGCCACGGCCGCATCATGCTGCGCCTGCGTCAATTGCGACTGGGTCGTGAACAGCTGCTGCTCGGAAATCAGCACGTCGAGCACGGTGCGCGAGCCGACCAGCGCCTCTTGCTGCGTGCCCTCGAGCGCGATCTGCGCCGCCTTGACCGCCGCGCCAAAGGAAGCGACCGACGCGCGGGCCGATTGCAGCGTCTCCCACGCCTGGGTCGCGCTCTGCACCGCGGCGCGGCGAGCGTCGTCAACCTGGCTGCGGCGCTGCCCCACGGTCTGCTCGGCTGCACGGGTCTGCGAGTAGATCGCGCCGCCTTCGTAGAGCGGCATGGTCATCTGGGCGACCACCGAGGCGGTGTCTTCGCGCGCATCCTTCAAGGTGACGGAGGGGGCGTAACTGCGGTTCAGATCGCCGACGATCGAGATTTGCGGCAAGAGCTGACCGCGTACGAGATCGACATTGTCCCGCGCCGCGGCCTCGGCGAACAGCGCCGAGATCACGTTCGGATTGTCGGTCGCTGCGAGCGAAAGCGTGTCGTCGCGAGTCGCCGGCAGCACCGGCCGCTCGTTTGTCAGCGTCAGTCGGCCCGGCGGGTGACCGACCGCACGCGTGTACTCGGCGCGGCTGACCTCGAGCTGCCCCTCCGAGGCAATGCGATTGGCGGTGGCCTGAGCGAGCGAAGATTGCGCCTGGGCGACGTCGGTGCGGGTGACCTCGCCGACGCGGAACCGATCCTGCGTCGCCTCGAGCTGCTTTTTCAGCACGTTCTCGTTGTTGCGGTTGACCTCGACCAGGGTCTGGTCGCGGTAGGTGTCAAAAAACGCCTGAACCACGGCCTGAAAGACCGTGGTCTCGACCGCCAGGGTCTGTGCGCGGGCCGCTTGCACCAGGTTTACCGCCTGTCGCGTCTGCGCTTCGGTGCGGCCGCCGCGGTACACCGGCTGCGTTAGCTGGAGATTGAGTTCTTTGGTCAGAAAGGACGAATAGCAGGTCTGACCCGGCAATCCGCCGGTGCAGGCCGATATCCCCGGCTCGGCAAAACCAGAGCGGTTATAGCCGGCCTCACCGGTGAACGTTACCGTGGGCCGCCAATTCGACAGCGCCTGTGGCACCCCCTCATCGGTCTGCCGCAGCAGGGAGCGCTGCGCCAGCAATTGCGGATTGGCGTTGTAGGTGTAAGACAACGCCTCGGTCAGGGTCTGCGCGGAAGCCTCCCGCGATCCCAAAAGAACGAGAGCGCCGACCGCGATGAGGGCCATCATCCATAGGGCACGCCGACGCGTCGATCTGGCCGACATCGGGATCACCTGCGGGGTCGGCTCAAGCATCCAATCCTCAAAACACGAAGGCAGGCTTCTTGGCAAAGCCCGGTAACAACGGTGTAGCCGCGTCAAACATAACGCGCGCAGTAGGGGTTCCGCCAGTGCGCGTTACGAGAGTTGCCCGGCCGAGGCCATTATCGGGCTTGACGACAGCTACCATCCGGCCGCCTTCCGCGAGCTGAGCAGCGAGCACGGAAGGAACCTCCGCAACCGCTCCACCAAAGAAGATCACATCATAGGCTGGGCGCGCGCGGCTGGCCGGGGCCTGAGCGTCCTCGACGAAGTTGACGCTGGCGATGCGATGCTCGACGAGCGCCGAGCGGCCTTGCCGCGCCAGCTCGGCATCGCTTTCGAGCGCGACCACGCCTCGGCACAAGAGCGCCAGCAGCGCCGCCTCGTAGCCGACCCCGGCACCGACCACGAGAGCATTGTCCGCGCGCGCGATTTCCGCTGCTTGGAGCAGACGCGCGGCGACCATCGGCGACATCAGATAACGGCCGCCGCCGAGCGGCAAATCGTTATCGGAATAGGCAATGGCGCGCAGCCGCTCGGGCACAAAAACCTCGCGCCGGATCGTGGCGAAGGCATCGATCAGCCGCTCGTCGGTGATTTTATTGGGCAGCAGCTGGCGCTCGATCATGTTGGCGCGTGCTGCTTCGTAACCACTCATCGCGTCACCGAGTAGAGGACCCTTCGATGGCCGGCAGGCTCCGGTTCCCCGCCGGTTATATCGACCTCGCCGGTCAATCACAATTGTACGCCGCAACCGGCAGTTCCGCCCCGAGGTTGCGCCGGCGGAACGGAAAAACTAACCATCGATTCGCCGCACCTGCTGCCCGGAAGGGAGACGGGAGGCGAGTTCCATTGCGGTCAGCCCCAGCCACGGATGGCGCCAACGGGGGGCGATCTCACAAAGCGGCTCAAGCACGAAGCGCCGCTCATGGAGCCGCGGATGCGGCAGAGTAAGGTGCGGCGCGGCGATAATGAGGCCATCGTAGTCGAGCAGATCGAGGTCGAGCGTGCGGGCGGCGTTGCGCTCACCGCGAACCCGGCCGAACCGGGTCTCGACGTCAAGCATCAGGCGCAACAGCACCTCCGGCTCCCGGTCCGTTGAAATCAACGCGACGGCATTGACGAACCAGGGCTGATCCGATTCGGGCACCGGCGCCGATTCGTACCACGACGAACAGGCGACAGGCTGCAAATGCGCTGCCGCAAGCGCGGGCAAGGCGCACTGTGCTGTCGCCAGCGGCGTTTTGGCCGGCGGCGCAGCCAGATTGCTGCCAATGCCGATCAGGATCACATGAACTCTATGGAAAGCCGCCTTGACGCGATAAGGGCAGCGGATGACACTTCAAATGACTTTACCAAATTTTTCGAGGATCCAATGATTTTCTATCCACAAGAACGCATCGCTATATTTATCGACGGCGCTAACCTTTATTCGGCGGCGCGGGGGCTCGGGTTTGACATAGATTATAAACGGCTGCTCGATCTCTTCAGGTCGAAAGGGAGATTAATCCGCGCGTTTTATTATACCGCGCTGATGGAAGACCAGGAATACTCGCCTATCCGGCCGCTCGTCGACTGGCTCGACTACAACGGCTACACGATGGTCACAAAGCCGACC
>Ga0335074_10007787_pt1 | contig 14863 bp, 13 predicted proteins | sample Lox_Sample_23_FD_206715 | JGI IMG/M metagenome (GOLD analysis project Ga0335074, IMG submission 206715) | Soil microbial communities from Loxahatchee National Wildlife Refuge, Florida, United States - Lox_Sample_2.3 | ecosystem: Environmental > Terrestrial > Soil > Wetlands | place: USA...
TGTCCCGCCCGCTGCGTTCCTGGTGGCGGTCTCGATGATCGAGCGCCGCGCCGCCCAGCGTCCCCGCCTGGCGGCCGGCGAGGACGGCGCTGTCGGCGAGCCGTCCGCGCCGGGACGGCCGTCCCCAGTACACGATGCCGGGGACGAGGCCCAGGACGACGGGGACGAGGCGCTCCTGATAGCCGCGCGGCGGGCCGCCGCCGAGCACCAAGACCAGCACGGGCAGCCGATCACCCGCGACCAGCTCCGCGCCCGGCTCGGCGTCTCCAACCAGGCCGCCTCCGAGCTGCTCCGCCAACTCCGCGCCGACCAGGGCGAGCTACCGGGAGCCCCACGCGCCGCATGACCTCCGCCATCAGCCTCCTGAGCAGGCCGGCTCGCATCTGCATCACCTGAATCTTGAGTTTTGATACAGGTTATTGTGCCACTTCAGCCAAAGAAGCCTGGTTCAGGAAATCACGCCTCATTCGTAATCGGAAAATGCCATGGTCGACTGCTCGCGATTACCTACACTGCACCTGGATGGGCGAAACTTGCATCCGCCAGGCTGCTTGACGCCCCGTTGGCACTGCTACTACCATCTGCCAATGGTTGCTACTTTCTGGTAGGGATTGTTAGGCGGTTGTAAAATGCATCTGCACGCCCTGGGGGCAGAGTTCCGCGTGGGACAGGCCCCTGCGTGTGGGATAGCGGCAAGCCGCTTCGTCCTGGGTGGCAATGTCGCCGCTTGCCGGTCCGAGGCTGATCGGACGAGGCGAGACATGAGGTAGCGCGGTACTCACAGCCACGGAACCTGCATCACGCAAGCCGTGATGGCGCTTCTCCGGACCCCGGACTCCCTGCACCATTCCCTCGAATTCTGTCATGAGCCCCTCGTCCGTGGGAGATTTATATGGCTTATCAGCCGTCGGGAAATCTATCTCGGCCTGCCCGGCGCGTCCCGTTGTCATCGCCCGATCTCACGGAGATAGAGCGGGGCTACGTGATGGCCGCGATTGAGTCTGGCTGGATTTCCGGTACCGGCCCATACCTGTCAGAATTCGAACGCAGGATGGGGGAAAGAATTGATCGGAAGCATGTCGTCGCAACGGCAAATGGAACGCTGGCGCTGGAACTAGTCCTCCGGGTCCTGGGGATAGGACGAGGCGATGAAGTCATAGTGCCCGCGTTCACATTCGCCGCGCCCGCTTCCTCGGTGCTCGCGGTCGGTGCGTCCGTAGTGCTCGCGGACATCAGCGGCAGCTCGTGGACGATCGACCCGGATCGCGTTGCCGAGGTCATCACGCCGCGCACCCGGGCGATCATCGCGGTGGACGTGATGGGCCATCCCGCTGACTACGACGCGCTCGCGAAGTTCGGGGTACCGGTCATCGAGGACGCGGCCGAGGCGCACGGTGCCGAGTACAAGGGGCGCCCGTGCGGTTCGCTGGGCATCGCGAGCATCTTCAGCTTCCACGCGAACAAGGCCATCGCCACGGGGGAGGGTGGCTGCGCGGCAACGGGGTCGGACGAACTGGCGGCACAGATGCGGGTGGTCGCCCACCATGGCATGACGCCGGATCGCCCCTATGTGCACGAGGTGGTGGGGCGCAATTTCCGGATGACCAACCTCACGGCCGCTGTCGGCCTCGGGCAGCTCGACAGGTGGGATGAACTGCTCGCGGGCCGCAGGCGAGTGGGCGACGAATACGGCAAGCACCTGCACGCCACCGGATGCGGCGCTCGTCCCGTGGCATCGTGGGCGCAGTACGCGCCCTGGCTTCACGCCATCACTGTCGATGACAGGGACGCGATCCTGCCCCTGATCAGGCAGCGCGGGATCGACGCGCGGCCGGTCTGGCCGACGCTCAGCAGCCAGCCGATCTTCGGCTCTCCGAAGCACTGCCCGGTGGCTGAACGGGTGGCGGCGACGGCGCTGTGGCTGCCGACAAGCTCCGTCATGACGAGCGAGGACGTGGCGTACGTCGCCGATGCCGTCATCGAGGCACTGGCCGTCGAGGGCCTGGGGTGAAGGTGGCGCGCATCTGCGTGGTCATCGCCGATCATCGCCACGACGTCTTCCTCAGCGACCTCGTGGACGGGCTGAGGGCGTTCGCTCCCGAGGTCGGCATCGCGGTCTACAACACCGGAGACCCGCTGACGCTGCGCTCGCATCCGGCTTACGTAAACCTGGAAGTCTTGCCTGCCGCGCGGACGCTGGACTATGCGAAGGTGACGCCCTTCTTCTTCGACATGTTCGAGTGGGCGGCGGAGCAGCCCTATGACTACATCGTCAACGCCGAGACCGACATGGCCTGGATCAAGCCGGGCTTCGAGGGGTTCGTCACCTCAGCGATGAGCGGTTGCGACTACATGGCGCCCGCCTTCCGGCGGGACACCCAGCGAACGTCCCGGTGGCGGCCTTACCGCAGTCTCAAGCCCGAACTGCCGGAACTGCTGGCTTTGCTCGGCCGCCAGACCACGCACCAGGCGTTCAGCCCGGCGCAGGTTTTCAGCGCGAAATACATCCGCTCGGTGCTCGGCAGTGCCATCTACGGCGACCTGCGCGAGTTTGTGGAGCGCAACCAGGCTCCGGACAGGTCCTTCTCGTTGCAGGAAGTCCTGTTGCCCACGCTCGCCGATGTCCTGGGCCTCGCCGCCCGCGACTACCCGCCGCACCTGGCTTCCGTGAACAGGTACCGGCCCTACCACGCCGCCGCCAGCGTCGAGCGGGCCGACGGGATACCAGATGCGTACTTCGTCCACCCGGTGCGCCGCGACGACAGCGATCCCGCCCGGATCGCCGTCCGGCGGCTCATCGACGCACGCAGAGTGAGAGTGGAGGCAAGAGGTTGATCAGCGTCATCGTCCGGTTCAAGAACGAAGCCACCTACCTGGCCGCAGTGCTTCAGGCGATCCGCGCGCAGCACATCCCCGAACGTCTTGAACTGGTAGCCGTGGATAACCGATCCGACGATGGCTCACGGGAGATTGCCGTCAGGTACGCCGACCTCTTGCTCGACATCGACGACTACCGGCCTGGCGCGGCACTGAACAAGGCTGTCACGGCGTGCTCCGGCTCTGAGGTCGTGATCGTCAGCGCGCACGCGATCCCGGCCAACGACACATGGCTGGCGAACCTGACCGCCTGGCTGGCAAATCCAAGCGTCCTGGGCACGTACGGCGCGCAGGTCTACCCGGTGACCTCCCGGTTCCTCGACAAGCGCGACCTGGACATCTTCTCCGGTCTGCGTCCCCGGACCGAAGCCACCGACTCGGACTTCTGGAACGCCAACTCGTTCTTCCACCGCAGTTCCTGGGAGAAGGAACCCTTCGACGAGCACGTCTTCGAACTGGAAGACCACTACTGGACAAAGCGCCACCTCGCGAACGGCGGTCAGTGGGTGCGATTCGAGCCATCGGCGCTCGTCTACCACTACGGGCACGACGCGCGGAACGACCGGACCTTCCTCCCCCCATCGGACCTCGCTGAAGATGAGCGCATCGGGCTGGCGATCCAGGTCCTCAAGTCGCCAGGCGAATCCTGGCCAGCAGCGATGTCAGCGGGCCTCACCCTCAGCAGCCTGTCGCATGTCCCCGGGGTGAGACGGGCTGTGCCCGCACTCGGCGACGCGCTGTGCCACCACCCGGACTTCGATGTGCGCTGGCGTGTAGCCGGAGCGCTTGGCCGAATCCGGGATGACCGGTGCGCCGGGTACCTGGCTCGGGCTCTGGCGGACCCCTCGTTCTACGCCCGCGACGAGGCCGCCTGGTCGCTCGGCCGCCTGGGGGCGCTTGCCGTGCCCGCGGTGCGCAGTGCCCTCAGCGGCCTTGATCCGGAGTTCCAGCCGTTCGCTGGCCTCGCGCTCGGCCTGACAGGGGATGCCGCTGCAGGCCGCGAGGCCGTCGAGATCCTGCGGCAGCACATCGCGCATGGAGACCTCTCCGTCCGGCGTGATGCCGTCTACTTCCTGGGCGAGATCGCCGCCGTCGCCGAGGCGGGCACGCTGGTGGCAACGGTGGGCGAGTACCTCACTGACTCCGACGATGACCTGGCTCGGGGGGCAGTCTGGTGCTGGGGTGAACTTGCCGAATTCCACCCAGAGCCGGCCAGCAAGCGCATCGCGGAAGTGGTCGATATCGCGCAGCGGCACCCTGTCGAGACCGTCCGGCATGAGGCGGTTGTGGCTCTGGGCAAGGTCACCGGCGTTCGATGCGATACGGCGCTTGCACGCCGCCTCTGGCAGGTACTGAACGAGGACGGCGCGGGCCGCGTTAGGTACGGCGCAATGCAGTCCCTGCGGCTGCTCGCCGCGCGGGGGATGGCGGATGCGGACGAGTCGGCCGACCACGAGGATTCCGACTTCGGAGTCCGGTTCGAACGGCAGCTCTTCCTCGAGCAGGTGAGGACAGCCTGATGCCCGTAGCGCTAATCACTGGAGCCGCTGGCCAGGACGGGCTGCATCTCGCCCGGCACCTCAGCCGGATCGGCTACGACGTTATCGCGGTCACCCAGTTCGGGTCAGGGCATGAACGTGACCTGATCGCGGCCCACGGCGGCGGCGCGCGCATGCGGACCTGCGACATCACCGACCTTGTCTCGGTGGCCACAGTTATCCGCGAGACCTGCCCCGACGAGGTCTACAACCTGGCCGCCATCAGCTCGGTCCGCGGATCGTGGGAGCAGCCGCTGCGCAGCTGCGAGGTCAACGGGTTCGGCCTGCTCACGATCCTCGAAGCCATACGGCTTGCTGACCGTGCGGACAAGACACGCGTGTTCCAGGCGTCCAGCGCGCAGCTGTTCGGCGACGTGGACGGCGACTCGTTCAACGAGCTGACGCCCATCCGGCCCAACAGCCCGTACGGGGCGAGCAAGGCGTTCGCGCATTTCATCGCGGCGAGCTACCGGCAGCGGTTCGGGATGTTCGTCTCCTGCGGCATCCTCGGCAACCATGAGTCGTTCCTGCACGACCAGGAGTTCGTGGTGCCCCGGATCGCCCGCACGGTCGCGCGGATCGCCGCTGGCCGGGCAACCGAGCTGGTCCTGGACAACCTCACGGGGTCAAGAGACTGGGGGTACGCGGGCGATTTCGTCGCCGCGATGCACGCCTGCCTTCAGCACCCGGTCCCCGAGGACTTCGTGATCGCAACGGGCGAACTGCACACCGTCGAAGACGCGGTGCAGGCGGCGTTCCGCGCTGCGGGCATCACCGACTGGCGGCCGATGGTCCGCCTCACGGGCGCCGACCACGGCCAGCCGCCGCGCATCCCCCGCGCCGACATCACCAAGGCCGAGCAACTGCTCGGCTGGAACCCCACGGTCAGCTTCGAAGAGCTGATCGCGCGCATGGTCACCGATGCCATCGCCGCCGAAACTGCAGCTTCCGGCGCTCCGCGATGATCCGCGCCCGGCCCTGGACACCCTGCCCGCCGGCCAAGGGGACCACCTGGGCCGACATCTGGCCCAAGCTGGCCGGGCTTGAACGGCCTACAACAGACGCCCCCAAGCTCGATGACTACGTGGCGCTCCTCCGGCAGGCGGGCGTCCTCGGCGCGCTCGTGCCTGGCGAACTCGGCGGGTACGAGACGGACGCGCCGACCGGGGTCTCCGTCATCGAGGATCTCGCCTACCTGAGCGGCCCTCTCGGCTGGCTGGCGTTCGTCGGCATGACAGGCGGCATGTTCAGCGCCGAACTGCCGGCCAGCGGCGCCCAGGACATCTGGGGGCACTCGCATCCGCTGATCGCCTACGCCGGGGCCGGCAACGGCCTGCTCACCGGGAGCGGGAACGGAAGCTTCCGCGTGTCCGGCTCGTGGCCCATGGCGAGCGGCGTCACTCACGCCCCCTGGGTGGCGCTCGGATGCAAAGTCGACAGTGGCCAGCCCGCTGCCACGGCGGTCGCCCTCATTCCCCGTTCCGCATGCCGCATCGGCCCGCCCTGGACTCCTGTCGGCCTGCCGGGCACGGGCACTGCCCCCGTCTCGGTAGACGCGGCCGTCGTGCCCAGGGAACACGTCAGCTTCGACAAGCGCGACGACGCGGCTAACCGCATCCGCCGCCGATTCCGGGTGCTCGTGCCCAGCGCCATCGCCGCCGTGAGCATCGGCATCGCGCTGGGCTGCCTCGACGGAACTGCGGAACGCCTCGCGCGAGAGCCGGAAACCGAAGCAGGCACTCGCCGCGCCGACTCCGACCTGGTCCAGCACGAACTCGGCTATCACTACGCCCAGGTGCTGGCCGCGCGATGCCTCCTGCACGACACGACCGCCGAGGTCTGGCAGCGCGCACAGCAGGGCGAGGACTACGGCCTGGAGCTTGCTGCCCGGCAGCGCCTCGCCGCCTCCCACGCCGCGCACACCGCCAGTGCCGCAGCCGAGGCCATGTCCCGCCTGGCGGGCATCGCCGCCGTCACAAGCGGTACCCAGGACTCGGCACGCTGGCTGGAGGCGCGCACCGTGCTAGCCAACATCACCGTGCGCGACCTGTACTACAAGGTCTACGGCGGAGTCGCCGCAGACGGCACCATTCCCCTCGCCTGGCCGTGACAGCAGCAAGGACGGTTCCGTGGACCTAGAGCACCTCACCGCCGCCCTCGCGGGCATCCCGCACATGACACCTGAGCGGGGCCAGGAGATATACGCATTCGTGCGCGAGGAACAGCCGGAATCCGTACTGGAACTGGGCTTCGCGCACGGGGTCTCCTCTTGCTATATCGGCGCGGCCCTCAAGGCAAACGGCCACGGTGCCCTGACGACGATCGACCAGGACAGCGCCCGCCAGCGCAAGCCGGACATCCATGCGCTTCTCGACCAGACCGGCCTGCTCGACTGGGTGCAGCCGATCCACACCCCTACCTCCTACACGTGGGAGCTCATGCGCCTGATCGAAGGCACCCCTGCCGGCGACTGGCGGTTTGACTTCGCGTTCATCGACGGCGCCCACAGCTGGTTCGTGGACGGGCTCGCGTTCTTCCTCGTGGACCGGCTCCTGAAGCCCGGAAGCTGGCTCCTGTTCGACGACCTCGACTGGACCTACGCCACCAGCGCCACCCTCCGGGACACCGAGATGGTCAAGGCGATGCCCGAAGACGAGCGCAACACCGCCCAGGTCGGCAAGGTGTTCGACCTGCTGGTACGGCCTCACCCGCAATACGGCCAGTTCCGGGTCGATGAGTCCTGGGGCTGGGCGCGGAAGAAACCGCGATGACGTCCACCGCCGACCCGCGGATGCTCCGAGTGCTGACCCTCGACCAGCTATCCGACTACCACCGAGTCCTCTATGACCAGCTCGGCGGGCTGGTGGACGAGACCGGCCTGGATAACGAGGTGAAATGGACGCAGCTGCGCCGCCACCTGACGGGGGCCGACGTCTTTCACCTGCACTGGCCCGAGTGGCTGCTTGCCCCAGACCTCGCGCTCCATCGCCGGTTCGCCACGGCCCTCCGGCGCGCAGGCGTATCGCTGGTGTGGAGCCAGCACAACATCGCCGCGCACGGGTCCTCCGCAAGCTGGCAGCCCGTCTATGAATTCTGGGCACGCCAGGCGGACGGGGTCATCCACCACAGCCAGTGGGGAATGAACCTCGCACGGGCGGTACTGCCGTTCCGGCCGCAGACCCTGCACGTGGTGATACCGCACCCGCACTTCGGCCCGCTGAAGGTGCCCGATGGCCGCCCTCGCGCCGCCATGGAAGCGGAACTGGGCTGGCGGCATGACGTGCTGCGGCTCACGATCGTCGGCTCCCCGCGACGGGGCAAGCTGGTGCTGGAGGCAGCGCACGCTGTCGCGCTATCGCCGCGCAGGGACATCGAACTTCGAATCTTCTCACTGGGACCGCAGGAGACGAGCATCGCCGACCCCCGGATCATGGCCGAGCGTTACGCTCGCGTCGACCGGGCGCTCTGGGACCAGCGACTGGCGGTGTCCGACGCCCTCGTCATGCCCTTTCACCAGACACCGATGCTCACAACGGGAACGGTCGCCGACGCCGTCACGCACGGCCTGCCGTGCCTCGCTTCCGACTGGCCGTTCCTTACCGAGGTGCTCGGTCAGGCCGCCATCGTCTACGGAGCGCACCCACGGCTGCTGACTGACATGATCGGCCGCCTGGACCGCGAGATGATCGACAAGGCCCGTGACGCGGCCCTCTCTCTCCAGCGCGACTACTCACCGCAGGCGTCCGCCACCGCGCTGCACGCATTTCTCCTACGGGTGCGGCGAGCGACCAGGACCGGGCCAGCGCGGCAATTGCACCCAGCCGGCATTCAAACCGCGACACGAAGGATCGACCATGATCGCCGTCCTATCTGACTCGCCAACTCTGACCACGGGCTTCGGGCGCACCACCGAAGTCATCGCCCAAGCCCTGCACGACGACGGCCACCAGGTAGCGTGCTTCGGGATCAAGGCACGCCCAGAAGACATCGGGCAGACACCGTACCGCGTCTGGCCAGCCGAACAAGGAGGGCACTGGACCCGGACCCTGCCAGAGTTCTTCCAGGCCACACGTCCGCGCTGCCTCGTCGTCAACATGGACGCCTACAACGCGGTCGAAGTGATCACCGTGGCCCGGACGGCCGGCTACGACGGCCCGGTGATCTCATACGTCGTCTTCGACGGCCTGCCTGTAGGCGAGCACTTCCTCGCCGTCCAGAGATCATGCTCAGCGGTCCTGGCCAGCTCGCACGCCGCCGCGAGCTATATGCGCTCCGAAGGCATCAACGTGGTGGGCGTGGCACCTCCCGGCGTCGACGCCAGCGCCTTTCGCGTCCTTCCGTCCCGCCAGTTGCTCCGAGAGCGCGCCGGCCTGGCCGATGCCCATGTCCTGGGCGTGTTCGGCGTGAACAGCGAGCGGAAGCAGACAGCCCGGGTCCTGGCAGCCCTCCCGCAGATTGCCCGACATCTCGCGCCCGCCCGTGTGGCTCTCTACCTGCACTGCCGCCAGGTCGGATACTGGCGGCTAGAGGACATGGCGCGTGATCTGGGCGTATCGAACATGGTCTACTTTCCCCGGGCGAGCGGCTTTGACGAGTGGCGCGGCGTCCCGGACTCTGGCACCAGCCCAGCTCAGGCACCCGGCAGCGCCACGCCTCCAGGCCAGCTACCTGACGGTTTGTCCTACGTCGAGCGACTCAACCTCTGCGACCTCATCATCAACGTGCCGCACAGCGGCGATATCGAGCAGGTCATCCTCGAAGCACAGGCGTGCGGCGTGCCGCTCATCCACACCGACGATCACGGGGTCATGGCGGAGGCCGTCGGCCCCGGCGGCATCCTGCTCCAGGCGGCCGACATCGGCATCGGGCGGGCAGGCGAGCAGATCCGCCACGTCGCGACCAGCGACATCGCCGCAGCCGCCGTGGAAGTGCTCACCAGCCCTGCCCGAGCAGCCACGCTGCGGCAGGCCGGACTCGCCAACGCCGCCCGCTACCCGTGGAGCACTCTCTCCTCCGAGATATGCAAGGCTGCCGCCAGCGTCCTGCGCAGCGAAAGCCTGCACCAGGCATGACCGAGCACCTAGGCGACATCAGGACCACGGCCACGGCGGCGATCATCACCGGGGACCCCGACCGCGTTCCCGTCCTCGCCGAATCGCTCGGCCCAGACGTACGGTCGCTCTCCGCGCACCGCGGCTTTATCTCGGTAGAAGTCCCTGATGCCGTGAACACCGGCCAGGCGGTCCTCGTCGTCTCCACCGGCATCGGCGGGCCGGCGACCGCCATCGTCACCGACGAACTATGGCACCTGGGCGTCACGAGCATCATCCGGGTCGGCACCTGCGGATCGATGCAGCGCCACGTCCGGCCAGGGCACCTGGTGATCCCCAGCGGGATCGTCCGCGACGAGGGCACCAGCAGGCAGTACATGCCGCTCGAAGTCCCCGCGATCCCCGACCCCCATCTCCTCATCGGCCTCGTCACCGCCGCGCGAGAGAAAGGCATCCCACACCATGTGGGCATCACCCACTGCAAGGACGCCTACAGCGCCGAGCGCCCGTTCGGGATGCCCATGAGCGCCGAGTGGAGCAGCCGCTGGAACGCACTCCGGGCTCTCGGCGTGCTCGCCACCGAGATGGAGGCCGCGGCGTTGTTCGCCGCCGCCACGGTCCGCCGTATCCGGGCCGCAGCGGCGTTCATCCCGGTGGACGGCTCCCTGAGCCAGGACAGCTTCCTCGCGGCCATCTACAGCGCTGCACGAGCCGCGACCCTGGCCATGTGCAAGCCCGCACGATCGCAAGGCCGGGAACCCGCGTGAAGATCGCCATCCTGGCGCTGGAGGCGGTCGCCGGCTGGGGCGGCAGCGAGGAGCTCTGGGCCAGCACCGCCAAGGCAGCGCTCCAGGCGGGCCACCAGGTATGGTTCACGCCTCGGCACGACCCTAACGCCGACGACAAGGTCATCGGCGAACTTCAGGCAAGCGGAGGGATTATCGTCCCACGGGCCTCCGCAACCGGCCCCGACGGAAGCATCACGGCCGAGACCGTCCCCTGCGAGTTCGAGGCCGTCACGCGAGAGGCCGACGTACTCTTCATCAGCGTCGGCGGAACGTTCCGCGACCTGCTCCACCCTGCCGTCGTCCACCTGGTCAAGCACGCGGGCGTGCCCGTCGCCGCCACCATTCAGCTAACCCGTGAGACCGAACTGCTGGACGACCAGGCGCGCGGGGTGACCCGCCAGGTATTCTCCTCGCTCGGCACGCTCGTGGTGCCCGCGCATCGCAGCATCTCCGTGCTGGAACGCGCGCTCGCGGCCAGGCTGGAGAACGCCGTCGTCATCCCCAGCCCCATCAGGGCCGACCTGCCGGGCGCGCTGCCGTGGCCGCAGACCGAACTCCCCAGTTTCGCCTGCGTCGCGCGCCTGAGCCCCGTGCAGAAAGGACATGACCTCCTGCTTGAGGTTCTCTCTGATGACCGGTGGAAGGCACGCGACTGGCACCTGAACCTGGTCGGCCGCGGACTAGCCGACCATTACCTGACCGAACTCGCCAGCTTCTACGGGCTATCGGACCGGGTCACCCTCACGGGCTTCCAGAACGATATCCGTGCCGTCTGGGAACGCAACCACCTCCTGGTCCTGCCTTCACGGGAAGAGAGCATGCCCATCGCGATCATGGAAGCGATGTACTGCGCGAGGCCCTGCCTGGTGACCGACGTCGGAGACAACGCCAGGATGATCAGCGACAGCGTCAACGGGTTCGTCGCGGAAGGCGACCGGCCACGCGCCCTGGCAGCCGCGCTGGAACGCGCATGGCAGCACCGCAGCCAGTGGCCGAAAATTGGCCAGCGCGCTCACGAGACCTACACGAGCCAGCGCGATCCCGCACCCGGCGAGAGCACGCTCGCGCTCCTGACGGCACTGCCCCGCGGCCAGCACGGACCGGAACGATGACCAGGCCCGCTACGCTCATGTACCTCGCGGGAACCCAAGACCCGGACGCCGCGCTGCGTTACCTGCGTCGCGGCGAGAACGACCCGACGGCGCTCTTCGTGCCTTACGTCCGCCAGTTCCTGGACCTGTGCGAGGACCGAGCGGCCAACTGCATCGTGATCTCGACGCGCCCGCCACGCCGGACGGTGCGAGATGCCCAGTACACCTTCTACTACCTCCCCAATCCCCTGCGTTCGGCCCGTGGCCGCCTGTATGAGCTTGGACAGGTTCTCTACGGCCTGCTCGTGACGGTCTTGTGCCTGGCATACCGGCCCCGCGTCGTCTTCGCGGGGGACGGCATCCTGCACTACGCCACGATCCCGCTCCTGCGGCTGAGCGGGGCGAAGGTGGTCCTGAGCTTCCACAACACTCTCTGGGCCTGCCACTCGGACCAGCCCGACCGCTGGCAAGGAATCGCACGGCGATGCAGGCACGTGTTCAGCCGCACCGTGTCCGCGATCATGTGCGCGTCCGGCACCATCGCGGACAACTTCGCCGAGGTCACCGGCGGCCGATGCCGACCGGTTATCGAGTTCCTGCCCACCTTCGTCCCGGGCCAGCTCGACAAGGTTCCGCCGCCGCCAGATGACGGAGCCTGCACGATCCTTTTCGCCGGCCGGATCATGCGGGACAAGGGGATATTCGACGTGCTCCGCATCGCAGAGATTCTCCGAGACCGCGCTGCTGGGAACCTCAAGGTGATCATGTGTGGCGAAGGGTATGCGGAGCAGAGTCTGGTCGAGGCCATCGGCTCGCGCGGCTTGTCTGCGACCGTCTCTTTCGTGGGCCAGCTCGATGCCGCTCAGATGCTGGCGCAGTATGCCGAGGCCGACGTCGTCGTGGTGCCAACAACCACGGCCTACCGGGAAGGCTTCAATCATGTTGTCGCCGAAGGGGTGCTGGCGGGCCGCATGGTGGTCACCTCCCGCGTCTGCCCGGCTGCGCTCCGCTTCAGGGAGTACGTCCGCCTCGCGGCAGCAGACTCACCGGAGAGCTACGCGGCTCAGATATGGAGCGAGTACTACGAAGAAGGTAGTCGCCTAGCTTCGATGCCTGAAGAACAGCGGCAGCGATACTACGAGGCATCGTCTGGATGGCGAGGCGCGGCAGAACGTGCCCTCGCGTATGCAACCGGATGAGGCAACGGTCCTCGGCGTCGGGCGCCCGCGCGCCAACCCGCCGCCGAACCTGGCGCACATGGCTGGCCTGCGCGGATACCATGGCGTTACGCGCCGCTGCGGTATAATTTCCTCATGCGTTATCTCATCCAGTTTCCGGCCGGGACCGGCGATCTCATTCTTGACGCCCTCACTCCTTACGTCGGGAATTTCAAGGTGCATTATCGGGATGATAGCGCGATGATTTTCGACTCTCAGGCTACCGAGGGCAAGGTGGCGGGCATTCCGTTTGCGAAGAACTCTTTCGTGGTGGTCGCGAGCACGCCACGCGGGGGAATAGATAGAGGAGTCGGGCAGCTGGGTCGGCTTGCCGCTTCGGCCAAGTTTCCGCCGGGCTCGCTTCGTAATCCCAAGTTCCGAACGATGATCCAGATCGACGGCGGGCTTTCTGCCGTCGACAGGAACGTTAAGGCAGGGCTGGATCGGTCGATCTCGCGTAGGACGGGACAGCGAGTGGAGCCACGGGGCATGTGCCAGGAATACTGGGTGATCGGCCGGACTGACCTAGCCGAACTTCTGCTCTGCGCGAGGCTCCCTAAGCAGAAGCGCACGGCGAAGGCCAAGGGAGCCGTCTCCTATCAGCTCTCGTCGATGCTGGTCGCAGCCTCGCGGCCAAGCGCGAGGGACTGCTTCCTGGACCCGTTCGCGGGAAGTGGATCGTTTGTCCTAGCTCGCCTTGAAAGCGATGCTCGTCAGATCTGGTACTCCGATATCAACCTGCAAGAATTCGAGAGAGATTTTCCCCGCGAACTTTATTCCGACAGGCGGGTTGACTTTCTCGCCGACGATGCGCTTGTACTAAGCTCCGTGCCGGATGGGCAGATCGACGTGATTGTCACTGATCCGCCATGGGGCGAGTATGACGATGTAGGAATGCCGTACGCGGAGTTTGCCCGCGCCATGGTGAAGAGCTTCAGCAGAGTGCTCAACAAAATCAAAGGGCGATTCGTCGTCCTGACATCTAGGAAGACGGCGACTCTCATAGAGAGGGAGTTCGCCAACGGCGGCTTCTCCATCAACTCCACGCACGAAATCCTGGTGAACGGCCACCCGGCGACTGTTCTCGTCGGGGCGCGGAAGCAGCCTGAGCACCAGGACTCCAAGATGGCAGCCGGGGGACGACGGGCGAAAACCGGAGTCAGCTAGCGGTTACTCGATGATGTCCAGGGTCGGAAGGGCATCCACGACCTTCATCGTCTCAAGGCTGACGGTGACGATTCGCCTCAGCAGGTCGATGATGTAGCGAGGATCATCTGACCAGTCATTGGGGTCGTTGACGATGCCCGAGGCTGCGTCGGTCTTCACCTGGTAGCGGTCGATGATCCACTCGATTGCCGAACGCGCGCCAAGCTGGTAACGGTATGCCTCCTCCGGGATGTTGGAGAGCGTCACTCGCGTGTTGTAGATGATCGTGGACCGGTCAGGCTGCCCCTTGACCTTGGGGATCTTCATCTTCGTAACGCGGTACAACTCAGCGGCCGACGTTGCGGCGGTCGCTCCTCGCACGTCTTCGATGATCCCGGCATAGGGGGTGGCGGCCTCGTAGCCGAGATGCAAGTCCGACAGTTTCCGCCCAGCATCAGCGAAGTCGTGGAAGCCCCGCGCCTTGGGGATGCGGGGCAGGGACTTCTTCAGGTCGGCCGCGAAGGCGTCGCGGTACTCGCGGGAGTGGAGCAGCCCGTAGGTGTAGAAGAAGATGTCGTCCTTGGTGATGGACGGATCGCCGTACGCCTTGCGGTAGGCAGCCAGGGCGGCGTCGGTGATGTTGTCGACGCGCTCGTAGGAATCTTCTGTGCCGAAATCGAAGCCGCCGTCAACGGCAAGTGCACGGTAGATGTAGCGCGGGAAGAACTGGCCACCGCTCCCTGCCCCGGTGACGTGCAGATCTGGGAGTGAGTCCAGCATGAGGACCGAGAACGGTACAGCGGACCCGTTGCCGACGTTATAGAAACCGATGTTGGCGTGCCTCGGCGTAGGGTATATCTGCCGGAGCTTGCCAGGTCGGTGAATGAGATCGGGGCCGAAGTAAACAAACTGATGGTTGAAGGGGCGATAGTTGCCGAGGACAACGTGGTCAGCCTCGTAGGTGGCTTCTACCCCTTGGGCAACCTTGCTGATCAAGCTCGCTGTCCAGCTGATCTTCTGGGAGTCGCGGTCTATGAACTTCTCGGCATCCGATGTGCTCGACTTTGAGATGCCTGTTGTAAGGCAGTGCTTCCGGAAGGCTGACACCTGTCCGTTGTAGAAATCGACCATCGACTCGACCTGTTCGCCGAGCTG
>Ga0335074_10007788_pt1 | contig 14861 bp, 11 predicted proteins | sample Lox_Sample_23_FD_206715 | JGI IMG/M metagenome (GOLD analysis project Ga0335074, IMG submission 206715) | Soil microbial communities from Loxahatchee National Wildlife Refuge, Florida, United States - Lox_Sample_2.3 | ecosystem: Environmental > Terrestrial > Soil > Wetlands | place: USA...
GCAACACGCCTTGACGTTACTCGCGGTTTCGCTCTGAAACCCAGCTGTAGTCAGTAACCATCTCTTTCCGGTTCTCCAAACCGCTGATAACTCAATCAATCCTGTATGCAGGCAGGAGGAACTTCGGGCTAGGGCCTGTATAGCCCAGAGCAAATCCATGCCCGTCTGCAACCCGTACCTCTCTAGTCAGACTAGAGTTGTGCCGAAGGCGGTGGTATTTGCGGCGGAGAGACGGGCAGCACGTTGCGCTGCTCAGCAGGCTGGTCTGGCGCGTCGGTCGTTTCCTCGTCGCCGATCTCGAAGATCGGTGTGCCCTTGGGAAGCTTCAAGCGACCGTCGACCAGATAAGCAACTACCACTCCTCCCGTGACTTCAGGAGCCAGCACAACCATAGGGAGCAGGTACTTCTTGCTCTTAACCAGCGACTCGGCTATGCCATCGACCGGGTGACTGCGGGGAATGCTACCCGGTATCTGCTTAATCACGAAGGCGCTCATGTTCAGACTGGGGTGCTTCTTTCCATATTTGACCAGATCGCGGGCGACCTGTTTGGGAGTCATGACACCCGCATCGGCGAGAAAATTACGGTGGATGGCGTGAGGCAGGTAGATGTCGAGTACCACACCGGAGAAGTCAGCGCAGTTATGAAACAGGAGGTTGAAGTGGCCGACGTTGCGGCGATCGTTAAAGGTGGCTATAAACATCCGGTCCTGTTCCGGCGTACTGTCTATCTGAAAGCCGTGGATGGTCCGGTCGAAGGAGGCGCCGACAAGCTGCGTCCATTCACCTTTCGGCGTCCCGCCCTCCGGGGTGTCCGGCGCAAGAGTGAGAAGATGCCGCCTGCGGTAGGCATCCCGCAGAGCTGCAGCCTGTTCTTTATCCACAGTGAGGGGAATATCGCTCGGCGAATCAACCGCGTACAGATAGCCAATCAGGGGCATGGCGATCCAATCATAGCCGTCGATTTTGTGGTAGCGGCTAATGACGCTGCCATACTCGCCATCGTGGCAGGGACGCAGCACAGTAGGGGAATCGGCGCAGATGTGATTGAAATACACCGCGGCGTGCCCGGTGGGATTCATCGCGCCAAATGCCCCATACGGCTCTTCCATCAGAAGCGCGACCGAGGCGTGAACGCAGATCGCTGGCCCTGTGAGAAGGCAGAGTAACAGAGCTGCCGTCCGAAGCGGCTTCGTCTTATGAAAGTTGCCGACTTTCGCTCGATTTCCCATACATCTATCTACATCTAAGATGTCTCCAGGGTGGCAGCCGTTGCTGCGCAGCCGGCACACTAATTCTGCCACCAACAGAATTCGGCGCCGGAAACAACCGGATGCGCAGGGAATTCAATCCGATTCTTCATTTTCACGATAAACGCACGGTGAGTCATCAACCATGATCGTGATCTAAACCCGCAAAATGGCGATCCGAGCAACGAACGCTCAACTTCAGCAACGTCGTTAGAGGTTTTTTCCGTTGATCCTGCAATCTCGCGTCAAGCCGTCGGCTAACTCGGAGCCCCGGGTTCGCTCCACAGCGGGTCTCGGTGAAGCCAATAGTTATGTCGAGATCCCTTCGCAGAAACAATTGGGAGATAGATCCTCCATGACGCCGCTTTCGACTGGAGGGCTTGTGGGCCGGTTCGAAATCGTCGAGGCATAAAGCGAGCGTCTGGGAGGCAAATTCCGGGCTTCCGGGCGAGTCACCGGCTATTCGGACGTTACTGGTCGATTAAGTTCCCCACACGTCTTCGGCATGGATTAATTCGGAATGAATGGACCGAAAGATGTCCAAACCGAGACACCGAAGGCGCGGCCGGAAGATTTTGCGCTGATTTGTGCTGCTGCAGTGGACTTTGTGGATTTGTTGGGCATTTGGGAAATTGTAGAATCTGTAACTTACATGTTTTCAATGCGCCCAATCGCCGGTGCCCCATATCCCGCCTTTGCGACATGGGATAGCACGAACTCCGACTCACTCGTCTCGATCAATTCCGAAAATGCATGCCGACTGCCCGCTGCATTGCAGTTTATTTGCTCTCATTGCGTTACATTCAAAGCGGGGGTGATGAGGTGCGACTGCTCCCTGCGCTGCCAGGCCCGAATTTATCAGCGTAAGTCCTTTATTCTCCACGCTAGCAGGCAACCCGTTTACTTTCTTCAGGTTGCATCGAAAGTAAAACGCCAAACCGATGAAAACAAAGACACTTTCTTACAGGCAATACCGGGGGGTATACCACCCCGACGGTTCAGGGAACGAAATCTGACTCAGTCCCCTGGAGGCACTTCGATGTCAAATCCCTTCAGCGCCGACATTCTCATCCAGGCGCCGGACCCCGGGCAGGCCGCGGCGTTCTACGTCGATCAACTCGGCTTTGCCATCACCGGTACCGAGCCGAATATGATCAACCTGCACGGCAAGAATATCAACCTGTTCATTGAGAAGGGTCCGCGGCTCGGGCCGGTTCTTGAAGTCACGGTTCAGGACGTCGCCGAGGCGCGGTCCCGGCTCGTAGCTCAAGGCTGCCAGGTGGTGAAAGACGAGCCCTGGTTTCCCCGTTGTTATGTTCGCGATCCGCATGGATTGATCTACAACCTCACCTCCTGACCGGAGCCTCGACTTCAAATGAGCCCCCAGCCGCTGGTACTGGTTCTTGCTGCCGAAAGCGATCCGCAGCTTGCAATGTTAGGCAACGTTCCCCACGTCGCCGGCACGTCGCTCCATGCCTTCGCCAACGTGGTCTCCCATGCTGAAGCGATCCTTCACTGGTCGGGCGACCGCGAGGTTCTGCGGCAGGTTTTTCTCGCCTGCCCCCGGGTTCGCTGGGTTCACTCGCGCAATGCCGGTCTCGACAACACTCTTTTCCAAGAACTGGTTGAGAGTTCCATCCCGCTCACCAACGGAAGCGGTGTTTTCAGCCAGTCTCTGGGCGAATTTGCTCTCGCTGCGATTTTGTATTTCGCCAAGGATTTCCCGCGCATGCTGCGCAACCAGCGGTCGCAGCGATGGGAGCAGTTCGACGTGGAAGAGATCGCCGGCCAGACTGTCGGAATTGTGGGCTACGGCGACATCGGCCGCGCCGTCGCCTCGCGCGCGCATGCCATGGGAATGAAGGTTCTCGCGCTCAAGCGCCATGCGCTCGCGGCGGCCGATCCGCTCATTGAGCGGTTCTACGCTCCCCAACAGATGTTGGAGATGCTCGCGCTATGCGATTACGTGGTGGTGGCCGCGCCGCTCACCCCTGAAACGCACCACCTGGTCTCTGACGCGGAGTTCGCAGCGATGAGGCCATCGGTGGTTGTAGTTAACGTAGGCAGGGGCCCGGTCATCGATCAGTCTGCGCTGGTGCGCGCACTGCGTGACAAAAAGATTCGCGCCGCCGGCCTCGACGTCTTTGAGCAGGAGCCGATTCCTGAGGGCGACCCTATCTGGTCGTTCGAAAACGTCCTCGTCTCTCCGCACACCGCAGACCATACCGCTACGTGGCTCAGCCAGGCGATGCAGTTTTTTCTTGAGCAATACCAGCGCTTCTGCAACAACGAGCCGCTTGAGAATGTGGTAAACAAGCCGCTGGGCTACTGAACTGGGCCGCGGGTTACAGCGGTTCCAGAATCGCTATGCCCAGGAGCCACGGCTGCTGAGTGGCATTTTCCTCAAGAAAATGCCACCTCTCACTAATCTCAAGGGGGCACATGAATTCTGGAACCGCTCTAAGAGATGCCCGCGGCCGCCACAGGCTGCTTCTTCAACACGGCAGCGCTCTTCTCATCAAACAGAATCGTGCCCTCGAACTTCCTGAACTCGGCGGCCCTGTCTGCAGGCAACCCGACTGCTTTCACAATCAGCTCGCGATCGTAATGCAGCACGTTTCCCTTCGCCGTTACTGTAGAGTGATAACTTCCGAAGTCGGTCTCGATGCTGACCGGATCGGGCAGATCGTCAATCACGTAACCAGCTGGAAGCGTGATATCGAAACTGTCGTGCCAATGCCCGGTGGCGCCAAGATCGATGGGGAAGGTGCGGGGCCTGTCGTCGAATGGAATCGCATCGTCGCCTACCACGCGCGGCCGTACCAGAAGCAATGGCCCCGCGTTGTGCGCATACTTTGGCACTGCCACTTTCAAATGGATCTCGAGCGGTTTTTCGAGGTCGGGAGGTTGCACAAACTCGAGGGAGTCCAGAGTAACTCCGGGCAGATCGCGCGCCATCATTCTTTCCACCGCGGCGCTCCGCTCCTTCTCGTCGCTGTCCTTCAGATCGAGCCGCAGTTCCGCTCCTTCGGGCCCCACGCTGGTGATGTCCACTTTTCCCGTCAACGTTCCATCGGGACCGATCGCAAAGGTTCCCGTCTCCTCCGCTCCGTTCGCTTCAGGAGGCAAAATGGGCAACGCCAGCACCTGGCTCGCTTCGCCCGCCGAGAACAATCCGTAGCTTCCCTGCTCATAATTGGGCAGGTTGCCCACCGGCACGCGCTCGTTCGTCGGATCGAATATCAGATAGCGCTTGCCGTCTTTGCCTTTGGCGATTGCCATCAGCCTGAGATCGTTTACGTCGGCCGGCACTTCGACTGCCGTAATCATGTGGTTTCCGTATAGCGAGGGCGCATCGGGGTCGACAACGCCGCGGCGGTCGTCGACCATCACGTAGTGAGCTTGAATCCCCACGGCCGCGAGCATTGAAATCAGCAGCGTGGTCTTGTCTTTGCAGTCGCCGTATCGATTGCGAAAGATATCGCCTGCATAGTGCGCCTGCAGTCCGCCGATGCCGCGGAGCACGATGAAGTATTGCACGTTTTTCTGGATGTATTCAGTAATCTTCTGAAGCTTCGCATAGAAATCCGGCGCGCCGGCAACCAGGCTCTGCGCCTGTGAAGTAATCTCAGGTGTTGGGTCGGATCGGTTTTCCTGGAGCTTTGATACCCATTCGCCCAGCGTGCGCCACTCGTTGTCGTTGCCCGCAGCCGCAGTATCACCCCACGAAAAGGATGCACGCGCAGCCAGAGCGGAATACGAGAACGTGGCCCTTACGTCGCGAAGATCAAGGGCCTTCATGTCCTTCACCTCCCAGCGCCACTCGCCCGGTGCCACCTGTTGGGGAGTTTGTGCGGGGTAGCGGTGCCAGCTGACAAAGTAGGATTGGCCGGGAGAAAGATTGAGCTCGAAGGCCTGGTAGACGGCGGGGATCTCGGACTGAAACTCCCAGACCTGCTCGTGCATATAGCTGCGCAACACTTCTTCAGACTCGCAAATCACCACGGCTCCGGGATCTGCCGCCGGGGGACGCACGATGCGCGCCTTGGCCGTCGAAAGCATTACTGGGATGTTGGGATCGCCTTTTTCGTAAAAATCGGTATCTTTGGCCGGGTACTGTTTCTGGTCCGCGCCAATCGTCCATTCGTGAAAATAGTTGATTTTCTCGTCAACGTCGTAGCTCACGGCACACTGGGAAAATTGGCGCCCCTGCGGCTGAAGAATGCGGATAGCGTAGCGCTCACGCTCCACGGCGCGCCCCTGGGGGTCGATGGTCTCGACGTATTCATCCGAGAGCAGCACAGCCGGCGCATCTTTCGCATAGTCAGGCGTCTGGATTTTGTACGCGTCCAGGCCCCATTGCGGCACAGGAAGGTCCCTGTTGAAGATGCTGGCGCGCGCAGCAGGCGCAATAGCGGTCAGAAACGCCGCGAACACGAACACAGGGACCGATATGACGGTGGACTTGCGCATGATCAGTTTCCTTTCTGCGCCGCAGAGTGAACAAGAACGATCTGTTGCTGATCGGCTGAGGCCACTTTGAGATAGAAATCGTGAAGATCGGAGTACTTATCGGGGCCGAGTAAAGTAAAGTTGCGCGCAAAGATCCGCGCCACCTTCAATGCGCCGCTTTCCATTCCTGAATTGATTCCCAGCGCCGCGAATCCCGGCCATTTTACGTCGTCCGATTTTGGTGATCCCTCGACCGAGTATCCCCCGGGCAGGTAGTAATTTACCACGGATCTTACAAGCCCCGGATAGTGAACATCGATTGGCGTTGAGCGATTGGGTTGGGCGGTGAACGGATGCTTGCTTCGGGAGTCGAAGAACAGCCCGGGCAAAATGAAGTACTTGCCCGAGGGCGCGCCGATACTGCCGCTGATCTGGAGCACCGCCATCAGGCTCGATTCATACTCATCCATGCCCACGAAGTGATCGAATTTTGCATCTACTCCCTCGGGCAGGTCATCCTGAATTTCCTCAAGGAATTGTTTCTTGACCTCTTCCGGATCGTTCTCGAGCGATTTCTGGCGCCAGTAGATTGCATCATTGCCGTCCATCGTGACACGGGCAGTTCCATCGACGTTGCCCTGCTCGCCAATGGTGAGATCGGCGAAGTAGAGCGATGTGTTGTCTTTATAGCTTTCCGCCGGCGTGTAGCTGATGACCGCGCCGCTATCGTTGAACTGCAGTCCGCCGGCGATGCGGTGCATCCAGACCAGTCTTCCGAATGGGCAGAATCGCTCTCCGGGATCGAGATAGGTTGTTTTGCCGCCGAGTTCAAGCGCAACGATGAAATCTGTCAATTGGTCGACACTTAAATACCCAGGATCGAAGATGCTATCGCTGCGCGGAGCGAGCCACATGGGCGTTGCTTTGAGTCCGGCCGCGCGCGCGAGCGCCACATACAGCAGCGCCAGTTCGTTGCCCGTCCCGGCCTGGTTCTTCCACACGTCGCCTGCGGTGCGGATCGATTTCAGCTTGTCTTTCTTGCGCTCGGCCTCTGACTTCGCCCGGCTGAAGTCGGTGTTGTCAAGCTTCATAATGGCGGCATAGATTTTTCGCGCCTTTTGCTCGTCACTGTCCGAGGAGGAAACAATGCCTCCGACGGCATCCTTCAGCTTGCCTGTGGGATTGGTAAACGATTGAAATCCCATTCCCAGGAAATCGCCGGTCCTTTGCCAGAAATCCTGACCCGAGATTGCGCTGGTGTAGTAAAACTCCACGTGCTCGCGGATGGTGTTGATCGGCGGCATCCAGTCGTCGTCGGGAGTGGACGGAATGTCACTCAGATCGATGGTGAACGCACCGTGATCCCGGACGATCGGGATTTTGGCGTCACGCGGAGCGGTCTCTACCATCAGGTGGGTCGACCCGTAGCCTGCGGTTCCCGGCCTGAAGCTGAAATGCTCTTGGTGGACGAAGTAAGGCTGCTGAATGTCCCAGTACGGCGGGGCAAGCATGCCATCTTCGCGCTGGATTTTGAGACGATACTCGATAATGCTACCCACTTCAACGCTCGGTAAAGTAAACACCGCGCTGTCTTCCTGGAATTTCCTGGTCTTAAAATCAACCAGGTCCTCAGGCTTTGTTGTAAGGGGAATAATCGTCCCGTCAGGGTGAATGGTGCGGCCCTGGATATCGGTCAGCTTCACTTCGCCTCGCACATAGGGTATGCGAATGGAGGCGAGATCCTTGCCCTTTTCAGTCAGCACTTTGATGCGCTCGTAGATCGTCTGATAACTGTGGGCGTCGTCAGTATCCTTCTCCAGGTAGAGATAGACGGCTGCGGCGCCGGGAGCCTTCGGATCCGAGGTCATCCTGAGATCGTCGGGGCTGGGGGTTTGAAACTGAGCGACCGCAAGCGCCGGCGCAAGCACAAACAATGAAATAGGCACCAACACGCCGGACACCCGCTTTTGCGCACAGGCGCCGATCTGCAGGACCCGAAATGTATCAATGCGGTAAGTCATCCAAGCCAGTCTTTCCCAGATTCATGGCTGCGGATAAGCAAAAGCAGATATGGCCGAGCGAGAGAGTGCCGCGGTTCGTCTCCTGAATCAGTTTCCTTTCGACGCCTGCGTTGTCGTCAACACCAGTTGTTCCTGGGCGGTGGCTGCTACTTTCTGGTAGAACCCGCGCAGATCCTGGTACTCATCCGCCTTGGCGGTTGAAAATCCGCGCGCTATAGAATACGCAACTACGAACTTGTCCGGGCTCGCCTGGCTTTTTACGATGAGCACCGCGTGACCTGCCCAACTCACTTTATCGTCCTGCGGCGCTCCTTCCACGGTCATGCCGGCCGGCAGATTATAGGTAACGATATCCGTGACGCGTTCAGGGAAATGCATATCGACCGGCTCGAGCCGCTTCTCCTGGTCAACAAACGGGGTTTTGGCCCGGCTCTCGAAGAAGAATCCCGGCATCAGCAGCCGCTTGCCCGCCGGTGTTCCAATGGAGCCTGTTACCTTGATCATGGCGATCAAATTGGAATCGGGTGTGTCCAATCCAAGAAAATGATCGACATGCGCTTCGACCCCGTCAGGAACGATTTCTTCCAATCCCCGGTCAAACTCCTTCTTCACTTCGGAGATGTCGTTTTCGAGGGCACGTTGCCGCCAGTGCAATGCGTCTTGGCCGGTAATGACGAATGTAAATGTTCCGGTGAAGGCGCCATGCGGATCGAGAGTTAAGTCGGCATTGCGGGTAATGGTGTTGTCAACATAGCTCTGCGCAGGAGCAGACATCAGCGCCATTCCCTGGCCGCTCTCACGGATGCCCCTCGCTTCGGCGTGTCTCCAGCCAAGCTTTCCGAATGGGCACATTTTTTCGCCTGGATCCAGCAGCGTCTCCTTGCCCGCGTCGTTCAACACCACCAGAGTATCGTCGAGCTGCGAGAAACTCATGTAAGTCGGATCGAAGACCCCCGTGCTTCGATCGACGAGCTTTGCCGGATATGCCGTGATGCCCGCGGCGCGAAGCATGGCCAGATACAGCAATGCAATGTCTTCGCTTGAACCGCTCTTCTGGTTCCACGTGTCCTCGGCGCGTTTCACTTCCTTGAGCCTGAGCTCCTTGCGCTCCGATGCGGTCTTGGCACGCGAGAAGTCGGTGTTATCGAGCGCCTGGACCGCGTCGTACAGTTTCTTCGCCTTCACCTCGGTGCTGTCGTTGGGCGAGATAATACCATCCACAGCAGCTCTGATGGTCTTGCTCGGGTCGGCAAAATGATCAACGTCTTTCGACCAGTACTTTGCCTCGTTCAGCCAGAAAGTGGCGGCGTCTGACGACGGCATGTAGTAGAAGAAGACCTTGTAGAGCAGGACGTCTTCAGGCGGCATGTACTCTTCAACGGGGGCCGGTGGAATGTCGGTGAGATCGACAGTGTAGTGTCCGGCGACATCCTGCTTCACGTCGACGCCCTTGGGCAGGTTTCTCCACCACATCAGGGTGTTGATCGTTTGACCGCGCTCATTCTGCAGGTAGTGGCCGCTGCCAAACGAATTACCAAGCCAGAATGCCTTGTCGGGCGTAAACGAGTAGTGAGCCTTGTGCACAAAATAGTCTCTTTGAATATTCCATAACGGCGAATTATATTGATTGTCTTCATAGCGCAATTGGTATTGATACTCAATTACGCTGCCCACCTCTACGCTCGGCAGCGTAAACACCTTGCGTCCGATTCTGACATCCCCTTTCTTCTCGTAAAGAAGATCCTCCGGCTTTCCATTCAAGGGGATGATGGTTCCGTCAGGGTGAATGGTGCGACCTCTGATATCTTCCACCTTGAAGGGACCACCATAGGGCACTTCGACGGTGGCGAGTTCCTTGCCCTTATCCGTCAAAACTTTGATTCGCTCGTAGTCGAGCTGATAGTGCATCGTGTCGTCGTCGATCTCTTTCACCTCGAGATAAACCGCCGCCGCTCCCGGCGCCTTCGGGTCAGTGGTCATCCGCAGCTCGTCCTGGTTGGGCGGCTGGAACTGAGCGTTGATAATGGCTGGAAAACAAGGCACCAGGAGCAAAAGCAGACATGGCAGTGACATAGGAGCCCGGAATTTCATGTGCTACACCTCTTCGCAGCAGTCTTTCTAGGAAATAGCGCAATTTTAACCCCAGATGGTTAACCCGAGCGCGCGATTTTTAATGTGCCCCTGAGATTCCGCGGTTTCCGAGCATGGTGGCTACCAGCGCCAGCGGTAAACCCATCACGTTGAAGTAGCACCCTTCCACGCGAGGGATCCATTTGGCGGCCAATCCCTGGATTCCGTAGGCTCCGGCCTTGTCCATGGGCTCGCCGGTCGCGATGTAGGCCTCGATTTCCTCGTCAGAGAGCGTCAGGAACCGAACTGCCGTTGTCTCGGCAGCCACTTCCACGCCCTGCTGCGTCACCAGCGCCACTCCGGTAATGACCCGGTGGCTGCGCCCCGAGAGCATGCGCAGGATTCGCGCAGCGTCTTCTCGATTTTCGGGTTTACCGAGGATATGCCCATCGAGCGTCACCGTCGTGTCGGCGCCCAGCACCGCCAGAGACTGGAGGTCCGTAACGCAGGGTCCGATTGCGTCCGGGACCTCGCACTCAGCGCCTGCGGCAATTTCATCGAATACGGCCTGCGCTTTTTCTCTTGCGAGGCGCGTGACGTAGATAATTGGGTCTTCGCCTGGCTTGGGGTCTTCAGGCAGGTGAGCCGGCCGCACGGCGAAGGTGAATCCTGCCTGCGCCAGCAATTGGCGGCGGCGTGGCGAAGCCGAGGCAAGAACCAGCATATTGAGATTATGGCAGCGCCACCCCACCGGCCCGCAGCCGCAGAACTTACACAGTTTAGACTTGAAGCAGCGCACGCCAACTAAGAAGCCGGCGGGTTAGGATTGCTCGAAAATGCATTTCAATTTTCGCTTCACGGCCGTTGAAACTCTGTGGACCCTGAACTTTGCGGCCATGCTTGTTTTGCTCGTGGTTCTGCTCGGACGCGAGCGTATTCGAAGATTTCCGATCTTTACAAGCAGCATTGTTCTTATCGGGCTGAACATGCTTGCCCAGAACCTGCTCGCCCACAGGCTCGCACCACTCGTTTCAACCACGATGTTTCTGGTACTTGCCGACCTGGGGGTCATGATCGCACTGTTGCTCGCGATCGAGCTTGCACGCCGGGCATTCAGCACCGCACGTTGGCCTGCGTGGGTTGCCGGCAGCCTCATTTTGCTCGGCGGCGCAACGGCTGTCATGGTCTTCTGGGGCCAATGGCCTGCCGCAAAAACTGTGTTCGATCGATCCACCCTCGGCCACCTTCGCCTGATGCAACTGATTGAAGAGAAAGGCGACATGTTCAATGAAGTTCTGGCGGTGGAATTGTTCGCCCTGGTCGTGGTCGCCGGGCGGCTTTTCAAAACGGGCTGGCGCAGCCACACGCAGCAGATTCTGGCGGGCGTATCGGCCACTTCGGCCATGGTGATTATCGAGCGGGTGATCTGGCAGGCAATGACTCACAACATGCCCCGCACCAGAGAGGGATACAACCACATGATTGACCTGCAGAGTGATCTGCTGAACGCGAACAGCATGGTGCTGCTGGCGGCCATGATCTGGTGGATCGTGTGTTTATGGGTCGATGAACCTGGAACTACTCCCGTGGCTGCCGGCGGCGATGCACCGGCGAATACCGCCGCGGACACCCCTGAAAGGTGGCTTGAGAATCCGTCTGACACTGGCGCCGCGCCAGGAGCTTAACTGGTTGAGCACACGCGCTCGAATCCTCGGCCTTGGACTGTTGGCTAGTGCGGTCGGCCGGGCAGCACAAAATGTTCCGCGCAGCGGGGTTCGTAGAAGTCGCCGGCCATAATGATGGGACTGGTGTACGGAGCAGGCTTCCCATCGACCAATCGTTGCGGATAGAGCGCCCTGGCGCCACAGGCGCAATAAGCCACCAGCTCGGTAATGTTGCCCGCATAGATGCGCACCAACCAGGAAAGATCGAGCATCTCGCCGAAGGGCAACCCGCGAAAATCGAGTTCGAGTCCCGAAACCATCACATCGTGGCCGGCTTCGAGCAGTCGCTTGGTAAAAAGGAAGAGATCTGAGACGAACTGACCCTCGTCAATGGCGATACACTCGATCCGCTTGCCAATCTCCTGCTCCGTGGCAGCGATAACCGGGAGTACCGACCAAGGGTCGGCAGAACGAAACTCCACTGCCTGCATTTTAATGCAACCATTATGGTTACGGCTCTCGACCAGCCCCTGAGCGGCTTTAGTATCGTCGCTCGGCTTGAGCAACATCACCTGCTGGTGCGCGTATTCCCGGCGGATCTCAATGCGGCGCAGCAGTTCAGCCGTTTTGTTGCTGCGCATGGGGCCAACAATAAGCTCGAGTTTGCCAGGAACAGTGCTCAATGGCGCTCCGCGAGTAAGGGGTGTGGATGTAACACTGGCATTCTACGACGGTCAGCGCCGTTCCCTGCCCTGTTAAAGGTGTGGACGTTGAAGGGAAAAATGTTGGTCAAGGCGCGGGATTTCGTTGACCCACTGCCAGATAGGACAAGAGCCGGAGTGGGCATAGTGTGGCGAAAATGCCACAGTACGGAAAACCGGAATTGCGTCTAATCTTTCTTGTTGGAAGGGCTTTTGGGTGGTTCCCGAACGCCGGCCAGTGGTTTCTTGAGTTTGCTGCCATGGATTCTCGCAGAAGAGCCAGGCGGCGGCAGCAAGTAGGTTCGCGGATAAGTCTGCATGGTGTATCAGGGCCATGGGACAAGTGCACAAGCTGCCGTAACCGATTCAGGGAGAAGTATTTGGCACAATCTGCACACGTTGAACAGACAATTGAGGGTCCGCTCGAGTTTACCGGGGTGGGGTTGCACTCCGGGGCGCCTGTAACCATGCGCCTGTTGCCTGCCCCAGGCGGCTCCGGAATTGTATTCAGGCGGACAGATCTGGACAATTTTGAGATTCCCGCCACTGGTCGAAACGTGGCCAAGGTGAGTTATGCAACCAGCCTGATGCGGCAAGGGGTGCTGATTTCGACAACTGAGCATCTGCTTTCGGCGTGCATCGGAATGGGAATCGACAACGTTATTGTTGAGCTCGACAACCTGGAGCTGCCGATCCTGGACGGAAGCGCATTGCCGTACGTCGAGGCTTTTCAGAGCGTCGGGATCAGGGTGCAGCGCCGGAAACGCGAAACGATCAAGGTGCTGAAGCCCGTTGAGGTACGAGAGGGAAACAAGTTCATCGGCGTATATCCGGGACCGGGTTACCGAATCTCGTATGAGATCGATTTTCCTGCGCCGATCGGAAAACAGAAGACTTGTGTCGACCTGGCTGCGGAGATGTACGGCCAGGAGATTGCGCCGGCACGAACCTTCGGCTACAAGGCCGACGAACAGAAGCTGCGGGATATGGGATTGATCCGCGGAGCCAACAGCGAGAATGCCATTATCCTTGGCGCCAACGGTCCTAAGAACGGGCCATTGCGGTTCGATGATGAATATGTGCGGCACAAGGTGCTGGATCTTATCGGGGATCTGGCGCTCGCCGGCAAGCGTATTGAGGGCCACGTTGTGGCGGAACGCGCCGGACATGCGATGCATACGGCATTTGTTGCGCGGCTGTTGAGGGACCGGTCGGCTTGGGAGCTGGCGCACATACCGGTGGCTGAGGCGGTGCCGGAAAGGCGAACCGACGAAGCGGTTGGAACGCCGGTATTGGCAGGGGCGTAGAGCGCGGAGCCGATTCTGCGACCGTTCTGGTCGCGATCAAATCAAGCAAACAAAATGCGCATCGGGGCGGGGGCGTCGTAGCTCTTACCCTGGTCGGCGAGCTTTCCGGTTTCCGGGTCGCGGGTAAAGACGCTGATCAGGTTCGAGTCCTGATTCGCTACAAGCATCCAGCGCTCGGTGGGATCGAGCGTGAAGTTACGCGGTGTTTTCCCTCCGCAGTTGGAGCGGGCAATGGGTGTGAGCGCTCCGGTCTTGGGATCGGCTGAGAATGAATAGAGAAAGTCGTTGTCGCGATTGGCAAAGTAGACAAAGCGGCCATCTTTGCTGATGACCGTGTCGCAACCGCGGGTGGGGCCGTGGTAGCCCGACGGCAGCAGTTCGATGCGCTTGACGAGCGAGAGGCTTCCACCGGCAGAATGCCATTCGAGAACGTCGACCGTGGAGGCGAGTTCGTTCATCGAGTAGGCAGTGTGACCATTGGGATGGAAGTGGAGAGTTCGTGGCCCCGAACCTGGCGCAGCCGTGTACGTACCGGTTGGCGTGAGCATTGCAGTTGCCGAGTCGAGGCGATAGATGTGAATGCAATCGCCCCCGAGATCGTTGATGTAGACGTAGCGATTGTCGGGCGAGAACGACACAAAGTGGGCGTGAGCGGACTCCTGGCGGTCGGCATTGGGACCGTGGTGTTTGTAGTGCTCGGTCCAAACAGCCTGGCTAAGTTTGCCCTCGAAGATACGGAAGCTGGCGGCGCTGCCCCCCATATAGTCGGCAGAGACGAGCGTGTGGCCGGTAGCGTCAACGGCAACATGGCAGGTGCCGATGCCGGCCGAAGGTTCGGCTGAAAGCGGTTTGAGCTGGCCCGCTTCAAGCTGGAAGCTGGCGACTTCGCCAGCGTGTTTGCCTTCGAAGGAATCGATCTCGCAGGCGGCGAAGATGTATCTCATACCGGGAGACAAACAAAGCCAGTCGACGTTCGGGATCTTTGCCGCGACGCCAGCCGGCGTGAGCGCAGCCGTGGCTGGATCCCAGTCGTAGGCGAGGATACCGTCGGGAGTGCCGGTGCCGACGAAGACGCGTGTGCCCGAGGGAGTGCTCATTCCCTGGGCGGCCATGAAATGCGGAGCGGCGGCAAGTGTGACGGCAGAGGCGGTCTTAATAAACGCACGGCGGGAGAGGTCTCTCATAGCGGAGATCATTTTCGCCGATGGGGCCCGGTGCACGCCAGCGTGGTTTGGAAACGAGGTGAAATGCGATGAGGGCCACCGGTTCCTTCTAGACTTGAAAGCGGGAGTAAGCCTTGTCGCAGTTCATTAATCTTGTGCGCATCCCCGCGTTGGCGATTCGTCAGCATGTAAGCCCATTGAAGCCGCTGGAGATTCTGGGAGAAGATGTGCTG
>Ga0335074_10007789_pt1 | contig 14861 bp, 13 predicted proteins | sample Lox_Sample_23_FD_206715 | JGI IMG/M metagenome (GOLD analysis project Ga0335074, IMG submission 206715) | Soil microbial communities from Loxahatchee National Wildlife Refuge, Florida, United States - Lox_Sample_2.3 | ecosystem: Environmental > Terrestrial > Soil > Wetlands | place: USA...
TTGCCGTCCAGGGCATTGAGCAGCCTGGACGTCAGCGCGAGGTTCAACTGATTCGCATCGCCCATCCGGTCCGCGCCCACGTAGCGATTGGTCTGGAAAAGCTCCACGGGGTCGAGGTCGGGAACGCCGGTGTCGAAGACCGGCAGCTGCGACTGGTTGCGGTACGGCACCCAGAGATACATCGCGCGCGGCTCCAGCGTGATCGTGCGCTGGTCGTGCGAGCCTGCCGCGCGCTCGAGCTCGAGGCCCGTATCGAAGCTCCCGATGGGCAGCGTCCGCGACGGGGAGGCCGGCTCGCCCGGGACGGTGTTCGACAGCTGATACTGCGTTGCCCGATATCCGATCGCCGGGCGCACGAAGTACCCCGGCCCGACGAAGTTGAGCGAGGCCGTGGGATAGAAGTCGTAGCGCCAGCCGGTGACCCCGGTCGAGCGCTGGAAGTCGGCCGCCTCCGATTCGAAGCCGTAACGCAGCAGATCCCCGGGTCCCCAGCCGAAATCGGTGTTGAGCGTGACGTCCGGCACCCGCGCATAGGGGCGCTGATCGAGCGCCAGCGTGTTGTCGATCGTCTGGTACTGATCGACCATGCCCTGGAAGTCCGAATGCAGGTCGCGGTACGAGAGCACCGCCCGGCGGTCGAGGAAGGGCGTGCTGGTGCCCTCCGGGCCGGTCTCGAAATCCTCGAAGTACTCCGTGTCGCTGACGTTCTCGCCATCGAGCGTGAGGCGAAAGTTGTCCGGCAGCTCGGTGACGTTCACCAGGCGGATGCGGCTGCGGCTCGCGTGGTAGACGGCATCGTCCGGCAGATAGTCCCAGTCGAGCTCGCCGTGCTGCTCGCGCGTGAGATAGCGGAGGTCGCCGCCGATGTCGAGGCCGCGGCGGGAGTATCCGGTCGGCTGGAAAGTGAAGTCGGCATTCGGGGCGATGTTCCAATAGTAGGGAATCGAGAGCTCGGCGCCGCCGGTGGAGGTGTTGCCGACCGTCGGGAAGAGAAATCCGCTCTTGCGGATGTTGCCGAGCGGAAACGAAACCCACGGAAGATAGAGGATCGGCACGCCCTTGAAGTCGATGCGCGCATTGCGCCCCGTGCCCACCCGCTTGCGGGTATCGAGGGTGATGCGCGTCGCCCGCAGGACCCAGGACTGGTCATTCACCGGGCAGGTCGTGAAAGTGACATGCGCCAGGCGGATCAATCCCTGCGGGGAAAGCTGCATCTCCCGCGCGGCGCCCCGCGCCGCACGCTGCACGAGGTTGAAGTGCGCCGACTCGAAGTGCGCGCCCGCGGTCGGGGAGTAGCTGCCGCCCGCGCCCGTGACGTGCACCAGCGGGTCGGTGTAGTCGACCCCGCCGCGGGTGCGCAGCGAGTTGTTGTTCCTGTTGTATTGGACCTCGTTCGCCTTGATCAGGCGCTGACCCTGGCGGACGACGACATGGCCGCTGAGGGTCAGAATTCCATTCTGCGTCACCGTGGCGTTATCGGTCTTGATGTCGACGTTGCCCGACTCGGCGAAGGACTTGCCGGGCGCGGGTGACTTGTGGCTCGGAACGCTCAGGCGGCGTTGCGCAGCAGTGGCGGTGATCGCTGCCGCACTGGCGGCGGGGGGCGGGGGTTCCGCGGCTCGCACAAGCGGCGTGAGGCCGCCGAGCGACAACAGGGCGGTCCAGAATGGGCTCCGACGCGGCATCAGGGGCGGCATTATAATGGGGCATGCCCGAGAACGATGCGCGACTCGCGCTCCTGCAAGGTTGGCTGGCGCGAGATCTGGGTCTGCGCCCGGCGCGGATCGAGCGCGCCTCGAGCGATGCCAGCTTCCGCCGCTACTTTCGCGCCGTCTGCGATGACCGCACCCTGATCGTCATGGATGCGCCGCCGGAGACGGAGGACGTGCGGCCGTATCTGCGCGTGACCGGCCTGCTCGAGCCGCTCGGCATCCACGTGCCACACGTGTACGAGGCCGATGCGGCGCGCGGATTCGTGCTGCTCGAGGACCTCGGCAGCACCCAGTACCTGGCCAAGCTCGGTGCGGGAGGCGATCCACGGCAACTCTATGCCGATGCGCTGCGGGCGCTCGCGGATATCCAACTGCGGGGCGCCGCAGCCGCCGCGGAGCTCTCACCGTATGCTCGCGGGCCGCTCGCCCGCGAGCTCGCGGAGATGCCGGAGTGGTTCATCGAGAGGCACCTCGCGCTCGAGCTCACCGGTGCCGAGCGCGAGATGATCGCCGCCGCCTTCGAGTTCCTGATCAACGAGGCGCTGTCGCAGCCCGAAGTGTTCGTGCACCGCGACTATCATTCGCGCAACCTAATGGTGGTCGGCGAGCGCAATCCGGGTGTGATCGACTTCCAGGACGCGTTGCGTGGGCCGATCGGCTACGATCTCGTGTCGCTATTGAAAGATTGTTACATTTCGTGGCCGCGGGCGCGCGTGCTCGAATGGGTGAGCGGCTATCGCTCACTGCTGCAGTCGCGCGGCGGCAAAGTGGGCGCGGGGCCGGCGCAGTTCGTGCGCTGGTTCGATCTGATCGGAGCGCAGCGACACATCAAGGTGCTCGGCAGATTCGCGCGGCTCTGGTATCGGGATGGCAAGCCGGGATATCTGCGCGACCTGCCGCTGACACTCGACTATGTCCGCGAGACCTGCCGGCTCTATCCCGAGCTCGAGCAATTGTCGGAATTCCTCGAGCGCCGTGTCGCGCCCGAGCTGCCGCGCTCGAACGCGCGGGTCGCGCGACAGGTGGCGCAGCCGACATGAGGGGTATGCTGCTCGCGGCCGGGCGCGGCGAGCGCCTGCGGCCGATCACCGACACGCTGCCGAAGCCGCTGGTGCGTGTTGCCGGAAAACCGTTGATCGTCTACCACCTCGAAGCGCTTGCACGGGCCAACGTGCGCGAGGTCGTGATCAATCTCTCCTGGCTCGGCGAGCAGATCCGTGCCGCGCTGGGGGACGGCAGCCGCTACGGCGTGCAGATCGCGTACAGCGAGGAGGGGTCCGTGCCGCTCGAGGCCGGTGGCGGCATCCATCATGCCCTGCCGCTTCTCGGTGCGGCTCCTTTTCTGGTCGTGAACTCCGATGTCTGGACGGATATGGACTTCAGTCGTGCTCTGACTCTGGATGAGGGTGCCGACGCACGCCTCGTGCTCGCGCCGAATCCACCCCACCATCCGCGCGGCGATTTCGGGCTCGAGGGCGATTTGGTGGTCGAGCGGCAGACCGATCGCTTCACCTACACCGGCGTCGGTATCTATCGGCCGGAGCTTTTCCGGGGCTGCGCGCCCGGGAAGTTTCCGCTGTTGCCGCTGCTGCAACGGGCAATCGCGGCGCGACGCCTTCGGGGCGCGGTCTATCGTGGCGAATGGCTCGATATCGGCTCGACCGATCGCCTGGCGGCGCTCGATGCCCGGGAACGTGGTGCGAAAGGCCGCTGAAGGACCGCGCGGGTCCGTGGCGTAAAATGCCGGCCATGGCGAGTCTCAAAGACATCACGGTCGTCTCCGAAGCTGCACCTCCGCAGCCGCAGGGCCGGCGTAGCGGCGAGAAATACCTTACACCTCATGGGTTTACGGCGATCCGGGACGGTATCAAGGCCACCGCTAAGGGCGGCTGGGCACCCACCCCGGTTCGGGCCAAGCCCTCCTGGTTGCGGGCCAGGGCGCCTTCGGGCGTCGGTTTTCAGGCCGTCAAGGGCATCGTCAAGGAGCATCGCCTCGCCACGGTCTGCGAGGAGGCGAAGTGTCCGAACATCGGCGAGTGCTGGAACGCCGGCACCGCCACGATCATGCTCATGGGCGCGGTGTGCACCCGCGCCTGCCGCTTCTGCTCGGTCGATACCGGCAACCCTCGAGGCTGGCTCGATCCGGAGGAGCCGGAGAACGCCGCCCGCAGCGTCGAGCTGATGAAGCTCAAGTACGTGGTGCTGACCTCGGTCGATCGGGATGATCTGACCGACGGCGGCGCCGGCCACTACGCCGCCTGTATCCGCGCCATCAAACGAAGCAACCCCGCGACCGCGGTCGAGGCGCTGACACCGGATTTTCAGGGAGTGCTCGCGGACGTCGACACGGTGGTCGACTCCGGTCTCGATGTGTTCGCGCAGAACATCGAGACCGTGCGCCGCCTCACCCATCCCGTGAGAGACCCGCGCGCCGGCTACGAGCAGACGCTGCGCGTGCTCGCTCGTGCAAAGCAACACAAACCCGCCGTGTTGACCAAGAGCAGTCTCATGCTGGGTCTGGGGGAGACCGACGCCGAGATCGAGCAGACGCTGACGGACCTGCGGGCGGCCGGCGTTGACATCGTCACCCTCGGCCAGTACCTGCGACCGACCCCGAACCATTTGCCCGTGCAGCGGTACGTCACTCCCGCCGAGTTCGATCGCTATCGGGCGAGTGCTCTGTCGAGAGGGTTCCTCGAATGCGTCTCCGGCCCCCTGGTGCGCTCAAGCTATCGGGCGGAGCAGGCGCTCAACCGCAACAACGCCGGCCTAGATAACAGTCATATCGATTCCGGGAAGAGGGCTGTTTGAGCAGGGCACAAAGCGGCATCGCGGCGGGCATCGCGGACTCTGGCCTGCCGCAAGCCGTCCGTCCGGTACCCCCGCATGTCGTGCGCGACCTCGGCCTGGTGGCGTACGAGCCGACCTGGCATGCCATGCAGCGCTTCACCGACGAGCGCGGCCCCGAGACGCCCGATGAGATCTGGCTTCTCGAGCATCCGCCCGTGTTCACCCTCGGCATGAATGCGAGCCGCGATCACGTGCTCGCGCCCGGCGATATCCCGGTGGTGCAGATCGATCGCGGCGGCCAGGTCACCTATCACGGCCCGGGCCAGCTCGTCGTTTACCCACTGATCGACTTGCGGCGTGCCGGACTCGGGGTGCGCGACATCGTCACCGCCCTCGAGCGCAGCGTCATCGACTGCGTCGCCGAGCTCGGCATCCAGGCCGAGCGCCGCAAAAGCGCCCCCGGCGTCTACGTCGACGGACGCAAGCTCGCGAGTGTCGGCATCCGCGTGCGCCGCGGCGCGAGTTATCACGGCATCGCCCTCAACGTCAGTGTCGATCTCGAGCCATTCCGTCGTATCAATCCCTGCGGCTATGCCGGCCTCGAGATGACTCGACTCGGCGACTTGAGCGCGGTCGATTCCGTGAGCGCCGCCGCGGCGGCGCTGCAGCCGCACCTGCTGAACCGGTTGTACCACCGTCGGCAGTGATCTCGCTCTGACCGGACATGGAACACCTGCGCCGTAACCATGTCGGCCGCGCGGCCCCTCCTGGACTTCGAGTCGGGGCGGCGGGAAACTCAATACCATCCGATTGGCCGCTGGAGACCGACATGATCAGGGTCAGCGTAATGTATCCCTACGGCAAGGGCACGACGTTCGACATGGCGTACTACACGAGCAAGCACATGCCCATGGTGAAGCGTCTCTGCGGCGCGGCCTGCAAGAGCATTGGCGCCGATCGCGGCCTCAACGGCGGGCAGGCGGGCTCGACGCCGCCGTACATCGCCGCCGGCTATCTCACGTTCGATTCCGTCGAGGCTTTCGAGCAGGCGTTCGGACCGCACGCGGGCGAGATCATGGCCGATATCCCGAACTACACGAACGCGACGCCCGTGGTGCAGATCAGCGAAATAACGCTCTGAGGGCTTTTGCGGCCGGGGTTTCGCGGCCGCTAAATCAACATCAGGACGCCGTCGCAGCCCTTGAGGTCGGTGGTGAGCGCAATCACCTGCTCGCGGCTTTCCGCCCTGATGCGGTAGGAGATGGAAAGAAAGTTGCCGTTCTCGCTCAGCCGCTCGCTCACCCGCTCCGGCCCGATGAGCGGCGCGTGCCGTAGCACGATGGCGTGCACGCGCGCCCGAAACTCATCCGACGGCCGGCCGATGATCTTGATCGGATAGTCGGTGGGAAATTCGAGCAGCGGCGGCGGCTCGGTCATCGCCATGGCTGATGCCGCAGCTCGAGCTTCCAGCGCTGGAACTCCGCATGCACCCGGCGCCAGAGCGGGCCAGGGCGGCCGCTACCGACCGGCTTGCCATCGAGCGTCGTCACGGGCTGCACTTCGCGTGTCGCCGCCGAGATCCAGATCTCGTCCGCGCGGCGCAGCTCCGCCTCGCTCACCGGCGCCGCGCGGTAGGCTACGCCGACGCGCGCCGCGAGCTCCTCCACCACGCCGCGCGTCGTTCCGGGGAGTATCCGCCGCGAGTTGGGCGGAGTGCGCAGCTCCCCGTCGAGCACCACCTGTACCGTCGAAGAAGAGGCCTCCGTCAACTCGCCGTTGCGCAGCAGAATGGTCTCGGCGGCGTCGGCATCCACCGCGAGCTGCCTCAGCAGCACGTTCGCCAGCAGCGCCACCGATTTGATGTCGCAGCGCGCCCAGCGCGTGTCCTCGGCGCTGATGCAGGCGACTCCCTTTTCCAACACCGCCGCTGATGCGACGGGAAGCGGTGCGCAGAAGGCAAACACCGTGCGCGGGATGTCGGGCAGCGGCGCGTGATTGCGGCCGTGCTCCGCGCCCCGCGTGACCTGCCAGTAGATGTACTGATCCGCGCCGCCACTGCGCGTGATGAGCGCCTCGAAGATGTCGCACCAGTCGCGCCGGCTGAGCGGATCGGTCATGCGGATCTCGCCGAGACTGCGGGTGAGGCGCGCGCAGTGCGCCTCCAGCCGAAATGGCCGGCCGCCGTAGACGGGCATCACCTCATAGGCGCCGTCGCCGTAGAGAAAGCCGCGGTCGAGCGGCGAGATGCGGGCCTGCGCCAGCGGCAGGTACTCACCGTTGAGATAACAGGTAGGGAAGGGATCGGCCATAAACGTCAATGAAACCACAACCGTACGCCGTCCATGACGCGCGTCAGCAGGCCGCCCGCCGGCACGGGCTCCAGCGTGACGAGCGGCTCGCGCCCGACTACCTGGCCGTTGCCGTCGGTCACCGTGAACTCACCCACCACGGCCCCCGCCGCCAGCGGCGCGACCAGGCGGGTGCTGGTCAGCGCGGCGTTGGTCGCGACATGCTCGGCCTCACCGCGCGGCAGTGTCACGTAAAGATCGGAGGGAGTGCCAACCGCGGCGTAACCGGCGGCGGACTCGTAAACGCGTGGCTTGAGAACCGGCGCGCGCGCGCTGGCGACCTTCTCGGTCTCGAAGAAGTTGTATCCGTAGTTGAGCAGGGCTTCGCTGTCGGCTTCGCGTGAGTGCCACTTGGGCGCATTCAGCACCACCGACACGAGGCGCATGCCATGGCGCACGGCCGAGGCGATCAGGCAGTAGCCCGCGGCCTCGGTATGTCCGGTCTTGAGGCCGTCCACGGACGGGTCGGTCCACAACAGCCCGTTGCGATTCGGCTGCTTGATGCGATCCCAGGTGAAGTCCTTCATCCGGAAGATGTAGTAGTACTGCGGGAAGTCCCGGATCAGCGCGACCGTGAGCGTCGCCAGATCGCGCGCGGTGGTGTAGTGATTGGGATCCGGCAGTCCGTCGACATCCATGTAGTGCGTCGATTTGAGTCCGAGGCGCTGGGCGTACTCGTTCATCATCTGCACGAATCCGGCTCGTGTGCCACCCACCTTCTGAGCGAGAGCGACGGTCGCATCGTTCCCGGACTGCACGATCATGCCTTTGATGAGAGCGATCACCGGCACCTGGCTGCCGACATTCACGAACATCCGCGAGCCGCCGGTCTGCCAGGCGGCCTTGCTGATGGTCACGGGCTCATTGAGCGTGAGGCGGCCATCCTTGAGGGCCGCGAAGACGATGTAGGCCGCCATCAGCTTGGTGAGGCTCGCCATCGGCAGCCGCTCGTCGGCATTTCTCTGCGCGAGCACGCGGCCGGTCTGGAAGTCGACCAGGATGTACGATCCGGCATCGATTGCGGGCGGCGGCGGTAAGGGCATTGCGGCCGCCGGTTGCGGTGCGGGTGAGGTCGCGGCTGCCGGGCGGGCGAGGATCGAGAGCAGCCCGAATGTGGCGGCGGTGAGCAATGAAGCGGCAGAGGAGCGGGACATCCTGGAAGATCCTCGTAAGTGGCGTAAAGGACGCGCGCGGATTGTACGATCGCGCGCGCGCGTTGAAGTTCGCAAGAGGCGGCACCACGGCTCACGGGGCGACCAGCTGGGCGCCCGGGTAGCCCAGCACGGTGAGACGGGCGACCAGCCGGTCGAATTCCGGTACGCCGTTCACCGGTCCGATGCGCACGCGATAGAGGTGGCCCTGGGCCGCAGGCGGGCCGAAGATGAATGCGCCGGCAAGACCCGCCGCCTCGAGCCGGGCGAGCACGCGCTCGGCGTTGCGGCGCACGGCGAACGCCCCGACCTGCACGTAAAGCATGGCCGGCGGACTCTCCGCGGCACGGGTGAGCTCGACGGGGTTGCCGGGAGTGATCGCGCGCACCTCGACGAGCGCGGTGCCGGTCGCCAGCATGCCGAGCTTGGCGGCGGCGACGTACGAAAGGTCGATGAGCCGGTTGGCCACGAACGGACCGCGGTCGTTGACTTTCACGATGACGCTACGGCCATTGCCGAGATCGGTGACGCGCACATAACAGGGCAGCGGCAGCGTCTTGTGAGCCGCCGTCATGGCATACATGTCATAGCGGTCGCCGTCGGCGGTGCGCAGGCCGTCAAAGGTCGGACCATACCAGGAGGCGACGCCGGTCGCCTCGTAACCTTGAGCGGTCGCGAGCACATAGTAGCGCTCGCCGTCTACATCGTAGAAGGGGGGATTGCCGCGCGCGGCGCGTGGCAAGAAGCGAGGCACGGCGTTGGGGACCGCGGCGAGGTTCGCAGGCAGCGGCGGCAGTTTGAAGGCCGGTGCGGTCTCACGGCGAGTGCTGGCGCAGCCGGCGAGCAGCGCCGCGAGCGCGATCGTCCAGACAAAGCCTGCAACGGGCCGGGTGCGTGCCGCGACCGCGGGTTTCAAGTGCCGCGGCTCGTTGAGCGGACCGCCGGTTGCGATCCGCCGCCGGCCGACTTCGCCGTCGTCGGCGCGGGCGTCGCGTCCGGGGTCGGGGTGAGCCGCAGCGCGATCGCCTCGGCCAGATCGTTGACCGCCATCGCATACAGGGCGCTGTGGTTATAGCGTGTGAGCGCATGGAAGTTATTGAAGCCCACCCGGTACGTCGGCCCGTCCTGCTGCTGCGCGAGCAGCAGCACGACGCGCGTATCACCCGGCGCGTCGCTCTCGACCCGCACGCCCTGCCCGTTCAGGCCGTCGATGGTCTCATCGAGCGCGAGATTGTCGGGGTCGATGTGGAAGGTCGCGCCGGGGTCGATCCTGACATCAGCCACGACCGGGCCGCCCGGCTGCCAACCGCAGTCGTGCAGGTAGCGGGCGATGCTCGCGAAGATGTCGTCCCAGTCGGAAAAGAGATCACGCGTGCCGTCGTCGTTGCCATCGACCCCATAGCGCAGGTAGGTCGAGGGCATGAACTGCAGCGGTCCCATGGCGCCGGCATAGGAGCCCTTGAGGGTGAGCGGGTCGAGCTTCTCCTGGTGGACGAGCACCAGAAACTCCTCGAGCTCGTGGCTGAAGAAGCGGCTCCGGGGCGGATAGTCGAATGCCAGGGTGGCGAGCGCATCGAGCACCCGGTACGAGCCCGTGATGCGCCCGTAGTAGGTCTCCGCGCCGAGGATTGCCACGAGGTACTGCGGCGGCACGCCTTGCTCCGCGCTCACGCGCTCGAGCGAGTCGCGATGCGCGCGCCAGAACGCGACCCCCTCGTTGATGCGTCGATCGGTGAGGAAGATCTGCCGGTACTGCCACCATTCGAGCACCTGCTCGGCGGGGCGGCTGATCTTGTCGATGATCTCGGGCTGCGCACGGGCCTGGAGGAGCACCTCGAGCACCGCTCGGCGCCGGAGGCCATCGCGGCGGGCAATCCGGGTGGCGAATTGCTCGAGCTGCGCGTGCGGAAAGAGCTGGTCGGACTCCGGCGCCGCGCGCGCGCGCACGGCGCCGCAATGCGCGCTGGCGAATGTGAGGAGTACGGCGGCGGCGATCGTTCGCGACACTTAGGAGCCCATGAGCTTCCGGTGGGCGTGAAGCGACATCAGAATACCGAAGCCCGCGAGCACGGTCACCACCGAGCTTCCCCCATAGCTGACGAGCGGCAGCGGAACGCCGACGACCGGAAGGAGCCCGGTGACCATGCCGGCGTTGATGAACACATACACGAAGAAAGTCAGCGCGATGCTGCCGCCGAGCAGGCGCGAGAACGTGTCCGGGGTCTGCACGGCGAGGTAGAGCGAGCGGCCGATGATGAAGGCGTAGAGTAAAAGGAGTACCGCCAGGCCGAGGAGCCCGAACTCCTCGCCGATCACGGCGAAGATGAAATCCGTGGTCCGCTCCGGCAGAAAGTCGAGCTGCGCCTGGCTGCCGTTCATCCAGCCTTTGCCGAACACGCCGCCCGAGCCGATCGCGATCTGCGACTGGATGATGTGATAGCCGGCGCCCAGGGGATCCGATTGCGGGTTCAGAAAGGTGAGCAGGCGCTGGCGCTGATAGCCGTGCATGAATCTGAGTCCAAACCACGCCGCCGCGACGCCGAGCAGCAGCATCGCGACGATCACCCGTGCCCTTAGGCCTGCGAGGAACACGACGAGCGCGCCGGCGGCGGCGATGAGCGCCGCGGTGCCGAGGTCCGGTTCCACGGCGACCAGCGCCGCCGGCACCAGGATGATGGTGCCGAGGAGGAGCAGCGAGGACCAGCGTGGCGGCAGCGGGCGCTCGTGGAGGAACCACGCGCACATCATCGGCACGGCGAGCTTCATGAGCTCGGACGGTTGGAAGTGGATGATCCCGAGATTGAGCCAGCGTTGCGCGCCGAGGCGCACGTGGCCTGCGACCGCGACGACGAGCACCAGTCCCACCCCGATGAAGTACAGCCAGGGCGAGGTGCGCCGCAGGAAGTTCGGGCTGACGCGCGCCAGAGCGAGCATCGCCGCTGTGCCCAACACGAGGCGCATCACCGTGCGCAGCGCCATCGGCAGGCTCTCCGCCGAGGCGCTGTAGAGCACGACGAGTCCATAGGCGGCGGCGAGCGCGAGTCCGGTCACCAGCGGCCCGTCCATTCGGAGAGCCGAGAGGACGCGCGCAGCGCCACTGAGTGTGCGGCGCGTGCGCGACTCGGAGCTCACTTCTTCGTAGATCATGCGCTCTCGCTCATGTGCCTATTGCGCCGTTGGCGCACGGCTCGTACGCGGCTGGTCCGCGATCTGTTGAACGGCGGGCGCCGGGTTAGGCGGAGATGGCACGGAAAGCTCCAGGCGCGGTTTGAGGTCGGTCGGCTCCGAATACGGCCCCCGCGGAGCCGCGGGCAGCAGCTTGCCGTCGGGTCCGAGCAGATAGGCATCCAACACCTTGCGCGCGATGGGCGCGGCGGCCACATCTCCCCAGCCGGCATGCTCGACCAGCACCGCCACCGCGATGCGCGGTGCGTCGGCGGGCGCGAACGCGATGAACCAGGCATCGTCGCGCAGCCGCTCGAGCGTCTTATCCTTGCCGTAGTCGCGCTCGCTGGAGGCTCCCTTGGCGTTCTCGCGGACCAGCTGCGCCGTGCCGGTCTTGCCGGCGATGGCGTATGGGCTGCCGCGCATCTGCCAATACGCCGTGCCGCGCGGATTGCTGGTCACGCCGACCATCGCGCCGATGACCAGTTTCCAGGAGGCCGGGCTGATCATCGTGAGCTCGCCGTTGATGATCGGGCGCTTCCAGCGGATCTTGCCCGTGCGCGGATCGCGCAGACCCGTGACCAGGCGCGGCGCGAAGGACACGCCGCGCGTGGCGATGATGGCAGCATAGTGCGCGAGCTGCATCGGGGTGACCAGGAAGTATCCCTGGCCGATGCCGAGGATGACCGTATCGCCCGGGAACCACACGCGGTCGGCGGGATTGCGGAAATGGCTGGCCTTCCAGGCCGGAGAGGGCGAGAGGCCCGGCTGCTCGCCGCCAATATCGATACCGGTCGGGCGTCCGAAGCCGAAGTTCGGCAGCCAGGCAGCGATGCGGTCGATGCCCATCTCATGGGCGAGACGGTAGAAATACACGTCGCACGACACGATGATGGCCTCGCTGAGGTCCACCCGGCCGCAGTTCTCGTGGTTGGCGTTGTGGTAGAGATGGCGGCTGCCGGGCAGGTGGTAGCTGTAGGGGGACAGCACCTGCTGCTGCGGATCGACGACTCCGTCGGTCAGTGCGCCGAGGGCGAGTCCGGGCTTGATGGTCGAGCCCGAGGGCAGTTGCGCGCGCAGCACCCGGTTGAACAGCGGCCGCTGCGGGTCATCCGTGAGGGCACGATACTGCTGCTCGGTGATGCCGCGGGCGAAGAGATTGGGATCGAAGCTCGGGGAGCTCACGAGCGCGATGATGTCGCCGCTGTTGGGATCGATGGCCACCACGGCGCCCTCCTGGCCGGCGAGGGCCGCCTCCGCCACCTTCTGCACCTTCAGATCGAGCGAGAGAATGACATCGTCGCCGGGGGTCGGCGCCTTTACCTCGAGATCCTTGGCGAAGACCCCGGGCTTCTGCACCGGCCGGCCCTGCGCATCCACCAAGGTCTGGCGGAAACCGTTGGTGCCGTGTAATTGCTTCTCGAAGGCGGCCTCCACGCCCGTCTTGCCGATGACCGCCGTGCCGGCGTAGGCGGCGCGGTCGATATGAGCCAGGTCCTGCTCGCTGATCGTGCCGACGTAGCCCATCGCGTCGACGGCGAGCGACCCTTCCGGATACCAACGCGCCTGTCGGGGAGTGATGTCGATGCCGGGGAACTCGTATCGCCGCACCGCAAACCGCGCGACCTCATCATCCGAGAGGTGCAGCACGATCGGGACGTTGTCGAAGCTGCGGCGCGATCTGATGGTGCGGATGAGCTCCGGAATGTCATCCGCCTGCAGCAGCCCGAGCTTCACCAGCCGGCGCAGCGAGCCTGAGAGGTCCGGCACCTCATCCGGGATCAGCTCGAGCTGGAAGGTCGGTTGGTTGGAGGCGATCACCTCGCCGTAGCGATCCATGATGAGGCCGCGCGCCGCCGGAATGGGATCGGTGCGCACCCGGTTCTCCTGCGAGAGCGCTGAATAGTAGTCGTGCCGCGTCACCTGCAGCAGGTACAGGCGTCCGAAGAGAGCGAGCGCGAGGAGCGCCATGAAGGCGCCGGCGAAAATCGCGCGGCGATCGAAGATCCGCTGCTCTCGCCAGTGATCCTTGATGCGGACGGGGGACATGTCAGCACCGTATCAGGGCCGAGCCACGGCAAAATCGGCGAGTGGCAGGGCGTTCACGTGCCGGGGTGGTAGCTGCGCGCCAGGATCGCGGCCGCCGCCGGCCAGATCAAGGCGCCGGTGAGCGTGGGCAGCCAACGCAGCGGCGTCGTCAACGCGTGACCGCTCCAACCATCGATGGCGAAGAGTACGACCTCATAGAAAACGAGCGCGGCGAACACGATCAGCGACTGCTGGAAGATGGGCTTCGAGCGGATTCTCTGGTGCTCACGGACGCCGATGTAAGCAAGAAACGCCAGAGCCAGCGCATGCTCGCCGAGCACCGGCCCTTCGAAGGCATCGAGCAGCAGGCCGCAAATCCAACCGAGCGTGATGCCGCCGGCGCGGGGCGCCGCGATCGACCAGTAGAGCACGGTCAGCGCGAGGAAGCCGGGCCGGATGACCTCGAGCCAGGAAGGCAGCGGCAGCAAGGTGAGCACGAGCGCGCCCACGACGGTCTTCAACATGGCGATGCGCGGGCTCGAGGCGCTCATGTCGGCGCTCGCACGGGTTTCTTCGCCGGCGCCGGCGCGGCGGGCTTGGTTGCCATTTTGGCCGCCGGCGTCCCGGGCTTACGCGCAGCTTCGGACGCCTGCTGCCTGGGCCGCACGGCCAGCGGTTGCAGGCTTCGATTGCCGGCGGCGAGCTCGCCGTGTTTCTCCCTCAGCGGCGCCGCCGGAGTGTCATGACGGAACCAGATCAGCATCACCTCGCTGTCGGTATCGAGGTGCGCGAACGGCGCGGCGCGCACGTGCGCCAGCGGCTGCACCGCGTCTTTGTGCACCTCGGTCACCTTCGCCACCGGATATCCCGGAGGAAAGACCCCGCCCAGGCCCGAGGTGACCAGGACGTCGCCGACACGAACGTCGGCATTGGCGGGCAAGTAGGGGAGAGCGAGCGAGGTCGAGTCTCCCGCTCCGACGGCGATCGTCCGCAGGCCCGTGCGCTCGATCGCAACCGGCAGCGCGTGCTCCGGATCGGTGATCAGGATGACCTCGGCGCTCCAGGGTCCAACATGCATCGTCTGACCGACGACCCCGTGATCGTCGAGCACCGCCTGGCCCGCGGTTACTCCGTTGACCGTGCCGCGGTCGATGAGCACGCGCTGGCGCAGGCTGTCGAGCTGGATGTTGACGATGTCCGCGGGCAGCCAGCGGCTTGCGACCGGCGGCAGCGAGTCACGGAGACCGATGAGCGCGGCGTTCTCTTGCGCCAGCGCGTCATAGCGCATGGAGCGCACCTCGAGATTGCGCAGCCGGTTGCGCAGGCGCTGGTTCTCCGCCTCGAGCGAGGCGCGGGTCGCGAAGCTCTTCTGCGCCCAGCGCCAGGCCGCGATCGGTGAGCTCACCGCGCGCTCGATGGGGTAGGTGGCGGCCTGCATGAGGAAGTGCGCGCGCTCGAGCCAGTCGAAGCGCTGGTCGAGGATCATGAAGGCGATGGATACCAGCGCGTAGAGGAAGAAGCGGAAGCCGGGCGAGCCTCCGCGCCCCTGCAGCGGTCTACCCGCGCCTGTTGCGAAGCCCGCCACTAACCTTTGAGCGCTCCCGCCGCTACTCGAGCCCGAAGTGGCCGGGGCCCATCTCGTCCATGAGCTCGAGGATCCGGCCGCC
>Ga0335074_10007790_pt1 | contig 14861 bp, 10 predicted proteins | sample Lox_Sample_23_FD_206715 | JGI IMG/M metagenome (GOLD analysis project Ga0335074, IMG submission 206715) | Soil microbial communities from Loxahatchee National Wildlife Refuge, Florida, United States - Lox_Sample_2.3 | ecosystem: Environmental > Terrestrial > Soil > Wetlands | place: USA...
AATCCGTGCCCTTTCAAAACGCCGGGTTCGTCAGCAGTCTGCGGCAGGACTGAAGTCCTGCCCCTACGCGTTTCCAACAGCATCTTACCGTGCCGCACCGGCTGCCTCACGCCAGCAGAGCCAGGCTGAGCCAGATCATGCGGCGAAGGTGAAGCGCTCGCGGACTTGGTAGCGGGAGCCGGTGGAATTGGGAAAGCTCTCGTAGAGGAAGAACTCGCGGGCGGCAAAGGCAGGAAAACGGGGCTCGGGCAGGATGGTGGCCTTTAGGCGGCGGATGCCGTTGCTCTGGCCACGATTGCGGGCCAGCGTGATGTGGGGATGGTAAGGGCGCGTCTCCGCGATGAAGCCGCACTTGCTGGTGGCGGCGACCACTTGTTGCTGGAGCGCGATGAGCTCCGGCGAGAGCTGGACTCCCGCGAAAAAGATGCCGGCGCGATCGAAGAAGCCGAGGCCGTCCAGCTTGACCGGGGCGAGCGGCGAGACGATGACACGCAGGCCGGCGGCGACGCACTTCAACTGGTCCGGTGCGGTGTTGCCGAGAAACTGGAGGGTGATGTGCCAGGATTCAGGCGCGGACCAGCGCAGGCCGTCGCCGGGCCGTTCAAGCTGAGTGCGGACAGAGGCAAGTTCGTGGACAACCGCCTCCGCCATGGGAATGGCGATGAAGAGGCGCATGAGAGCAGGGCTCAGGTGTCAGGGGACAGGTGTCAGTTGCCAGGGTTCAGAGTCTCCCAGGTCTCAAAATCGAGACCTGGGGCACCCAAATCAGTTTGGCTGCGAGCCGGCGTTACCTCTTTGCGTGCTCGAAGCGCTTGGAGACTTCGGCCCAGTTGACCACGTTCCACCAGGCCGCGAGGTAGTCGGGACGGCGGTTCTGGTATTTGAGGTAGTAAGCGTGCTCCCAGACGTCGTTGCCCAGGATGGGATACAGGCCTTGCGAGAATGGCGAGTCCTGGTTGGGGGTGGTAATGACCTTGAGTTTGCCGCCCTGCCACACCAGCCAGCCCCAGCCGGAGCCGAACTGCTTGGCGGTGGTTTCGTTGAAGGTCTTCTTGAAAGCGTCGAAGTCGCCGAAGTCCTTCCTGATCTGGTCGGCGAGGGCGCCGGTGGGCGAGCCGCCTCCGCCCTTGCCCGCGGGCGCCATGATGGCCCAGAACATGGAGTGGTTGGAATGGCCGCCCGCATTGTTGCGCAGCGCGCCACGGACGTCCTCAGGGATGGCGTTCAGGTCGCGGAGCAGGTCGTCGGCGGATTTCTTGGCGAGCTCGGGATGCTTCTCCAGGGCGGCATTGGCGTTGTTGACGTACGCCTGATGGTGCTTGTCGTGGTGGAGGTGCATGGTTTCGGCATCGATGGTGGGCTCGAGCGCCGCGTAGTCGTAAGGAAGCGGTGGAACTTCGTATGCCATTGGGGAATCTCCTCCAAGGAAAATTGTAAAGGGGTGAGTTGACCGGACGGGGATTAAGGCGAGGCCACATGACGTGGATGCCGAGATGCGGCGGCGGGATTCTTGGAAATCCTGTGTGAAGAGAATCGTCCCGGCGAGAAATCGCGTAACTTTCATCCCGCGGGATCATCATGGAGCAGTAGCATCACGAGTGCGGCTTCTCCGGAACGGCGCCGACGCTGGTTTTCTGTGCCCGAGCGCACCAAGCGCAACTGCATACCTTCCTTCCCCGGCTCCGCATGGGGACCTGAGGACAACACTGCCGTGAATGGTCAAACATGGACAATCACAATCTGAATCTTTATCGCTGGCTGGAGCAGGACGGGGGCGCGTTTGGCGCGCCGGGGATGGCGCCGCGCTGGACTTCGAGCGTGAAGGACGCGGTGGGGACGGCGTATTCGGCTTCGAGCCGGCTTTGGTTCACCACGTCGCATGGGATCGTGAACGAGATCTACCACCCCACCATCGACCATCCGCAGGTCCGGGACATGGAGTTCCTGGTCACGGACGGCGAGAGCTTCATGCACGAGGAGAAGCGCGACCTGGATTCGGCGTTCGAGAGCCTGGACGCGGAGACGCTGGGGGTGCGGTACATCAACCAGGACCGCGACGGCCGCTACACGCTGACCAAGGAGATCATCTGCGATCCGCACCATAGCGTGCTGCTGGTGCACGTGCGCCTGGAAGCGGAAGACGAGCTGCTGAACAGGCTGAAGGTGTATGCCTTGCTGGCGCCGCACCTGGACTGCGGCGGAGCGGAGAATAACGGGCGCGCGGTGGACGTGGCCGGATACAAGATGCTGGCGGCGTGGCGGAACGGGTGGTCGCTGGCGATGGGCGCGAGCTGCGGGTTCTCGCGCGTGAGCTGCGGGTACGTGGGCGCGAGCGACGGCTGGCGCGACCTGAAGGACAACTTCAAGATGGACTGGGAGTTCGGGTCGGCGCTGAACGGAAACATTGCGCTGATGGGGGAGCTGGACCTGAAGTGCGGCGCGAACGAAGGTGGCGAAGGAGCGCGGCAGTTCACGGTGGCGATTGGAGTTGGGGATACGCTGCACACGGCGATGCAGAAGACGGTAAGCTCGCTGACCATGCCATACGCGCAGAGCCGGCAGCGGTTCATCGAGCAGTGGCACCGGGCGGCAAACCCGGAGTGGCTGGCGGCAAAGGCGCAGGACGGCGGGGTGTTGATGCGGGCCAGCCATAACCTGCTGCTGGCGCACGAGGACAAGACGTACTCGGGCGCGTTTGTGGCGTCGGCGTCGATTCCATGGGGCAATGCGAAGGGCGACGACGACCTGGGTGGCTACCACCTTGTGTGGACGCGCGACATGGTGCAGACGGCGAGCGCGCTGCTGGCCTGCGGGCGCGCGGAAACGGCACGGCGGGCGCTGGTGTACCTGGCCTGCACGCAGGAGCCCGATGGCGGGTTTGCGCAGAATTTCTGGGTGGACGGGCGGCCCTACTGGAGCGGGGTGCAACTGGACGAGGTTGCGTTTCCGGTAATCCTGGCGTGGCGGCTGTGGAAGGCCGATGGGCTGGGGGAGATGGATATCCTGCCGTTTGTGGAGCGGGCGGCCGGATTCCTGGCGCGCAAGGCGCCGATCACGCACCAGGAGCGGTGGGAGGAGAATGCCGGCTATTCGCCGTCGACGCTGGCGGCGGTGATTTCGGCGCTGGTGTGCGCGGCGGAGATTCTGCGCTCGCGCGACGGCGACGAGCGGCCCGATTTCCTGGAGGAGTTTGCCGACTGGATCGAAGGGCACCTGGAAGACTGGACAGTGACCAACGACGGCGTACTGCATCCGGAGATCAAGCGGCACTACATGCGCATCCGGCCGCCGGAGCAGGGCGAGGCGTACTGGTGCGAGAGCTGCGGCAAGGAGACGATCCACATCAACAACCGGCCTCCGGGGACGCGGGATACGTTCGAGGCGCGGGAGATCATCGATGGGGGATTCCTGGAGCTGGTGCGCTACGGGGTGCGGCGCGCGGACGATCCCTTGATGGTGGATTCGCTGAAGGTGGTAGATGCGGTGCTGAAGCGCGATCTGCCGCAGGGACCGGGATGGCTGCGCTACAACTGGGACGGCTACGGGGACACGCCGGATGGCGGGCCGTTCAAGGCATGGGGCCAGGGGCACGTGTGGCCGCTGCTAACGGGCGAGCGCGCGCACTACGAGATGGCTGCGGGGCGCGACATTACGCCGCTGATGGCCACATACGAGCGTTTTGCCACCGCGGGCCATATGCTGCCGGAGCAGGTGTGGGACCAGCCGGATCTGCCGCGAAAGAGCCTGCGGCTGGGCGGGCCGGCTGGATCGGCGTCGCCACTGGTGTGGGCGCACGCCGAATACCTGAAGCTGCTGCGATCCGCGCGCGACGGCAAGGTGTTTGACCGCGTGGACCCGGTTTACGAGCGCTATTGCACGCCGGAGGGGCGCAAGAAGGTGCGCAGGGGGCTGGAAATCTACACCTTGCGGCGACCCATACAAAAAGTGAACTCCGGGGATACGCTGCGCATCCTAGACGGGGAACGCTTCGAAGTGGTGTGGTCCGGAGACGGCTGGAAGACGACCCAGGCAGCGGCGAGCCGCGCGGTGGGCAGCGCCGGCTGGGTGGCGGACGTTGACACAGATGCGACGGCCGGGCAGATATTATGGACGTTGCATTGGCCGGATGCCAAGCGCTGGCTTGGATACAATGTAACGGTGGAGATCGTCTCCAAGTAAATTGATTTACTGTGGCATTCTTGAGCCCTGCGACGGAAAGGAACCTGCATGACGACGACGCCTGCGAGTCTCTCGATTGATCAGCTTTCCATTGATACTTTGCGCCTGCTGGCGGTGGACGAGGTGGAGAAGGCGAAAAGCGGCCATCCGGGCGCGCCGCTGGGTTGCGCGCCGATCGCCTACCTGCTGTTTCACAAGTTGATGAAGCACAATCCGGAGCACTCAAAGTGGGCGGACCGCGACCGCTTTGTGCTGTCGAACGGGCATGCTTCGGCGCTGCTGTACGGAACGCTGTTTCTTTCCGGCTACGGCCTGACGATGGACGACCTGAAGTCGTTCCGGCAGTGGCACTCGAAGACGCCGGGGCACCCGGAGAGCGGCGAAGTGGCCGGCGTAGAAGTGACCACGGGGCCGCTGGGTCAGGGGTTCGGAATGGCCGTGGGCATGGCGATCGCGGAGAAGCACCTGGCCGCGGTGTACAACAAGCCCGGGCATACCATCGTGGATCACCACACCTACGTGCTGTGCGGGGATGGCGACCTGATGGAGGGCATTTCGCACGAAGCAGGCTCGCTGGCAGGGACGCTGCAACTGGGCAAGCTGATCGTGCTGTACGACGACAATTTGATTTCGCTGGACGGGCCGACGGAGTGGAGTTTTACCGAGGATGTGCTGAAGCGGTTCGAAGCGTACCACTGGCATACGCAGCGGGTTGCGGACGGCAACGACCTGAACGCAATCGAGGGTGCGATTGAGGCGGCAAAAGCGGTCGGGGACAAGCCATCGCTGATCGCAGTGCGGACGGTGATCGGGTACGGGAGCCCGAAGGCAGGAACGAACAAGGTGCACGGCGAGGCGATGGGGCCGGCGGACACGGCGGCAACGAAGCGGTATTTCGGATTTCCCGAGGACCAGAGCTTCTACGTGCCGGACGAAGCCTTGAAGAACTGGCGCACGGCGGTGGATCGGGGCACAGCGGCGGAGGCAGAGTGGAACACGCGCTTCGATGCCTACGCGAAGGAGTATCCGGAGCTGGCAGAGCAGTTCAAGCGAGCCGCGGTGAACAAGCGCAAGCCAGGATGGGAGAAGCTGGTGCCGGTTTTCGGCACCGAGAAGAAGATGGCCACGCGCAACGCGGGCAACACGGTGATGAACGCGATTGCGGACGAGGTGCCGGAGCTGTTTGGCGGCGCAGCCGATCTGACTGCTTCCACGAAGACGATTTTCAAGAACAGCGCGCACTTCGCAGCAGATCCCGCTGGGCGCAACGTGTTCTTCGGGGTGCGCGAATTCGGCATGTGCGCGGCGGTGAACGGCATGGCAGCGCACGAGGGCCTGGTGCCGTTCGGGTCGACGTTTTTCACGTTCTCCGACTATGCCAAGCCGGCCATCCGGCTGGCGGCGCTGATGCGGGCGCACTCGATTTTTGTGTTCACGCACGACTCGATCGGACTGGGTGAAGATGGGCCGACGCATCAGCCGATCGAGCACCTGATGATGCTGCGCGCGGTGCCGGATTTGACGGACTACCGGCCCGCCGATGCCAACGAGACGGCGGCGTGCTGGCGCCTGGCGCTGGAGCGCACGGGCGCGTGCTTCATGGCGCTGAGCCGGCAGGATCTGCCGGTGATCGACGCCGGCAAAGTGGACGTGTACGGCGGCGTGAGCAAGGGCGCGTACGTGCTGGAAGATACGCAGAATCCGCAGGTGATCTTGATCGGCACCGGGTCCGAGGTCTGGACCTCCGTTGACGGAAAGAAACTGCTGGAGGCGGAAGGCATTCGGGCGCGCGTGGTGAGCATGCCGAGCTGGGAGATCTTCGACGAGCAGACGGCGGAGTACAAGGCCAGCGTGCTGCCGGCCGGCGTGCCCAAGCTGGCAGTTGAGGCGGGTTCGCCGCTGGGCTGGTGGAAATATGTTGGCGCGGACGGCGATATCATCGGGCTGGACCGCTTTGGCGCATCGGCTCCGGGACCGACAGTGATGGAGAAGCTGGGCTTTACCGCGGCAAATGTGGCGGAGAGAGCGAAGAAGCTGGTGGGGCAGCGAGTCAGCGAGTCGGCGAGTTAGCAAGTCAGCGGTTAAGCGACGTGGCAGAACAGCGATACAGCAAGTCAGGTCGGCAAGAAAATGGAACAAGTGCACGCAGTAAGAAATGGCGTTCGGACCCGGTACTATCGGGATTTGGTAGTTTGGCAAAAGGCGATGGAATTGGCGAGGGCGATATATCACGAGACGGCGTCGCTTCCGAAGACGGAGATGTTTGGAATCCAGGCGCAAATGCGCAGGGCCGCGGTCTCTGTTCCAAGCAATGTCGCCGAGGGACATGGAAGGCTCGATGACGGGCATTTCCGGCAATTCCTGGCTACAGCTCGTGGGTCCTTGTTTGAATTGCAGACTCAACTGGAGCTATCACGGGATTTGAAGTTTATTAGCGAGGCCAGCGCTGAGCGCTTGATGGGAATGAGCGAGGAGGTCGCGCGATTGATCAACGGGTTGCTCAAATCAATGGAAGTCGCATGAGCTTGGCGAGTACGCTGACTTGCCGACTTGCTAACTTGCTGGCTTGCTTCGAAGAAAGGGGTCGATCGTGAAGCTTCTTATCAGCGCCGACCACGCGGGATTTGTCCTGAAGGAAGAGGTACGAGCGTACCTCACCAAGCAGGGATACGAGATCGTGGACCTGGGCGCGTATAGCGGGAATAATCCCGACGATTATCCCGATTTTGCGGAGAAGCTGGGCGAAGCGATCAAATCGGGCGAGGCGAAACGCGGGATCCTGATCTGCGGGTCGGGGGTGGGCGTATGCGTGGCGGCCAACAAGATTCCCGGCATTCGCGCCGGCATGTGCCACGATACCTACTCGGCGCACCAGGGCGTGGAGCACGACGACATGAACGTGATCGTGCTGGGCGCGCGGATCATCGGATCGGCGCTGGCGTATGAGCTGGTGGACACGTTTATCAAAGCGGAGTTTGTGGCGAAGGAAGAGCGGTTCCAGCGGAGATTCAAGAAGGTGCTGGCGATTGAGGCGAAGTACAGCAAGAACAGTGAACAGTGAACAGTGAACAGTGATCAGTGGTCAGTGGTCTGTGAACAGTAATCGGATGTCCGAACCTTCCCTGTCCTGAGACAGTTTTGTGCAATGCAGTACTGCGAGGCCGCCGGCGAATGTTTCCCTTCGACGTAATTCTGTTCGACGTGGGCGGAGTGCTGCTGACCAACGGCTGGGACCGTGGCGAGCGATCGCAAGTGCTGGACCGGTTTCACCTGGACCACGCGGAGTTTGAAGCGCGGCATCTGAAACCGAACGACGCGTGGGAGCGGGACGCCATCACGGCGCGGGAATATCTGGATGCGACGGTTTTTTACGAGCCGCGCGATTTTTCGTACGACGACTTTCTTGAGGCCATGTTCGAGGTTTCCGCGCCACTGCCGAATGGCGCTCTCGGCATCCTCGCGGAACTTGCCGCATCTGGTAAGTACATGCTGGGAACGCTGAACAACGAGGCGCGGGAGACCAACGAGTACCGCTTTCGGCGCTACGAAATCCGTGAGCATATCGACGTGGCGCTGAGTTCCTGTTACGTGGGTTTGCGAAAGCCGGAGCCGGCGATGTACAGGCGGGCGTTGGATATTCTGGGACGGCCGGGCGAGCGGGTTTTATTCATCGACGACCGGCAGGAGAATGTGGCCGGGGCCGAGGGCGCCGGTATGAAGGGTCTTCGTTTTGACGGCGCCGACAGGCTGCGGCGCGATCTTGAGTTATTGAATGTTCTTTGACGACGCGAAGGGAGTGCGGAAATGCAACTGGGATTGATCGGTCTGGGCAAGATGGGCGGCAACATGGCGGAGCGGCTGCGCCTGGGCGGCCACCAGGTGATCGGCTTCGACTTCAACGCCGAGGCGGTGCAGAAGCTGACCGCATCCGGCAATGTGGGCGTGAATTCGCTGGAAGAGATGGCGAAGAAATTCACCGGGCGCAAGGCCATCTGGATCATGGTTCCACAGGGCAAGCCGGTGGACGAGACCATCGCCAAGCTGGAGCCGCTGCTGAACAAGGGCGACATCCTGATCGACGGCGGCAACTCGAACTACAAGGACTCGCAGCGCCACTACAAGGAAGTGACGGCGAAAGGTTTTCAGTTTGTGGACGTGGGCACCAGCGGCGGCGTGTGGGGCCTGAAAGAGGGCTACAGCATGATGGTTGGCGGCGACAAGGAAGCTGTGGAGTATCTGCGGCCGATCCTGGAGACGCTGGCGCCGGGCAAGGACCAAGGCTGGGGCCACGTGGGGCCGGCGGGCGCGGGGCATTTCGTCAAGATGGTGCACAACGGCATCGAGTACGGCATGATGCAGGCCTACGCGGAGGGCTTCACCATCATGGCGAAGAAGGAAGAGATGAATCTGGACCTGGCGCAGATTTCGCAGATCTGGCGCTTCGGCAGCGTGGTGCGGAGCTGGCTGCTGGACCTGACCGCGGATGCGCTGGGCAAGAATCCCAAGCTGGACGGGCTGGAACCGTACGTGGCCGATTCCGGCGAAGGGCGCTGGACCGTGTTCGAAGCGATCGACCTGAACGTATCCGCGCCGGTGATCACCGAATCGCTGATCCGCCGCATCCGCTCGCGCGAGGAGAACAACTTTACCGACCGCATGCTGGCCATCATGAGGAACGCGTTCGGTGGGCACGCGGTGAAGAAAGACTAGGTGTCAGGGATCAGGTGTCAGGGTTCAGAGGTTAGCAACTGGCGCAGAGGAGGTCGAATTCGCCATGGCAACGACAGTGCAGATGAAAGTGCATCTCGAGGATTTGACGCAGGTTCCCGCGAGCAATGAGCGGATCCCCAACCCCGGGATCATGGTGATCTTCGGCGCGTCAGGCGATCTGACCAAGCGCAAGTTGATGCCATCGCTGTTCCACCTCCAGCAGCAGGGGTTGCTGCCGGAGCAGTTTGCGGTGGTGGGAGTAGCGCGGCGGCCGCTGGGCGATGAGTTCGCCGCGGACATGAAAGAGGGCGTGGTGGAGTTCGGGGGCATCGACGCGAACGAACCCAAGCTCAACGATTTCGTGAAGCATATCAGCTACTACCCCCTGAGCTTCGACGATGCGGCCGGCTATGCAGGACTGAAAGCCGAGCTGGAGCGGATTGCGAAGGAAAAGGGCATCGGCGGCGATCGGCTCTTCTACCTGGCCACCGCGCCGGAGTACTTCGCTTCGATTATCGAGAACCTGGGTGCGCAGGGCATGAACGAGGTCGAGGGCGCGCGCATCGGAGTGGTGATTGAGAAGCCGTTCGGGCACGACCTGGAGTCCGCGCGGGCGCTCAACGCGCAGGTGAACTCGGTCTTCCACGAAAGCCAGGTCTTCCGCATCGACCATTACCTGGGCAAGGAGACGGTGCAGAACATTTTGGTGTTCCGCTTTGCCAACGGGATCTTCGAGCCGGTGTGGAACCGCAATTACATCGAGCACGTGCAGATCACGGCGGCGGAGTCGATCGGAATCGAGGGGCGGGGGCCGTTCTATGAGAAGGCCGGCGCGCTGCGCGACGTAGTGCAGAACCACATGATGGAGCTGCTGAGCTTCATTGGAATGGAGCCGCCGTCGAGCTTCGACGCCGAGGCCGTGCGCCGCGAGAAGGTGAAGCTGTGGCAGGCGATCCCGAGCATTCCCGTGTTGAGCGCGGTGCGCGGCCAGTACGGGCCGGGGGTCGTGGAAGGACAAAAGGTGATCGGCTACCGCGACGAGGAGCGGGTGAATCCTGAGTCGGGCACGGAGACGTTCGCGGCGGTACGGCTGGAGATCGAGAACTGGCGCTGGGCGGGCGTGCCGTTCTACCTGCGTGCGGGCAAGCGGCTGAGGAAGCGCGCCACCGAAATCACCATCCAGTTCAAGCAGCCGCCGTTGCTCATCTTCAACCGCATGGCGGGAACGGGGCCGTGCGCGGAGATTCAGCCCAACATCATCTCCATCCGCATTCAGCCCGATGACGGCATCGCGCTGCGCTTCGGCGCCAAGGTGCCGAACACGCCCGGCATGTCGGTGTGCCCGGTGAACATGGACTTCGATTACGCGCAGGCGTTCGGGAAGTCGCGCGCCACCGGCTACGAGCGGCTGCTGCTGGACGCCATGCTGGGCGACCAGACGCTGTTCTCGCACCGCGATGGCGTGGAGATCAACTGGTCGCTGTACACGCCGATCCTGCAGGCGTGGGCGGCGAAGAATCCCGAGGTCTTTCCCAACTACTTTGCCGGCACCTGGGGACCGGACTGCTCAGACCGGCTGCTGGAGCACGATGGGCACCAGTGGAAGAACAAGCTGGGGAAACCGGAATAGGGCAGCTTCCAGCTATCAGCTCGTAGCTCATGGGCTCGATTTTGACTCGGTTGTTCACATTGAGAGTGGTGTAACGTTTGCCCAGGAACACGCTACCGCTGGAACGGAAAGCGATTCTCCAGGGGTGGACGACTCCGCCTCTGAGGTCCGCCTTCGAGGACCTGGCCGGGCTGTCTGGGGTCGCGTCGACTCGAATCTGGTGGCTTAGGATACGCTGACTCAGCAATCGCGCTAGCTAAAGCCCAACCCCTCTGTTTGCGCCGCTGGGACCTGGGCTGCGTGGCGAGCGTGGGGGACGTTCGGCTGCTGGGGAGCGGAATCAACTACGTTCACGATGGACAAGAGAGCGTCGGGGAATTTTCTGCTGGAGCTGATGGCGCGGCTGCAAGGGTGCCGGACGGCGCCGGCGATCAACTACCGGGCGTATGCGAAGTGGATGGAGGCGGGAAACGCGATGGTGAGGAAAAAGGGGGTTCAGCCGAGAAGACAGGAGGGATTCGGTGAGTGAAGGCACCGCCCGCTCATCGCGATCAAGCTGCGATGAACTGAGTTCGGTCCTGCACCGCACAACTTTCGGGGTAAAGTTGGGGCGCAGCTTTAGGGTGAGGCACAGGGCACGGGTTCCGAAGCGAGATCAGTGCTGGGGCTTCTGCGGCGCGGGGGGCGTCGTTGCCGGCGCCTTCTGGCTGTCGTTTTGTACTTCCTGGCCGTCGTAGATGATCTTGGTGGTTGAGCCGAAGCGCTTGTAATCGCTGTACTTGATCACGTCGCGAACGTGGACGTCCTCGCCCATATACCCGTTGCCGGAGGTGAAGTGGAGTATGCCCTCGCCCTTGGTGTAGACGGGGAACCAGTAGTGACCGTCGATCTGCTGCCGCCAGGTCATGAAGGGCGGATGGAGGTCTTCGCTGCCCTTGCGGGTGTCGTCGGGGACCATGCGGCCGTTGGTGACGACGATCTGAAGGTCGGTGGAATCGACCCAGACACGCCCCAGCAGGTAGCGCTGGTGCTTTTCGATGGTTTTGGGCGCCACATCGAAGACGTAGCAGTCGACCTCATCAACCTTTTGCTTGCCGACATAGGTGATGTTGTACTTGGGCAGGTCGGCGGTGGTGAGCACAAACGGGTAGCCGTGCTGGATGTCCTGGAGGTCGGACGGCGACATGGAAATGCCGCCGTTCTCCAGCGTGCTCGGCGGCGCATCGACCACCTTCTCCATGCGGGCGCCGTCGGGATTGAAGATGACGTCGTCCACCTCGTACCATTCGCCGGTCACTTTATGGGTGTCGTCGTCAATGGTGTCGACCTTGGCGATACGGCGATAGGTGTAGTGGTTGAGGGCGTCCTGGAACTCGCTCTCCTTGGCGGCAAACTGCTTGATGATCTCGTCGGGCGGGGTGCTCGGAGGACGGGTGTCCATGGGACCGAAGCCGGAATCGAGCGGCATAGGGGTAAAGGTGCTCCTGTCCTGGGCGGCGGACGTAGCGGGGCTGGCCAGCGCGAGGGCTGCGGTCAGCCCCAGAAGAGCCGCAAATGGGACGCCCAAGGCGGTAAGAGGGCTCAAGCGATTCACTTCAGTCTCCATCCTTCAGGGTAATCCGGCTTCATCGGACTGGAGCGAGCCGGCGCGACCGATCCTTCTAACACCTTAGACGCATAGACGAAAGCGCTGGCTGCGCGGGATAATCGAGCGCCGGGGGCATCCGAGTTTCCCCGGGTTTGTGGGCCCCGGGTACCCCTACTCTATCTTCCCGCGGGATGAAACAAGGAGGCATCCGGCTCCATGCAAGATTGGTACCAGATGCCGGCGCTGGTTCTCACCGCGCTGTTGCTTCCTGCCTTCGGGTACTTATACGCGCGGACCCGCGACATCCGTAACCTGTTGTGGTTTCTGGCGTTCTCGTGCACGGTACTGCGGATGGCCCTGCTGTATCCCACGGCCTCATGGGATATGGTGTACGGCAGTGCGCCCTGGGCAGCGGCGGTGGGCCAGGCCGTGGCGATGCTGGCGGCCGGGCTGTTCCTGGGATCGCTGTCGCCGCTGTCCTTCCGGATGGGGAAGCGGCGAATCCTCTACGCCATCCCATACACCGCTCCGCTGATGATCTATGCAGTGTTGAGCCAGGCGCTGTATCGCCATGCCGTGCCCACCGGAATCATGTACTGGGTTTTCCCGGGGCTGGGGTTGATCTCGCTGGGAACGGGCGTTTTGTGGGCGATGGCCAAAGGGACGCTGCCGACGTGGATAGGCACCATGGTCTGCGTGGTCTTCGGCGCCCTGAGTTTCTGGCTTTACTTCAAGACGGGGCTGTACTGGCCGCTGATCCTGGTGGAGGCGGCGACGCACATTATTACGGCCATGCTGGTCATTTCGGTCTTCCGGCGCTTCTCGCCCGGGGTGGGCGTCAGCTTTCTTGGATTCCTGATCTGGTCGCTGCCTATCCTTTTGATTTCGCCGTACTTCCATCAACCCGGGCTCAACCTGCTGCTGTTGCGGACCATCGTGCTGGGGAAAGTCATAACCGCTCTTGGGCTGATCCTGCTGACAATGGAGAACGAGCTGGCGGTGAATACGGCGGCGAGCCGGCGGGAACGGCGGGCGCGCGAGGAGATGGAAGCGTACTCGCGGCTTACGCTGTCGCGGCGAAGAGTGGAGGATTTCGACCGCCAGGCGAGCGAGATCTGCCGGATGGTGGTGCAGCACAGCCGGTTCAACCGGGCCGCGTTCATACTGCTGCAGCCGACGGGGCTGTACCGCCTGGCTGGGTCGGCTGGCCTCGACAGCGCGACGGCGGGCGCGCTCGACGCGCTGGCAGGGCGGATCCCGGTGGCGGAGTTCCTGGCGCTTTCGCGGCCCGTGGTGGAAGGCAGTCAGACGGTGAAGCTCGATCTGCGTCCCTGGCTGAAGCCGGGCGACGATCTGGATCGGCTGGGATTCACGTCGACCCTGGCAGTTCCGATGATGGGGCGGTCGGCGACCGAAGGGGGGTTGCTGCTGGCGGATCTGAAGCAGGCGGAGGATCCTCTGCGCGCCGACGACCTGGTTCCGCTGGAGATGCTGACGGCACGGATGCAGTCCATGCGCAGCCAGACACGGATGCTGGAGAAGCTGATCGACTCGGAAAAGTTCGCCGGACTGGGGCAGCTTGCCGGAAATGTGACCCAGCAGCTTAACAACCCGCTGACGGTAATCCTGGGGTACGCGTCGCTGCTGGACGAGACGCCGCGGCTGGATGCACAGGAGCGCAAAGGAGTGGAATCGATCCTGACGGCGGCGCGCAGCATGCGCTCGACGCTGGAAAGCCTGCAGCGGGTGGCGTGGGCTCCGAGCGGCCAGCTCACCATGATCTCCGTGACCGAAATGCTGGCGGACATGGAGCGGCTGCACCGGTCGGAGTTCCTGCAGCGGTCGATCGAGTTCCGGCTGAGGGTAGCGCCGGACTTGCCGCAGGTGCGCGCACATGCGCAACAGCTGCGGCAGGCGGTGCTGCACTGCCTGCAGTATGCGATGGACGCGGTGGAGGGGTTGCCCCCGGCGAGCGAGCGCTCCGTGCGGCTGGAGGCGACCGTGGAGGCTGGGCGGGTTCAGATCATGGTGGCGCACACCGGACCTGGTTTCGAACATCCGGAGCGGGCATTCGATCCCTTTGTACCGGCGCAGCCGGCAGGCGACGACACGACAGGCCTGGGACTGAGCCTGTGCGCAACGATCCTGCGCGACAACCGTGGAAAGGCTTCGGCGATGAACCTGAACCCGCGCGGCGCCGCGGTGGTGATGGAGCTGGAAGCGGCGTAAGAGGCCGGGACAAAGGAATCAGGGAACAAGAGAACGAGGGAACAGGGAACGAGGGAGCCTGCCTGGCCGGCTTTTTCTAGCGCGCGGACCATGACTGTTGGCAGAAATGGATCAGCCCGGGTCGTGGAGCTGCACGTATTTGAGGACGCCGCCGGTTTGGAGAGCCTGATCGATGGCGCCGGCGTTCGGGATGTAAATGAAGGGCCGGCGAGGATAGAGCCTGTCGTTCACCCAGAACTTGTTCCAGCCGGACGTCGACTGGATGAACTCCTGAGTAAAGCCGGAAGCCGTCCGATAGGACGCTTCGATTTCCAGGCATCCGTTGATGCAGATGTCGACGTAGGATTCGACCATCGGGATCGCCGGTGTCGGCTCCTTGGTGGGAGAAATGTCCTCCGGGTTGCTGATAAAGAGCCACACCTCGTCGCTGCCCCAGGGCTTTCCGCCGTCGAGCATCTCGATCTTGCCGCTCACGGGCGTTGCCGTATAACCGGTTTCCCGCTCCCTGGTCTTTTCGAAATCATTGACCTTGTAAATGACGCCGTT
>Ga0335074_10007791_pt1 | contig 14860 bp, 13 predicted proteins | sample Lox_Sample_23_FD_206715 | JGI IMG/M metagenome (GOLD analysis project Ga0335074, IMG submission 206715) | Soil microbial communities from Loxahatchee National Wildlife Refuge, Florida, United States - Lox_Sample_2.3 | ecosystem: Environmental > Terrestrial > Soil > Wetlands | place: USA...
TTCTGCGCACCCAGCTTGTAATCGGCCATCTTGCGCTGCAGCGTGTTGCGGTGGATTCCCAGCAGTTTGCTGGCAGCCGACCGGTTGCCGCCGGTGCGCTGCAGAGTCCTTTCGATCAGGGTCTTCTCCAGAAGTTCGACTACCTCAACGAGAAAAAATCCATTGCCCACCAGGTGCTCCACCAATGCTTCGAACTTCTCTTTCATCTCATGCCTTTCCCGCATCCGGCAATTCCCGAATGCCCTTTTTCAGGGCGGTGCCCCAAATGGATTTTACCTGCTCGTAGCTCTTGCGGAATCCGTCTTTCAATTCATGCGGCGCGACGGCCGCCACCACGCGCGCCGCGTCGATCACATACGGCGCCACTCTCGAATGCACCACGGCATTTGGCGGCGACTTGCCTGGCGTGAACGCCAGCAGCGCCAGCACCAGCGCGATGGATACCAGCAACCCGCGCACAGCGCCGAAACCCGCGCCCAACAGCCGGTCGACAAACGATAAGCCGGCCACTTTCATCATGCGCGACAGCAATTTTCCAATCAGCGCGCCCAGAATCAGCACGCCGCAGAAGACGATGAGAAAGCCGCAAAAATTGGCGATACCCGGCGCGCTCACGTACGGGCGCAAGAACGATCCCGCCGTACCGTAGAACCAGATCGCCAGCACCAGCGCCGCGATCATGGAGAATAATCCCACCACTTCGCGCGCCAGTCCCGTGGAGAAACTTGTCACCACCGATGCCGCCAGAATCAGCAGCAGCAGGACGTCGAGCCAATTCATAGCTGCTTGCCCGTAAGCACGCGATACGCTTGCCGGTATTTCTCGCTGGTCTTGTGCGCGACCTCATCCGGCAACGGCGGAGCGGGCGGCTTCTTGTCCCAGTGAATGGATTCCAGATAATCGCGCACGTACTGCTTGTCGTACGAGAACTGCGCGCCTCCCGGCTTGTAACTCTCCGCCGGCCAGAAACGCGAGGAATCGGGTGTCAGCACTTCGTCGCCCAAGACTAATTCGCCATCCACAAAACCGAATTCGAATTTGGTATCGGCGATGATCACGCCTTTGGTTTCCGCATAAGCCGCGGCTTTCGAATAGATGGCGAGCGTCAGCGAGCGCAGGCGCGCGCCCAAACCCGCGCCGACGATGGAGCACATCTTTTCGAACGAAATATTCTCATCGTGGCCGGATTGCGCTTTGGTCGATGGCGTGAAGATCGGCTGGGGCAGCCGGTCGCTTTCGCGCAAGCCGGAGGGCAGCGGAATTCCGCAAACGGTGTTTTGCGCTTTGTACTCTTTCCAGCCGGAACCCGCCAGATATCCGCGCGCCACGCATTCGATCTCCACCATTTCGGCGCGCTTCACCAACATAGAGCGGCCCTCGAGTTGATCGCGAAACGGGCGCAAGACGGCCGGATATTCGTCCACGTGGGCGGTGAGAAAATGCGTGGGCGTGACGCCGCCGAGAAAATCGAACCAGAAAATGGAAAGCTGGTTCAAAACTTTGCCCTTATCGGGAATGCCGGTGGGCAGGATATAGTCGAATGCCGAGATGCGGTCGGTGGCCACGATGAGCAGTTGGCCGTCTACGCGATATACATCTCGCACTTTACCTTGCGCGTGCCTTTCGATTCCAGGCAGATCAGTACGGAGAATGATGGTTTCGGTTGCCACAGGTTTTCGAGGATCTTTCAAACGGGGGAGTAACTCAAATGATAGCGCGCGGACGGAATTTGTCAATGGCCAATTCGGCGCGATGCGCGGGTGGTGGGTGGGCCTTCCCTTTCACCACTGACTCGTTTTCCCTACCACCGAACACCCACCACCCATCACCTGCTCGCAAGAGCGAGCAACACCTTCTCGGCAATCTCGTCGATCATACCGGACATCGAAGCATCCAGCGCGATGGTCACGGCCGCGCGCACGCGCTCGGGATCGATCAACGCCACCACCGGAGCTTTGGAGGCGGGCACTTTGCCGGACCCCGCCGGACCCGATGCTGGGGGGGGGAATGCGCCGCGGTCCTTCACGGCCAACTCGAGCAGCGGTTTCACGGCATCCAGCAACACCGACGCCTGAAACGGCTTCTGCACGATGCCATCGGCGCCGGCGCGGCGTGCTTCGTCTTCATCCAAGCGGTCTTTTAGGCCGGCCGCCAGCACCACGCGCACGTGCTTGTGGCGCGGGCTGAGCTTCACGTAATGGCAGATCTCATAGCCGCTGTGGTGCGCGGTCGAAACCCCCGCCAGCACCAGGTCCGGGTCCACGTCTTCCAGGCGCAAAAGAGCGGAGTCGCCGTCGCTGACGGTGACCACCTCATAACCCTCTTCGCTCAAGATCTGCTCGCCCATGCGTTGCGCGTGGGGACTGTCATCGGCGAGCAAAATTCGGATCATTTATCCTGCGGTTGCGCGGCCGAAGCGGCTGGAGAAGAGCTCGCGGGAGCAGTCGCCGGCGCGGGAGCCGCCTGGGGCTGACCTTTGGCAGGTTTCTTGGCGGCCTTCCTGGCCGCTTCCGCAGCGGCTTTCTTATTTCTCTTGGCTTTCTCCTGCTCCATCTTCATGATCCGCTTCTTATCCTTTTCAGTCAGCGGATGGTTCGTGGCGAGCGGTTGCGGCGTGTTCAGGCCCGGATTGGTTGGCGAAGCCGGATGGCCCGCGTTTGCGGCCGGCGTATTCCCCGCGGCGGCCGCGCTGCCCGGCGGGGTCGTGCGCGCATCCGGACGCGAATCCAGACTCGTATTGTTCCCTACGCCGATGCTGACATCGTTGGTCCCGGCGCCTTGCGTGGATGCTCCACTGCCCGTCGATGCCACCGTGCTGACAGGCTGCGGCACACTCACCGGAATGCCCGGCCGCAGCAGAGTCATGGAAGGAGTGCCGCCCTTGGCCGCCGCACTCACGTCCGGAGCCCGCTTGAATGTATCCAGCACACGGCCCACCTTGCCCGGCGTGTTGCGGTTTTCCAAGTCGTATTTCATGCGCGCGTAGGCCACGGGATCGGGTTGCGGCACGGGGCGTTTCATGGCTTCCAGTTTTTCTTTGGCCGCGTCCACGTGCACGCTGAGCGGATATTCCTTCACGATGCGCGTGTAGGCTGCGGCGGCTTTGTCTTCAAACCGGTCGCCCATCCGCTCGTAGGAATCGGCCAGCAGCCATAGCGCCTCGTCCGCCTTGCTATACAGCGGGTACTGATCCACCAGGCCCGTCAAGCGATTGGCGGCCGCCGGCATAGCGCCTTTGTGATGATAGAAATAACCCGCGGCAAATTCGCCCTCCGCCAATACTTCCTGTACGTCCCGCAGCTTCTGCTCGGTCTCCGGCGCGAACTTGCTGTTGGGATATTGCAGCAGCAATTGGCGGCATTCATCCTGCGCGCGCACCGCGTGAATGGGATCGCGGTCCGCTTTGTCCATTTGCTTGTAATGGATGTCGCAAACGCGCTCCTGCGCCTCTGCGGCCTCCGGCATGTTGGGATAGAAGAGCTCGAAATCCTTGTATTCGGCCTCGGCCTGCGCCAAGCCGTGCGCGCCGCCTTCACGGAACCAACTGTCGGCGATAGCCAGCTTCGCCTTGGCCAGATACTCGCTGCTGTCGTAGGTGTTGATCAGGGTTTGCAGCGTGAGCCGCGCGATCTCGAAGCGGCTGTGCTCGATATCGTTGACGGCCCGGTCGAACAGCACCTTATCGGGCTGCTCGCTTACCTTGGCGATGGGGTCGGCATACTTGTGCCTCTTAATGCCGCAGGAACTAAGCAGGCCGGCCAGCAGGGCCACTGTCATCACTTGATTAAGAATGCGTGGATACATCATCGACCCTTATGATTAATTTGAGCTTCAGTCCAGGATAGCAATTGCCCGGCCAGCGTGGGGAGAGGCCTTTAACAACGCACCGCATACGCTTCGCTCGCGGCTTGGAGCAACCCCGCAACGGCGGCCGCCGGGTCCGGAGTGTGAAACACCGACGACCCTGTGACGATCCAGTCACACCCTGCGCGCACTACCTCGGCGATGTTTTCCCGGGTTACGCCGCCATCGATTTCGATCGGGAACGTGAGCCGGCGGTCGCTGCGCATGGCCGCAAGCTGGCGAACCTTATCGAGCGCGTAGGGGATGAACTCCTGACCGCCGAAGCCGGGATTGACGCTCATCACCAGCACATAATCCATCAGCCCCAGCACATTTTCGAGCGTTGAAACCGGCGTGGCCGGATTAATCACCACCCCGGCGCGCGCGCCCGCGCGTTGGATCTCGCGCAGGGTGCCGTCCAGATTTCTGCAGACCTCCTGATGCACCAGCACCTGATCGGCGCCCGCATCGATGAACACCGGCGCATATTTGTCCGGATCTTCGATCATCAAGTGGACATCGAGCGTGAGCCGCGTCACCTTGCGGATGGAAGCGACTACGGGCGGTCCGATGGTGAGATTGGGCACAAAATGGCCATCCATTACGTCGAGGTGCAGCATCTTGGCGCCGCCCTTTTCGGCAGCGGCGATCTGCTCACCCAAGCGGGCGAAATCCGCGGCCAGGATGGAAGGAAGAATCTCGACCATGTGGATGAACGAGACGATTTTAGCATGGGGTCACGGGGCCGCCAATACTGGTGACTGGTGGCTTGGACGGCCCGCGATGTGCGCCTGAGTTGGCACCGTGTTGGCAGAACGATTGTTTTGTGTCGTCTGCCCGTGTACGCGCACGCCAGGTCACACAAACCGATGGCCTGTCCCACCCCGACCGGCTATGCCATGCGGAAAAGGTGGCGCGTGCGGGCGGACCACTCGTTGCTGGAAAAGATGCGCGGACCTACCTGGATGAGCCGGGGCAGCATGTCGAAAACCGAGCCGGGCGTCCAGTTGGCGCCCGTGCGGGTGCGGAAGCCTTTGCGGTTCATTTCTTCCGCGACCAAAGAAAGTGGAGCATCCTGAACGATCAAATCCATCATCAGGATGAGGGCCTGCTTCTCGGCGGTGTTCTCCTCAAGCTGGCTGCAATCGCCGGAGATGCGCATGCCGTAGGGGATCTCTTCAGTGAGCGGGGTTGGCTCGGCCTCGTCGATTTCGCGTTCCCATTCGACGGCGGTCAATCTCCAGCCTTGCTTGGCCTTTTGGTTGATGTAATCCGGCGTTAGCGGAGCGGTCGGCGCTTCTCGCACTCGTTGTAGCTTGGACATGGGGCACCTCGGAGCGCCGATTAGCATGCCTGGTTCCACGGCAAACGCTTGGTTTTGTTGCTGCGACGGAGCGGAACTTGTGCGGACATGGGAATTGCCGTCCCGTGGTTGGGACAACCCCGCCCTGACAGGCGGGGCTGAAATTCTGGGCCGAATTCCGGACGGCCCGCCTCGCCTCCTTCAGCCCCGTCCCGCGCCTTTTTCAGCCCCGTCCCGTGAGGGCGGGGGTTCCGGTTGGTTTACAATGCAGGGATTGACTCGCAGAGAGCTTATTCTCGGGGCGGCGGCCGGCCCGTGGCTGCGCGCGCGCGCGGCGGATGACACCGCGTTTTTACCGTTGGAAGAGGCCCGGCCGGTTCTCGACAGTTTCGCCAACGAACTGCCGCAGGGTTTTGCCGGTCGAAAGCTGACAGCCGATTCCTGGCTCGCATGGGAGACCATACACGACCGCGAAATCCGCGCGCGGCTGAAGCGGGGCGATGCCGACTCCATCTTCAACCTGGCTCTTTTCGGAACGTCTTTTACGGCGCAGCCACGCGTGACCACCAAAGTGCTGGAAGGAGGCGATGATCGGGCCGCGGCCCATCTCATCCTGGCGAGAGTTAGAGACTTGGCGGCGGCCGCGAGTCATCCAGGCAGCAACGAACGGGTGCAATTCGCGGCGGATTGGTTGAAGGAAAACGGCGTCGATCCGGCGCAGCCGGCGGACGCCAAGCGCGTGGAAGCCCTGCTGTTGGAGAACGCGCTGCGCGTGCGGCGCGAGCAGCGCGACTACGCCAAAGCTATCGCGGTGGCCAAGCAGCAAGGCGATGCGGCCAGCCTCTTTGTCACACGCTCCAGCCTGTATCGCGATCGCGGCTTGTCCCTCGATACTTCGTTCCGGCCGAATTACGCCATCGAGCAGGCGCTGGGCGAAATGAAAGCCGCGGGCGTTTTGCGGAACGTGCGGCGCGCGGCGGTGATCGGCCCAGGCCTGGATTTCGCGGACAAGCGCAGCGGTTACGATTTCTATCCCGTGCAGACGTTACAGCCGTTCGCGCTCATCGATTCGCTGCGCAAGCTGAAGCTGGCGGATGCTTCGGGACCGGCAGTCGAGATCTTCGACCTGAGCGAACGGGTGCTCGGGCACGTGCGCCGGGCCGTCGAGCGTGCCCGCGGCGGCACGCCATATATGGTGCAGGTTCCGCTCGATGGAGAAACGCGCTGGCTACCGCAGACCGTCGCGTATTGGCGCGGTTTCGGCGCGGAGATTGGCATGGAAGCGAAGCCGCTTGATCCGCCCCGCAGTGTCCATGCGCGGATGCATGCAGTACGCATCCGGCCGCAAGTTGTGATGCTGCTCGGTTGCGCGGATTTGGACGTAGTTACTCAGCGGCGGACGCCGGAACATCTTGACTTAGCCGTTGCGACTAACATATTGGTTTACTATAGCCCCTTCGAGCAGTCGTTAGCGCTGCGAAATATAGCGGATATGCTGCGGCCCGCGGGCATCTTACTTAGTAACAATGCCCTGCCGGAAGTAAGTGGTATGCCGATGAAGCCAGTAGGCAGCACCACGGTGGCTTACTCGCAAGATCCTGATGACGGCGATAGATTGATTTGGTACCAACGCCAATAAAAAAGGGGCAGGCGAACCGCCTGCCCCTTCACTGAAGTTGACTGACTAAGCCGCGGCTAGAAGATCACTTTGGCGCCGATCTGAATGTCGCGGTTGCCGCTATAGCTGCCCGTAATCGGACCGCTGGCGCAGCCCGAGGTGGAACAACCGTAGACGTACGCCGATCCCGTATTGACGCTGTAGTTGGCATGGTTGAACGCGTTGTAAGCTTCCAGGCGAAGCTGTAGGGTGGCGCGTTCGGTGATTCTGGTGTTTTTGTACATGCCCAGGTTCAGGTTCCAGGTGCCGGCGTTGTGGAAGTAGTCGCGGCCAGTGGTATTGGCCGGCCACGGTCCAAAGTCGGAGTCCCCCGTGATGGGGTTGACGTAGCTCTCGTCGACGTTGGTCAGGTTGTAGACGTCGAACGTATTTGGAGATCCCCCCGGAGTCCGGCTTCCGGTGGTCGGGATCACCGAGGTCGAAGCTACCCGAGGATAGATGTAGCAGAGGCAGTTATTGAGATCGTAGATGCTGTATGGAGCACCCGTGCGGGCGGTGAGGATGGGGGCCAACTCCCAACCATCCAGAATGGATTTGGCCGGGCCATGCAGGCCGCGCGCGAAGGGTACATCCCAGATGCCGCTGAGCGCAACGCGAAAACGGTTATCGAATTCCGCAGGACCGTAGTCCAAACTGGGATTGAATGCATCGGTATACCCCAGGTTGAACTGATTGTAGGAACTGCTGAAGGTGTCGCTCAGTTCATCCATGGCGTGGCTCCAGGTCCAGTTCATGCGCATAGTGAATCCGGAGTGCTTGATATCTTGAATGTCATAGCGCACGTTCATGGCGTTGTAATTGGAGATGCCGGCGGCGCCGCGGCGATTGATGGCGCTATATTGGGGGTTCAACGGGGCGAGGCAGGAATTGGCGTCGCCGGAGAAGTCGCCGGGAGTGCATGGAATGCCCAAGTAGATGTTGCCCATGCCAGGCACGTTCACGTCGGCAATGTCATAAAGGTTGCGACCCAGGGATCCGGAGTAGTCCACCTCCAGGTGCATGGTGTTCGCGAACTGGTGCTCCAGCGACGCGCTAATGAGGTGCGCATACGCCTGCGGAATATTCGGCTGCACAGCCCGGAGTTCGGAGGGCGGAAGAGCCGCCGTGCCGGTACCGCTCAAGAAAGCCGGAAAGTTGCCGGCCGAGATCGGAATCGTGCCGACACCGTTTACTCCCTGTTGGAGCTCGACCACCGCGTAGTTCGGCGGGTTAAACAGGACGTTGTAGGTGACGTTTCCGAAATTGCGCTCGTAGCCGATGCCATAGCCGCCGCGGAACGACGTCTTGCCGTCACCGAACACATCCCACGCGAAGCCGACGCGGGGACCAAAGTTCTTCTTGCTGGGCGTCCACAACTCTCCGATCGGACTCGATGGAGCGGTGTCCACTACACCGCTGGCAATCTGTTCTTGAACCGTGGAACCGGAGCCGGGATAGAAATTGGAATCCAGGTTGGCGTTGACATTGTGCTGTACGCCAAAGTACTCCCAACGGAGACCCATGTTGACGGTCACACGCGGAGTCACCTTCCAGGAGTCCTGAAAGTAAAGCGCGTATTCGTGATACCGGTTGCTGCGCTCGAAAGTAGGCGAGTTGACCGGCAAGGTCAGGGTGCAATTGGCCGTTTCGACCCCATTGATGCAGGGAAACTTGCCTTGCGGGTAGATGGCAATCTGGTCTTCCTGCAGTTGGCCCATTAGCAGATTATCGAGGCCGATCCCGGTCGTGGTTCCCAAGATTTCGGTGTTTTCTTCATACGCGCCAAACGTGCGGTTGTCGCGCAGGTACTCGGCCGTCCCACCGAAGCGGAGTTCATGCTTGCCCTTGGTATAGCTGAAATCCTGATAGATTTCACCGAAGTTCTGGGGACCGCCGAACGGGATTCCGGAACCCGGCGCGGTCGGCAGATAACCAGGCAAATTCACGGCGTAGGGGCCGATGTAGGTGGCGCTTTCACCGCTTCCCAGATAGTAATCGGGCACCACACCGGTGGAGGCCAGCGGTTGCAACCCATTGAAGCGGTTGAAGTCGAGTTTCGTCTGCGAGACGAAGCGCGGCGAGAAGGTGTGCGTGCCCGAAACGATCACGCTGTTGTTGTAGACGTTGTCGCCCGTATCGTAACCGGAGTAGGCGTTGCTCGAAACGCTGCCCGCGAAATCGTCTTCGCTGTAGATGGCATACCGTCCGTAGATTTGCGTCTTGTCGCTCAGATTGTAGTCGATACGGTTTACGGTATTCCACGTGTTTTGCGGCACACCGGCCCCCGAGTCGCTGGGAACCGTGTACTGGACCAGGTCGAACATCGGCTGCGTCATGCTGTACGACTGGCAAGGCCCGCCCGATAAAGCATTTGCACAGGGATCTCCCAGACCGGCGTTGATCATGCCCTGGCGGCTGTACTGTTGCAGCACAGTAGCGTTGGAACGCAGCGTGCCATACTGGGAAAAGACCTGCTGGGTGAGCGGCGCGGAGGCCGCGATCAAATCGGGATCGGGGATCAGATTGATCGACTCGGCAACGCTTCGCACCCGCGTCCATTCAGTGTTGCTGAAGAAGAATAGCTTGTCCTTCTTAATGGGACCGCCGAGGGAATAACCGAACTGGTTGCGTACGTACTCCGGTTTATCCAGACCGTACGCGTTGTTATTGAAGCTATTGGAAGCCAGATCGCTGACGCGGTTGAATTCGTACAGCGTGCCGTGAAAGGCGTTGGTTCCGGACTTGGTGGTGACGTTGACGATGCCCGCATCGGCGCGGCCGTACTCCGCGGTGAAATTATTCGTGATGATGCCCATCTCCTGCACAGAATCGAGAGGCACCTGCTGGCCCACGGCCGCCACGAATTCGTCGTTGTTCGCGACGCCATCCAACATGACGTTGGTGCCCGCCGCGCGCAGGCCGTTCATGGCCACGCCGACGCCGCGTCCCGAAGGATCGTCTTCGCTGACGTTACCCGAGGTCACCACGAAGTCGTATGGGTTACGAGTCAGCGACGGGAGTTCCGTCATGCTCTGCGTATTGACTACTTGCGAGATTGTCTGCGTCTCTGTATTGACCGTGACCGCAGTCTCGCTGACCTCTACCACCGTCTCGGACTTGCCGACCTCCAGTTTCAACTCCATGCCGACCTTGGCGCCGACCGCCACCGTGGTCCTCTGCTTGAGACTAGTGAAACCAGCTGCCGTAACTGTGACCGTATAGTCGTCCGGTTGAAGGTTGGCAAACGTAAAGGCGCCGCTGGCGTCGGTGGTTTGAGTGCGCTCGGCGCCGGTGGCCACGGCCTTGACCGTGACCGTTGCGCCGGGCACGAATGCGCCGGTAGGATCCTGGACCGTGCCGACGATCTGCCCCGTCTCAGCTTGGCCGAAGGCGTTGATCGCGCCAAACGACAATACGGCCAGAATCGCTAACAGTAATGTGAATCTGCTCCCCGTTACACGTAGAGACATTGTTTGTATCCCCTTTTCAAATGAACTTGCAGCCGGCCGTTTTCGCAGCCGGGATCGTTGAGCCTAAAGTTGAATAGCTTTGTCGCTTCGTGCGGCGGCGGAAGGAAGAAATTGTGACGCGCCATGCCCCCAAGCGACAGCGCTACTCGGCGATGACACTCGTTCCAGTACACTCCGTTGAATACTGGATAAAAAAGACCTTAATCAGACGCAGTGTACTACTGTCTACGGGGCTAATGCAACAGGAAAATGGTCGAACTGCAAAGATTTCCTGGCAGGAGGGCGATTGCTTCGTCGAGTACGAAGGTAATGGTACTCAACATAGACGAGGGAGCGGGAGACACGGAGACGCGGAGAGATGACGGCAGCGCCGACTGGTGGCTTTAGGGCCTTCATGGAACGGCAGAAGCATGCAAGTCCACGGATCTCCGACTCTCCGTGTCTCCGAGTCTCTGCGTCTCCTAGTCGCGCCTAAGGCACCATCGCCGACTGGATGATCGCGTCGAAGCGGGCCTGGAACGCCGGGAATTCGGACGCACGCATGCGCGCCGAAAACAGTACGCGGCTTTTTTCGCCATCGACCCAGGTCAGATATTCGACCATCTGCTCGCCGGCGCGGGTATAATCTGCTACCGCGCTCAAAGCCTGTTTGCCGCCGATGGTGGTTTTCTGGATGCTTTCGGCACGGTATCGGTATCCCTCGAAGTTGTTGCGTTGCGCGGCTTTGGCATCCAGACGCCGGTCGAGCATGGCCTCAATATGGGACGGATCGATAATCCGCGCCTTCATCCAGGCTGAACCGATCACATTGGTGACGGTGTCGCGCAGCAGGAGCATTTGCGCGCCATTCGACGAATGTTCATGGGTCACAATGGCCCAATCGGCAGGCACGGCGAACTCAATGCCAGTGCGATTGTGGTGATATACACCATTTTGGACTTCGCCCATCGGCTGGGCTCTAACGGGAGCCTGATCCGCGGCGCACAGGGCGGCCGGGATCAGCGCGAGGGCCAGGAAAAAGCGGCTGGACATGCGGCGCAATCCTCCGTGGCTGTTTGGACGAGCGAACCTGGCCCAAGGTTACGCGAGGTCACGCGCTGCCGCGCATGATGGCCAACCGGGCGCCCGCCAGCGGCGCATGATCGTCGAACACGACCTTGCCCTGCGCGCGCGCCACGCCCAACTGTTTCCATAGCGCCGGAAGATCCACCGGCGCGGGTGCGAACGCCATCTTGCCGTACAAATCCATCAGGACCTTGCCGCCCGTGGCCTTGTCCCCGATTTCGAGCGCGCGCTCGACGGGCCAATCCTGGGTAATGTTCCCGCCCGCGCGATTGATGGCGCGCAGCGCATCCTGCAGTCCTTTGTCGTTGGCCGTATGCTGGCGAATCTGAACATCGGCCAGCAGGCAGAAGAGCGCGCCGCCCCAATAGGTCCGTCCCCAGGTGTGCGTGTTATCAAGACCCTGATCGCCATCTTCGGGCAGGCCCTGATGCATATCGCGCAGCATGTCGCCCCAAACCTGGGCGGCCGTGAGATTGCCGATCTGTGCGCGCGCGATCGGTTCCACGTAGGTCGCCGTGCCCTCTTCGATCCAATGATGGCGGCGGGCGACGGAGGGAAACGCGAAATGCACCATTTCGTGCGTGAGCATCCAATCACTCGTGAGATCGTCCTGAGTAGTTCCGCGCCCGACGGTGATGCGGCACCATGCGCCATCGTCGCCGAAGCTGACGCCGTGCGAGACGCCTGCGCGCGTGCCGGGGAAAATGCGGATGCGCGCGCGGGGCACCGGGAATTGGCCGTAATATGCAGTTACCGCGCGGGCCGCCAAGCGCACCCAGGCGAGCAGCACGTCTTGCGGCAGATCGAAATCGCCAGGTTCGAAAGTGACCTCGATCTGCGCGCCGCCGATGTTAAGGCTCGCGGGCGAATTGGCGCGCGCGCGGATGGCGACCGGCAGCGCGGTTAGAATGCGTAGCGCGCCGCGTCTGGAAATCCCCCTCACTTCTTCAGGATAGCGAAGGGCCGTGCTTCACGCGGCGAACTCCGTCCTCGCGGACGGTGCTGAAGTCTGAACAATGTCCCGGGCCGGTCACCGCCAAAATCCACGCCGCCGCAACCTGTCGTATACTCTATAGGTCCGCGCAAGGCGCACTGCGTCCCGGCGCGGCGTCCGAAAAACTCGAGGGATCGGGGAATAACCAAAACAGGAAGGGGTATACAAGAACATGAAAGTTTCCAAAAGCTCTCTAGTATTGACTGCGGCGTTCACCGGGCTGCTGGGTGGCACGATGACACGCCTAAACGCAAGCACCGTCTCCTCCGGCTCGGCCGGCCAGCGGCTTTCCGCCAATAGCTCGCTCGCGGGCCAGTCGTTCGGGACGTTCTGGGCCGCCAAGGAAAAGCACGCCTGCAAGGGGCTGAACTCCTGCAAAGGCAAGGGCGGCTGCAAGACCAGCGATAACGGCTGCAAAGGCAAGAATTCCTGCAAGGGAAAAGGCGGCTGCGCGACCGACGGCTCCAACAAGAAGAAGACCAGCTAGGCTACCCGTGGGGCGGGCCCGTGGCCTGTGTGGTTTGGGCCTGCCCCACATTTTTTAACCAAGTGCCCGCAAATCGATTCAACGGATTTACCGAATACGGCATCGGTGTCGGCCTGCGCATTCCGCATTACCGGCACATTCTGGAGAAAAAACCGGTCGTAGGCTGGTTCGAGATCATCTCCGAAAACTTCATGGTGGATGGCGGCCGTCCGCGCGAAATTCTGGACAAGATTCTAGAACAATACCGCGTGGTGCAGCACGGTGTTTCCATGTATTTCGGATCGGCCGAGCCGCTCCATCGCGATCATCTGCGGCGCTTGAAAGAGCTGGTGAAGCGCACGAAAACGCCTTGGCTGACCGATCATCTCTGCTGGGGCAGCGTGGATGGGCGCTACACGCACGATCTGTTGCCCATGCCCTACACCTTCGAAGCAGCCAAAGTCACGGCGCGCAAGGTGCGCGAGGCGCGCGAATTTCTGGAAGTGCCCATCGCGGTCGAGAACGTGAGCAGCTATGCGGAGTTTCACGAATCGGAAATGACCGAATGGGAGTTCCTCAACGAAGTGGTGGAGCGCGCGGATTGCGGCATTCTGCTGGACGTGAATAATATCTATGTTTCGTCGCGCAACCACAGTTTCAATCCCTACGATTATCTGAACAGCGTGCCCGCGCAGCGCGTGGCGCAAATCCACATCGCCGGCCATTCGAAATTCCGCAAATATATTCTGGATACGCACGACCATCCGGTGATCGACCCGGTGTGGAAGCTCTATGAACACGCCATCCGCCGCGGGGGACCTACGGCGACGCTGCTCGAGTGGGACGATCGCATTCCGTCATTCGACGAAGTGCACGCCGAAGCGCGCAAGGCCGAAAAATATATCGCGCAGCCGGCCGGCGAGCCGGTAACGGTGGCGCCATGAGCCTGCTCGCGTTGCAAAGGCGCATGGCCGCCGATCTGATGCGCCCGCTGGGCGAGCGAGACCGGCTGGATCCCGAAACCTCGGCGGAATATATCAAACCAAATGACCGCCTGACGTCCCGTGAGCGCCTGGAAATCTACAGCCGCAGTTACTGGTATCGCCTGCTCGATTCGCTTTACGAAGATTTTCCCGGCTTGCGGGCGGTGGTGGGTCCGCGCGCCTTCGCGCGGCTGATTCGTGCTTACCTGGGGGATCTGCCGTCGGAATCTTGGACGCTGCGAAATTTGGGATCGCGTCTGGAACAGTGGCTGCGCGATAATTCGGCGCATGCGGGTGTGCGATTGGCGGCGGCTCTGGACATGGTCCGGCTCGAATGGGCGCACATCGAAGCCTTCGATGAAAAAGAAGAAAAGGTGCTCGGCCCCGAGGATCTGATCGAGTTAGGTCCCGGCATGCGGATCGGCGTGCAGCCTTATGTGCGGCTGATCGAGATGAGTTATCCGGTGGACGATCTGCGGGTGAAAGTGAATGCCGCGCAGGAATGCCACGGCACTGCCAGCAACGCGGTGCTGAAGCATAAGGCCGGCGGCCTCGGGCGGCGCATCGCCGGCATGCGGCCTGAACATATTTTTCTGGCCGTGCACCGGCAGGATTCGATGGTTTACTATCGCCGCCTGGATGCGGATGAGTTTCGTCTGCTGGCGGCTTTGCGCAAAGGCTTGCCGGTGGGCGAGGCCATGGAAGCGGCGCTGGAAGATAGTCCGCTTCCGGTGGATGAGCTGCGGCATCGCGTGGAAGCGTGGTTTGCCGCCTGGGCGCAAATGGGCTGGTTGTGCCGATGACAATTCTGAAGAAGCTCTTTATGAACTCGCGCAAAACGGGGCGCCTCGCGGCGCCTTTATCTGAGGTGTCCTGATGGCGCCGCGAAATTCGCGCCCCTTTGCGCTGTACGAAACGCTGATTGGGGCGGCTTCGCATTTGCAAGCGCCCTTCCTGCTGCTGGTGCGCCTTTATTGGGGATTTCAGATGATGCAGACCGGCTGGGGCAAGCTGCACCATCTGGCCGGTGTCATCGCCTACTTCGGCAGCCTCGGCGTACCTTTGCCTGGCGTGAATGC
>Ga0335074_10007792_pt1 | contig 14859 bp, 14 predicted proteins | sample Lox_Sample_23_FD_206715 | JGI IMG/M metagenome (GOLD analysis project Ga0335074, IMG submission 206715) | Soil microbial communities from Loxahatchee National Wildlife Refuge, Florida, United States - Lox_Sample_2.3 | ecosystem: Environmental > Terrestrial > Soil > Wetlands | place: USA...
CTAATATCTGTCGCCGGTTACAAATTGTTCGTCGGGAGTAAAGATATCTGTAGTTCATCCTAATAAGAGATATGGCCAGTACAAGAGATCTTTATGTTAAAATGCATTCATCCAACCTATCATCGACAGCATCCCCTCCGGCAGCGCACACGATGAACCTCCTTTGGCCCGCTAGAATCCAATCTTTTTCTAGAGTAGAGAAGTTGCATGTGCAAATGGCGCTAAGGAAAGCAACAGAGCTGAGCTAATGAGTGCTCAGTCTAGTGAGAGTAGAATTGCTCTGACGAGAATTTACTTGGCAAACGCACTGTAGAGCCATGTTGCGCAATTCTGACTCAGAAATGATGATCATAACGCATGGATACATTCTACTTGAATACACCTCAAAAGATCCACCATGACCAGTATATATCACTGCACCAGTGAAGTACGTCCAGTAGGAAAATATCGGGCTAAGTATACTCAAGACTTGCCCGTCAGCTTGTCCTCAGCCAACTTGTCCTTCGTGCCGCTCGTCTCTGCTGGCTCTGGCTTACGGGCTGGGGAAACAGGAGAAACCTCAGAAGCAGCCTGCTTGAGTCTCTCCGTATCTTCCATCCTTATCTCTCTGCCGCCAACTCGATCTTTGGATTCCTTCTCGTCTTCGCTATCACCAAGGCTAAATGGGTCATTTTCTGTCTCACCGATGGGACTTGGATCAACGGCCGACAGCGGTTGCCATTTACTCTGCTTGCCCGCTGGTGTGCTATCTTTTGCCTGATAAAGATCTATATCTTCTGGCGGGCCTCCTTGGAACGCTACTTTACGACCATCCGTGGGTCTGGGAGGTTTTGGAGTGGGCTTGAAGAGGTCTGGGTTTGCAAGGGGACGGGTTGATCGGCGCGCTGGAGCTATAGAGATTTAGATACATTCTGGTATTAGGATCTTAACTTACTACCATCGTCATTTAGCTGAATGCCCGCAAAATCATCCCCGAGAACCTGAGGATCTGCATCGTAGCGGTTGTAGTCACCACTTCGTCTAGCATCGCCACTGCGTCGTGTTCCATAAGGTTGGTTAGGTCCACCGGGACGGCCTTGCGGTACCCCTTGATTACCATGGGCAATTTCACCCTGGGCATCGTCCCCATCGAGTTTTTTCTTCAAGTTGGTAATCCAAGAGTTGACGGTCTTTTGCGTTTGAACAAAACCTTGACGTAGATTCTCTTTGATGACAGGAAGATCATCATCGAGGAAGCTATGCCCATCATCATGAAGCTCGTTCGGTTTGAGGCCTGTCTCCTTTCTCCGTCCTCGCTCAGCTGAACCTCTAGTACCCCGCGGCTGTCCCATGGAAGAAGTGCCATCATAGTGTTCAGCGAGCTGGCGGGCATACATCTCATCTGCTTCGAGTTGAGATTGCGGAGTCGAACCTACGCGGGTCGTTGCCGGTCGAGGCGGCTGAGGAGGAGGTAGAGGCTCCTGCTCCTGCTCCACTACAGCATCAGGATCTGACATGCCTGGACAGACGTCAATATATAGTTGTGGAGCAGTCAAAGTGATTACATACCCAGGAGGGCATTGAAAGCCGGCTCCAATCTCCCACCGCTTGCTATTAGAACCGCCTTTACGACAGCTGCGTCGATTGTTGGGAATGCTTCTTTCAATGTATTTTCCGCTTGAGCGTGTGGGCTGAGAGGACGAGGAGGCTTTGGTGGTGGTGCTTCTTCCGCCACACCAGTCCCATGAGATGATGTTGAGGTAGGCGCATCCCCGCCGAGCGCACCTGTTTCTTGAACATCATCATCGTCCATATCGAGGGGTCGTACTGTCGTTGGCGACTCTGCTCCAGTACCAGTAGGGCTTTTGACCTGTACGTTGTGAGCTTTGAAAGTCTATAATGGGAGTTGGCATCGCATAATGAGTGACTTCTGAAGATGAAACGGCTTACTGGTGAATCTGTTGGTTTGGCTGCCGACATAATTGGGTTTTGAAATGCTTCTGTGGTAGCAAGTCAGACTGAATTATATTGTGGATATATGCGATATTCGTGCAAGCTATGACGCGTCGAGAACGGCGATTTGCCTTCAAAGGTTTCAGAAGCCTGTTCTCGATCAATATGTTCTGTCCAGAGACTGCTACCGATGTGGCCGCGCACTGAATGACGAAAGAAGCACCTAACCCCGCCACATTGCCCCGTCAAGCACATAGCCACTCACATGCAAGGCTGTGGCATAATTCGCTTTCCTGACTCCTAAGGCTTACAAGATTTGATGGATATATAATATGCAATATGCTTAGGAGATAATCAACTCCATCAACGGATTCTTGAAGTTTCCTCAGTCATGGGGATAAGCGTGATGATATACCATTTCAGAAAAGAATTTCAATAGAGACATGGCAGATTTTGACCTTTCTGCAGCTTTTATACCAGCTCTTCATAAGCCTGCCTCATTGCTCCCTATAGCTAGGCATCGCCAGAGTCTTCTTTACACCTTTGAGACATATGAAATTACTATTGTGGTAGGCCAAACAGGCTCTGGAAAGACAACTCAGATTCCCCAATATCTCGAGCAGGCAGGATGGTGTGCAGGTGGGAAGGTCATTGCTGTCACTCAGGTACGTTTTACGTTGAGATGACTTGATCGTACGGCATACTAAAGTTTCAAATAGCCTCGACGTGTTGCCGTTACAACAGTCGCAACAAGGGTTGCAGAGGAGATGGGTTGTAAGCTAGGTCAAGAAGTTGGCTACTCAATCAGATTTGAAGATGTTACCTCTGTAGCTACGCGCATAAAGTTTCTCACGGATGGCCTTCTTCTACGAGAAGCCTTAGTGGATCCCTTATTATCGCGTTATTCAGTCATCATGGTTGACGAAGCGCATGAAAGATCACTTAGCACTGACATACTGTTAGGCTTGCTAAAGAAAATCCGAAAGAGGAGGCCAGAGTTGCGGATTATTGTTAGCAGTGCTACCTTACAAGCGGAGGACTTTCTGGCCTTCTTCAACGGTAGTAATAATGTCCAAGGCACCGGCGAAGAGGAGAAGACTGGTAGGATCGTGAGCTTAGAAGGGCGGATTTACCCCGTTGACATCCTTTTCGCCGAAGCTCCTGTGGAGGACTACGTGGAAAAAGCTGTTCAAACAGTTTTTGATATTCATACCAAAGAGCCGGATGGAGATATCTTGGTCTTCTTGACTGGTCGTGAAGAAATTGATACTGCTGTTCAGGCGATATCAGACCGATCTGCCCAGCTCCATCCTCGAGCCCAATCGATGATGCCCTTGCCACTGTATGCTGGTCTATCCACTGAACAGCAAATGTTTATTTTTGAGCCAGCTCCTGAAAATACTCGAAAAGTTATTTTCTCAACCAACATAGCTGAAGCATCGGTGACCATTGATGGTATTGTCTATGTGATAGACAGCGGTTTCGTGAAGCTGAGAGCTTTCAATCCTATCACTGGCATAGAAACATTAGCAACCACAGCCATTTCCAAAGCATCTGCTACTCAGCGAGCTGGAAGAGCAGGACGAACAAAGTCAGGAAAATGTTTCCGCCTCTACACCGAAGCAAGTTACCAATCACTGGAAGAAGCCAGCATCCCCGAGATCCAGAGATCGAACCTTGCTCCAGTTGTTCTTCAACTTAAGGCACTAGGCATCGACAACATCGTCCGCTTTGACTTCATCACACCTCCGCCTGCCGAACTACTCACCCGTGCCCTAGAGCTGCTGTATTCTCTCGGCGCTGTCGATGACTATGCCAAACTGACGAAGCCTCTTGGAATCCGAATGGCCGAGCTAGCTGTCGAGCCTATGATGGCCAAAACCCTCCTTTCGGCACCCTCGTTCGGCTGCCTCAGCGAGATCCTTACCATCGCCGCCATGACCAGCCTAGAAGGAGCAGTGTGGTTCTTCCACGACGGTGATAAGAAGAGCATGGAAACCTCGCGTCGGAAATTTGCTGTCGAAGAAGGCGATCATCTGACCCTTCTTAATGCATATCAGGCCTTTGTGACAAAGGGCCGCAAGGAGTCTAAGTTCTGTAAGGACAACCATCTCAATTTCAAGTCTATGACTCGCGCTGTTAGCATCCGCGCGCAACTGAAGAGATATCTCGAGAGATTCGGCATTAATATCGACGAGACGCTTTCAAATAATGTGAACAAGCAGCCGCTCGCTGTCGGAGGCCCAGACAAGGGCGAACAAATCCGTCGATGCCTCACCGCAGGCTTCTTTGCCCATGCCGCAAAAATGCAGCTGGATGGGACATTTAGGAATGTAGCTGGTGGCACAATTCTGCATGCGCATCCGAGCTCATTGATGTTCAATCGAAAAGCAGACTGGGTGATTTTCCACGAAGTAATGGAGACGGGGAACAAGATTTTCATTCGTGACATCACGAAGATAGAGAAGGGCTGGCTACTAGAATATGCACCAGATTTCTATAAGATCCAGCGATGATTATAGACAAATATATCGGTATTGCTCTCGCTCCGTCTTCAAAGCCTCTCCTTTTCTTTCTGCTCAGAAATATCTGTCTTTAACCACCAGAATTCACACTCCTTCTGCGCATACATGTCGGGAACTACCTGTGCCGAAATTCCCTTGTCTTTTCCACCAACCCACTCTGTGTTTCCTTTTCCAAAAACCATTCTTTCCCCCTCCCCAGCCCGATAAGCAGGCCAGTGAGGCCTATCCGGCCAACGCCCCTTGACGGCGTTTGGATCACCAGTGATGATAAAGCTTGTGTAATAGGCATGCATATTACCTGCTATCTCCTGCTGAGTCTTAGAAAAATTCACGACATCAGGACTATACATGACAAAATCTCTTTGATCGCCATGGTTTGCGCCGCCATTCACGGACCTCTGGAGGGCGAATTGGTAGAGATAGACGGGAGCCTGTGGTAATGAGGCTGCAGACGCGAAGTGTGCGGTATGTCGGACGGGGGCGATGTACGCAAATTGTGCGTAGGCTGCTTCCATGCGCTTGAATTGCGGGCCTAGTCCGCGGCGGGTATCTACATAGGGAGAAGACGAGGGGTGGGTCAGCGGATCTGGATAGAGTGATTCGATAGTATCTAGATCTAATTCTGTTAGGGCGGGAAGGAGGGTATGGAAGAATTCTCGGAACTCGCTGGACTTTGATATGCTTACGGGCACGAACATTGCACCCTCATTGGTGTTGAAGCCTGTTAAGATGGGCATCTTGTGCCAGTCCCCTGATCGCCATGCGGCAATGGGCGCTTTAGGTATGTAGCCTCCAGGACCTTCGATAACAGGTTGGAAGGCCCATCGCAGAGAAGGATCGTATTTGAGGAAGATAGCTTGGGAGGCCGAGACTACCAGAGATACTGGAAGAGATCTTAAGTGGGACATTATTTGATCTTCGCTGACATGTGAGCTTCCTGTCTCGTGGAGGAACTCTTCAAATTGATTTTGGTGCAAAGCACAATCATATGGATAAACAGCACGTGCAGTAGCAGCTCCTGATTCCATGATAGCCTTGTGGAATGGAGGCTTCTTGGAGATGTTGGCCATGAGGTGATGACCGATCTGTAAAAATCAGTCATAATGACAGAGAACGAATAACTCCTCGAACAGTATTAAAAGAACTTTTGGTAGGCAGCGGTCCATAATTCATTGTGCAGCGAGCAGACCCATATAAGTTTGAATATGCTTAAGCACCATTGTAACAAACTTTGTAAAGAACTACGGCCTTTGGGTATTTTGGCTGAGGAGCAAAAAGTAGCCTCAATATAGAAAAAGATTAAAAAAATGAAGTTTCAAAAAAATTCCTCAAGGTACTCACCGAATGAGCCCCTGCGGAACAGCCCATCACGGTCACATCATCTGGGTTCCCTCCAAAGGCCGAGATATTTTCCTGGACCCATTCCAACAGCAGTGACTGATCCTTCAAGCCCAAATTGAGCAGCCCCTCCTTTTCCGTCACTTTCGACGGCAAGAAACCTAACGCGCCAAGTCGGTAATTGAAGCTGACTCCAATCAATGGCTCCAGAGACCAAGCTACCAGTGAAGATATGCCAGATGCTTTGGCATAGCCATAGTTGAAAGATCCGCCATGTATATATACCAGGACGGGTAGCTTCTTAGTTTGGTCCCGGTCCCTGGGGCGGAAGATATTCAGATTTAGACAGTCCTCCCCGTCAGGCACCTCAGGGTCTTCTACACTTCCACTAGGACATCTCGGGCCCCAATGTGTCGCATTGAAAATTTCTGTAGACGATCTTATTCTAATAGGCGGTCTAAAACGCCGGTCACCTGTCGGAGCGAGGGCGTACGGAATCCCTAGAAAGATGTCGAGGAGTTGCGGAAAGCGTGAGCCCTGGCTGGTGGTGCCATTGAAGGTACCTTGTTGGAGTGTGACTGTTGGGTTTGGCACAATGGATGCGGCCATTCCAGAATATTATTGTTTATGCATGGCGTCACGGCCACATACCTCTTATAGGCTAGGGCTCTTAGCTCGGCTTGCCAGCCCTCTAGTATTCTCGGCTGATATATATCTCGTACATCTTCACTCAACCAGCGAGGATTTATAGATAATAAAATATAGAGGCGGATACATCATTGTTAAGCAGAGAGATCTGGGTCGGGTCAGAGGTGCAAGTGTAGTACGGTAGTATCACCGCAACTTTGCAACATGTCGAGATTTTGGTCAAAACAGCCTTTCATTTATCATGCTATCATATGCTTTCCATCTTCGCCTCCACGGAGGGCAAGCAGTGCTCGTACATCCGTCACATATTGAAGGCCTTCTAGCAATGGTACAAGGTGGAGCAGATCGTTATCAGTGGGATCATTAATCCATCCCTCAATGGGTATCGCGTTGTCTTGTACAATGTTAATCATTCTCCTTGTCAGCCATCATATTAAAGACCCACCTTGGTGAAACATGTAGCTCAGTGGACTATTGTCCAGAATCATAACCTTGCTGAGGTCTGGCTCAACAGAACTCAGGTCTTTGATGAACGCCCCGTTCCGATATGTACAATGTTGACGATAGAATCGACCCGAAAAGAATTTCCTTTCTTGCTCTAGCCAGTCTATGACAGGATCCGCGTATTCCTGAACAGAAGCAGTGAAAACAACAAGATTATACCATTTGCAAACCTGAAAGCATCTGAGTAAATTTTTCATGGTCAGGAGGAGTAGATCTTACACGTCTCAAGAATTCATCACAATAGGGCCTTTTGTGTACATAATACAATATTGGATGCTGTGGTCCAATGCTGGTCTGGCCAGCTACACCAATGTATGTATTGAGCTTAACTTCAACCATATGTCCGGTACTCATCCGTCCGCCTTTAGCCATGCTGTGAATTAAAGTTTCGTCAAGATCTAATATTAGGGTCTTCTGTGCCAGTCTCCCGTTAGAAGTTTCAGGATTGTTATAGGACGGCTGGCGCCGAGGTATCAAAGGTCTGGGTGGAGCAGGCGTGCGAGGATACTTTGTCATTGAAAGAGAAGCTGCAGAAGACGTGGGGGACTTCAGTGTAGCTGGAGAGATCTCCCCAGGAGGAAGTACTCCAGAGCTATTAGTCTGGGAGCTCGCTGATTGCGCTTTACGATGCTTCCGCTGTCGTAATGAGTCATCAGCGTGGAGTTTTATTCGAACTGACCTCCGAGCAGGCGCAATCTCATCAGAGCTGTGCAGGGATTTCGAACGTGTGTGATGAGATGGAGGCGTAGACTCCTCATCATCAGCCTCATTGATCGGTCGATCCCTCTCCGACTCGGACTCAGAAGACAGCCCTGAGGAGGACGAGCTAGACAAAAGTAGGCGTCTGGTTGACTTATTTGAACTACGTCTTCCAGACATATCCTTCCCATTGCGATTTTCTGGCACGGAGCTGCTTTCACCTTGAGGAATAGCTTCTAGTGCTTGAGCAGAGAAGGGGCCGTTCTGCCTTCTCGGCCATAGCTGGTAGAATGGCGCAAATCGGCCCCTTTCATCATAGAGACACGCTATCAAGTAAACGCCTGGCGCTGCCAACGTTGACACCACCCATCTTAGGGAGTTTATTATGGCGTTGGCGACGCGCTTCGATATCGTGTTTCCACCGGACACTTTTAAATCAACTGGGTCTGACTTGCCCCTTACGATTAACGGAGTTTTCTCGTCGGGATTGCCATGGTTTTCAACATTGTATGAGACATCTTCCACCGGATCATCCTCTTCTATGACCTTCTCATTGTCCACATCCTCTCTTGAGCTCCTTCTAACTTCTGGTGATCCCGCCAAACTCAAGGCGTTACCATACGAATTTGTCCGTGAAGGTGCTGGAGTCTGCGGAGGCGACACCCGCGCCGAGAGGATGTTCAGAGAGTTCATCTTCCTATCCAAGCCATGAAGAAGGCAACGTCGTCGTTGTATAGACTAGGGATCTTGTGTGCGATCGATACGTATTAGCTCGACTGTATCCAAGGCCTGAATAGTAATGCGCCCTTAACGATATAGATCTTAGGTAGGATTCAAGGCAGATTAGCCCAGTTTGGCCTCCAATCCGAGCTGCAACCGTCTGTTTCCTGAGCCTGGCCGAACTTCGCAGATTGTGTCAGCTCTCTTATAATGTACTGTAAGGTCTAACTTAAGGAATGTGAGGGCGCCGCAGGAAATGTGACTATGTTCCAATAAGGTGTAGAATTGTTAACCTTAGGGTTGCTGCGATCGCCGGTATACAGCAGTGAGTGAACTAGATGTGCTGTGGATGTCAGACCGCATGGATGTGGAGGTTAGGATGCTTTCGGGTGAACCTTGGATCGGATGGCCGAGCAAACGGCGTCTGAAGTTCGCATCCCTGTCATCGAATTTCGGGATTTCGAGATACCAACTCGCATCATATTGTATTCTTTTGGGAAACAGTTCTCCATGACAATAGAGCATACCAAGTATAATTTAATACTTCGAATGAGTTTTTGCAATCTTGAAGGACGCTCAGGTGCGAGTCAAATTTCGTCACGCCATATCATTTCACTGCAATTTGCTAATTCATCTTAGACAGCTCTTTGACAACTTAATAACTCAACAGACACATCTCAGAAAACGGCATCACTCCCTGGGATAGTTAGGATACAAACTTGCAATAATGCCATCTTCGCAAGTAGTCTATGCGCCAAACTTGGCTGTCTTTCTTAAGTCTCTTAAGGAGCAGCCGTTAGAGTCATCGATCGAATATTTAATATCGTGCGTATCTTAGTGCAATACTGGTCACTTTCCATATACTTCTTGCTGACATTCAAGAGGCTCCTCAAACGTAGGCAAATCAAGAATTCGAGACCTTGTGCAATAGCTACTGCTCAGCTCCTTTTACGGGTGGTTGCAAAGTTCAGATGGACCGACGTTGGCAAGCTTCTGGTACGCATACAACAAGTAGGGCAGCGGCTCATTGAGGCCCAGCCGAAGGAAATGGTAGTAGGGAATATTGTACGACGTGTGTTAGGAATGATCAGAGAAGAAGCAAAAGAGGACCGCAATGATGAGCATAGTGGCCAAAGCGATTCTGGAACAAACAGTCAAGTTGGGTCTCCCCACCGAGATGTCAGTACAATGATGCCAGAACGGCCTGTAATTTCTTCAAGTATCTCTACATTCAGCCCACTCCGCCACAGCGCACTTAGGCCAAGGGATATATCGGAGTTAGGTGCAGATGATGCACTTGGATCACGGTCCGAGCAAGAACAAGTATCTCGCCTGCCACTCATGACATCACACACATCTTATGCAGTCATGAATGGTGTCCCAGCCCAGCAATCTATGTTTAACCTACTTTCGGCCACGCCCTCTCCATCATCGACCCCTCCAATGTCCCACTCTCATGGGAAATCACCTCTCAATGCCCCTTCTCTAGCTAGTCGAATCGCTATCAGTACCAAGGATTTAAAGGCTGAAATCATTAGTGGCATCGAAGAGATCATTGACGAGTTACTCCAGGCCGACGATCAAATAGCTGCTTACGCTTTGGAGCATATTCACTCTAACGAAATCATTCTTACGCACAGCTCGTCACGTACTGTCCAAAAGTTCCTCCTCAAGGCTGCTCTGAAACGAAAGTTTACGGTTATCCATGCCGAGTCATTTCCCAACGACCATGAGGAGACCCATGCATTAGTCATGGGATCCGTGAATAAGGGGGATGAGGACGAAGAGGACGAGATGAGTTCCGACTCATTTCAACAGCCGTTGACTGCGGCTGGTATTACTGTTATTGTCATTACCGATGCTGCCGTCTTCGCGTTGATGTCTCGAGTTAACAAAGTCATCTTGGCAACACATGCAGTTATTGCGAATGGCGGTCTGGTTGCGGCAGCTGGCGCCCGCATTATTGCAAAGGCAGCTCACAAGCACAGAACGCCAGTGATAGTACTTAGTGGGGTGTATAAGCTAAGTCCCGAGTATCCTTTCGAGTTTGAGTCCCTCATAGAGTATGGCGATACAAGCAAGGTGATCAGTTATGAAGATGGGGACCTGGTTGATAAGCTAGATGTTGATAATCCACTCTTCGACTATGTGCCTCCTGAATTGGTGGATCTCTACATCACTAACCTGTAAGTACCCTAAACCTCCATTAGTAAAGGCAGGCAGCTCAATCTACTTGTCCTAGGGGATCACACGCACCCAGTTTCTTATACCGCATTGTCGCGGATCATTATAGGGCTGAGGATGTCAACTTCTATAACCCCGACCTCCAGATCTGATAAGAGGCTAAGAAATTTGATTACCTTGGAGGCATGCTCAGGCTCATGCGTAGCGCTCATCAGCTTCGTTCTTCTATGCTATCGGGAATAGTGCAGCTTAGCTACACCTCCTACGTCAGCCTCGATTTATGTTGTAGGGTGGATGTATCAACAGGAATAAGACAAGGCTTAGGAGCAATCACGGCTCCAGCAGCGCAAGATAACGAAAAGTTGCACGAGATGATCGCGGCTGCAGGTCTCGTAAGGCTGTCAGCCCTGTTGGCAGTGGAATAGGCTGCAGCCTAGGCGGCAGCCTAGGCCGCGTAAGCTTAAATGCCTTTTTGGTTTAGGCGGTTGGGGAAGAGTGGAACGGGTGTGGAGCTTCGCAAGCACTGTCGCGGGCATGCCGATACAACGTGTTAGCGGGGTCGGGATCTTTGCAACTGCTTACCCCGAGCTCTCCCGCCTTTAAATCAAAGAGTCACCTCCTGGACATTTATTTCTGACTGTGACATGAGCATTTGTGCTTTCTCAAAAACATCAACAGGATCTCTAACAATCAATCTTTAAATCACAACAGACCATGGATCACAGCCCACCTCCCCCATACACTGAGACAGATATCTATTCCAATTCAGGTTCGAGGTCACACCCCTCGCATGTTGATAACGCTTCCATTCCTGGACAATCTGTATCTGAATATGATGCTGCCTCATCTACTGGCGATCCAGCAATCTACACTCCTCCATTTACACCAGATGAAGATAGATCTAATCATCTAGGGTCTCTTCCTGGTGGCTTAGATAATGCTTCATCCTCTGCGTCTGCAGTCGCAGCGTCGGCATTCGCCTACTTCGAGTTGCGACCCGTTCTTCACTTGTCTACAGACACGTTACTCGTTCACATTATAAACATAACAAATGATACACAACCTTCAGATATTCCATTTCCCGAACCTGAGGAAAAGTGGCTAGAGAGAGATGTGTTGCCTCAAGATTGGGAAACATTTGTCAACTATCTTATTCCACATCACACAGATGCCAGCAACCATGATGTTGCAGAGCGCAAACTCAAGGAAGAGTTAATTGATGAAAGGATGCAAAGGCTTACTCTGGATCCGAACGATACGTCAAGAACAGACCTAAGGCAAGTTGATGCGCAACTAGAGCCACTGCGGCGGTCTCACACGGAGGAAGGCGTGTATCGTGACGTTAATACTGTGATTGATGTTTGGAACCAAGGATTCTTTGGACCACGCAATGTATTTGTTGAAGCATCAGAGCCTCAACCCGAGGATAGTACGAGGACAATGCCAGGGTCATGGACAAACGATCCGGCCGAGGCAGAACCTAGTGGACAAAACCAAGCACCGAAATGCGCGTCAAGAAGAGGGTTTGGACGTTCATGGATGCGAGCCGACAACAGTGGCTTTCATTTAGGCAGGAATATGATAAATGCTGACAATAATGGCTTCCGGATTGGGAATCTTCTGGTTGCAGATGGGCAAGGCTTCAAGTTTGGACCGATTAGGGCCGATGCACGCGGCTTTAGCATTGGTGAGCATCACCGAGGGTTCCATCCAGAGCATCATCCCGTTCATATGCAGGCAAGTCTTCGGGGTAGACCGTTAGCTCGTGAGTTCTCCTCGAGAATGGCACAGCGAGGCCGGTCTCACTCAACATCGAGCTCATCCTCAAGCGGTGCTTCTTCTTTTGAGTCGGCAGGCTCTCTTCCAGACTATGACCATCTAAAAGATGCACAACTTCCCGTAGCGAAGCAGGCCGTTAAGGATTGGTTGAATCATCAAGATCAACTAATTACCAAGCAGACCGTGAAGCAAATATGCCAGGAGATTAAAGCGGCCAAGTCTGGAAAAGGCAATATTGATGAAGCTGATCGAGATGCACTGAGGAAGGAAGTTCGAGACTTGTTCAAAGAATTTAGAGCAGTCAGGAAAAGTCAAAAGAAGGCGTGGAAGGCTGCAAAACGGGAGCGCAGGTCCTTAAGACGGGAAGCAAAGCGTACACGAAAGACTGCTCGACGAGAGGTCAGGCAAGCCGACAGAGAAGTAAAGCATGCAGAAAGGGAGGCCAATAAAGCAGCTAAGAAGGAAATTAGGCTTGGGAAGATGAGAGAGGATTTCTCTGCAATTCCAGAAGTTCCGGCTGTTCACACGTCACCTGAGAATGAATATCAAGGGCCCCCACATCCACCATTTAATATGCCACGGCCCTTCCTTCCCTTCCTGCCCCAGATGGGCCGGTCGATGGGTGGAGGAGGCTGGCCGTTTGTGGAAAATTCCCAGACTGCAAATGCTACGAAGGCTGCACTGCTACAGGCTGAGGGTCGGCGCATAGAAGCTGAAGCCAGGCGGGAAGAAGCCCTCCAAAGAGCAGAAGAGGCGCGTCAAAAAGCTTTAGACCACGCCGAAGAAAGCCGCCAGGAAGCGGAAGCCAAGGCGGCTACCGCGCGGGAAAAGGCTCAAGCAACAGCTACTCTGGCTCGCGAGAAGGCTGAACAACACCGACGGAGAGCTGAAGCGAATGCTCGCATCGCGCGACTGAAAGCTGAAGCAAACCGTATGTTGGCGGACTCGAACAAGATGCTGGCGGACGTCAACAGGATGAGGATGCAGGCAGAACAGCTACAGGAAAAGGGCCGGTTGAAACTTTTGGATGTGGCGGAGCAGCTGGAGGAGGAGGCCGAAAAGCTGAAGAGGGAGGGGGAGCGCTTGGTGGCGGAGTTATTGCAGTCTCAAAAGGACTTAAACTCTACATTCTGCGAGATAGAGCCTGCGAAGTAGGAGATTGGCTTGATTCACGAGAGAAGCAATGCGAGATCCTCATATGTTATAGACTACGACTTGAAAGACTTCTGACAACCGTTGGTATGGAAAGGCATTCGGTCTCCAGAATATTTAATTGCAGTAAAGGCTAGCCAATATTCACGCTATCTGTCAAATTATTGTCAAAAATTTCTTCTTGTAATCAATTCTGTTCTTGTGATCACATCTCATATTGTTTGAGGTCACACAAAAACTATATGACACCGGATTTCGCTAAAGCAAAACATGTTCCCAGAACCTCTACAAAGACTGAGTGACCTTATTTTGCATTTCATCTTTAATCCCATAAATCTCTCTTTCAACGCTTTTTTATTACCTCAACCATCTCTCCCACATATGGAAGGCCGATTTCCTCGTCGCTCACTATCGTTTTAACTTCATTCTCGTCCTAAGAGATTCTCAGATTTGTTAACTTGTAGGTGACTATTCTCTATCTCCAATTTCAAGTGCGATCCACTGACCTCACGGAGCTGCGGTTTAGTCTTCGCTAGCGGGAGAGCGTAGTGAGCCAGGATTACCCATACGCTTTGCACACCGCCACTCGACCTTGATCACTACTTCCGCAACCGGCCCATCAACCTTCAAGGAAAATGCTGTGAGAAAGACTTTCATACCAGAGCCGAGTTCGTAAGCCATTGGATGAATTCACATAACATGAAAGGAGATGTTGATCTCACGAACTTTTTGGGTGGCCCAACTGTAGGGAGATGGTTGTGTTGTGGTTTCTATCAACGAATGATTCGTGTGAACATGCGGGCGGCTCATTATTGGTATTTACATAGTTAAAATTATGTTACATGTCATTTCGAGGGCAAAATTTCCGGTTTGGGGTTCTGGGCAGGAATTGTATCGGAGTGGACTTATCTTCAGGTCCTTGACTTTTGACGGTTTTGCAGAATATTTTCTTAAGATCAGTCTGCATGCCTAGATTATAGATTAGACGACTTAACAGTGCTGCGGTTTTAACGTTGCACATGCCAGACATGATTGCTAGAGTTCGCGAGCAGAAATATGTTAATAAATTCTATCGCTGATCTGATCAGCTTTCATCTCATCTTGTTCAATATTTAATTCACTCTAATTAGCCTTTCATTCATTTCTTTCCATTTCCTATATATTCTCCATTTCGTTCTTTTCCCCTCTTCTCTTTCTCTACGTGTCATCTGCCACTTTATACTTCTTCTGAAAACGCCTCGATTCCAAACTTCAAATCTCAAGTCCTCCAAGTCTCAAGTTCAGATGTCGTCTTCAGCTTCAGGTAGTAGTTCTCGGATTAGCTGCAGCCAGTAGCTCACAGGTTCCAGCTTTGGCGAGCAGCTCTCGATCCCCAGCT
>Ga0335074_10007793_pt1 | contig 14858 bp, 9 predicted proteins | sample Lox_Sample_23_FD_206715 | JGI IMG/M metagenome (GOLD analysis project Ga0335074, IMG submission 206715) | Soil microbial communities from Loxahatchee National Wildlife Refuge, Florida, United States - Lox_Sample_2.3 | ecosystem: Environmental > Terrestrial > Soil > Wetlands | place: USA: Florida...
TTCGGAAACCAGACTCCGCCAAACGGCGCGCAACTTGACGTGGCCGCCGACAGCAGGGTCTGGCCGGAAGCATTGCCGTTCATGCAGGCGTATTGCGTCGGGGAGCCGTTGTTCGTCCCCGGCGGCGGGGTAATGCCCCCTGACCCCGACCAGTACGGCACGTTGGCATGCCGGAAATCGCCTTCGAAGCGGAACGTCAGCCACTGTCTGGGCATGTAATCGAAGGTCCCCGAAGTATCCCAGGCCTTGAACGGATCGCCCGGATTCTCCGTGAAGTACGGCGAATTCAGCGCCGCCGAGGCGGCCGTCTCTCCGTTGATAGGCGGAATGAGTACCAGGTAACGCCCCGGATTGTTGATCACGCCGCCGCCCAGCGTGAAGGCGAACAGATCATGGTGAAACCAGTAGCGGTCGTAGACCATGAAGCCGACAAAGCTCTGTTTGGGGCCACCCTTGGTATCGCCGTGGCAGCTTACACCCCCGCCGAATTCACAGCCCAAGTCGCCGGTGAAGGAAAATGCCATCTTATCCAGCATCTTATCGGGCTTATCGTAATACTTGATCTCCACGCTGTTGTCGGTGTGAATGCGGCCGCGGTTCGGTATGTACAGGTCATCGTGCCCTAAACCATAGTTATTGGAGATGATATTCATCCACGGAAACGGAGTCCACTTGATCTGTCCCCCAAGGCCCTTCCGGGAGTTGGAGGACGCGTAGGATTGCCACCCGTTGATAAGCCAGGGTTCGATCTTCAAATGGTGCGTAGGGAAAATTTGCACGCGAATGCCCTGGAAAAACCACGGCGTATTCGAAGAAACGAATGACGGCTGGTAAGCCCAGTTATCGAAGTTGTAATAGCTGAACAGGCCGATGTAAGACATGAAGATGCCTGCATCGATGTTGATGCCGTGCAGCTTGTTGATGTGGTATCCGCCGTACGCTTCCGATAAGTAGCGGTCCGCGTCGGCCAAGTCCCACTGGCCCTTGGCGTAGCTTGGGTCGTTCCGTATGGTGGCCGTGGAATACTCGCCGAATTGCGTCATGAACCTGGCGCGCACATTATCCCAGTGAAAATCGCCGCCCACGCCGAGTTGCTCCAACTGAATTTCATTGGACCGGAACAATTCGCTCGATCCGCCCATGGAGTCATCCTGCGGTTTGTTGAAGTCGTAGGTATAAGTGATGTCGGCCCGGATTTCCGGTGTGAAGAATTTCGTATCGAAGGCTATGTCCTTGTTGCGTGGGTTGCCGTTCAACCACGTCCAGTCGTAGTCCGCGAAAGGCGTGAAGTTATCTACAGCCGGCGGCGGGGGCGGTGGCCGCGGCGCTGGCGACGTCTGAATCGGCGGGTCCGCCGGCGCAGCCGCGGATGCCGGGGGATCAGTGAGCGGTTTCGGAGCCGGGGCGCTGTCCGCGGCGGGAGCCGGGACCACCGGAGCGCTGAGTGGCGGAAAGGAACTCAATGGCGGCGTGGATACCGAGGCGTAAAGCGGCGCCTTGGCGGGTGCGGCTGCCGGTAATGCCGCGGAGGTCACTGCCGCGGGACGCAATACCACCGTCAAGTCGGCGCGCGCCGCTCTTCCGGCGAGCACCTGCACCGCCGGCAGGATAACTTCGGGATGGCCGGGCACCTGCGCAATCAGCGTGTAACTGCCGGGAGCCATGTCGGCAAACGAGTAAACTCCGTCGCTCGCCGAAATCGTGCCCCGAACCGAGCTGCCGTCCTGCTGCGCGGCGGTAATGGTCGCCCCGCGCACCGGCCGGTTCGCGGCATCCACCACCAGACCCGTAAGTGCTCCCATCCTGGCTTGGGCGCTGGCCTTCCCGGAACCAGCCAAGCCGGCCAGCATCGCTGCCAATAACCAGGTCGTCAATACGCGGGATATGACCATATTCTGCAACTCATAGCCATTCTTGGCTGGCCCGCATAAGGAAGCCATAAAGAGAGTGTGGGGAATTCCTAAAGAAACCATCAGGATTTTCGGATGGCGCGCCGCCCGTCCCGCAAGATCCGTCCCGCGAGATCTTGCCAACCCGCGGCACGGCGGCGATAATGTGAGTGGTTCGGCCCATCCGCATCCACCGCGTGGAGCGCGAATCCCCATGACGCCCGTCGCACCCGGCACCCAGCTCGATCATTACCGCATCGATCGCGAAGTGGCACGCAGCGGCATGGCCACCATCTTTCGCGGCGTCGATCTGCGCAACGGCCACGCCGTCGCCATCAAGGTCCCGCATCCCGAAATGGAAGCCGACCCGGTGCTCTTCGACCGCTTCCGCCGCGAAGCCGAAATCGGCGCCGCCCTCGATCACCCCGGCGTCATGAAGGTCTACCAGGACCCCGATCGCAGCCGCGTGTACATGGTCATGGAGTGGGTCGACGGGCGGCTCCTGCGCGAGATTCTGGATGAGGAAGGCAAGCTCCCCCCGGAGCGCGCCATCCGCATCGCCCTGGCCATCTGCGATGTCTTGCAGTATATCCACACCCACGGCGTGGTCCACCGCGACCTCAAACCCGAGAACATCATGGTGGACGCCGAAGACCGCATCAAGCTGATCGATTTCGGAATCGCCGGCAAGACCGGCTCGCGCCGCCTCACCTTCAGCAAACTCTCGCAGGTCATGGGCACCCCCGAATACATCTCGCCCGAGCAGGTCAAGGGCAAACGCGGCGACGGCCGCAGCGATATTTACTCCCTCGGCGTAATGCTCTACGAAATGCTCACCGGCAAGACCCCGTTTTCCGGCCCCAACGCGTTCGCCATCATGAACGACCGCCTGCTGAACCACCCCCTGCCGCCGCGCGAGGCCGATCCCTCCATCCGCCCCGAGTTGCAGGAAGTGCTCTACCGCGCCCTGGAGCGCGATCCCAAGCAGCGCTACTCTACCGCCAGCGAATTCGCCTGGGACCTGCAGCATCTCGACCAGGTCGGAATTGCCGACCGCATCGAGCTGCGCGACTGGCGCCACCGCCGCAGTTCGACGGGCCGGAGGGTTGCGTTCTACGTTGCCATGGCCCTCATCCCGGTAGCCATCTTCGCCTTGCTGCTATACGTGGCCCGGCACGGGTAAACCCTCCGATTCCCGCCCCTCGACCCGGCCCAGGTTCGCGGCCCGATCCCTCTCCCGCGCCACACCAGGCGCCCGTGCCTACCCCGCTTCCCAACTCCTCCGCCCGCCCGGCCACGGTCCGCTTCGCAATGCCACGCGCTCCGATCTACCTCGCCCGCCACTGCGAGAGCACAATCAGGGCGCAATTCCACGAGACCACCGCGGCGAACCAGTAATTCAAAAACACCACCACCCGCGGCCTTTTGAATTTCAATGCCAGCGCCACCAGCAGCACCGCAAATATCTTGGCAATCAGCAGCGCGGCCAGCGGACCGGCGCGCATCAGCCGTCCCACAAAAAAGCTGGCTTCGGAAGCGCCCATGCGCAGGCCAAGCATGGTGGTCAAAATATCCAGGGTTTGGAGCGCCACAAAAACGGTCAGCGAGGGCGCTGGAAATTCCTTGCGGGCTAGGAAGGGAAGCATCGGTCTGTTCCCATTTTCCAGGCAGATCCCCAATCCGGTCCACGCTATCTTTGGTCAGGCGCTGATTATCGCCGCCGCTGCCTCTGCCGCGGTTGTCTTTGGTTGACACCCTCGCGCCGCATAGTGTAAGCTGCCCGCGAGTATCCCGCCCATGGCCCAGCCCACCACGGCAGTCCCCCAGGAGTCCGGTTTTGTCCGCGGCCTCAATCTGTTCGATGCCACCATGGTGGTGATCGGCGTCATGATCGGCTCCGGCATCTTCATCGTCACCGCCGATATGTCGCGCCTCATCAACAGCCCCGGCTGGATGCTCATGGCCTGGGTCCTCACCGGCCTCCTCACTGTCGCCGCCGGGCTTTCCTATGGCGAACTGGCCTCCATGCTGCCGCGCGCCGGCGGCATGTATGTCTACCTGCGTGAGGCGTGGTCGCCGGTTTGCGGCTTCCTTTACGGCTGGACCCTTTTCACGGTCATCCAGACCGGCACCATCGCCGCCGTGGCCGTGGGCTTCGCCCGCTTTCTTTCGGTCGTGCTGCCGGCTGTCAGCGAAAGCCGCTACCTGGTCCAGCCGATCCACATCTCCTCCGGCTACGCGCTGTCCCTTTCCACGGCCCAACTGGTGGCCATCGGGGTGATCGTGCTGCTCACCTGGACCAATTCCCGCGGCCTGGAGTACGGCAAGATCGTGCAGAACCTCTTCACTGCAGCGAAGACGCTGGCCCTGGCAGCTTTGATCCTCGCCGGCCTCACCTTGGGCTGGAATCCCGCCGCGGTGCACCGGAATTTCACCGCCGCCTTCCGCCTGGGGTCCTTCGATCCTGCCCTGGGCGTCGCCGCAGGCAGCGTTTTCGGCCTCTTCGTGGCCCTCTGCGTGTCGCAATCCGGCTCCCTGTTTGCCGCCGATGCCTGGCACGATATCACTTTCATCGCCGGCGAAGTGAAGGACCCGCGCCGCATTCTGCCGAAGGCCCTGGCCCTGGGCTGCACGGCGGTGTGCGCGCTCTACCTGCTGGCCAATATCGCCTACCTGGTGGTGCTGCCGCTGCCCGCCATTCAGAACGCGCCCGCCGATCGCGTGGCCACCGCCGCGCTCCAGCAGATCTTCCCCGGTTATGGCGCCGTGCTGATGGCCGCCGCCATCATGATCTCCACCTTCGGATGCGTCAACAGCCTGGTGCTGGCCGGCGCGCGGGCCTTCTTTGCCATGGCGCGCGACGGCCTGTTCTTCAAGCCCGCCGCCACCCTCAACCGCGCCCGCGTGCCGGGCTGGTCGCTGATGGTCCAGTGCCTGTGGGCGTCCTTCCTGGTGCTTCCGCGCACTTACAACCCGGCCACCGGGAGCTATGGGAACTTATACAGCAACTTACTCGATTATGTAATTTCCGCCGCCTTGCTGTTTTATATTCTGACCATCGCGGGAGTCTTCCGCCTGCGCTATAAACTTCCCGATGCCGAGCGCCCTTACCGTGTCCCCGGCTATCCCTGGGTGCCGGGATTCTATATTCTGGGCGCATCCATCGTGTTGGTGACGCTGTTTGCCTATCGCCCCGCCACCACCTGGCCCGGCTTAGTCATCATCACCTTGGGTGGCGTTGTCTACGCATTCATCAGGAAGTCATAGCGCCTGGCGCATTCGCCACAGCGTGGAAAGCCCAGACCAGCACAATGCCGCAAGCCGCCAGAATGGCAGCACACCAAGCCGACGCCGCCCCCAGGCATCCGAAAAGCGGTGACGCCGCTACGCCCGCCACGGCAAAAACCAGCCGCACCCGCTATGCGGATAGCCTTCCGCAGCTTTTCAGAATCCAGTAGACGAGAACAGCCACCAAACAGGCCAGCAGGGTGCCGTCGAAGATCACCGCAGCCGCCGCTAGCCTTCGGACACCAGTGGCGGCCCGCCAAAATGCCCGCCGCCGTGTTCGCCACCCCGCGGCCATCGGCCGGCGCGCCAACCTTACGCAGAAATCCGCGCCTCTACATCCACGTGTTCCGGACTCACCTCGTAGCCTTCATCCCGCGCAATCGCCACGGCCCGTTCTTTGAGCGTGGCTTCGGAGGCATCGCCCGCATGGTTTTCAATCGGCCGCTTGATTACCTCTTCCCCCACCAGGATGCGCACTTCCCAGTGTTTCTTGGCGGAATTCCACTCCACTTTGGCTCGGTCTGCTTGCAACATCGCCGGTCTCCTTGTGTTAACAGTGTAGTCCCTCCGGCCACCGTGCGACAGGCCGCCGCCATGTTAATTCCGCGCCGTGCCCGGGCTTACGTCGCCGGCAGCTTGGAAACGTCCCAGCCGCCCCCCAGCGCCTTGATCAGTAGCACGCTGGCATCCATTCGCCGCCGCAGCAGGTCTACTTCCGTATATTCGTCCGCTAACGCGATGCTTTGGGCGCTGATCACTTCCAGGTACGTCACCAGCCCGCCCTTATACCGGTTCATGGACAGGTCCAGCGATTGCCGGGCCGCCTCCACCGCCACCTGCTGGGCTTGCTGTTGCCGTTCCAGAATGCGCAGGGTGGATAAATTGTCTTCCACCTCCTGGAAGGCCGTCAGCACCGCCTGGCGATAGTTGGCTACCGCCTCATCATAGGAAGCCGCCGCCGATTCAGACTGCGCGCGCCGCCGCCCGGCGTCGAAAAGGGTCTCCGCCATCGTCGGCCCCACCGCCCAAAGACGGCTCGGCCACGCCAGCCAGTTCACCGGATTGCTGCCTTCGAAACCGCCCGCCGCGGTAATCAGCAAGGTCGGGAAAAACGCCGCCCGCGCGATCCCCACCTGCTCGTTGGCTTCCGCCGCCCGCCGTTCCGCCGCGGCCACATCCGGACGCCGCTCCAGCAGTTGCGATGGAACGCCTACAGGAATCACCGGCGGTGTGATCTTCAGCGGCGCCGCCTCCAGCATCAGGCTCTCCGGATTGCGCCCCGCCAGGATCGCAATGGCATGTTCGTAAGTCGCCCGCGACACCCCCACCCCGATGTCCTCAGCGCGCGTGGTCTCCAGTTGCGTGCGGGCCTGCGCCACTTCCGCGCGCGAGCTCAGCCCGCCGTCGAAGCGGTTCTGCGTCAACGTCAGGGCCTTCTGGTAAGCCACCATCGTCTCATCCAGTAGCTGCTTCTGGGCGTCCAGACTGCGCAGCTCGAAATAGTCGATGGCCAGTTCGGCGTGCAGGCTCAGCCGGATGGTTTCCAGATCGCCCGCGCTGGCCTGGGCCTCTTCGCGCGCCGCCGCAATCGAGCGCCGCACGCGGCCCCACGCGTCCAACTCGTAATTGACGTCCACCGGCAGCAGGTAATCGCCGTAATCGCCCGCGACCGTGCCAGTGGGCTTGTTCGCGGACAGACGGTTGTTGGTAACCGAAGGTGTGGTCGAAATCGTCGGGTACAGCCCCGCCCGGTTGATCTGGATCAGCGCCCGCGCCTCGCGAAAACGCGCCTCCGCCGCTTTCAGCGTCTGGTTGGAAAGGTTGATCTGCTCTTCCAAGCTGTTCAATTCGTGAACGCCGAAAATCTGCCACCATTCCGCGCGCAGCGTGGTATCCGCCGGCTGCGCCTGCTTCCACCCCTGCGATTCCAGGAACGATTGCGGCGGCAGCTCGCTATATGCCGGAGCCACGGGAGCCGCCGGCTTGCTGTATTTCGGCCCCACCATGCAGCCCGCCAGCATCCCCGCCACCATCGCCGGCAGTGCGGCTCTGACCGTGGCGCGTGTTTTCGCGTGCCCGCCCCGCCTCATTTGTCCGCCGCCTGCGCCATCCGCACCGCGGTCCCCGAAGTCAGCGAGTCCGAAGGATTTTCAATAATCTCATCGTCGGGCCCGATCCCCGACATCGCTTCCACTTCGGTCCCGAAATCCCGCCCGATGGTCACCGGCTCCAGCTCCGCTTTCCCGTCCCGCACCACTGCTACCTGCATCCCCGCCGAACGGAAAATCAGCGCGTTCACCGGCACAATCAGCGTCCCGGCTTTGGAAGTCAGCTTGATGTGTACCGACAAAAACGCACCCGGCAGCAACTCGCCCTTGGGGTTGTCCACATCCACTTCCGTCAGCAGCGTGCGCGAGGATGGGTCGATCGCGTCCGCCGTGCGCACAATCTCCCCGGCGAACCGCCTCCCGGGAAACTCCGCCTGCGTCAGATCCGCCTTCCCGCCGGGCCGCACATCGCGCGAGTATTGCTGCGGAACATTAATATACACGCGCAGCTTGCTGGTGGCGGCAATATCGAACAGCTCCCTCCCCGGCGCATTCGCGCCCGCGTTGATCAGCGCCCCGATATCGATGTTACGCGCGGTAATTACGCCGTCGAAAGGCGCATATACCTTTTGGAAGTGCTGCATCTCTTCCAGCCGCCGCACATTGTAGGTGGCCGAATCCACCATGGCCTTCTTGGCCTGCAAATCGCCCACCCGGTCGTCCACGTCCTGCTTGGCCACCGAATCGCTCTTGAACAGCGCCTGGTAGCGCTCCGCCGTGGTTTGCGACAGCGTATAGTTGGCCTGCGCCGTGGCCAGGTCGGCGCGCGCCTGGTCAAGCTGCCGGTCCACTTCCGGCGTCTCGATCTCCGCCAGGAGCTGCCCCGATTTCACCCGCGCCCCGATATCGAAATACCACACCTTCAAGTATCCGTTAGTCCGCGCATAGATCGGCGTAGCCACGTAAGCCTGCGCGTTGCCCGGAAGCACCACCTCTTCGGCCGCCGCGCCGCGCTTGGGATGAATTACCGTCACCGTCGGTATGGCCATTTCCTCGGTCTGTTGCTGCAAGGTGTTGGCCGCGTGCACCCGCGCGTGGATCCCGATCACCACATCGTAAGCGATGGCCCCCGCGATCCCGCACACCACCACCGCAATCACCACCCATAACACCGCCGGCAGCCGCGGTGGCGCATCCTGGCCTTCCTTAACGCTGGCTACCTTACTCATGCCCCACGGCCTCCGCCGCGCCCGTCCCGCGCCACCCGTGCAGCAGCGCGAAAACCGCCGGAACGAAGATCAGCGTCGCCACCGTGGCAAACAGCAATCCGCCGATCACCGCCCGACCCAGGGGCGCATTCTGCTCGCCGCCTTCGCCCATTCCCAGCGCCATCGGAACCATCCCGATGATCATCGCCAGCGCCGTCATAATCACCGGCCGGAACCGCGTGAAGCCCGCCGCCAGCGCCGCGTTCACCGGGTCGCCGTGTTCCACCAGGATGTCCTTGGCGAAGCTGATTACCAGGATGCTGTTGGCCGTCGCCACCCCCATGCACATGATCGCGCCCATCATCGCCGGCACGCTCAGCGTAGTGTGGGTGGTAAACAGCATCAGAATAATACCAGCCAGTGCCGCCGGCAGCGCCGTAATGATGATAAACGGGTCCAGCCACGACTGGAAATTCACCACGATCAGCAGGTACACCAACAGAATTGCGAAAAGCAGCCCCGCCACCAGCCCGGTGAACGATTTGTGCATGGTATCCACCTGCCCGCGCACCAGCATTTCCGACCCGCGCACCAGGTTCTTGCGGTTCCCATCTACAATCCCGTCCACCGCGGCGCCCACGCTGGCCAGGTCCCGCCCGTCCACCGCGGCGAAAATATCGATGGTGCGCTGGATATCGTAGTGGTTCACCGAAGACATCCCGTTGCCCCGGCTTATGGAGGTGACATCGTTCAGAATCTCCGGCGTGCCCGTGGCCGGCGCCGTCAGCGGCAGGTTGCGCAAGGCTTGCAGCGACTCCACGTCATACTGCGGCGCCTGTGTGACCACGTTGTAACTGACCCCGTTCTGCGGGTTCAGCCAAAAAGTCGGCTGCGTCTGAAAACTGCCGCTCAGCGCGATCAGCAGGCTCTGCGCCACGTCGTTCTGCGTGTAGCCGCTCTCCGCCGCCTTGGTCCGGTCCGTAAAGATATGCAGCTTGGGCATGTCGAAAGTTTGCTGGATGCGCAGGTCCGCTATCCCCGGAATGCGCCGCATCTGGTCCATAATATGGTCCGCCAACTGGCGGTTGGCCTCCACGTTCTTCCCGATCACCTGCACGTCGATGGGCGCCGGCAGTCCGAAATTCAGGATCTGGCTGACGATATCGTCCGGCAGAAAATAGAAGTCCGTCCCCGGAAATTCCCTCGGCAAAGTAGCCCGCAGCATGCGTACGAATTCCTCCGTCGGCCGGTGCCCCTCGGTCAGCGCCACCATGATATCCGCATCCGCCGTCCCCACGGGTGCCGAATTGCTGTAGATCGTGTTGATGCTGCTGTAGGGCAGCCCGATCTCATCCAGAATGTTCAACAACTGGTCGTGGGGGATCTGCCGGCGGATGGATTGCTCCACCAGGTCGCACAGCCGCGCGGTCTCTTCAATCCGCGTTCCGGTCTTGGCCCGCATGTGCAGCTTGAATTGCCCGGTGTCCGAGGTCGGAAAGAAATCCTGCCCCACCCACGGGTATAGCAGAAAGCCTGAACAGCACACCAGCAGAAACCCCGGCACGAAAAGCACCCGCCGGTGTACCAGCACCGCCAGAATCGCCTGGTACACGCCGCGCAGCCGGTCAAACCCGTGCTCGAAGGCCCGCTGAAACAGCACCAGCGGATTGCGGCTCGGCCCGTGGTACTGGTGCTTCAACAGGTATTTCGCCAGCGTCGGCACCAGCGTGCGCGAAAGCCCGTACGACGCCAGCATGGCAAACACCACCGCCTCCGCCAGCGGCACGAACAGGTAGCGCGCCACCCCGCTCAGAAAAAACATGGGCAGGAAAACGATGCAGATGCACAGCGTGGAAACCAGCGCCGGCACCGCGATCTGCGAGGCGCCGTCCAGAATCGCCCGCTCGATCTCCTTGCCCTCGTCCAGGTTGCGGTTCACGTTTTCGATTTCCACGGTGGCGTCGTCCACCAGGATTCCCACCGCCAGCGCCAGGCCGCCCAGCGTCATGATATTGATGGTTTCGTGCAGCGAGCTCAGCACGATAATCGAAGTCAAAATCGACAGCGGAATCGAAATGGCGATGATCACCGTGCTGCGCCAGCTTCCCAGGAACAGCAGGATCATCAGGCCCGTCAGGCAGGCTGCAATCACCGCTTCGCGGATCACTCCGTTGATGGAAGCGCGCACGAAAATCGACTGGTCCGCCAGCGGCTGCACCTTCAATTCCGGCGGCAGCGTGGCTTCCACCGCCGGCAGCAGTTTGCGCACTCCGCCCACTACCGCCAGCGTGGAAGCGTTCCCGGCCTTCATCACCGTCAGCAGCACCGCCCGCCGGCCATCCTGCCTCACGATGTTGGTCTGCGGCGAGAACCCGTCGCGCACGTGCCCGATGTCGCGGATGTATACCGGCGAGCCGTTCACCACCTTGATCGGGAAATCGTTGAAGGCCGCCACCGTGGTGGGGCTGGAGTTCAGATCCACGTCGTATTCGAACTGCCCGATCTTGGAAGTCCCCGCCGGGATGATCAGGTTCTGGTTGGCCACCGCGTTGGTGATATCGGCCGGCGAAAGCCCCTTCGATTGCATCTCCTGCGGGTTGATATCCACCATGATCTGGCGCTGCTTGCCGCCGTACGGATACGGAATCGCGCAACCGGGAATCGTCACCAGCCGCACGCGGATGAAGTTCACCCCGTAGTCGAACAGTTCCTGCTCGCTTAGCCCGCGCCCCGAAAGGCCCAGTTGCAGAATCGGCACGCTGGAGGCGTTGTACGTCAGCAGGAACGGCGGCGTCGATCCCGGCGGCAACTGCCGCAGAATGGGCTGCGAAATCGCGCTCACCTGCGCCACCGCGGCGTTGATATTGGCGCCCGGCTGGAAGAACACTTTGATGATCGCGCGCCCGTCGATGGATTGCGATTCCATGTGCTCGATATCGTTCACCGTGGTGGTCAGCGACCGCTCATAGATCGAGGTGATGCGCTCTTCCATTTCTTCCGCGCTCAGCCCCGTGTAGTTGAAAGCCGCGGCAATCACCGGAATATCGATATTCGGGAAAATGTCGGTGGGCGTGCGCAGAATCACCACCGGCGCCAGAATCAGGATGAGCAGCGCTAGCACGATAAACGTGTAGGGCCTTGCCAGCGCCAGTCGGACTATCCACATTCGCGGTTACTCCAAAGCATCCCAGCACCCGTTTTCGAAATAGTAGACACGGGCGTTTCGAAATTCGTATATTCAAGATTGTAGCGCACGAGATGACCGCTCTACCAAAACCGGCGCGCGGAAGAGGCCGCCCGCGGGACGAATCTGCCCGCCGCCGCATCCTCCAGGCCGCCCTGGACCTGATGGACGAGACCGGCTTTGACCGTGTGACCGCCGAAGCCATTGCGGGCCGCGCCGGCGCCAGCAAGGCCACCGTTTACCGCTGGTGGCCCAACAAGGCTGCCGTGGTCATCGAAGCCTTCCGCGAAGCCATCGCCCCTGAGTTGCCCCTCCGCGACACCGGCTCCTTGCGCGGCGATCTCACCACCCAGATGCGCAACTTCGCCCGTGTCCTCTCCGGCCGCGGCGGCCGCATGCTGCTGTCTTTCGTAGTGGCCGCCCGCAGCGACCCCGAAGTGGCCGCCGCCTTCCGCGCCATCTGGAGCGACCCCCGCCGCGCCGAAGCCAAAACCATGCTGCGCCACAAACAGCTCAGCGGCCAACTGCGCCCGGACGCCGACCTCGACCTGGTCCTCGACTCCCTCTACGGCCCCCTCTACTACCGTTTCCTGGTCAAGAACGAGCCGCCCTCGCAGAAATATGCCGAAGCCCTGGCGGACCTGGTGATCCAGGGCCTCGCCGGCGCATAAGTTCGATTTTTGTAGTGATCCCAGCGCCGATCCGCGAGACCGAGAAGACAGTCGGGCCACAACGGCGCAAGGCCAAACGGTTAAGCGAAGTTTCCCGGAGACACGGGAGAAACGGATCCCCGGTGCAGGGTGCAGCGCGGAGAAGAAGGGAGGACAAAGGAGTCCCAGGTTGGAGTCTAAGGGAGCGGAGGTGCGCTACACTACGCGATGATGATACCGGAATGGCCGGCGCGCTTGAAGCGTCCGCTGGTGGAGAGGGCTGCGGATTTAACGGGGCTGCCGCGGGCGTTCCGGCCTGAACCCCTGATCGCGGAGGAGATGAAGGAGTTTTACTCGGAATCGCTGGACAAGCGGCGCGGGCCCTATCAGCGGCGGGCAATCCGGGACGCTTTAGTGGAAACTGCCGAACAGGGGTTCTTCTTTAAGGGTGTCGTCTACGGGAATCGAGGGACGGGGAAATCGACCGAAATCAACCGGCTCCTGGCCGATCCGGCAATTGGGCGGCGGTTTGTAGTCATCCGGCTGGATGCGCTGGAAGAGTTGAATCCGCAGACCTTCAGCGTGGCGGATGTTTTGATGCTGGTGTTCGCCAACCTCATTGAAGGCTGCCGGAAGCATTGCGAGAAACGGCGCGAGGCGTTCCACGAGGCGGATATCATGATCAACGATCTGCAACAAGTGATCGCGCCTTTTTTTCCCGAGTTGCAGGATAGGGAACAGGTTGGCAGAACTACCGGCGGCGGCGCGGAAGTCAATCTTCTGGCCATGTTGAAGGCGAGTATCCGGGTGGAAGGGCAGCGCAAGACCGACGTGGTGGCGCGGCGCGAGACGCTGACGGAATTGAAAGCGGCGTTGGAACGGCAGATCAGCGTGGTAAAGGAACGTCTTCCGGACTACGAACTGCTCGTGGTGGGCGAGAACTTCGATAAAGAGGCGATTCCGCAGGCCTTGCTGGAAGATACTTTCGTCAAATATGCCGGCCTGCTCCGAGACTTGCGTCTCCACATGCTGTTTATGCTGCCGGTGCCTTTCGTATATGCCTACGGGGATGACCTGATCGCGTTCCGCCGTGAGGACCGGGTCGCGATTTACGATGTCCCGGTTTACACGGCGGAGCATAAGAAGGACGAGGCGGGTTGTGGGGCATTGATCGAGTTACTGGAGAAGCGTGCCGGGATCCGTGAGATTTTTGCACACGATGCACTGGAACTGCTGTTGCGGGCTTCGGGCGGCGACCTTTACCGGCTCTTCGCCATGATCGTGAAATCAGGGCGAATGGCGCAATACCGGCACGAGGACGATCCCACATCCGAGCGCCGGGTGCTGCTGGGCGATGTGCAAACCACCGTACGCGAGCAATTGGGGATTTTCCGGAACGAGTTGGGCAGCGGGCCGAACGAAGAGAAGCCGACCTGGGACGAGCAACTTCAGAAGCTGCGCGCGATCTACGAGGACGACCCGGCCGCCAAGGTACCCAACCCGCCGCTGTACCGGCTTCTGCGGAAGCGCGCGGTTCTGTACTTCAACGGAACAGGGCGATACGGCGTGCATCCGATGGCCGTAGAGATCCTGCGGGAGCAGTTGGCGAAGGATACGACGTTCCAGTATCGCGGCGGCGGCCTGGATCTGCGGCCGTGACGCGCGGGTCGGTGCCGTGGGTGGTGCGCGCCGTGCGGGATTGGGCGCGCGAAATCCGGCAAGGGCTGGCGCTGGTGACGTACCGCTCGTTGGACGCCCGGGAGGCGGCGCTCAGCGAGCTGACCTACGCATTTCAATCCAACGGCTGGAAGACCGAAAGGCTGGAATGCGGGCAATCGACCGCGGCGGATTTCGTGGCGCGGGTTGGCCGGAGCACGGCGGACGCGCTCTTCGTGCTAGACCCGGATCGTGTGCTGTTCGGCGAGGACCAGCGGGCGCCTTTCTGGGTGAACTTTCACCGGGAGACGCTGGCGGCACATCCGGGGGTGCAGATTTGGTGGATGATGCCAAATGCCGCGATCCGGTTCGGGCAGGAGCTTCCGGACCTGGCGCGGTTCTTTTTGTTCCGCGAGGAACTGGCGGAGGAGCCGGCGGTGGCGGAGCGCGGGGCTGGATTGGAGTGGGCGCGCGGGCAGGGCGCAGAAGGAGATTTGCAACGCGCGCGGGATTTGCTGGAGCGGGCGCTGCGAGCGGGGGCGTCACCGAATGTGGATCGGGCGCGGGTGTGGTTGGAATTGGCGATTCCGGCACTCGATGAGTTTCTGGGGGCGGGGCGGGTGGAGGAGGCGTTGGCGGCGCTGCGGCGGGTTTCGGAGGTTGCCGGCGCGCCGGAGGAGGCAATAAAGGACGCGGAACCGCGGGCCGCCGCCGGGGCGCTTCGGACGCTTGCGAGGTTGTACGGGGAGAGCGGGCGGCGCGAGGAGGCCTTGGCGCGCGCGGATGAGGCGGTCCGGATTTACCGGCGACTGGACGAGCAGCAGCCTGGTGATTTCGGGGCGCAATTGGCAGGATCGCTGAATACTCTGGCCGCCATGCTCAGCGATGTTGGGCGGCGGGAGGAGGGTTTGGAGCGGGCTGAGGAGGCGGCGGCA